>Ga0307380_10000575_pt1 | contig 56600 bp, 49 predicted proteins | sample UN3MG_FD_202239 | JGI IMG/M metagenome (GOLD analysis project Ga0307380, IMG submission 202239) | Soil microbial communities from Risofladan, Vaasa, Finland - UN-3 | ecosystem: Environmental > Terrestrial > Soil > Coastal area > Acid sulfate soil | place: Finland: Risofladan, Vaasa | collected... | reverse complement strand
CGCATGACGCTGGGGAAAAAGTCGCGGGCGATGTCCTCGATCTTCTCGAGCAAATACTCGATCTCGTCTTGCGAGCCCTCGACCTCGACGATGAGCAGCGCCTCCACGTCGAGGGGATAGCCGGCACTGACAAAATGCTCGCAGACATGAATGGCCGGCCGGTCCATGAACTCGATGGCGACGGGGACGATGCCACCGGCGATGATGGCGGCGACGCAGGATGCGGCCGCCTCCGTGGAGTCGAAACCGAGCAGCATCGGCCGCGAGCCTTCCGGCGCTTTCAGCAAGCGCACCGTGGCTTCGGTGACGATGGCGAGCTGACCTTCGGAGCCGGTGATCAGCGGCAGGAAGTCGTAGCCCGGCGCATCGAGATATGCGCCGCCAACGTCGATGATCTCGCCGTCCATCATGACCATGCGGACACCGAGCAGGTTGTTCACGGTCACGCCGTATTTGAGACAATGGGCGCCGCCGGAATTGGTGGCGATGTTGCCGCCCACGGTGCAGGCGATCTGGCTCGACGGGTCGGGCGCGTAGAAGAAACCTTTGCCGGATGCCGCCTCGGTGATGGCGATATTGGTCACGCCGGCATCGACACGGGCAACGCGGTTGGCCGTGTCGATGGCAAGGACCTTCCGCATGCGCGACAGGCAGATGACGATCGCGTCCTCAAGCGGCAGCGCGCCGCCGCACAGCGAAGTGCCGGCACCGCGCGGCACGACCTTGATGTGGTTGTCATGGCAGTAGCGCAGGATCGCCGAGACTTCCTCCGTGCTGCCGGGAAGCACCACGGCGAGCGGCAGACAGTGATAGGCGGTGAGCGCGTCCGACTCGAAGGTGCGGCGGCCTTCCTCGTCGGCGATCATGACCGCCTCGGGGACCAGCCGTTTCAGCTGCTTCACGATGTCGTTCCGGCGCGCAATGACGGCGCGGTCCGGATCGGGAAAGGTCACTGTCGACATCTATCGAGGCTCCGAGTCCGTCCGAGTGGCGTTGGCGGGAGGGGGCTCCCCTTAGTCTTTCGCATGGGCGCGGGAGCCGGGCAATACGCCCCCGCCATGGCGTCCCAAAATGGACCCAGTTGCAACCCTCCGGCGACCCCGGCGTTAGCATGTCGCAGATCTGGGCGACTGGTCTCTGATAGGCTCAAGGCTGGGCATCCGGCAATTTTTAGGCTCGGCCCGATCGGCGCCCAAACGGCGCTTTTCCGGCCCTCTCAAGGAGCGTTGAGATGAGAAAATTCAGTCTCGTCGGGCTCAGTGGTTTGGTGTTTTTGGCCATGACGGCGCCGTCCTTCGCCGCAGGGGACGCCGAGGCGGGCAAGACCGTGTTCGCCGCCAATTGCGGGATCTGCCATCAGGTGGGCCCGGGCGCCCAAAATATGGTGGGGCCGGAGCTCAATGGAGTCGTCGGCCGCAAAGCTGCGAGTGTTGCGGGATACGCCACCTATTCCGCTGGCATGAAAAAGCTCGGCGACGAAGGCTTCGTATGGACCGACGCCAATATCGACAAATGGATCACCGATCCCAAGGCAATGCTACCTGACTCGGTCATGGCCCTGGCCTTTGCGGGTCTCAAGGACGCCGATCAGCGTGCCGACGTCATCGCCTATTTGAAAACGCAGCAATAGCCGTCAGGGAACTGTGCTGGGCTTGGGCGCGGGTGCCGCCGCGCCCTGCCCGGCCGCGTCAGGCCGCGTGCCTGATGGTGTGGTTCCCCCTGCGCTGGTTCCCTGGCTCGATTGCCTGGTCGAGTCCTTGGCCTGAAAAGCCTCGATGTCCTCGAGAACTTGCTTGAACAGGTAGTCGCGGATGCTCTCTTCCCGGGCGATCTCCGTCCAGGAGGCGCGCAGCGCATCGAGCACGCCATCGGGCCACGGCAGCACGCGGACGCTAACCTTGGCGGACAGGCCGGTAAGGGCTTCGGCTTGCAGGCCCGCACTCGTGCCAAGGCTCGATTGCAGCAGATCGCGGCAGGCCGCCTCGATCACGTCTTGCCGCTCCTTGCCGAGCGCCTTCCAGCGATCCTTGTTGATCAGCAGTTCGAGCACCGTCTCGGGCTGATGCCAGCCGGGCATGTAGATGATCTTGGCCGCCTCTTGCAGGCCTGCCGCCCGATCGATCGCGGGCGTGTAGAGTTCGGCGGCGTCGATCTCGCCCTTCTCGAAGGCCTTGGGAATGCCGCTGCCAGGCACCAGCACCGGGACCGCGCCCAGCCGCGACATGACACGGGCGCCGAGACCGAAGATCCGCATACGCAGGCCCTCGATATCTTTCCTCGAGCCGATCTCCTTGGCGAACCAGCCGCCCGCCTCGCCCCCCCCGAAAGCGCACGGGATGACGTGCACTTTGAGCCCGGCCTGGTCGTAGACCTCCTGATAGAGCGACCGGCCATGGCCGTGGTCGAACCAGGCAAGATAGGTTTTCGCGTCGGGACCAAAGGGAAAGCCGGCGAACAGCGTCGCGGCCGGGACCTTGGCCGCCCAGAAGCCGGCCGTGGCGAAGCCGGCGTCGACCCGGCCGTCGGACACCTTGTCGAGTATCTCGTGGGGCTTGGTGCCGTCGCCCGGCTGCTTCAGATCGAGCACGAGGGACCCGCCGGAGCGCTTCTTGATGTCCCGGGCGAGGGTCACGGCGGGGCGCCCCAAGCCGGGCAGATGCGTGCCGTAGACGACCGGCGTCACCAAGGTGATGGTGCCGCCGTCGGCGGCATTGGCCGCGGGAGGCACACCCATCAACAGCGCGGCGATCGTCAAGATCCGCACGCCCGATGCCGCCCTCACGCCCGATCCCATGCTTGCCCCTGTTGCCGCCGGATTGCCCATTTCCCTCGTCGCACTGGCAGTGCTACATCCCGGCTTCATCTCCGGGAGCCTCCATGAGCTTTACCGGAAGGCCATGAGACCTCAAGCCCGCTCAGAGGACGGTCTCGCGGCCGGTCCCCTTGCTTCCGTTTGCCAAAGGCTTCGGTTATGGTTCAGCGCACTCTTCCTATGTGCATGATCTTCCTGCCCTATATGCGCAACCGTGGCGAGGCGCATGAACATCTTGGGTTGGGCCTAGGTCCGGAACGGGGTCGGCCGTCATGTCGTTAGCCGTCTGGCTGATCGAGCGTCCTCGCTGGTTCAAGCGGACGCTTCTGATCGTGAACGACTTCGCGATGCTCAGCATCGCGTTGTGGGCCGCCTATTCCTTGCGCCTCAGCCGGGTGTACGTGCCGGAAACCATCGACACTTTCCTGCTGATGCTCGCGGCACCGATCGTTGGCATCGGCGTCTTTTACATCCGCGGCCTTTACAAGCTCGTCACCCGGTTCATTGGGCCCGAGGGCACCACGCGCATCTATACCGCGGTGATCATGGCCGCGGTGCTATGGGCGCTGGTGGTGCTGATGAGCGGCGTGCAAGGGCAGCCGCGCTCGGTGGTTGTCATCTATGCCCTGATCGCGTCTGGCCTCATCCGCCTCAGCCGGCAATGGGCCGGGGCAATGCTGCTGAAATCCGCTCCGCAGTTCAAGCCGATGAGCTTCGACGAGCGGAAGAACGTCATCATTTACGGCGCGGGCACGATCGGCATTCAGCTACTGCGCGCGCTGAACGAGACCGGCTCCTACCGGACCGTCGCCTTCATCGACTCCAACCCGTCGCTGGCCGGCCAAGTAGTCCACGGGGTCAAGGTGGCGCGGCCCGAAAAAATCGGCAAGCTCATCGCCGAAGAGAATGTGAAGGAGGTGCTGCTCGCCACGCCTTCCGCACTTCGCGGCGAGCGCCGCGTGGCCTTGAAGTTCCTCGAATCCTATCCCGTGCTGGTGAAGACGCTCCCGGCACTTGAGGAGATTGCCGCCGGCCGCGTCGAGATCAGCGACCTGCGCCCGATCGACGTGGAGGACTTGCTGGGACGCGACCCGGTCACGCCCGACATCGAACTGCTGACTGCGCAGGTGCGCGGCAAGGTGGTGATGATTACCGGCGCCGGCGGCTCGATCGGCTCGGAACTGACGCGCCAGCTCCTGCAACTCGGCCCGAAGACGCTTATCCTGTTCGACCTCTCCGAGGTGGCGCTGTACGAGATCTCCATGGAGATCGAAGAGTTGCAGCGCCGGCGGGCGAAGCAGGCACTACGCGATGCGCCCGCCGAGACCACCACCATCGTTCAGGTGCTCGGCTCCGTGCTCGACCGCCGGCTCGTGGCCCGCACCATCGAAGAACAAGGCGTCGAGGTGATCTATCATGCCGCCGCCTATAAGCATGTGCCGATCGTCGAGGTGAACCCGTTCGCCGGCTTGCAGAACAATACATTCGGCACGCTCGTGGTGGCCGAGGCCGCCAAGGAGCTTGGGGTGGAGCGCTTCGTCCTGGTATCGAGCGACAAGGCGGTGCGCCCGACCAACGTCATGGGCGCCAGCAAGCGCCTCGCAGAGTTGATCCTCCAGGCGCTGGCGCGGGACGGCGCACGCACGATCTTCACCATGGTCCGCTTCGGCAATGTGCTCGATTCGTCGGGATCGGTGGTCAAGCTGTTCCGCAACCAGATCCGGGACGGCGGGCCGGTGACCGTCACCGATCCCGAGGTGATCCGCTATTTCATGTCGATCCCCGAGGCCGCACAGCTCGTGATCCAGGCCGGCGCCATGGCAACCGGCGGCGAGGTGTTCGTGCTCGAAATGGGCACGCCGGTGAAGATCGACGATCTGGCCCGCACCATGGTCCGCCTGTCCGGGCTGGAGATTCGCGACGAGGCCCACCCCGACGGCGACATCGCCATCGAGTATGTCGGCTTACGGCGCGGCGAGAAGCTCTATGAGGAGTTGCTGATCGGCGAGAACACCACCGAGACCAACCATCCGCGCATCTTCAAAAATTCCGAACCCGTGCTGCCGTATGAGGACTTGATCTCGGCGCTGGAACGGCTCGAAGACGCAATCCAGAGCGTCGACTTGGGCGAGCTGCACGACACGCTCCGCGCCACCGTCGAAGGCTATGTGCCCGCCAGCACCATCCGCGCCGCCCAGGCCAAGAACGAATGGCAGCCGGCCTCGCGCACGCTGCACTGAGAACATGCCGCAAGCGTTCGTTTCTTCGGCCATGTCTTGGGCCGCCGTGCTGGCCGTCAGCGCCGGGCTCAGCGCCGGGCTGATCGCCGTGTTGAAGCCCGTGCTCATCCGTCATCTGATGGCCCAGCCGAACGCACGGTCGTCGCACGCGACCCCCACGCCCCAAGGCGCGGGGCTTGCCGTCATGGCGTCGGTTCTCATCGTCACCGCCGCGGCGCTGCTGCTCGGGATGCCTGCGCCGCCGCCGAGCCTCATGCCGGTGCTCGTGGGCGCCGTCGCATTCACCCTGGTCGGCGCACTCGACGACGCCCACGCGCTGGCCGTGTCGTGGCGGCTCCTCGCCCAAATTCTGATCGCGGCCGCCATCACCTTCTCGCTGCCGCAAGATTTCCGTTTGCTGCCGGACTTGCTGCCGGTGGGCGTCGAGCGCGCCTTACTGGGACTCGGCGTGGCCGGATTCGTGAATGCCATCAATTTCCTCGACGGGCTCGATTGGATGACGGTGGCGCAAGTGGCGCCAATGACGCTCGGCGTCGTCATCCTGCACGGGCTTGGCGTGGTGCCCGGGACGATCGGACTGCTGGCGCTCGCGCTCCTCGGCGCCATGTTGGGTTTCGCCGTGTTTAACAGGCATCCGGCACAGATCTTCCTCGGCGATGCCGGCAGCCTGCCGATCGGCCTGCTGCTCGCCTTCATGCTGATTTTCGTGGCGGAGGCTCATCTTGTGTCGGGACTGCTGTTGGCCCTCTACACGTTGAGCGAAGCGACGATCACTTTCTTCCGCCGCCTGGCCGCGGGCGAGCCCGTGTTCTCTGCCCATAAGTCGCATTTTTACCAGCGTGCCGTGGCGCAAGGCCTGCGCGTACCGCAAGTCACCTTGCGCGTATTCACGCTTGGACTTTGGCTCATGGTGCTGGCAATCGTGACAGCGCTCAGCCGGTCGCTCGCGATCGACCTCATCCTGCTCGCGCTCGGCGCCATCGCCACCGGGGTGGTGCTGTTCAATCTGGGGCGGGGCCGATAGATGGCAAAGCGCGTACTCATCACGGGCGCTGCCGGCTTTATCGGCCGCAAGGCCGTTACCGCGCTGGCGGCGCAAGGGTTTCAGGTGCGCGCGGCATCACGCGATCCCGCCGCGATCATCGCCGCAAGTGAGGTCGAGCGCGTGGCGCTGCCGGATCTTGCCGCACCAGCCGATTGGTCGGCGCTCCTCGACGGGGTGACGCATGTCGTTCATCTCGCCGGCATCGCACACGCCCCGGGCGTCCTGCCGGATGATGTCTACACCCGCATCAATGCCGATGCGGTGGGCGAGCTTGCGGAACAAGCCAGTGGCAAGGTCGAGCGCCTGGTATTTATCTCTTCCGTGCGGGCGCAAGTTGGGCTTGCCGCCGACCGCACCATCACCGAGGCGGATGCGCCGGAGCCGACCGACACTTACGGCCGCTCCAAGCTCGAAGCAGAGCGCCTGTTGGCCGCAAGCGGAGCCGGCTACACGGTGCTGCGGCCGGCCGTGGTCTACGGCAAGGGCGTCAAAGGCAATATCGCTTCGCTAGCGACATTGGCCAAAACACCCATGCCGCTGCCCTTTGGCGGCCTCGACAATCGCCGCTCGCTGCTGGCCCTCGACAATCTCATCTCGGCCATCGGCCATGTGCTGGCGGCGGACGCCGCCGCGAACGAGACGTTCCTCGTGGCCGATGCCGAACCGATCAGCGTCGCCGGTCTCGTCAGCGCCATGCGCGAGGGACTGGGCAAGCCCCCTCATCTCGTCAAGGTCCCCGGGGGCGCGGTGAAGAAGATGATGAAGTCCTTCGGCCGGGAGGCCGATTGGGAGCGGGTCTCGGGCGCGTTCGTCATCGATCCGGCAAAGCTCATGGCGACCGGCTGGCAGCCAACCGTCGCGACCCATGACGGCATTGTCGCGATGATGCGCGCCGAGGCCGGCGCCTAGCCATTCGCGGCGAGCCGCTAGCGGCCCACAACCCGGTCGTATAAAGCGAGCGTCTGCCGGCCGATGGCGGCGGACGAGAACTCCGTCTCGACCAGGGCGCGCGCCGCCTTGGCGAATTTTTGCCGCATGGCAGCGTCGCCGGCCATACGCGCCAAGGCATCCGCCAACGCCTCCGGGTCGTCGGGCGGCACGGTCAGCGCCGTGACCCCGTCGATGGCGATCTCGCGGCAGCCCGGCACGTCGGTCGCCACCATGGCACGGCCGCAGGCGGCCGCTTCCAGCAGGCTCTTGGGCAGGCCTTCCCGGCGCGAGGCGAGCACCGCGAAGTTGGCCTGCCGCCAGACTTCGCGCACGTCGCCAACATGTCCGAGCCACTGGATGCCGAAGGCGCTGGCGAATTCGCGCAGCTGTTCCGGCGCCAGCGAGCCGGGATTTTCTTTGTCGCAATCGCCGGCCAGCAGCAGCCGCATGGTCAGCCCCTTGGCCGCCAGACGCGAGAAAGCCTCGATCAGAACCGGCACGCCCTTGTCCGCGAGCATGCGGCCGACATAGGCGCAAGTCACCGGCGGCGGCTCCGGCAGAGGCACAAGCTGTTCGGTATCGACGCCCGATCCCCTGATCAGCACCACATGGTCGGGGGCCACGCCGAACTCGCGCACGAAGGCCCCGTCTTCAGGGTTCTGCACCACGGTCCAACTCTTGCCTCGGCGCAGCAAATGCCCGAGGACGAAACGGACGGCGCGGCGCGTGAACCCGCTCACCCGCGCCTCGCCGATGAATAGCGAGCCGACGCCGGTAAGACTGTTGACGATGGCGGGCGGCAGGCCGAGGCTCGCCGCCGATCCGAGCACGACCGGCTTCACTGAAACATTGTGGACAATGTCGGGTTTGACGGAATCGAACAGCCGCCTAAGCGCGCGGACGGCCGAGAGGCTGTCCCCAAGAGAGAGACTACCGCGGCTCCAATCGAGCGCATGAACCGTGAAGCCCTCCTGCTCGATGCCAGCCCGCCCGTCCTTGATTCGGGTGGCGACATGGACCTCATAGCCCGCCGCCTTGGCGGCGCGGGCCATCGGCAACCGGTGCGACAGGAAGTACCAGTCTTCCGTCACGACGTAGAGAATGCGAGGCGCCATGTCGCGAATGCTTGTATCAGCGTCGGGGGCCAAGCGGAACAGAAGGACGGTAAAGCGTGAAAAAATCCGCTGAAAGCCGCGTCCATGCCGCAATCTCAGGCCCAACTCGGACTGTTGCGGGCGGGCCACGGTGGCCCGGTTCGCGGGGACAAAGACGGATCACGCCCTGGCATTCCGGGCGATTCAGCGCTAGATTGTTTCGGCTGACACGAGCGGCTTAGAGGGAACACATGAAATATCTCGGTCTCGTCCTCGCACTTTGTGGCGCCGCCGGACTGGCTTTGGCGCCGGTCGCCGCGACTGCCTTTGAGATTCAAGGCAAGGACCAGGATATTCCTGACAGCGCCGCCGAGTTCCACGGCCTGGCTCCGGTCTATGCGATGCCCGAATTCCAGGGCAGCTCGCTGGCCATGCCGTTCAACAGTAGTGGCGGCGATAGCAGCCATGTGTCGGACTACGGCAACGCCATCCCGATCCCCGGACCGGGCATCGACCAGCCGACTCCGGCATGGGCCGCCGGCCCCTTCCGTTAGGCCGTAGCCTCTATTCCACCCAGTTGAGCTGAGACGCCTTTGCGGCGTGTATCGGCGCGCGCGTGCCCGCTTGATGGGGTCGTGCCACACCGCCTCTCATGCAGGAAATCATTGCACTTCAGCGCTGGCTCTATGGCGGCATGGCGAGCGGGCTCGGGGACGTCGCCCATGGCGGGGGCGCCGCGATCGCCGGGGCCATCCGCCGCCGTCCTGTTCGGCGCCGTCCACGCGCTGATGCCCGGTCACGGCAAGGCCGTGCTGTTCTCCTACCATCTCGGTCAGTCCGGAAGCCTGCTGGCGAGCATCGCCAACGGCGCGATCTTGGCTCTCACCCATGTCGGCCTCGCCATTCTGCTCGTGCTGGCCGGCTTCGCCGTCATCAGCAAGGCTTTCGCGACCGGAGGCCGTACACTGCAAGGCGCGCACCGATTACGTCTATGCCGGCGACGGGCGGACGCTTGCCTTCGTCACCGGTCTGATCCCCTGCCCGCTCACCACCTTCATTCTGAGCTATGCGCTGACGCACGGCCTCCTTGCGGCCGGACTCGCCGTGACGGCCGCCATGGCGGCGGGGATGATCGCCACCATCGCCTCGGTCGCGGTCTTAGCAACGCTGTTTCGCGAGCGGCTACTATCGGTACTGGCGCGGACGGAGCGCTTCCGCGTCGGTGTCGGGCGAATATTGGAGATCGGCGGCGCGGGGCTCGTGGTGCTGCTCGGTGTATGGACGCTCTTGCGCGCGCAAAACGCGCTTTGAGTCGTTAATCGCCGGACTGTCTGGCGACCTCTCCCCGCAATTGCTGGATGAGCCCCGCCAAGGGCTTGTTGTCGGGCTCGATCTTGGCGAGCTGCTCGGCATAGCGGAGCGCCGTTTCGGCATCGCCGGCGGCGCGGGTAAAGTTGATGAGGGCCATGAGGCTCTCGCGGTCCCCCGGATGGCGCTGGACGCTTTGCTCGAGGACTTGGATCGCCTTGGCCTGCTCGCCGATCGAGTTGAGGCCGACCGCATAGACATAGGCGTAACGCGGGCGGTCCGGCTCAAGTTCGGCCGCGCGGCGCAGATGCTCGATGGCCTCGTCCTGGCGCTTGAGCCGCACCAAAGTAAGCCCGAGCGCGTGATGCAGCCCGCCGTCCTGCAGCGAAAATTCCAGCGCCTTGACCAGCACAGCCTCGCCGTCGGCGTCGCGGCCCGTCTGGCGGTAGAGATCGGCGAGATTGACGGCGGCGGGCGCGAATTGGGGGCTCAAGGCAAGCGCCGCGCGATACTCCGCCTCGGCCTCCGTCATCTTGCCGGTCCGCACGTAATACCGACCGAGCAGCGCGCGCGCCTCCGGCCGGTCGGCATTGAGGGTTTGCGCGGCGACGAACTCGCGTTCGGCTTTGGCCAGCCGCTCGCGGTCGGTCGCGGGCAGGTCCTGATGCGGCATGCCGCCGAGCAGGAACCCGGCCTCGATGCGGACGCCACGGACGGAATCGGAGAGCAGCGGCGAGACCAGCGGCCAGAGCTGCGCCGGGGGCGCCGTCTCGAGATGGTCCAGGGCAGCGATCCGCACCAGAGGATCGGGGTCGGCGAGCCCTTCGCGCACCAGCGCCGCGGTCTCCGCCGAAGGATAGGCGGTCAGTTCCTCGAGCGCGCTGGCGCGGACGAAAGCGGGCGTGCCCGGATCGCCGGCCACGGCGGCAAGCAGCGCTTGAGCATCCGGAGCGCCGGTCCAGGCCGCATGGAAGGCGGGCCCGAAGGTCTGAAAGCCTTTGCGCTCCGGTCCGTACCACTCCTCAATGGAAGCCGCCGCCCATTGCGCCGTCTTGTCCGTATGGCAGTCCGTGCAGGCATTGTCGGTGCCGAGCGCAGCCGAAAGATCGGGGCGCGGCACACGGAAACTGTGATCGTGGCGCTGGTCGATGACCATGAATTTGCGCGCCGGCATGTGGCAGGCGACGCAGGACGGCGCCGCGTCGCCCTCGTGATGGGTGTGCGCCACCGTCTCGTAGCTGCCGGCGTGGCATTGCAGGCAGACGGCATCGCCTTTCGCCTTCAGCTTGGCGCTGTGCGGATCGTGGCAGTCGCTGCAGGTGACGCCTGCCGCGAACATCTTGCTCTGCTTGAACTGGCCGTAATTATAGACCTCGTCGAGCATCTGGCCGTCGGCCTGATAGAGCCCGCGGCCGAGCAGCGAGACGACATGAGAGTCCGAAAGGGGGCGGCCGGGCACGAAGTCTTCCGAGATGATTCCCCGGCGGGCATGGCAGCGGCCGCACATCTCGACCTCTTTGCGCAAGTGCGCCGGTGAAGCACTGCGCTTGGGCTGGCCGGTGTTCGCATCACGCGCCCAGGTGACACCGCTGCGTTCATCGAAGCGAGCTAGCAGTCCCATGGCCGGATCGTCGTTGCCGAGAGGCGAGGAATCCCGCGCCCAGGCGACATGGGCCGAGCCCTGGCCGTGGCACGCCTCGCAGCCGACGCTGATCTCCTTCCAGGTCGTGGCGAAGCGGCCGGTCTTGGCATCGTAATTCTTGGCGACGCCGGTCGAGTGGCACTCGGCGCACATGAAGTTCCAATTCTGGTTGAGCTTGGTCCAGTGCAGCGGATCGTCGTGGCCGATATGCTCATTCGGATAAAGGTGGAACCAGCGCTGGCCGCCCTGCTCCTTCGTGCGGCTATCCCAGGCGATGGTCAGCGCCTGCACGCGGCCGTCCGGAAATTCGATGAGATATTGCTGCAAGGGCTCGAGCCCGAACGTGTATTTGACCTCGAAGGTTTGCAGCGAGCCGTTCGATCCGTCGGTCTCGACGTAGAACTTGCCGTTCTTTTCGAAGAAGCGCGATGTGGTGCCGTAATAGTCGAAACGCGCGTCGTCGAAGTCGCCGAGCACCGTGTCGGCGCTCGCATGGGCCATGGCATGGGCGTGCTGCGAGGGATGCCAGAGCTTCCCCGCCTCTTGGTGGCAGGTGATGCAGGTCTCGCTGCCGACGAAGGCGAGCGTCTCGGGGGCGACATCCGCGGGCTTTGATGGGCCGCGCCCGAGATAGTCCAGCCCGAGGCCTACGCCGATGAGGAGCACGGCGGCCAGGCCGGCCGCAATCCAGAGCTTTCGGCTGGGGTGTCCCGGCGCCGGGGCTTCGCCTTCGGGCGCCTTGGTCTTCGCCGCGGGCGCGTTGGTCCTTGACACAGGCGGCTTGGCCGGCGCCGTGCCGGGTTTTTTCCGTGAGGATGATGGGCGCCGACGACGGGTCACTTTATGTCCTGCTCAAGCCTGTTGGGGGCGGCACGCGTGGAACCCGTGGCTTGCCTTGATTGTTTAAACACTCGCAATCTAATCGATGGGGGACAATCGATGCGTGATATCCGAGACGACCTGCAAGACCGAGTCAATTTCCTTCAGGAGCAGATGAGCACCGTGGAGGCTCAATTCGCAAAGCACGTCGACCAGATCAAGCAGGAGCATGACAGCAAACTCAAGGTTCTGAAGGCCGACCTGGACGCCGTCACCGCGATGATCGGGGCCGAGCAACGACGGCTCGGCAACACGCCAGCGGAGCTTAAGACGCGGGCGCAACCGCAAGGGCCCAGTCCTCAGCAGCAACCACCGCAAGCCCGCCCCCGGACGGCGCTCGCCGATATGATCGGGCTGCAGCGCGCCGGCTGAGAGCGGTCAATCCGAGCTCTCCTGTTACCGAGATCGGCGGGCAAGCGCGATCGCGTGCCCGCCGTTACCTGCCTGCATCCGCTTAGAGACCGTCCACACAGTCACCGACCAGAGCGAGTGTCGCGTCGCCGGTTGTAATGCCAGCATGAAATTTTCCGGTCTTCATCGAGATGGCCGCGCTGAAAGACCGCGGCGAAATCTCGTTCCGGCCGATACCGTGCAACAGAACGATATCACCCGTCTCCACCATGTCCTTGATGTCGATGTCCGTCGGGTCTTTGTCCAAATCGTCCGACGTCATGACTTTCTTGTCGAAGTCGAGTTTGAGCACGGGCGGGAGATTGACATAGTCGTTGGGGACGCGATTGCAGCCCGCCACGTCGACGCACTCGAAGATATCGGTGAAGGCGCACATATAGGTGCCCGAAGCCGCCGAAGCGGCGGCCGGCATGGTCACCAAACAGAGAAGCCCGAGGCCCGCTTTGAAAATCGATCGCATGGTGTGGCTCCTATCGTGCAACGGTATAACCGCGACCTTCGAGGCAAAGCGCCCCGGCGCGGAGGTAATTGGCGTATAGCTCGTTCATCCGGCGCCTGTCGGCGGAGGTGCTCGCACCCCCGAAGGCACCAGAGCCCCAACGCGGATCCGTGCCGCCGGAGGCGACATCGAGTTTCTCCGTGACCCGCATAATGGTTCGGGTGTCGATGCCGGCTTGCTGTGCCGTGAAGATCGCTCTCGGATCGAAGCCGGTCTGCTCCACCGCCCAGTCGTGACAGGCCGCGCGGTCCGCACTCTCCTCTTCCGGCGTCACACCTTGCTTATAGGTCATCAAGGCCCGACCCGGCGCCGACTGCGCATACACGGAAGGCGCCGTCGCGCTAACCGCCAATGCGGCGACCGCGCAACACAGTAATGAACTCCATCGTTTCATGGGTTTCCTCTCCTTGGTGAGCGTCGTCTTCAATTTAGGGAAGAACGCGGCCCCTTCGCCGGGCCGCCTTCCCGTGGCCTAGTTGCCCGTGGGCAATCCGATGCTGAACCCCTCCTTCGCAAGTTGCGATTGGAGGGACTTGAACAGCTGGTACTTGGAGATGGTGATCGGACCGGTATAGGTCTCGCTCTGAAGCTTACGCGGCGGGTACTTTACGTAAGACTTCATGAGTTTCGCGACCGACTCGTTGGCCGGAACCACCGCCCAGGTGCTCTCGGTGAAGGTGGTCATGAAGATGTCGTAGCGCTCCTGCGGGTCCGCCAGCAGATCGAACACTTGCGGCACGGTGGCGACATACTCACTCGCACCCTTCCAGCCGAGATTGGTGTCAACCGCGAGACCGCCGGTAGTCGCACCATCGGCGCCGCGCAGGTTGAAGACATACTTGAAGTTGTTGACACGGACGGCGCCGGGCGACAGTTCGTCTTCGGTGAAATAGAACCACCAGTTGCGCTTCGATTTCCCGGTGCCGGTCATGACGGGCATCATGTCGTAGCTGTCGAAGATGATCGGCTGACCGTCGCGGTCGTCCGTCGGCAGCTCAATGCCGGCGATCGAGGCGAAGGTGGCCATCAGGTCGAGACCGCCCGCGACGTCGTCGCTCTTGGTTCCCCCTTCGACCTTGCCGGGCCAACGCACCATCGAGGGCACGCGATTGCCGCCTTCGCGCACGGTGCCCTTGGTGCCCCGGAACGGCGTATAACCCGCATCCGGATAGACATCCTGCCAGGCGCCGTTGTCGACGGTGTAGAACACGACCGTGTTCTCGGCGAGGCCGAGCTCGTCGAGCTTCTTCAGGAGATTGCCGATCCGCGTATCCAGCTCCACGACGGAATCGGCATATTTGGATTTCGAGATGGATTTATGCTCGAACTCCGGCGCCGGCAGGTTCGGCTGGTGGTTCTTCATGAAGTTGACGTTGATGAAGAACGGCTTGTCGGACTTGGCCGCCTCCTCGAGGAACTCGGTGGCCGCCTTCTCGATATAGGCATCGAGGAACGGAATGCCGACGACACCCTTGTCCGGCGTGTCGACATACTCGCCGTTGACCTCGAAGTCCTGCACCGGCTTCTCGCCTGCCTTGCCGGACAGCGCGCCCTTGGTCACTTTCTGGAACATCTCGCGCAACTCGGGGGTCATGTTCGGGAACCATTTCGGGTCGGCGTAGGTGTAGGCGTTGAGGTGATAGAGGAAGGTATATTTCATCACGTCATAGCCTTGCGCGTTCGGCAGCGCGTAGTCCGATTCGCCGAGATGCCATTTGCCGGTGAAGTAGGTGTTGTAGTCGGCTTTCTTCAGCACCGATGCGAGAGTCCATTCCGCCGCCGGAAGACCGCCGCCCTGGCCTTGGAAGGCCACGGTGGTCATGCCGCTGCGGTTGGGGATGCGCCCGGTTTGGATCGCGGCGCGGCCCGGCGTACAGCTGGGCTGGCCGTAGAAATTGGTGAAGACCATGCCCTCCTTCGCCAAGCGGTCGAAGTTCGGCGTCTGCATGCCGCGCCCTTCGCCACCGAGATAGGGGCCGAGATCGCCCCAGCCCGTGTCGTCGGAGACGATCAGCAGGATGTTGGGCTTTTTGCCCTCTGCGCCGGTCTGCGCGTCGCTGTCCTGCGCGTGGGCAACGCCGCCGCAGGCCAGAAGCGCAGCGACCGATAGGGTGCATAGCTGCTTGTACAAACCGATCCTCATTTGGGTCGTCTCATTTTCGATATGCGAAAAGCCTCTTCTTCGATATGCGAAAAGCCTCTTCGCTATTCCTGTGGGGGGAATATCTCTTTCCAATCGTTCTTCATGTCAACGACGATCCAGCCTTTGTCGGGCGCTGCGTCCAGCGCCTTGTCGAGGTGGCCAACGGATGAATCGCTGTCGTACGCATATTCCCGTTCCGCATCAGTGTGATGAACGATCAGGCCAAGGCGCGGCCCCTTACCCGCTGTGGTCCAATCGAGCATCTGATAATCGCCGTCGGAATTGCCGAACGCCGCGATGGGCCGTTGGCCGATGTGCTCGGTAATGCCGATGGGTTTGCCCTCCTTGTCGTCGATGAAATTCAACTCGGCTAAGCGCATGACCGTGGGCACACCGTCGACGACCTCGTATTGCGTCTTGATGCTCGAGCCCACGACCTGCGCGGGCGGAATGCCGTAGACGGGTTCGGACAAGTTGCGCACGAACTCGATACCGCCGCCGGAGACGATGTAGGTGGTGAAACCCTTGTCGCGCAGATAGGACAAGAGCTCCAGCATTGGTTGGTAGACGAGTTTGGAGTAGCCACGCTCAAAGCGTTTGTCCTTGGCGGTGGCCAGCCAATCGCCGACGATCGTCTGAAACTGCTCGGGCGTCATGCCGGCATGGGTCGCAGCCACCAACTGCGCGATGCCCTTCTCGCCGGAGGCGGCAAGCGTTTTCATGTCGCCTTCGAGCACGGCCTTGAACGGCTGCTGGTCCTTCCACTCGGGATGCTCCGGCGCCAACTCCTTCACGCGGTCGAGGGCGAACGCGAGCTGCGTATACATCGGCTGCTCGAGCCACAGCGTGCCATCATTGTCGAAGGTGGCAATCCGATCCTTGATCGGCACATAGTCGCCGCTTTCCGGCTCGGTCACCCTCGTCACAAAATCAACGATCGCCTGCTTAGTTGGGCCGTCGTTCCAGGACGGCAAGGGATCCGTCTGGGCGAACGCGGCAGTCGCCGAGACAAGGAAGACCGCGACGAACGCGACAATCGGACGAAGCGAGCTGAGCATCATGCGCTCCAATCAATTGGAGAGGTGGGGAATGCCGGGCGCGGCAGAAACCGGCCCGGCATTAATTGCCGCCTATTGCGCGCCACCTGGCTTGCTCAATTTCTCCATCACCTGATCGAGGCTGAAGCTCGCCGCTTTCTGCCTGGGCGGGAATTCCTTGAAGGTTTCCAGGAATTTGCCGACATAGGCTTGGGCTGGGACCAACAGAAACGCACGATCCAACTGCCAATCGTAGTACGTGTTCGAGGTGATCGTTGCCCGCTCATAGGGATCGCGGCGCAGATTGAAGATCAGCGGGACCCTAAGCGGCACGAAGGGCTCCATCCACACACGGAAAGTGCCTGGCGATTTTTGCTCCATGAATATGATCTTCCAGCCCTTGTAGCGGAGCGCCGTCAGGTCGCCATCGTCAGAGAAGTAGAAGATGTCCTTACGCGGCCCCTCTTGCTGCTGGCCGGTAAGAAAAGGAAGTGTGTTGTAGCCGTCGAGATGCACTTTGTAGGTGCGCCCGATGGCTTCGACATCTCCCTCCAGAAGCTTCTCCTTGATGTCGGGCTCGCCGGCCGCTGCCAGAAATGTCGGCAACCAGTCCATATGGTGCATGATGTCGTTGGATACAGAGTCTGCCTTGATCTTCCCGGGCCAGCGGACCATAGCGGGAACGCGCCAGCCACCTTCCCAGTTCGTGTTCTTCTCACCACGGAATGGGGTTGCAGCAGCATCGGGCCAGGTATTGTAGTGAGGCCCGTTGTCGGTCGAATAAAACACAATCGTGTTGTCGGCGATGCCGAGCTCGTCCAGCACCTTGAGGAACTTACCGATGGTCATGTCATGCTCGACCATGCCGTCGGCATATTCGTCCTGTCCCGAGATGCCACGTAGCTCCGGCTTGACGTGCGTGCGGAAATGCATACGTGTGCCACTCCACCAGACGAACCAGGGTATGCCAGCCTCTGTCTTCTCCTTGATAAAAGCGATGGCCCGGTCTGACGTCTCGTCATCAACCGTTTCCATGCGCTTCTTGGTGAGCGGCCCCGTGTCCTCGATCTTCTGGGTGCCGTCAGGCTGCGCCCAGGAGTGGATCACGCCGCGCGGCCCGAACTTCTTCTTGAACTCTGGATCTTTCGGATAATCCTCGTTCTCAGGCTCCTCCTCGGCATTCAAGTGATAGAGATTGCCAAAGAACTCATCGAAGCCGTGGTTGGTCGGCAGGAACTCGTCCTTATCGCCGAGATGGTTCTTGCCAAACTGACCGGTGGCATAACCTTGAGCCTTGAGGAGTGCAGCAATCGTCGGGTCATCCTCGCGGAGCCCGAGATCGGCACCCGGAAGGCCCACTTTCGAGAGCCCGGTGCGGAACACGCTCTGGCCCGTGATGAAAGACGACCGTCCCGCCGTGCATGACTGCTCGCCGTAGTAGTCGGTGAAGATCATGCCTTCGTTGGCGATCCGGTCGATGTTGGGTGTGCGATAGCCTACCAGACCTTGCGTGTAGGCACTGATGTTGGACTGGCCGATATCGTCGCCCCAGACGACGAGAATGTTGGGTTTATCGGTGTTGGATTCTGGATCCTGCGCCCAGGCCGGACCCGAGACAAACAGGGCGGCGCATAACACCGACCCCGCTACTAAACGCTCCAGTTTCATTTGCTCCTCCTCTCAACGCAATCCGTTACGTCACCGGCCCGGTGGCCGGGCCAGTGCTCGCTTTTTTGTTCCGGGGCCTTGTGCGAAAAGCCAGTTTTGCGTCCGGAACGACTTTGCATGGTATATTTTTTTTCTTGGTAGAATCGCTCAAATGATCGGATTCAGCCCATGGACGCGCCAATAATGAATCTCGACAAGGCCCTGGACATTCTGGGGGCGCGGGGCTGGTTCGCGGAGCGCTCGGCGGAAACCCGGGCCCGCCTGAGCAAGATCGCGCGGCTTTGCAGATTCGAGAAAGACGATTCTGTCTATCTGGCCGGCGACCCCCCCAACGGCGTCTTCGGCCTTATCTCGGGATCGCTGGATATCTCCATTCCCCGGGCCGACGGCGAGGAATACACGGTCCATCGGGCCAGCACGGGGTTCTGGGTCGGCGATCTCGCCCTGTTCTCGCAAGGGGGCCGTCTCGTTTCCGTCTGCACCGCCGAGCCCACGCTCATGGTGCAATTTCCGGCCCTTGCGCTCAAACGGCTCGTGGATAAGGATGCCCGCCTCTACGCCGACTTCTATGCGCTGACTTACGAGAATTTCCGGACGGCGTTTCAAATCATCTCCAATCTGGCCATCGCCGGGACCGACAAGCGGCTGGCCGACCGGCTCTTGCTCGAGGTCGAGAGGCGCGGTGACGCGGACGGTTGGATTTCGGTGTCACAAGCCGAATTGGCGAGTTTGACGGCCGTCTCCTTGCCGACGCTGAAGCGGGTCTTGCGGCGCTTCGCCGATGCGGGGCACATCGATCACGGCTATGCCCGCATTCAGGTCCTTGACCGCGACGCACTCCGGCGAATTTGCCGGGACTGACCCGAGCCCGTCAGCAACCTTATCCCTGCCCCTCGCCCCCGAAAGCGGACATCTAGACAGATGTTGCTGATCGCGTCTCGACTGTGATTCAAGCCTCCAAAAAGGGAGCTGCGAATCATGCGCTATGAACTCAGTGACTACGAATGGAGCGTCATTAGGCCGATGCTACCGAACAAGCCACGCGGCATTCCCCGGGTGGATGACCGGCGCATTCTCAACGGCATCTTTTGGGTGTTGCGCTCAGGCGCACCATGGCGCGATCTGCCAGACGGATACGGTCCCCATACGACTTGCTACAACCGCTTCATTCATCCAAACCGTCGACCGTAAGTTCAACCCGCGCTACTATGGTGCATCGAGAAATTCGGCGAACTCACGGGGGTGCCGGTGATTCTGAACACCAGCTTCAACCGGCAGGAGCCGATTGTGCAGCGCCCCGAAGAAGCCATCTCCTGCTATCTGCGCACCGGCATGGACGTCCTCGTCCTCGGAGATTTCTACACGACTGACCGGAAACGCAACCATTTGCACTGGCGTTAGGTGATTCCTTCAGCCAATCAAATACGGATGAAGTTTTCGGTACACACATGCACAAAGGCCCAATCCTGCTTGGCCGAGAAAACTCTACCGCTCGCGTCAGTTATAAGCAGATCAAACTCCTTCTCGGAAGTTTGGCTCAGGGTGAACTTACCCGAACTGATACTGTCCTCGCCCCATTTACCAGCATCGTCGCTGAAAGCCCCTAGGCCCGCTTTGGGATAATAGCCATACCCTCGGCTGGCCCCGCATGTAGCAATCTCTCGTGCAAAGACGGCGTTTGCCATGCAAGGGAGTAGCAGCGCAATCGCTGCCACCAAGACTGCGGCCTGATAGAAGCCACGGCTCATTCGATGCAATTTGCTCATTGGACTACCCCCACGCGCCAATCATAGCAGCCTGGGGTCATGCGACAAGGTTGTGGGTGATCAACGTTCACTTCGCTCCCAGCAGCCCCGGCAACTTCGCCACGTTCACAGCAATGCGCCGCGCCTCGTCGAAGGTCAGCACCTTGGCGATGGCCTGGTGCGCGGCCTTAGAGTTAAACAATCCTTAATTCCAACACACTCAAATGGTCCTAGCCTTGTCACGCTTTAGCGCAACATTTGGGGGCCAAGACAATGGACGCGCACGCAAAGGTTACGCCAGACCAGTTCGAGGTCAGAGACGATTTGGTCGTCCACACGCCAACTGGAGCAGAATTCGCTCCGCATCCAGAGCGTGAAGATTCTGTCGTCGTGTGGACCGGAACAATTGGCAAGAGGCAGTCAGGTGGCGCCGCCTACCAGTATGCTGACGTGTTGGCTGCTATGAGGGCTGTTTGGCGGGAACGGTCGAAAAGACCCGCCGCCGCATAGCGCCTGCGGTTCTCGTCTCGTGGGTCGACGCGCCAGGGTGGTGGGGATCGGCGTGGCAGGACTTTGCTGTGGTACAAGCGGTGGGGCCTTCCCTGACCTCACCACTGGTTCCCCCCCCATCGGAACCCGGAAGCCCTGGTTCTTCCCCCAGGGCTTCTGCTGTGTGTAGCTAGGTAGCTCCTAGCAATTCAGGAAACTTCGCCACATTGACAGCAATGCGCCGAGCCTAACCTACTTTGGGACGCGCATGCTGGGTGGCCAGTTTGTTTCCGGGTAGCGGCGCTGCAATTCGCGAATTTCGTCATCGCCGCTGCCGATACCCTTAGGCGAGCATTGCGAGCCCACGTGTTTGTGTTTTCTCTTGACGTTCCACTGAGAGACATAACCCATCTTGTAGCTATTATGACAGTCGTGAATAAGGGTCAGCAAAGTTCCGCTGGAAGGAGATAAGACCACGGCTCTTGAGGCTAGCGCCGCTGACGAGAGCCCTCCAAGCCCGACCGCTGTTAGAGAAGCAGACAGTGCCGTGCAGACAAGACGCCTTTGCATCGTAACCCTCCTCTAGCTTTTGAAGCAGCGCAAAAGCCATGGCTTTTGCGCTGCGATTTGCTCATTGCATCATCGCCACCAGCCAAGCATAGCAGCCTGGGGTCATGCGCTAAAGTCGGTGCAACCGATTAACCCTAGCGAGGATAAATGTCATATCGGGGAGGGGCCTTAAACTAACTCTCCACGACCCTCGACGTAGGCTTGGTGCAGGCTAAGTAGTCGAGGGTATTCCCATGGGGCATCAGTCGGAGCGCTATCGGCCTGAGCAGCACTACATGCGCGGGCCTGGACCTAGGTGGCTGGAGAAATACATCGCTCAGTCAGGAGCGGCCCGGATGCCCGGCGAGGGTGAGCGTCGCAAGGCTCCCACGCTCGGCCGGAGCATTGAACTGAAGCTGCGGCGATGGATCCCAACGCGATGGCGCGCTAACCGAAGCGGGACCGCGGCTCATGAACACCAGTGGAACGTAGCTGACCAGCTTGGCCCCTGGCGGGTGTAGCGCACCGCCTACGCCCGCTTCTTTATCTAGATCGCCATATGCCGGCTACCCCGAGCGCCGCTTGATCGGGGCGACGGCAACAACCACATACATAGCGGTTAGGTTCAAGCACTTCGGATCGGTGACGCTATGCCGAAGGATTTCTTCGATATTGACGGTCGTCAGCAGTACGAACTCATTATCAGCCTGCTTCATCGCTTTGCTGACACTGCCGCCCCGACGCTAGAGTCTCTCTCCGACAAGGAAGGCAGAATGCCTGACGCCATCTAGATGGACGTATGCATGGCCCAAGGAGTGGAGCCGTGTGGCGTCCCCGAGTTCCTGATGCCAACCCGCGCCTGAGGCCTGGGCCGGACACCTTTCACCAGTGCCATCCGCTAAGACTGAAAGCATCGTCGAGGACCGCGAAACCGGTGCTCCGTGATTACTATGTGCTTACTGGCCTATAGCCCAATAGCGATTATTCTGCATAAGTCTCTGATTTAATTGGTACCGCTGGGGAGATTCGAACTACCGACCTCTTGATCCACAGTCAAGCGCTCTAACCAACTGAGCTACAGCGGCACATGGGCAATGCCTAGGCCGGGAACCTAAGGGCAGGCAAGAGTTGTTGCAAGCGGATGGCGAGCCTCGTGCGCAATGGGCGCGGGCCAGGGCTCGGTACCCCTTCACCGGACCCGCCCGACCAGAAAAAAGGCCCGGGGGGCTGGCCCCGGGCCCTACGCATTACGACGACGGCACTGAATATTTAGGACCCAGATACTTTGGAGGCCTTCATACCTAGGAAGCCTTGCGCACGTTCTCCATCGACCGGGAAACCTGATCCTTGATCGGCTCGGAGGTGTCGGCGGCAATCTTGGTCGTCAACGCCCGGATCTCGCCGGCCTGGCTGGCGAACACTTCGAACTGGCTACGGATGAAGGCCGACTGAAGCTCGACGATCTCGGCAAGATTCTTGGCGGTGGCCATATTCTTGGCAAGGTCGAAGCCGGAGTTCAGATTGCGCTGGGCAATATCGATAAGTTTGCGGTTGAAGGCGGTAGCGCCCTGATTGGCGGCATCGAAGGAACGCTCTAGCGCGTCGATCGAATCCTCAAGCGATTCCTTGCCGCGCTCATAGGCCTCGCGGGTCTGGTTCACCGTTTTCTCGGCGAGCATACGAACGCTCTCGGGCACGGTGGTGTCGAGCTTGAGGGTCTCGAATTCCTTGGCGGCCGTGCTTAAGGACTCGGTGACCTTCTCGGCGGCTTCCTGGGGGGTCTGGGGAATGGCTGTTTCACTCATCATTGCACCTCTTTGTTGATCTCCTCGATTCGCCTCTCGGGGAATAACGCGACTCAGTATGACCGCTTATTTTTGTTGCAATGCAATATAAATGGTGCAGTGCGGCACTGCAAGAGGCAGTTGCCCAAATGCGCGTCTTTTTTGTCCGGTGGACGGAAATCTTCCTTTCGCGCTATGCAATGGTCTGGATTCGCCTAAATTTAGTGGTGGAGTCGAGTAAGCGCCCCAAGAGGGGCGTCCCTAGTGGCTGAGCTGGCCTCTGTGCCAAACGCCAGAGCGGGCTCATTAGTTCATATTGGGGCCGACCATGGCCGACCTCAGATCGCAACGGCGCATCGAAGACGGGGACCGCGAGGCGCTTGAGCATATCGCGCGCGCACTCGAGGGTCGGGTTCTGCTCGGCCCCGGCGCCATGCCCCCTGCCCCCGACAATACTCCCGTGCCGGTGACCAACGGCGTTGCGGAGACGACACCGCCGGCCAGCCCCCTCGCGCTGCCTCCGGAGAGTTTGCGTCTCCTGCTGGAAGCCATGCCGGCGGCGATCGGCCTCGTGCGGGACGGCACACTTATTTATCTCAACAGCGCCTTCGCCTATGCCTTCGGCTACCGCTCGCCGTCCGAATTGAGTGAGGCGGGTGGGCTCGACGCGATTCTTCCCGGCGGCTCGGCGCTGCTCGTGTGCGAGGAGGACACCGGGCGCACGGGCGAGATCGATGCCCTGACGCGCTCACGCCGCCGCATCAAAGTGGTCTTCGCACTCAGCCCGCTCGACACCGATCAAGACACCGAGGTCCTCCGGCTCATCGACCAGGCGGATCTCGAGGCCGAGGCGCCTGCGCCTGTGGCGGCGCAGCCCGCGCCTGAGATCCTCATGCCTGAAATGCCGACGCCTGCGGCGCAAACGCCGGAAACGCCCGCACTTATGACGCCCGCAACGGTGGCTGAAGTCCCGGCGCCCGCGCCCGCGCCACGCCGGTCGGTCGACCCCGACGCGGCCGGCCGCCGTCTCGATTTTTTGGCCAAAGTCAGTCACGAGGTGCGCACGCCCCTCAACTCGATCATCGGCTTCGCCGAGTTGATGCTGCAAGAGCGCTTCGGCGCGATCGGCAATGCGCGCTACAAAGGCTACACAGAGGACATCCATCAGAGCGGCCTCTACGCACTCAGCCTGCTCAACGACCTGCTCGACATCTCGAAGATCGAAGCCGGCAAGTTCGAGCTCGACTTCACCGCGGTGGACGTGGGCGAGGTTGTGGAGACCTGCGTCGCCAGCCTGCAGCCCCTGGCCAAGCGGACGCGCATCGTGCTGCGGACCTCGCTGGCGCAAGACTTGCCACTCGTGGTCGCCGATCCACGGCGGCTCAAGCAGACCCTGCTCAACCTTCTTACCAACGCTATCAAGTTCACCACGGAAGGCGGCCAGGTCATCGTGTCCGGCACGCTGGTCGAGGGCGAACTGCGGGTGCGGGTGCGGGACAGCGGGGTCGGCATGACCAAGAACGAGATTGCCTACGCCATGCAGCCCTTCCATCAACTGGATACGGCGCCGCGCCGGCAGTCTGGAACCGGGCTTGGACTGCCGCTCACCAAGGCGCTGGCCGACGCCAACCGAGCCCGGCTTGAACTGTCCAGCGAGCCGGGCGTTGGCACGTCGGCCGACGTCATCTTCCCCGCAGAGCGCCTGTTCTCCTCCTAAGCCTGTCGCGCCCTCGCGCCGCTCTTTCACGCACGCGGCCTGCTATTCGCGACGGGGCAATCACTGCATTTTGTCAGTTTTATTGCAGTGAGTTACAGGAACATACTATTGCTTGTCTGAACAATACTTACTTTCTTGAACACTTCTAACGTATCGCCACTGATTAGAAGTCTTCTAAGTTTAGTTCATTTACGATATTCTTGTTGACATCACCTAAGCGCAAGCCTTAAGCGGGACAGTGGCTCTCTGGCTCTAGTCCAAGGGTCGCAAAGTCTTTCAGTCCGATACCGAGGCCTTGAACCCCGGCCATTGGAGGTTTGTGATGCGCTGGACACTGGCGCGCGCTGCTGCGCTCGCGATCTTAATCGCCGTTTTTGTCCTGCCATTCGCCCGCGCCGAGAAGCCGGGCGAGGTCAATATCTATTCCTACCGTCAACCCTATCTGATCGATCCCCTGCTCCAGGAATTCACCGCGGAGACGGGCATCAAGGCCAACGTCATCTTCGCCGAGAAGGGGCTGATCGAGCGCATTCAGGCCGAAGGCCGCAACAGCCCGGCCGACCTGCTGCTGACCGTCGACATCGGCAATCTGAGCCAGGCTACCGCCGCCGGCATTGCCCAGCCTGTGGAGTCGGAGACGATCGAGACGGCTATCCCCGCCGGCTATCGGGGCAAGGACAACGAATGGATCGGCCTCACCCGCCGCGCACGCGTGGTCTATGCTTCCAAGGATCGGGTCAAGCAAGACACGATCACCTACGAGGATCTCGCCGATCCGAAATGGCGCGGCAAGATCTGCATCCGCTCGGGCCAGCACGTCTATAACGTCGCGTTGATCGCCTCGATGATCGCCGCTCATGGTGAGGCCTGGACCGAGACTTGGCTGCGCGGCGTAAAGGCCAATCTCGCGCGCAAGCCCGCCGGCGACGACCGGCTGCAGGTCAAGGGTGTCTATTCGGGCGAATGCGACATCGCCATCGGCAACACCTATTACATGGGCGCCATGCTTCGAGACGAGAAGCATCCGGAGCAGAAGGCGTGGGCGAACTCGGTCAACATCCTGTTCCCCAACACAGGCGACCGCGGCACCCATGTGAACGTGTCGGGCGCCATCTTGGCCAAGAACGCGCCGCACAAGGACAACGCGATCAAGCTTCTCGAATTCCTGGCTTCGGACAAGGGCCAGGAGATGTATGCGGAAGTGAACAACGAATATCCGGTGAAGCACGGCGTTCCCTGGTCGGCGCTGGTTCAGTCCTGGGGCGAATTCAAACCGGACCCGATCTCGCTCAACGAGATCGCGGCTTTGCGGAAATCCGCGAGCGAACTGGTCGACAAGGTCGGCTTTGACGAAGGGCCGAGCTCATGAGGGGGCAGCAATGAGCTTTCACAAGAGTCTCGACGAGCAGGTTGGTGCCGTTCGGCGCCGGCCTGTCCCGGTGCGCAGTGGGGCCGAGTGGCTGGTGGGCATCGGGTTCCGGTGCTGGCTTGCCGGCTACGATACCGGAGACATCGCCTGCTGGGAGAATGGCTGGAACGAATATAACCGCGTGCTCGGCCCAACGCGGGCGAAGCGCGCCGTGACCGAGCTCGCCTGCTGGGTCAGGACGTTGCGGTCCACGGCGTCTCGCAAGATCGAATATTATCCGTTCGGCTGTTCCGGCTTTTGCCCCGATGAATGCATGGCGATCTCGCTGATCGCGGCCTCGCAGCATCACCGCTGTCCGGCCATGCAGGCTTGCGCGCTGGCGCTGACCGGCTCGGAGCTGGTGGAACCGGTGATCGACGCGGCCAACGCCTTTGCCGATGCGCTGCAGGACGCCGATCAGCGCCTGTCGCAGGAGGCGGTTGCCGCCCTCATGGCGCCCCAGCGCAAGGGCAGCGGGGACGTTTTCGCTGACCGGCGCTAAGCAAGACACCACCTGCGCCCCAGCCGGAGAGACCGCCCCCTTGCGCCGGAGGCTTGAGCGCCTCACCGAGAGCGGCAATCTCGGCTGGTCCGTGGCGGCGCTGCTCCTGTCGCTCATTGCGCTCGCGCCGCTGATCGCCATCGCGGTGATCGCGCTGCAGTCGAGCGGCGATACTTGGCCTCACCTCATCGACAATGTGTTGCCGGGCGCGGTGCGGCGCACGGTCGGGCTGATGCTGGGCGTGGGCCTTCTCACCCTGGTGATCGGCACCAGCACCGCCTGGCTCGTCACCATGTACCGCTTCCCGGGGCGCCGTTATTTTCAGTGGCTGCTGCTGCTGCCGATGGCGATGCCGACCTACATCATCGCCTATTGCTATCTCGAGCTGCTCGACTACTCCGGCGCGGTGCAGACGGGCATGCGCGGCCTGTTCGGCTGGCGCAACGCGCAAGACTACTGGTTCCCGGACATCAGAACCCTTAGCGGCGCGATCTTCGTCATGAGCGCGGTGCTCTACCCTTATGTCTACATCACGGCGCGGGCGAGCTTTATCGCCCAATCGGTTTGCGTGATCGAGGCAAGCCGCACGCTCGGGCGCAGCGCCTCGCAGACCTTCTGGCAGATCGCGTTGCCGCTCGCCCGGCCCGCATTAGCGGCCGGCGTGGCACTGGCGTTGATGGAGACCCTGAATGACATCGGCGCGGTCGAATTTTTCGGCGTGCGGACGCTGACCGTCGCCGTGTACGACACCTGGCTCGACCGCGGCAGCCTGGCGGGTGCGAGCCAGATTGCCTGCGTCATGCTGGCCTTCGTGTTCGCGCTACTCCTCATCGAGCGGGCGATGCGCGCCGGTCGGCGGTTCCACCATACGACCGGCAAATATCGCGACCTGCCGGAAGATCGGCTCAGCGGCGCGCAGGGCATTCTCGCCGTGCTGGCCTGCGTGCTGCCGCTGCTTGTCGGCTTCGTGCTGCCCGCGGGCGTCCTGGTCGGAGACGCGATCGCACACATCTCCTCGGGCCTGGCGCCGGCCTTTTGGCAGGCGGCGCTTCACAGCCTGCTGCTCGCCTTTGCCGCGGCGGTACTCGCCGTGGCCTTCGCCGTGGTCCTTGCTTATGGGCGGCGGCAGACGCGCTCCAAGCTCGTGCGCGGAGCAAGCCTGGTGCCGGCCATCAGCTATGCCATTCCGGGCACCGTGCTCGCCATCGGCCTGCTGATCCCGCTCGCCGGCCTCGACAACAGTATCGACGGCGCGATGCGGTCGCTGTTCGGCGTCTCCACCGGGCTCCTGTTCTCCGGCACGGCCTTCGCCATCGTGCTGGCCTATACGATCCGCTTCCTCGCCGCCTCGCTCGGGGCCGTCGAAGCGGGCTTGGGCAAAATCTCCCGGAATATCGACGCGGCCGGGCGCACGCTTGGCGCCACGATATCGGACATGCTGTGGACGGTGCATCTGCCACTGTTGCGCCCGGCGCTCGGCGCCGCCGCCATGCTGGTGTTCGTGGACTCGATGAAGGAACTGCCGGCGACGCTGCTCTTGCGGCCATTCAATTTCGATACGCTGTCGACCCAGGTGTTCACGCTGGCCTCGCTCTATCGCTATGAGGAGGCCGGGCTGTCGGCGCTGACCATCGTTCTGGTCAGCCTCGCCCCGGTGCTGCTGCTGCATGGGATCATCGCCCGGAGCCGCCCCGGTGCCACCGCTGGCCGGCCCTCCGGGGCGCGGACGGGCCCCGAATGGGCGTTGCGGACCTCTTGATAACCCAAGAGAATGTGGGACTTGGGTGAATGCAAGACTTGGGCTCCCCAAGCAATTCAGGCTACAAGAAGCGCTCTTGCGGTCACAACGGACGGACGGGCTCGCCGAGCGCCCGCCGCCCCAAACAGCGGAAAAGGTCGGTATGAAGCCTCGCCAACGTCCTTGGAAATGGCTTCTCCTCGGCCTTGTTGCGCTTCTCCTCGTGGGTATCGCGGCGCTTCCGCGCCTGATCGGGACCTCAACGGAGCTGCGCGACCGGGTCGCCTCGGCGCTTTCGGCGTGGACCGGCGCTACAGTCACGCTGACGGAGCCGTTGACCGTACGCTATTTCCCGCCCCTGTCGCTGCGCGGCGGATTCGTCCTCACCGACGCCACCAAGCTGCCTTGGATTCGCTCCATCGCCGCCCGGGACGTGAAAATGTCCCTAAGCCTGTCTGAATTGCTCATGGGACGCGTCAAGATCAATGCGTTGCGGCTTGGACGACCGACGATCACGCTGGAGGCCGACGCCGCCGCCACCGCGCCAGCCGATCAGACGGCTGAGGGCCTCGTCGCCAACGGGCTGGCCGGCGCCCCGGTCGGGGTGGTGCGCGTGCGCCGCGGCACGGTCAAGACGTCGTCGGGCGAGGTCATGGCGCGCGATTTCGATGCGCGGTTCGATGCCAGCGACGGCAGCGGCGCGCTGACGGCGCTCGGCTCGCTGACGTTCCGCGGCGAGACGGTGCGCTTTGCCATCGACAGCGGTACGATCACGGAGAGCGAGGACGGCCGCAGCGCGCCGGTCGCGTTGACGATCACCTCGGCGCCCGTGACGGCTAAATTTTCCGGCACCGGACGCTTCGCCGAAAGTTTTGAACTCGACGGCGACATGCAGGCCGACATGGCCGACGCCCGGCAGTTCTTGAATTGGGTGGGGATGTCGCTGCCGCCGGGCGGCAGTCTCAAAGCCCTGTCGGCGGCGGGACCCGTCCATTGGAACGGCTCGACGCTGATCTTCGACGACGGCACCTTCTCTCTGGACGGCAACGAAGCCGTGGGGCTTCTCGCCATCACCACCGGGATGCGGCCGCGTGTGGAGGGAACGCTCGCCTTCGAACGCTTGGTGCTCGATCCGTATCTCGGCACCGGCGACACCGCCGCTGTCGGCGAGCCGCTGTTCGACTGGGTGCTGCTCAAACATTTCGACGCCGACTTGCGGCTGTCGGCGGGCGACCTCCAGGTATCGAACCTGGAGCTCGGGCGTGGTGGGCTGACGATCACCGCCAAGGACGGCGCCATATCGAGCGAGGTGGGTGAGTTGGAGCTATGCGGCGGCGAAGTGGCTGGCCGCGTGGGGCTCGACCTCTCCGGCCCGCGGACCAAGGCCTCGCTCGCCGGCACCCTCTCCGGTATCGCCATCGAAACTTGCCTTGAGCCCTTCGCCGCCGAGATCCCAATCAAAGGCAAAGGCGATATCAAGTTCGACGTATCGACCGGTGGCAGCACCATGGATGCGCTCATCCGCGGGCTGGCCGGCGATCTCAAGGTGACCGCGCAGAACGGCGCCATGCCCATCGACCTCCCGCAACTCCTGGCGGGGGCGGGAGAGGACGCAGAGGGCTGGAGCCGCGACAACACCACCCCATTCGAGTCCCTGAAGGCCGACTGCCGCCTTTCTGCCGGCCATATTTGGTGCCAGTTGTTCACGATGCAGACCCCACGCGGCGTGGTTTCAGGCTCCGGAGGTATCGATGTGGGAAAGCAAACACTTGATTGGGACTTCCTGATCGCCAATCCTGTGGCACCGCTAAACGCCTCGCAGCTCGTCATGGAGACCCCGCCACGGGTCACCATACGCGGACCGCTCACGCAACCCCTGATCCAGAGAGCCAATCGCCCCACACTTGGAGACGGATCAACGCAGTCAGGACCGGGGACTATCCCGGTCTCGCCGCGTTAGGCTCACCTGGACCGACAATCGACCGAGATTCAAACCGTGTTTTGGCAGCGCCATAATCAGTCCACCGCAGCCCACGCCGCGCGCGCGGTCAAGGCCGGTGTGCTTGCCGTCGCGCTCTACGCCGGTTTCGCGCTCGCCGCGACCGCCGCCGGCGCCCAGGACACGCTCAGCGTCGCCACCTGGGGCGGCGCCTATGGCCAATCGCAGGAGATCGCCTTCTTCGAGCCCTTCGCCAAGGAGACCGGCACGGCGATCGCCACGGAGATCTACGACGGCAGCCTGGCCAAACTCAAAAGTCTGCTCGACGCCGGCGATCCGCCCGTCGATGTGGTCGATGTGTCGGCGGGCACGCTTGCCGCGCTCTGCAGCGACGGCTTGTTGGAGGACATCGAGGTCTCGAGCCTGGCCGCGATGCCGGATGGCCAGAGTATCGAAGAGGACTTCATCGACGGCGGCCTGTCGTCCTGTGGCGTGGCATCCGTTGCCTGGTCGACCGCGATCGCCTTCGACCGCCAGGCTTTCCGCAAGGCCGAACCGACGGCGATTAGCGCCCTGTTGGATACCGCCCGTTTTCCGGGGAAGCGCGCCCTGCCGAGAAATCCGCGCTACACGCTCGAACTGGCGTTGCTCGCCGACGGGGTTCCGGCGGAAGGCGTCTATACGGAACTCGCCACCGAGGCCGGCGCCGACCGGGCTTTCGCTGCTCTCGACAAGATCAAGGACGACATTCTGTTCTGGGACAAGGCCGCGCAGCCGGTCACCTGGCTGCTGGAGAAGAAGGTCGCAATGGCCGCCGGCTATAGCGGGCGCATCTTCCGCGCCGCGGTTGGCGACCAACGGCGCATCGGCGTGTTGTGGGACGGCCAGATCTACGACGTCGACGCCTGGGCGATCCCCAAGGCCGCACGCAACAAGAAGGAAGCCATGCGCTTCATCAGCTTCGCCACCTCGCCGGCACGGCTGGCGACCCAGGCTCAGATCACCGCCTATGGCCCGATGCGCAAATCGGCGCTGCCACTGGTCGGCAAGCATCCAATTATTGGCGTGGACATGCGAGAATTCCTGCCGACGGCACCGGACAATTTTAAAACGGCGCTCAAATTCGACGCGGGCTGGTGGGACGAACACGGCGACGCGCTCAATACGCAATTCACCGCATGGCTGGCACCGATCGATGCCGCCGCCGCTGCAAAGGAGGCGGAGCGCAAGGCCAAGGAAGCCAAGTCTAAGGCGCCAGTCAGCAAGGCGGCGCCTTAGCCGTTCACGCGCGCATGCGCGTCAGCCTGTGACAATTGGAAGAAATTGCGAGCAAGCGGCAACTCCTGTTTGCCTTGGTTGTCTTCTTCGTGTCATGCTGAACGCTAGAGTGAGTCATCTGGAAACGAACGAACCCGATGACATCTCTCTTACACAGAATGCACAACCAGAGTGCGGTATTGGCTTTGGACATTGAGGCCATGCTGACGATACTTAGCACTGCCGGGGCGGGGCCGGCAGTGCACTCTGGTGCATCCGCTCTTTCCTAGAATGTGCGATAGAGCCCGAGCGAGACGTAGGCGCTCGGATCGTCCTCCAGATAATTCCCGGTGAACCCGCCCGACAGCGTCATCTCGATTTGGCGGAGATTGACGCGGACGAAGCCGCCGCCACGACCCGCGTCATATTCCTCGTTGCCGGGCGCGCCGCCTTCCAGTCCCAGCGATAGTCGCGGCCGAACGCGGAAGCCGAGCCGCGCGAGACTCCAATAGTCCTGGAAGGCAGTGCCGTAAGCGGCGTCGGCGGACACATACCATCGGGATGCGATGTCGTACCAAGTCTCGGCGAGGAGCTTGAGACCGATCTCCGTGCCTTGCACGGCGTTGTTGGGATCGCGCGGTGTGATGCGCTGGTCTTCAGCCTCGATGTCGGCGAACAACTTGACGGTGACGGCGCCGGGGCGGAACTGGCAACCGATCATTGCCGCGGCATATCCGACCCGGCCGTCGAACGTGGTGGCGACATAGCCGCTGCCGTCGAACAGCGCACCGTCATAGTCGTAGCGGCTCAAAGCACCGACGGTGCGGAGCCTCAGACCCGGCGCGTACAGCGCCTTGCCGAAGGCATAGCCGCCGCCCACATAACCGCTTGCGTAATTGTCGCTGGCCTCAAAGCCGGTGAAGATTTCGGTGTGCGGCTCGTCGGGCTCGGCACCGGCTGTTTGCATCGACAGGCCGAGACAAAGGGCAGCCGCCCATAGGACTCCACTGACGCGGAGCCTGGATTGGACGCCCGATGACCTACCCCCTGCACGGCGAACACTCGCGTGCTGCATCGACAATGATGAATCTTATGCGCGAGACGCCCGGGCTCCCGGCAACGAGGAAGCGAGAATCCCGGCACAGTTCAATCTCCGGTTGGTATATGCGTGATTAGTTCCCCACAGGGATGGCGAAATGAGACCTGAGAGATTCGACAGCTGGCTCACGGTCGACGCGAAGGGCCTGTATTGCCGCCCTGGCGGCTTCCATATCGACCCGCACGGCGTGGTGAGGCACGCGGTGGTCACCCATGGGCATTCCGACCATGCACGGCCGGGACATGACGCCGTATTGGCGACGAAAGAGACGCTCGCCATCATGCGCGCCAGACTTGGCGAGCTGGCGCCGCGGCGGCCGCAAAGTGCCGGGTATGGCGAGCCGGTCACGATTGGCGACGTTACGGTCACGTTGTTTCCGGCCGGCCATGTGCTCGGCAGTGCCCAAGTGCTTATCGAGTATCAGGGCGCTCGCGCGGTGGTGTCGGGCGACTATAAACGCAGCGCCGATCCGACTTGCGCGTGCTTCGAGCTCGTCCCATGCGACCTCTTCATCACCGAGGCGACATTCGCGCTGCCCGTATTCCAGCATGGCGATGCAAGCGCGGAAGCCGCTAAGCTGCTCAAGTCCGTCGAGCAGTTTCCCGAGCGCGCGCATGTGGTCGGCGCCTATGGCCTCGGCAAGAGCCAGCGCCTGATCGCGCTGCTGCGGGCGCAAGGCTATGACCGGCCGATCTATCTGCATGGGGCGCTGCAAGCCTGTTGCGACCTCTATGAGTCCTTCGGTGTGCCGCTCGGCCCCCTTGAACCAGCAACCGGCGCCAAGCGCAACGCGCTCAAGGGGCAGATCGTGCTGGCGCCGCCGTCGGCAATCGCCGACCGCTGGTCGCGCCGCCTGCCCGATCCGCTCACCTCGTTTGCCTCGGGGTGGATGCGCGTGCGCGCGCGGGCCCGGCAGCAAGGGATCGAGCTGCCGCTCGTCATCTCCGACCATGCCGACTGGCGCGAGCTGACCGACACCATCGCCGAGACCAATGCGGGCGAGGTGTGGGTGACCCATGGCCGTGAGGATGCCCTGCTCCACCACATTCAGACGACGGGGCGGCGGGGCCGCGCGCTCGCTTTGATTGGCCGCGAGGACGAGGATCAGTGAAAGCCTTCGCCGCGCTGCTCGACCGGCTCGCCCATACGCCGTCACGCAACGACAAGCTGCGTCTCATGGCGGATTACTTCGCGAGCGCTCCCGACCCGGACCGGGGTTATGCGCTCGCGGCGCTGACCGACGGGCTGTTCTTCCGGGTGCCGTTCCGCCGGATCTTCGCCGAGATGCTGGAGAGCCGCGTCGATCCCGTGCTGTTCAAGCTGTCGCGCGACTATGTGGGCGACACGGCGGAGACCATCTCGCTGCTCTGGCCGGCGCGCGAGGGCGATGCCGCGCCGCCGCGCCTGGCCGATGTGGTCGAAGCGGTGCAAGTCGCCGATAAGGCCGAGATCCCGGCACTGCTTGCAGGGTCGCTCGACGGGCTGGATGCCACCGGCCGCTGGGCGCTGCTCAAACTGCTCACCGGGGCGCTGCGCGTCGGCGTCTCGGCCCGGCTCGCCAAGACCGCGCTTGCCCAATGGTCGGGGCAGCCGCTTGCCGAAATCGAAGAGGTTTGGCACGGGCTCACGCCACCTTACGCCACGCTGTTCGCATGGCTCGCGGGCAATGCGCCGCGCCCCGATACGGCAGGTCAAGCCGTGTTCCGGCCCTTGATGCTGTCGCATGCCATCGAGGACCAGGCGCTTGCCGGCATCACGCCCGAAGATTTTGTGGCCGAGTGGAAGTGGGACGGCATCCGGGTGCAGGCCAGCCACCAGGGCGGCGAGCGGCGGCTGTTCTCGCGGACCGGCGACGACATTTCAGGCGCCTTTCCCGACGTGGTGGAGGCGCTGCCCGAAAGCGTCGTCCTTGACGGCGAGCTCTTAGTCATGCGTGGCGGCGAGGTCGCTCCGTTCAACGATCTGCAGCAGCGGCTGAACCGCAAGACCGTGAGTGCGTCCATGCTGAAGTCGCACCCCGCCCATATCCGTCTTTACGACATACTGTTCGAGGCCGACGAGGATCTGCGTCCCCTGCCCTTCGAGGCTAGGCGCGCCCGTCTCGAAGCCTGGCATGCGGCGCATGTCCCGCAGCGGACCGACGTCTCCTACATGATCGACTTTGCCGGGCTCGCGGAACTGGAGGCGCTGTGGGCCGGCGCGCGGGCGACCGGCATCGAGGGCCTCATGCTGAAGCGCCGCGACAGCCCCTATATCGCCGGCCGCCCCAAGGGCCATTGGTACAAGTGGAAGCGAGCGCCGCACCTCATCGACGCCGTTCTCATGTATGCCCAGAGGGGCAGCGGCAAACGCTCGTCCTACTATTCCGACTATACGTTCGGCGCTTGGCGGACGAGCGATGAAGGCGAGCCCGAGCTCGTGCCGGTGGGGAAATCCTATTTCGGCTTCACCGACGAGGAGCTGAAACAGCTCGACTCCTTCGTGCGCGCACACACGGTCGATAGCTTCGGGCCGGTGCGCCAAGTCGAGCCTAAATTAGTGTTCGAGGTCGCGTTCGATTCGGTGCACCGCTCCGCCCGCCACAAGTCCGGTGTGGCCATGCGCTTTCCCCGCATTCACCGCATCCGCTGGGACAAGCCGGCCGAAGAAGCGGATACGCTGGAGACGCTCAGTGGCTTGATCGTGGATTAGTGCGGCAGGTCGACTTTCGCGCTACTGGGTGAACACCAGAACGAGATAGGCGAAGAACAGCACCAGATGCACGAAGCCGAGCAGGATATTGGTCGGCGCGCCTGAGAAGGTCATCTGGCAAACGAACAAGGTCACGGCCAGAAGCGCGATCTCGACATTGTTGAGACCGAGCTCAAGCGGTGTACCGGTGAAGACGCTGATGGCGAGCACCACCGGCACGGTCAGGCCGATGGTCGAGAGCGCCGAGCCTAGGCTGAGATTGACGGCGCGCTGGAGCTGATTGCGGGCTGCCGCCTGGCAGGCGGAGGCCCATTCCGGCGCGAGTATGAGCATGGCGATCAGCACACCGCCGAGGGCGATCGGCAAACCCATTTGCTCGGTGCCGAAGTCGATCAGCTTCGCCAGAGGCTTCGACAGCAGCACGACAGGCAGCAGCGTCGCGAGCAACAAAATGGCGTGATAGGGCGCGGAATAGACCGGGCCATGCGTATGCGGCTCAGGGCTTGCCGGCTCCGCCAACCCCTCGTGCTTCACGGGCTTCGTGGGCTGGATGAAAAAGTTGCGGTGCCGCGTCGTCTGGATGGTGAGGAAGGCGCCGTAGAGCAGCGCGGTGATCAACCCGAAGACAACCGCCTGTTGGGTGGCGAAGGTTGGGCCCGTCGTCGCCTGGGTGAAGGTCGGAATTACCAGAGCGATGATGGCGAGCGGGGTAATCACCGCGAGATAGGCCATGGCGCCTTGCAGATTATATTCCTGTTCGATATGACGCAGCCCACCAATGGCAAGCACCGTGCCCACCATGCCGTTCAACACGATCATCAGGATGGCGAACATGGTCTCGCGCGGCAGTGTCGGGTTGGGGTCGCCGCTGAGCATGACCGTCGCGAGGATCGCCACCTCCATGCTGATCACGGCAAGCGTCAGAATCAGCGTGCCGTAGGGCTCGCCCAACAGCTCGGCCAGCGCGTCGGCATGACGCACGACGCCGAAAGCGCACCAGATCATCACGCCGAAGAGCCAAGCGAACAGCAAAGCGAGCCGGGGGGCGCTGTCAAGATCGACAAGCCACTCCTTGCCGACGGTGAAGAAGATCACCGTGGTGACGATACCGGCGATCAGACCCAATTCGGGGCGCAAGCGTTCCATAATGCCGCCCGTAGCGGGCCGCGCCGTGGGACTGGCTTTTGCGGCGGCCTTGCGGGGCGTGGCCTTGTTCGTGGAGGCCTTGGTCGATGTGGCCTTGTTCATGGAGGCCTTGGTCGATGACTTCCGGCCCACGGCCTTGCGCCTAGCTTGCATTATTGAGCCCTTATCCCCCGGCGCGATTGCCCGACGACGGGCCCCGTTCTAGCGAATCGCGCGGCGGGGCCAAAGGTGACACGGTTTACCCCGCGGAACAGGGTTATAGGGCGTCTGCCTGCTAGATGTGATGACCGTGGTCGCCGGCGGCGATATTCTTGAGCGAGACACGGTCCACCTTGCCGGTTGGGTTCAGCGGCATCTTATCGATGATGACGACCTCCTCCGGCGCCTTGTAGCCGACCCGTGCCTTGGCGAACTGAATGAGCTCGCCGGCCTTTGGCCGCGCCATGTCCGTCTTGACCTCGACATAGGCGCGCACGCTCTCGCCATGGGCCTCGTCGATCACGCCGACAACGCCGGCCAGCTCGACCGCCGGATGCTCCAGCAGCGCGTCCTCGACCTCCTGCGGCGAGATGTTCGAGCCGTCATGCACGATGATCTGCTTCTGGCGGCCGCAGAACCAGTTATAGCCGTCACCGTCGACCTTCATCTCATCGCCGGTGTCGAACCAGCCGTCGCGCAGAACCTCGGCGGTCGCCGCTTCGTCGTTCCAGTAGCCGGCGCATTGGGTCGGGGTCTTGACCCAGAGCCGGCCTTCCTTCTCCGTCGGCAGCTCGTGCCAATCTTCGTTGCGGATGGTGAACACGAAGCCGGGACCGGGCAGTCCGATCGAGCCGAGCTTGTCCACGCCCATGGGTGGATTGAGCGCCGCAAGACCGAACTCCGTCATGCCGTAGCCTTCGCTCACGGTCTTGCCGGTCAGCGCCATGAACTCCTTTTCCAGCTCGGCGGAGACCTTATCGCCGCCTGACCGGCACAGCCTGAGTGAACTGAAGTCCTCCGCCGTCATGCCGTGCTCGCGGATGAGGTGGAGCAGCGCGGTCGGCAACATCGACAGCAGCGTCGGCCGCGTGGTGCGCAAGAGTGGGCCGATCTCGTCATGGTCGAAGGCCCGGGCGATGATCAGCCGCGCACCGGCCCCGAGCGCCGCCATCGAGAAGGTGAAACCGCCGATATGGGTGCAGGACGATCCCGGCAGCACGACGTCGTTGGGCGTGACCTCGAACGCTTGCGCGGCGCTGGAGAACATCCAGCCGAGGGATTCGCGGGTGTGCGTGACGCCCTTGGCCGGGCCGGTGGACCCTGAGGTAAAGAAGATTGCGGCAGGCGCCTTGGGATCGAGGGCCGGAAAGGCGGCGCGCTCAGGCACCGTCTTGATCAGGCGTTCGATGCTCGGTTTGGTGTCGCCTGCGGCGTCATACCAGACCACGCCCAGCGGCAAGTTCGCCGCCTTGCTCGCGGCAATGTCGGCGGCGCGCTCGGCATGAGCGAGAATGATCTTGGCGTCGCTCACGGCGAGAGCATGATCGATCTCGGGCGGCATATAACGGTAGTTGAGCGGCGTCAGCACCAGTCCGGCCTTGAAGCAGGCGACGTAATGGATCAGCAGGGCCGTGCGATTGGGCATTAGCGAGGCCACGCGGTCGCCAGGTTGTAAGCCGAGGGCAAGATAGTTGGCGGCAAGCCGGCTGGAATCGCTGTCGAGTTCAGTCCATGAGACGAGCGACTCCAAGGATGTCACGGCCGGATCGTTCGGGCGGTTGTCGAGCCCGACCTTCAGGAGATCCTCTAGCGGAAGCGGCGCGTCCAGCAATGGGCCTGCATGCAGCATGGTTCGTGTCTCTTTCGTTTGTGGCGCGTGCAAACGGCTGCGCCTTAGCGTTCGTAGCGGTAGAGGCCGTAAAATCCCGTGGGATCGATGAAGATCTGGCTTGCCTTGGCGAAGCCGGCCTCACGGCCGAGCGCGAGCCATGTGGCAGCGCTTTCTGGCAGGTCGCAGGTGGTGACGTGGTGTTCGATCTGGCCCCACTCCTCGTCCGTGAGGAAGGTCCAGGCGGGCCGGTTCACGCGCCGGAAGCGGGCCAGATAGGCCTCGCGGTCCTCGCCCTCGGCCAAGGTCGGCTCGTAGATCATCGCCTCTTCGCGGGTGGAGCCACAGATCGCTTCGAGCAGCCGGCGCTTGCCGTCGGTGGGAAGATGGTGGATCGACAGGCCGCACCAGGCGACGTCGGTGGGCGTCGGCTGATCGCTCAGCGCCTTGACGAAATCGCCGTCATCGAGCTCGACCGCGAAGGGCGCACCCGCCAAGTTCTTAGCGGCAAGCTCAAGCGCGGGTTCGGACAGGTCGATGCCACGGTAGTGGCGGGCCTTGGTGCCTTCGAGGGCACGCTTCATTTGGCCGGCGTCGCCGCAGGCTATGTCCAGAAAATCGAAAGGCTTGGGGAGTGCCGCCAGGGCTCGGTGAAGAATCGCGCCCACCTCTTCATGAGACAGCGGGTCGTGGTCCACCATTTTCTGGTAGGTCGCCCATTGCTTCTGAAACTGCTCGAGTGCCGCGGCGTCGTCCACCGCGCCACCAGGATCGAGGAAATGGATATGGATGCTCATGCGCGCGCCAAAACTCTCCGGTTCGTGCCCTGGAGAGTTTTACCGCATGGCAGGTTTGCCAAAGGTTAGCGGAATGCGGCGGCGCTTTGGCCGCCCGGGCTCAGATGTCCCAGCCCGGATCGTGAATAATGTCGTGGAAGGCTTTGTGGATCGCCCCGCCCCATCCTTCGCGGACGGCCTGCAGATAGGGATCGTCGTCCTCGAGCCTGACGGTGAAGCCGGGCTTCAGCGAGTCGCGCCGGTAGATCATGAGATCGAGAGGCGGTCCCACCGAGACGTTGGAACGCATCGTGGAATCGAACGAGATCAGCGCGCATTTGGCGGCGTCGTTCAGGCTCGTGTCGTGGTGGATAATGCGGTCGAGTATTGGCTTGCCGTATTTCACCTCGCCGATCTGGAAATAGATCGTGTCGCCCATGGCCTCGATGAAATTTCCGGCATCGTAGATCATGAACAGGCGGAGCTGGCCGCCCTTGAGCTGGCCGGCGAGGATGAACGAGGCGGTGAAGTCGACCTCTTGCTGCTGCAAATAGCCGGCGTCGACCTTGTGGATCTCGCGTAAGGCATTGCCCACGACGCGTGCCGCCCCGAACATCGAGGTGACGGCATACAAGTCCTGATCGGGGTTCTCATTGTTGAGCCATTCGGTCATCAGGCTCACAACGCCTTGGGTGAGCGAGAGATTGCCGGCGGTCACGAGCGTGAAAAAGCGCTCGCCCGGCTTGTCGAACGAGAACATCTTGCGAAAGGTCGAAACGCGGTCGATGCCGGCATTGGTGCGCGAATCCGACGCGAGCACCACACCCTCATCGAGCAAAATGCCGATGCAGTACGTCACCTTTTCAACCCCTCACTGGGTTTGTTGCTGGCTGGGAAAACTCACTCTGACAGTCATGGTCTCAACGCCACCCCCTGCGCGAACCCCTCGTACCGGGCTGGCCTCAGCATAGTCGAGGCCGATGGCGGTACGAATATACGATTCGTTGGGACACGCGCGATTGGTCGGATCGAAACCGACCCAGCCCAGAGAGTCAATGAAGGCTTCCGCCCAGGCATGGCTCGCGGCATGGGCGTCACGGCCGAACCCATGGCTCAGATAGCCGCTGACATAGCGGGCCGGCACGCCCAGGACCCGGCAAACGGCGCAGAAAACATGGGCTTGATCCTGGCAAACGCCGCTGCCCTGTTCCAGGGCCTCGGTGCCCGTCGTCTGCACGTCGGTATCGCCGGGGCGATACGCCACCTCGTCGGCGACGGCGAGCATGATCGCGTGCAGCGTCTGGATCAGGTCCTCTTTGGGCTCAAGCGAATAGCGCCCGGCAAAGGCGCGGATCGGGTCGGTCACAACTGTGTAGGGAGTTTCGCGCAGATAGAGCATGGACGGCAATTCCGACGATGCCGTGCCGACCACGCCATCGGTGTCGCGGGTCCGCACGAGCCCGCAAACCTTGATATCGAGATGCTCGACCGGCTTGGGCACGGTCAGGGTGTGGCAGACATTGCCATACTGATCCTGCCACTGGGTCATGGCGGCGCCCGGACAGGTAAGCGCCCAGCTCTCGACGGCCTGGGTGCCGCCCGAGAGCGGCGTCATCCGCAGATATTGCGTCGTGGCGAGCAGGGGCTCGGAATACTGATACGACGTCGCGTGCTCAACTCGGATCAACATGGTTTGCCTACACCGCCTCCGCCATGACCATGGGCACCATTAGGAAGTCTTCCTGGAGCTGAACGCCGAGATCGCTGTTGCGGTCGATGAACTCGGTCAGGAACTCGTGCAGCCCCGCCGTGAAGACCAGGTCGATCCGGCCGTAACGAAGCAGGGCGTAAGTTTGCCCGGCAATCCGCGTGCATTCGAGCTGCTTCTTGCCGGCGAGATCTTCCAGCGTCGAGACCACCACCTCGTAGCAGTGATGCAGCGAGCGCGGCATGTCCTCGCGCAGGATGAGCAATTCGGCGATGCGCCAAGGATAGACCATGTCGTGATAAACGCGGCGATAGGCGCGGAACGCGCCGACGGACCGCAGCAGCGCGCCCCATTGATAATAGTCAACATAGCCACCGACCTGCTCGGTGTCGGGCAGCAGCACATGGTATTTGACGTCGAGAATGCGTGCGGTGTTGTCGGCGCGCTCGATGAAGGTTCCGAGCCTGATGAAGCGGAAGCCGTCGTCGTGCAGCATCGTGCCGAATACCACGCCGCGGAAGAGATGCGAGCGCTCCTTCACCCAGTCGAAGAAGTCGCGATAGCCCCAGCGCATAAGCCCCTCGTAATCGAGATTCTGCACTTGCAGCCAGGTGCTGTTCAGACTCTCCCACGCCTCGCTCGAAATGGCCGAGCGCTGAGCCCGGGCATTCTCGCGTGCGAGCTTGATGAGCGAGCAGATCGAGCCGGCGTTTTCTTGGTCCAGCGCCACGTAGCGGATGATGTTCTCGTGGGTGAGGTCGTCGTAGAGCTCGGCGAAGCGGCCGTCGCCGGGCGCGATGGACAGGATCGGTTCGAACTGCGCCTGTCTGTCGAGCGACGACGGCAGCAGCGACATGCGGAAGCTGACGTCCAGCATGCGCGCGGTGTTCTCGGCCCGCTCCATATTGCGGGCCATCCAGAACAAATTGTCTGCGGTGCGGCTCAGCATCATCAGCGCTCCAGAACCCACGTGTCCTTGGTGCCGCCGCCTTGGCTGGAATTGACCACGAGCGAGCCTTCCCGCAAGGCGACGCGCGTCAGGCCGCCGGCGATCACACTCGTCTCCTTGCCGGACAGCACGAAGGGCCGCAAATCCACGTGCCGCGGCACGATCTTATCGCCGCAAAGCGTCGGTGCCGTTGACAGCGACAGGGTCGGCTGGGCGATGAAGTTGTCGGGATTGTGCAGGATGCGCGCCTTGTAAGCCTCGCGCTCTTCGGCGGTCGAGGCGGGACCGATCAACATGCCGTAGCCGCCGGAGCCTTGCACCTCCTTGACCACGAGATTTTCGAGATTGTTGAGCACGTGCTGCCGCTGCTTGGGATCGCGCAGCATATAGGTGTGCACGTTGTTCAGAATGGCATGCTCGCCGAGATAGAATTCGATCATGCGCGGCACATAAGTGTACATGGCCTTGTCGTCGGCGACGCCGGTGCCGAGGGCGTTGGCCAGCGCCACGCGGCCTGAGCGGATCGCCGACAGGAGGCCGGGCACCGCGAGCATGGAGTCAGGCTGGAACGCCAGCGGGTCCATGAACTCGTCGTCGACGCGGCGATAGATCACGTCGACCCTGACCGGGCCCTGCGTGGTCCGCATCCACACGTCGCCGTCGCGCACGAACAGGTCGCCACCCTCGACAAGCTCGATGCCCATTTGCTCGGCGAGGAACACATGCTCGAAATAGGCGCTATTGAAGCGGCCGGGGGTGAGCAGCACGACCACCGGATCGTCGGAACCGCTTGGCGCCACAGCACGCAGGTTTTCAAGCAGCCGTTCGGGGTAATTGCCGACCGGCGAGATGCTTTGCCCGTCAAAGGCGTCGGGGAATAGCCGCATCATGATCTCGCGATTCTCAAGCACATAGGACACGCCCGACGGCGTGCGCACATTGTCCTCTAGAACGAAGAAATCCCGCTCGCCGGTGCGGATCAGATCGATGCCGGCGATATGGGCGTAGACGTCGTTGGGCAGATCGACGCCATGCATCTCTGGGCGGTAGGCCGGATTGAGCAGCACCAGTTCCGGCGGAATGAGGCCCGCCTTCAAGATCTCCTGGTCGTGATAGATGTCATAGAGAAAGACATTGATGGCCTTCACCCGCTGAAGGCAGCCGCGCTCCACGAGGTCCCACTCGGAGCGATCGAGGATGCGCGGGATCAGGTCGAAGGGGATTAGCCGCTCGGTGGAGCCGCCTTCCGTGTAAACGGCGAAGGTGATGCCCAGGCGCCGGAACAACTCATCGGCGGCTTGCTGCTTGGTGACCAGGGATTCGATGGAGAGATTGTCGAGAAGGTCGGCGAGCGCCGCATAGGCCGGCCGCACCGTGCCGTCTGGTTCTCGCATCTCATTGAAAAAATGACGGTAAAGGTCGGCGGGGCCGTCTGCCTCCGCCTCGGCCGTCAATATATCAGTGGTTTCCGGCAAGCACGCCCGTCCCGGTTAAGCGCTCCTGAACGCCCTCTTCTTACTGTGTTTTCCGTCCCGGTGTGTTATTTTCGGGCATCATAGTCCGATGCCCTGCGCTAGGGCAACTCTTGCGCTCCGGAAGGCCGATTTACAGCCCCTACTCGGCGGGCGTGGTCCGCGGATGCGGATGCTCCTTGGGGGCGCCAGCGAATTTCCGCACCACCACGTAGAAGATCGGGGTGAAGATCAGGCCAAACAGGGTGACGCCGATCATCCCGGAGAACACGGCCGTGCCGAGCGACTGGCGCATCTCGGAGCCGGCCCCGGTCGCGATCACCAGCGGCACCACGCCGAGAATGAAGGCGAGCGCCGTCATGAGAATGGGGCGCAGGCGGACGCGCGCGGCCTCGGTGGCCGCCTGGAATCGGTCCTCGCCGGCCTCCTCGTTCTGGCGCGCGAACTCGACGATGAGGATCGCGTTCTTCGCCGCCAGGGCGATGAGCACCACGAAGCCGATCTGGCCCAGAATATTCACGTCCATGCCCCGCAGCATGAGGCCGCTCACGGCGGCGAGCAGGCACATGGGCACGATGAGGACGACGGCGAGCGGAAGACCCCAGCTCTCGTATTGCGCCGCGAGCAGCAGGAACACGAAGACCACCGCCGCGCCGAACACGAAGATCGCGGTGTTGCCGGCCTGCTTCTCCTGATAGGCGAGTTCGGTCCATTGATAGGAGTAGCCCTCGGGCAGTTTTTCCGCGGCTATTTTCTGCATGGCCTCCAGGCCGTAGCCCGTGGAATAACCCGGCATCGTGCCGCCCTGCACCGCGGCGGCGGAGTACAGATTGAAGTGCTCCACGCGGTAGGGGCCGGTGATGTCGCGGAATGACGCGACCGAACCGATCGGCACCATCTCACCGCTCGCGTTCCGCGCCTTAAGCTGCGAGATCGCGTGGAGGTCTTGCCGAAATTGCCCGTCGGCCTGGGCAGTGACGCGGTAAGTGCGGCCCAGGAAATTGAAGTCGTTCACGTATTGCGAGCCGAGATAAACCTCGAGCGTCTGGAAGATGTCGTCCGTATTGACACCCAGCATCTCAGCCCGGACACGGTCGATATCGGCATAAATCTTGGGCGTGCGCGTATTGAAGGTGGTGAACACGCCGGCCAGGCCGGGCGTCTGATTGGCGGCGCCGGCAATCGACTGGGCAACCGCCTCGAGCTGGGAAAGGTCGCCGCCGGTCGTGTTCTGCACCTCCATCTTGAAGCCGCCCGTGGTGCCGATGCCGCGGACCGGCGGCGGCGACACGCTGATGATGAAGGCGTCCTGGACGCTCTGAAACGCCTTGTTGAGGGCACCGGAGATCATCTGGGCGCTCTGCCCCTTCGCGGCGCGCTCCTTGAACGGGTCGAGCGGCGTAAACACGACTGCGGCATTCGGCGAGGTGGTGAAGGTCGCGCCGTCGAGCCCGACGATGGGCACGGCATGAGCGATCCCCGGCGTGTCGAGCGTGATCTGCGTCACCCTCCGCGCAACATCGTCGGTGCGCGCGAGCGAGGAGCCGGGCGGCAGCTGAATAATGTTGATGAGATAGCCGAGGTCCTGGTTCGGGATGAAGCCCGTCGGGGCGGCGCTGAATTGGACCGCGGTCAGACCGATCAGCCCCGCATAGACCGCAAGCATAACGGCGGGGATGCGGATCAGCCGCGAGGTCAGCGCACCGTATTTGAACGACACCCATTCGAAGCCGGCGTTGAAACCGTGGAAGAAGCGGCCGATCGCCCGTGAAAACAGCGACTTCCGCTCGTGGAACGGCTCGTGCGGCTTGAACAGCAGCGCGCAAAGCGCGGGACTCAAGGTGAGCGATACGACGAGCGAGATCAGCGTCGAGGTGGCGATGGTCACCGCGAACTGGCGGAAGAACTGACCGAGAATGCCGCTCAGGAACACGGTTGGAATGAACACGGCGCAGACTACGAGCGTCATGGCGATCAGCGCGGTGCCGACCTCGTCCATCGTGCGGTAGGCGGCCTCGCGCGGTGCAAGCCCCTCGCGAATATTGCGCTCGACATTCTCCACCACGACGATGGCGTCATCGACCACGATACCGATCGCCAGCACAAGTCCGAACAGGGACAGGTTGTTCAGCGAATAGCCCAGGGCCGCCAGCACGGTGAACGTGCCGATCAGCGACACCGGTATCGCGACGATCGGGATGAGCGAGGCCCGCCACGTCTGCAGGAAGACGACGATGACCAAAATCACGAGGACCACCGCCTCGATCATGGTCTGGATCACCGCCTCCACCGAGTCGGAGATGAAGACAGTCGGATTGTAGACGATGTCGTAGCGTAGGCCGCTGGGGAAGGACTTGGAGAGTTCCTCCATCGTCGCCTCGACCGCGGCCGCCGTCTGAAGCGCGTTCGATCCCGGGCGCTGGAAGATGCCCATGGGGATCGCCACGCGCTCGTCGAGATAGCCGTTACGGTTGTAGTCGGCGGCGCCGAGCTCGACGCGGGCGATATCACGGACGCGGACCACACGGCCGTCGCTTTCCGATTTGACGATGATGTTGCCAAAGGCTTCCGGCGTGGACAGGCGGCCTTGCGTCTCGACGTTGAGCTGGAAGGCCCCGGGTTGCGGCACGGGCGGCTGATTAATGACGCCGGCCGCCACCTGCACGTTCTGGCCTCGCATCGCATCGATTACATCGCCGGCCGTTAGATCGCGCACCGCGAGCTTGTCGGGGTCAAGCCAGACGCGCATGGAGTAGTCGCGCGCGCCGAAGATGGTAACATTGCCAACGCCGTCGATGCGAGCAAGCACGTCCTTCACGTGCAAGGTGGCGTAGTTGGAAATATAGAGCAGGTCGCGCGTATCGTCCGGCGAACTCAGATGGATGACCATCATCAGGTCGGGCGACTGCTTGACCACTTGCACGCCGAGCGACCGCACCTCTTCCGGCAACCGCGGCGTGGCGATGGCCACGCGGTTCTGCACCAGCACCTGCGCCGTATCGAGATCGGTGCCGAGCTTGAAGGTCACGGTCAACGCCATGGAACCGTCGCTCGTCGATTGCGACGTCATGTAGATCATGTCGTCCACGCCATTGACTTCTTGCTCGATCGGCGTGGCGACGGTGTTGGCGACGATCTCGGCGGACGCGCCCGGATAACTCGCCGTCACCTGAATCGACGGTGGGGCGATGTCCGGATACTGCGCGATTGGCAGGCTGAAATAGGCCACGCCGCCGATCAGGGTGATTAGAATGGAAATGACGGCCGCAAAAATGGGCCGGTCTATAAAGAAGTGAGAGAGGTTCATAGCCGGGTCCAGTCTCGACCGCTTATTGCTGGCTGGCCGGCGCGGCGTCAGGCGGCTTCACCGCGCCTTGCTCCGGCGTGACTTTCTGGCCGGGCCGCGCGCGCAGCAACCCGTTGATGATGACCTCATCGTCGGGGGTGATGCCGCTGCGGATAATGCGCAAGCCGTCATCCGTGACGGAGCCGAGTTCGACCGGTTTCGGCACCACCGTGCCGTCGGGCGACACCGTGAACAGCATCTTGGTCGACTGATCGGTAACCACGGCCGCGTCGGGCACGAGGATCGTGGGCTTCAATTGAGACATGGGCACGCGCACGCGGCCGAACTGACCGGGCGTGATGAAGAGCTTGGGATTGGGGAAGGACGCGCGCACGCGGATCGTTCCAGACGAACGGTCATATTGATTGTCGACGAAGTCGATGGCGCCCTTGAGGTCCCACGCCTTCTCGTCCATCAGCTGGCCCTCGACCTGAACGCCATTCTCGCGCGCCGAGGCGATCTCGCCCTTTTGTACCAGGCGCTTATAGGTCATGCCGTCGCCTTCGCTCACGTTGAACATGAGCCAAATCGGATCCAGGGAGACGATGGTGGTCAGGAGCGTGGTTTCTCCGGTGCCGCCCATGACCAGATTGCCGACGCTGACCTCGTGACGGCCGAGGCGCCCCGAGACCGGCGCGGAGACCCGCGTGTAGTCGAGGTTAAGCTGCGCCTGATTGACCGCGGCCAGAGCATTGTCCCGCGCGGCAGATGCCCTTTGCACCTCCGCAGTGCGCTCGTCGAAGGTCTCTTTGGAGGCATAATCGTTCTTGAGCAGCTTGGAGGTGCGATCGATCTGCACCTGGGCAAGTTGCAGCTCGGCATCGGCTTGCTTGAGCTGCGCCTTGGCCGAATCGAGTGCGATTTCGTAGGGCCGCGGCTCGATGACGAACAAGAGGTCCCCCTTGTTCACGAGCTGGCCGTCGGTGAAATTGACCGATTCGAGGTATCCGCTGACGCGGGCGCGGATCTCCACGGACTCGCGGGCCTCGAACTGGCCGGTGAAGTCGCGCCACTCCTTGAGGTCCTCGACCAAGGGCTTGGCCACAGTGACCGCGGGTGCCGGCGGCGCGGCAGGGGCGGCCTGCTCGGCGCCTTGCGGGGCGATCATGTAGCGATAGGCAATCGCCGCGACGGCAATGACGGCCAGCGAAATCAGCAGAATCCGGCCGCTGCGCCGGGCTGAGGGCACCGGCGGGGTCTTGCTCGCCGGCTTAGCCTTGCCCGCGGGCGCGGGCGCCGGCTTGGAAACTTTGGGCTCGGCCACTTTCTGCTCTTTCGACTCGGGCGCCTTGGGCTCGTCGGCCGGGATTTCAGGCCCGGCGTCGTCATTAGCCGCGCGCTTCGCGTTTCGATTTCTTTGCTGCATCATGACCGCTTATCAAGCTTTTTACACGCGGGGGCCCAGCACGGACCCGCCTCCCGGCCCGCCACTGCCCTTTCTGTAAGGAACGCTACCCTATTCGGATCGGCGAACACAGGGGCAACGGCCGCATGCCGCAGCTGCGGCGCTGGAAAACCGGCCCTGCCAACCCTGCTTACCCGATCCTCACGGCAATTTGTCCTTCGTCCAGGCGGCACGGCGCCCGTTGCTCCGTCTTACATACGCAGGCCGCATGAAGGCATTATACCCGATGACGGACCCATCGCCGTGGCCCGCCCGCGACCGACAAGACAGGAGGCCCCGATGATCGCCAAGCTCGCGCGCCCTCTCCTCCCCATCCTTATCGCCCTCTGTCTAGCTGGGTGCGGGGAGGAGGCGACCCTGCCTGTCGCGGCCGGGACCGGGCCTAACCCTGAGCTGCCCGCGCCGGTCCAGACGGTGCTGCCGACGGTTGTGCTGGCCCGCGCCGAGGGTTGGCCTCGGGGCGCCAAGCCAAAACCGGCGAGCGGTCTGGCGGTTGGGGCGTTCGCCTCGGGCCTCGATCATCCGCGCTGGCTCTATGTGTTGCCCAATGGCGATGTGCTGGTGGCGGAGACCAATGCACCGTCGCAGCCCGAGGTGGAGCGCGGCATCATGGGCTGGCTGATGAAGATGGGCATGAAATACGCCGGCGCCGGAGTTCCGAGCGCCAACCGCATCACGCTGTTACGCGACGCCAACGGTGACGGCGTGGCGGAGACACGGTCCGTCTTTCTTTCGGGTCTGAACTCGCCGCTCGGCATGGCCTTGATCGGAAGCGACCTTTATGTGGCCAACACGGATGCCGTCCTGCGCTTTGCCTATACGGACGGCGCGACGGAGATCACCGGCCCGGGCGAAAAAATCGCCGACCTGCCCGCCGGCCCCTTCAACCTCCATTGGGTCAAGAACATCGTCGCCAGCCCGGATGGGTTGCATCTCTATGCCGGCGTCGGCTCTAACAGCAATCTCGGCGAGAACGGTATGGAGAACGAGGAGGGCCGGGCCGCCATTCACGAGATCGATCTGGCGACGGGGACCTCGCGAATCTTCGCCTCGGGCTTGCGCAATCCCGTCGGTCTCGCCTTCCATCCCGATAGCGGCGCGCTATGGACTACGGTCAACGAGCGCGACGAACTCGGCAGCGACCTCGTGCCGGACTATATGACGACCGTGCAAGACGGCGGATTCTATGGTTGGCCCTATAGTTATTATGGCGATCATCTCGATCCCAGGGCGCAGCCGCAACGGCCGGACCTGGTGGCGAAGGCGATCGTGCCGGACTACGCGCTGGGGCCACATACCGCGTCGCTCGGGCTCACCTTCTATGACAGCGCGCTGTTGCCGGCGCGCTATCGCGGCGGCGCCTTTATCGGTCAGCACGGCTCGTGGAACCGCAAGCCTCCGAGCGGCTACAAGGTGATTTTCGTGCCGTTCAAGGGCGGCAAGCCTTCGGGTGCGCCGGAAGATATTCTCACGGGCTTCTTGAGCGAGGACGGGAACGCTAATGGCCGCCCCGTCGGCGTCGCCATCGACAAATCCGGCGCGCTGCTGGTCGCCGATGACGTGGGCAACGTCGTGTGGCGGGTCACGCCGGGCGCAACGAATTAGCGCGGGCTTCGCGCGAGAATTTCCCTAGTTAATGGCTAAATGTCACGCGCGGGTGGCCAAGCCGGGGCCCCGATGCTATACGCCCACTCATCCACACAATTCGGTTTGCCGCGGCGGCGCCGCTTCCCAGAGAAAGGCAGGTCCCCATCTCGGACGCAACGAGAAGCTTGTTCGTTCCAAAGACCACGCAAGATTATGGCGATAACCCCATCTCCGTTCGCGAGACCGATACCTATGTTTCGGAATATGTGCGTGGTTTTGTCGAAAAGTGGGACGAACTGATCGACTGGAGTCAGCGCGCGAAAAGCGAAGGCCGCTTCTTCATCGATGTTCTAAAGGCGCGCGGCAAGACGAGCGTGCTCGACGTGGCCACCGGCACGGGATTCCATTCCGTTCAACTGCTCAAGGCTGGCTTTGACGTCACTTCAGTCGACGGGTCGGCGGAAATGCTGGCCAAGGCCTTCGAGAATGGCTGCAAGCGGGGCGTCGTTCTCAAGACCATTCATGCCGACTGGCGACAACTCAATCGCGGCGTGCGCGGCAAGTTCGATGCCATCATTTGCCTCGGCAACAGCTTCACCCATTTGTTCGAGGAAAATGACCGCAGGCGCGCACTGGCCGAATTCTACGCTGCCCTGAAACATGACGGCATCCTGATCATCGATCAGCGCAACTATGACAGCATTCTGGACGAAGGCTTCGCCAGCAAGCACAAATATTATTACTGCGGCGACAAGGTCGTGGCCGAGCCCGTCCATGTCGACGAGGGGCTCGCCCGCTTCGAATATACATTCCCTGACGGGTCGAAGCACAACCTCAACATGTTTCCCTTGCGCAAGAACTATACACGCCGCCTGCTGCGCGAGGCGGGTTTCCAGAAGCTCCACAGCTACGGCGACTTCCAGGAAGAAGGCGAAGAGACCAATCCCGATTTCTTCATCCACGTCGCGGAGAAGAGCTATGGCGCGAACTGACCAGAGCATCGCGCTCGCCCGCGACTACTATGACAGCGCCGAGGCGGACGATTTCTACCGCACGATTTGGGGCGGTGAGGACATCCATGTCGGCCTCTACGATACCGGGCCGGATATCACCGCCGCGAGCCGCCGCACCGTGGAGCGCATGGCGGGCAAGGCCGGCAAGCTGGAAGGCAAGCACATCCTCGATCTCGGATCGGGCTATGGCGGGGCGGCCCGCGTACTCGCCAGCGAGTATGGTGCGCAAGTGACCTGCCTCAATCTTTCGGCGGTGGAGAATGAGCGCAACCGGGCCATGACGTGCGCGGCCGGCCTCGAAGACCAGATCACGGTCGTCGACGGATCGTTCGACTCGGTACCGTTCGATGGTCCCCGATTCGACCTGGCGTGGAGCCAGGACGCGATCCTGCATGCTCCCAACCGGCGCGCGGTCCTGGACGAAGTGGCGCGCGTGCTGAAGCCGGGCGGCGACTTCATCTTCACCGATCCGATGCAGGCCGACGCGCTACAGAGCAAGGACGCACTGCTGCCGATCTATGATCGTATCCACCTGCCCGACCTTGCCTCGTTCGGTTTCTATCGTGAAGAACTCTCCGAGCGCGGCTTCGAGGAAGTCGAGGTCGAAGAGCTGACCGGCCATATGCGAACCCATTATGCCCGCGTCACCGAGGAACTCGATGCCCGGCGCGGCGAGCTCGGCGCGAGCGACGCATTCGTCGACCGCATGCTCAAGGGCCTCGGCCACTGGGTCTCGGGCGCCGAAGGCGGGCTGCTGACCTGGGGCATCATGCATTTCCGAAAGGCGTCGTAGTGGAGGCAGGCCGTGACAGCGGCTCAAGCCCCCCACCAGTCCATTGCACGATCGGGGTCCCCACCAGCGCCAAGCTCGCGGTCGCGGCCTTTGTCGTCCTCACCGTCGGCTGGCCGGCGCTGGCAAATGACAGCTTCGCCGCCGTCAGGGACGTCATCTCGGAATCCGCCGGCTGGTTCTACAGCGCCGTGGTGTCGGCAGCGCTGATCATGTGCCTTGTCCTGGCGCTGGGACATTGGGGTTCGGTGCGGCTCGGCGCGGACGATGAGCGGCCCGAGTTCGGGTGGCTGTCCTGGACCGCCATGCTGTTCGCGGCGGGCATGGGGATCGGCTTGGTCTTCTGGTCGATCGCCGAGCCACTCACCCATTATGCGGGCAACCCGCTTATCGCCGATTGGGGTCCCAACCCGTCGAGCACCGTGCGGGCCCGCGTGGCCATGGAGATTACCTTCTTCCATTGGGGGCTGATGCCCTGGGCGCTCTACGCAATGGCCGGGCTGATCTTCGCCTATTTCTCGTTCCGCAAGGGCGAGCCACTCACCGTCCGGTCGGCCATGCGCCCGCTGATCGGCGATGCGGTCGGGCGCTGGCCCGGCAAACTCGCCGACGTCGTCGCCATCGTGGCTACGGTGTTTGGGCTTGCCACGTCGCTCGGTTTCGGCGCGGCGCAGATCAATGCCGGTCTTGACCGCCTGTTCGGCTGGCACGTCTCGATCGAGCATAAACTGCTGATCGTGGCGGTGATCGCCGGCGCGGCTGTGTTGTCCGTTAGCTCCGGGCTCAAGCGGGGCATCCGCCTCCTGTCGCTCGCCAATGTCTGGCTTGCGGCTCTCATCCTCCTCGTCGTGCTGATGTCGGCCCCAATCGAGCCAATCTTGCGCAACGTCTCCTTGCGACTCGGCGACTATCTCGCCAACCTCCCCTGGCTCACCTACGAGACGGCGCGTGACGACACGGGCTGGACCGCGTCATGGACCACCTTCTATTGGGGGTGGTGGATCAGCTGGACGCCATTCGTCGGACTGTTCATCGCCCGGATCTCGCGCGGGCGAACGGTGCGCGAATTCATTCTCGGCGTGCTTCTGGTGCCGACCGCCATCACCTTCGTGTGGCTGTCGATCATGGGTGGCGCGGCCATCTCGGCCGCGCGGGCCGGACCGGCCATCATCGACATCGCCCGCAACGAGCCGGCGCTGTCGCTGTATGTGATGATCGACTTTCTCCAATCGGGTCCATACGCCACGATTATCGCCGGCGCCGCCACGCTGCTCGTTGCAATCTTCTTCATCACCAGCGCTGACAGCGGCACTCTGGTGATCACCACCATGCAGTGCGGCGGGCATACGGAGCCGCCCATCCTGGAGCGTGTACAGTGGGGCGTCGGCATGGGCGCGGTGGCTGCGGCGCTGCTGGTCGCTGGCGGACTTGGGGCCCTTCAGGCCATGGCGGTTGCCGCGGCCCTGCCCTTTGCCGTAGTGCTGGTCGCATTGGCGGTTGGCTTCATGGCTGCGCTCCATGAAGATGCGACACAGCAATTGAAGGCGCGGCGGCGCGCGCGGAAGGCCCGACGCGCCCCCTAAGGAGTGATCCCAAAGTGGCGAAATCTATCCTCTGTTACGGCGACTCGATCACCTGGGGCTATAACCCGAAGGACGGCTCGCGTCTGCCACCCGAAGATCGTTGGCCGCGCGTTCTCGAGGCCGAACTCCAGGGCCGCGCTCGCGTGGTCGAGGAAGGGCTCAACGGCCGCACGGTCGCAACCGACGAGCCGTCACGCCCCTATCGGAACGGCCTTGCACTGCTGCCGCCGCTGCTCGAAGCCCACGCACCGCTCGATGCCGTCATCATCATGCTCGGCACCAATGACAGCGCACCCTGCTATGGACTCAGCGCGGGACGTATTGCCATGAACTGCGCCGGCTTGATCCGCGCGGTGCAGGCAGCCCCAAGCGGCGCCGCATGCAAGCTCTTGCTCATTGCCCCGCCCCCGCTTGGCGCCCTCAGTCCCGAGATGGCGTTGCTCTATGCCGGCGGCGAGGCCGTGTCCCGAGGCTTGGCGGACGCGTATGCCACCGTCGCCGCCCGCTTTAACTGCCTGTTTCTCGATGCCGGCAAGGTCGCTGAAGCGAGCAAGATCGACGGCGTGCATCTCGATCCGCCGGAACAGCGCAAACTGGCCTTGGCCGTAAGGGATGTTGTCGCGACGCGTCTCTGATCCGATTTCTTCTTTTCGAAACGGTTGCCCGCTACGCTTTGAAGCGAGGAGGACCCTATGGCCTGCCCACGGCGCGACATTCGCCGCCTACCGCGACGCATTCACCGACATCGTCGGCCGCGACTTCCAGCACCCTGAACTCATCGAGACCAATGCTCATGAAGGGCCGGTCTATGTGGCCGCGGAGCATGCGCTCTATTTCACCACGGTGCCGGAACCGGGGCCGAAGAACATCGCCGTAACGCGCCTGCAATTGGCGGGGGATGCGTTTCCGTTCAGGGCAGAGAAGCTGGAAACCGTGCGCGCGCCGTCCAACATGGCGAACGGCATGACGCTCGACCGGGACGGGAAGCTTATCATCTGCGAGCAAGGCACCATGACGACATGCGCGCAGATCAGTCGCATGGACCTCAAGACGCGTGAGACCGAGACGGTGGTCGATCAGTGGCGCGGGCTTCGCTTCAATTCGCCGAACCATGTGGTGGTGAAGAGCGATCGGAGCGTCTGGTTCACCGATCCAAACTATGGCGAGATCCAAGGGTTCAAGCCGGCGGCGGAGGTCGGCGCCTTCGTGTACCGGCACGATCCGGCGACGGGCAAAACGTCGGTGGTGGCCGACAGTTTCAACAAGCCGAACGGGCTCGCCTTCTCACCGGATGAGAGCGTGCTCTACATCACCGACACCAGCGCCAATCAGGCGCCCGGCACCTATTGCGTCGGCCTGCCGCATCATGTGCGCGCCTTCGACGTGGCCGACGGACGGCACCTCAGGAACGAGCGGCTGTTCGCGGTGGTCAGTCCCGGCGTTCCGAACGGCATCAAGCTGGACACGCAAGGCCGAGTCTACACCTCGTCCGGCACCGGGGTGCAGGTGTTCACACCGCGCGGCGATCCCCTCGGTGAGATCATGGCCCCGGGCGTGGCGAACTTTACTTTCGGCGGGCCTGAGAACGACGTGCTGTTCATTCTCGGCGACACGCGGATCTGGCAGGCGAAGCTTGAGTCTGTGGGCGCCTAGGCGTCGGAGGCTTCTTCGCCCGCGGCGGACGGGGTGGACGTCCGGTCGTGCCTGCTTTGCACAAGACGTTCGCGCACGCCGACGGCAATCTCCTTCAGCGACTTGTCCAGCATCCCGTGCGCCTCTTGCAGCAGATCGAACTCGCGCCGGATCGTTGCGTGATCCTCGGCGGCGCGGGCCTCGGAGTCGCGGTTGAGGATCACCGTGCCGACGGTGATGGCCGGCAGAAAGATGAGCTGGAGAAAGTTCGACCAATAGAGAATTTCGGTCTCGCAGCTCGGCCAGAAAACCGGCGTGAGATTGAAGATCACAAAGGCGTAGAAGGCCCAAATCGAGCCGACAATCATCGTGATGCGGGTGGCGAGGATCGTGTTGATCTTCGAAATGAGGCTCTCTCTTCGCACTTCCGTCATCGCTCATCCCTCTTCGCGCGCGCCGGCCTTGGCGCTCAGCTCGAACGAAAGCCCGTTCCCTCAAAAAGGGGGAGTGTTGCGCGATGACGTTAAGGAAATCCTTGTCAGGCCATGGTGCCGATCGTGCTGCGGAACCGCATCAGGGCAATACCAAAGAGGATGGCCCCGATGATCGCGAGGGCGAGAAACTGGGGCCAGACAACATCGAGGCCGGCGCCGCGAAAGAGGATCGCCTTGGCGGCAATCACGAAATGTGTATTCGGCGCCGCCAACATCAAGTGCTGGACAGCCTCCGGCATGCTTTCGCGCGGCGTCGTTCCACCAGACAACATCTCCAGGGGCAGCAGGACCAGGGTCAGCAACAAGCCGAACTGCGGCATCGACCGGGCGACTGTGGCGAGGAAGATGCCCATCGAGGTGGTGGCAAAGAGTTGCAGAACCGCACCGACCAGGAACAATGCAATCGACCCTTGAATCGGCACGTCGATAAGTCCCTGCACCACAATGACCAGCGCCACAGCACAGGCCACGAGCACCACAACACCCATCGCCCACACCTTGCTCGTCATGATCTCGAAAGGCGTGACCGGCATAACGAGCAGATGCTCCACCGTACCGTGCTCGCGCTCGCGAATGAGGGCGGCGCCGGTCAACACGATGGCGAGCAAGGTTACGTTGTTGATGACCTCCATGATGGAGCCGAACCACGCCTCCTTCAGCTCCGGATTAAACCGAGCCCGCAGCGTCAGACCAACCGGCCGCTCCGGCACATCGCGGTAGCGCTGAGCGAAGGTGCGCACCTCGTCGGTAAGAATGGTTTTGATGTGGCCGCTGCCGGTGAAGGCTTGACTCATGCGCGTGGCATCGACGTTCAACTGAATTGTCGGTTCGCGGCCGGCGAGCACATCGCGCTGAAAGTCCGGTGGAATATCGATGGCAAACGTATCAAGGCCGGCATCGAGGCGCGCGTCCATCTCCGTCTGGGTGATCAGCTTGGGCGTCGTGAAGTAGGGCGGATAGAAGGCTTGGGCAATTCGGGCCGAAAGTGGAGAATGGTCTTCGTCCACGATGGCGATTGGCGCCTTGTTGAGTGTCTCTGGTATGGCCGTTGCAGATGCGTAGATGGCGATTGTGAAGGCATAAACGATGAGGATCAGCATGCCGCGGTCGCGGGCCAAGCTGCGCAGCTCTTTGATGCCGAGATACCAAATGTGTCCCGCACGCATGGATCAGCGTTCCTGCTTTCTGAGCAACATCGCGGTCAGCAGAAGCGCTGCCGGTCCGGCGATCGCCAAGGGCACGAAGGAGGCCTTCAGATCGGAGAAGCCCAAGGACTTGGAGAAGACCCCGCGCGAGATGGTCAAGAAATGTGATGTCGGGTAGATCTCGCCGATCACCCGGCCCACGCCTTCCAGTGAGGTGACCGGGTCGATCATGCCGGAAAAGCTTACGGCGGGCAGGATCGTGAGCACGGCGGTGCCAAAAATGGCTGCGATCTGGCTGCGCATGAAGGTCGAGATGAGCAGGCCTAAGGCCGTGGCGGCGCCGGCATAGAGCAAGGCCGCCAGCAGCAATGTCAAGACGCTCCCCTTTAGCGGTACGTCGAATACAGTGGTGGCAAGGATCGCCAGCAGCATGAAGCTCAGCATCGCCAAGATCACGTATGGCAGCTGTTTGCCGAGGAGGAACTCCAGCCGCGTGGTCGGCGTGACGTAGAAGTTGACGATGGAGCCCAGCTCCTTCTCTCGCACCACGCTAAGCGCCGCCAGCATCGCCGGGATCATCATGAGCAGCAACGGAATGATGGCCGGGACCATCGCCACCACGCTTCTGACGTCGGGATTGTAGCGGAAACGCACTTCTACGTTGGCGAGCCCAGAGAACGCATCGCCGTGTCCCGATGCCCGCGCCTTCTCGACCAACCACAGGGCATGCATTCCCTCCACGTAGCCGCGCACGGTATCGGCCCGCGTCGGCATGGCGCCGTCGATCCAGGCCGCCACCGAAACATCGCGCCCACGGGCAATATCGCGGGCAAAGTTTGGCGGGATCTCGATCGCCAGGCTGAGTTCGCCCGAGCGCATGCGCTTATCCAAGTCTGCGTAGCTGGCAATGGGCGGTTTTTCGATGAAGTAGCGTGAGCCGGAAAGATTGAGCGTGTAGTCGCGGCTGATCGTGGTCTGGTCGCGATCAAGAACCGCGAAAGTCAAGTCCTCCACGTCGAGACTGATGCCGTAGCCCATCACCAGCATCAGAATGGCGCTGCCGATCAGCGCGAGTGTCAGCCGGATGGGATCACGGCGCAGCTCCAGTCCCTCCCGCCGCG
>Ga0307380_10000573_pt1 | contig 56774 bp, 41 predicted proteins | sample UN3MG_FD_202239 | JGI IMG/M metagenome (GOLD analysis project Ga0307380, IMG submission 202239) | Soil microbial communities from Risofladan, Vaasa, Finland - UN-3 | ecosystem: Environmental > Terrestrial > Soil > Coastal area > Acid sulfate soil | place: Finland: Risofladan, Vaasa | collected... | reverse complement strand
AGCAACTCCCGCAACTGCCCTGATCCTTTACCGGACTCAGCCAGTTGCCACCATTGTCTCTCCAGTCAAAATAACTGGGAAGGCTTACATCCCCTAGTTTACTGCCTGCTTCATCAGCCTCCATATCGGCAATTATCGTGTTGCCATCGAATATCCTCGTCCCCGACTTGGATTTGGCATCCAGGTTGAGCAGGTCAGAAACGGTCTTATGAGACCCGCCGGGCAGTATGCAGGTGGTGCACTGTCCGGCAAAGTTGTCAGCTTCTGCAATCTTTGCCACCGGCCAACCATTCTGTGCACAATAGGAGAACTCCTCTCCGCATTCACCACGGTAAAAGGCCCAGGCATCGCATTCCCTTCCATCTGGCAGCGTGACTAAGCCTCTTTCCCCGTCCTCGGTCTTCACCACTCTGTACTCATAACCCATCTCCTCACAGTACGTTGCTGCTGGATTGCTGAAGCCTATATCTTCAGCTATACGTGGCTTGCCTTCCAGATCGTCGGGCGACGCACTCGCGGTCACGCCAGCGCTGTGGACAGCCGGCGAACCTACACTAACTGCCAACCCAAGTAGGATCAGTGCCATCGCCAGAATTGGAATGAGATATTGCCTAGTCTTAGTTTGTGTTTTCAACAACATTTACCTCCTAAATCAAAGAGCCTTCCCCAACCGAGGAAGGCTCTTAATATCCCGCTCTGCGGTAGCCCGGCGATCCTAGCTTTACAGCTTTAGACCCGTGGCTTTGCGTCGCGCGATTTCCCGCGCTTTGCCTTTCTCGGAAGAGAGATCAGTTTACAACTAGTCTATCGTCTGTCCGCTTTATATCATAATATTAACTATAATACAGGAATAATAATATATATAATAATATATTATCTTATATTAGAATATCACAAAATTGCAGCGTTGTCAAGAAAAAAAGATGTTGTTAAAAAACTTCAAGAGTGAAATGTTTAAGCTTGAAAAGTGAGCTTTAGATGGTACATTCCTCCTTATCATGGAGGAATGTACGGAAAAGACACCTAAGCGGTTCACGGCCGAGCACGTAAAGGTTCTGTAAAAAGATAAAGCCAGGGGACATTGGATAGGCCAGCAATTGAGGAGATTTTAATGATCAGCAAAAGCAGATTCTTTGCTCTTTCAAGGAGATAGCGTCATAATGCGGACGACTTTTCGCCCACTTATCAGAGAAGTACCCCAACCGGGCTTCCTGCTTCTATCGAAAGGGAGATTGAGAGGGAGCTAATGTTAGACGAGGGAAACAGCCTGTTTAGACCCTTCGCCCTGCCAAAGCAATATACCTCAGCTAAAGATGTCTTCTGCTTACGAGAGAAACGAATGGACGACGGATATCGTAGAATATCCTTGTTAGATAGTGGTGCCAGATATTCCCTTGATGGAAGAAGTTGAGATTCATCTACTTCCCTGACACGACTAGTGAAGCTTCTGAGGTTCGAATACGGTGGAGCAACCGAATAGTACATTCTGTCACCAATCCACTAAGGAAGTTACCTGGAGTTTCTGCTTCAGGTTTTCCTAACAGCCTTGATGTCTTGACAAGCGGCTACGGTAGTAATATAGTCTGCTATACATAACAATTACGCTAATCATTCTCTGGAACGTCTATGAAGTTATTGCCCAGCTCCCTTAAGTAAAAGCGAAATTAATCCTTAAAGGGGGGTTATATTGGTAGGAGGCAGGCTCCTTTTAGAGAGTGCACCTGCGCTGCTGAAAGACGGAGCTGCCCAGCGCGAAAGCAGTAATAAGACGCACAGAAACTGCAACTCATTCCAGTGAGAGGTGCATGAGATGATAGATGAAGATAAGACAAAAAAGCAACGCACTAGTGAAGTGGCGCAATTAAACCAGCAAATCGCTGAATTTAAAACTGCGGAAACAAAGCGCAAGCGGGGCCAACGTTTGCCGCTGGAGAGCGAGGTTAGATTCAATACTTTCGCTGATTTGGCGAGTGATTGTGTTTTTCTTTTTGATTCAGAACTGAATTGCGTCGAGATCAGTAAGGCTGCATTGCGGTTGTTTCCTCGTGGGACTAAAGAAAAGGACGTGGTGGGAAAGCACCTATTGGACATTTCACTGGGTCTTAAGGAAACGGGCAGATATAACAAATGTCTGGAAGTTTTAGAGACCGGGATACCTTTTTTTGACGATATCATTATAGCCGGCCCCAAATTTGCCGGCGTTCGCTTAGCTGCAAGCGTTTTTAGAGTAAATAACGGGCTTGGAATTGCTATTAAATTTGCCACAGACATTGAAAAGCTGGTGTGCGTGGAGAAGGAGCTAAGCGAGGCAGAAGAGTGGTATCGCAGCTTAGTAGAGAATACAAGCGATGTTGTCTATATTCTTGACGATAAAGCAGTGGTAACCTACGTCAGTCCCGCCATAGAATCGATCCTCGGATACAGTGCATCTGAGATCATCGGTCGACCTGTCTATGAGTACATCTATCAAGAAGACTGGCAATTGGTGATCGAGAGATTTCGAACAGGAAGCTTTCCCAACATACCCGGGCCATTTGAGTTTCGGGTTTTAACCAAGTCCGGCGAAGTGCGCTGGGTGCGCAATTCCCCCCGAACGCTCATTAAGCAAAATCGCCTTATAGGATATCAGGGAGTGCTGAATGATATAACCGATAGCAAGCGGGCTTTGGAGGATTTAAAATGCAACGAGCAACACTTTCGGGCGCTCATTGAAAACGCTTTAGACGCCATCGTGATTCTGAACCCCGACGCAACCATACGCTACGAAAGTCCATCAATGGCGCGCATGACCGGGCGTAAAGCAAAAGGCAGGATTGGCAAGAATCCTTTAGATTTTTGTCACCCAGATGATATTGCAAAAGTGGTGGAGGAATTCACCCCCTTACTTGAAAACAAGATTCCTGTTGTGCAAACAGAGTTACGTCTCCAGCATAAAAATGGCGAGTGGCGTAACTTTGAGGTGGTAGGCACGAATCTCATTGATAATCATGCAGTGGGGGGTATTGTTCTTAACGTCCGCGGCATCACCGAGCGCAAGCGGGTTGAGGAGTTGCTTCAAAGAAGTGAGGAGCAGTTCCGCACATTGGTTGAGACAATGAACGATGGACTGGCAGTACAAGACCCCGATGGTGTTTTTACCTTTGTGAACGATAAACTCTGCCAGATGATGGGATACGCAAGCGATGAACTTATTGGTCATACCGTTAAGGAAATTCTCGATGAGGTCAATCGGGGAAAATACATGGAACAGATAAGAAAGAGGCGTAAAGGTGTCCTAGAGCCCTACGAGATAGAGTTTATAAGGAAAGACGGGTCAAGGATTATATCACGCGTTTCGCCGCAGTTGATAACTGACGCAGAGGGTAACGTGGCGGGTAGCTTCGGCATTACCACTGATATCACCGAGCACAGGCGGGTTGAGGAGGCACTTCGGGAGAGCGAGGAGCGTTTCCGGGCATTAACCGAGAGTACGAGTGACTTTGTCTGGGAAGTTGACCTGGATGGCGTCTACACCTATGCCAGTCCCAAGGTCAAGGACCTGTTAGGATACAAGCCGAAGGAAATCCTCGGCAAGACGCCGTTCGATTTTATGCCCCCGGAGGAGGCGAAACGTGTCGAAGAGGCGTTCCGAGCCAGTGTGGAATCCCGGACGCCTTTCGCAGCATTGGATAATATCAATATGCACAAGGATGGCCGATTGGTCGTGCTGGAAACCAGCGGTGTGCCTTTCTTCAGCGACGACGGTCGGCTTTGTGGATATCGCGGCATTGACCGCGACATCACCGAGCGCAAGCGGGCGGAGGACGCGCTGCAGGAGAGCGAGGAAAGGTTCCGTTCACTGGTGGAAAACGCCCCCTATATGATCATCATCGCGGATCGCGAGGGCAAGATTCTGTTTATCAATTACACCACGTCTGGCTATAGTGTCGAAGACACGATCGGGACGAGTGTATATGACTACATTTCTTTCGAGTACCATGATAAAGTGAGCAGAAGTATCAAAGGGATTTTTAAATCCGGAGAACCCGCTGCCTACGAGATTACCGGGGCTGGGCCTGACGGCACCACTTCCTGGTACTCCGTGCGCCTCGGGCCCATTAAGCACGATGGGCATGTTATCGCCGTGACATTAATGGTCTTGGACATTACCGAGCACAAGCGGGCGGAGGAGGAGTTGCGAGAGTCGGATGAGAAAATACGCAATATATTTGAGGCTGTTAGTGATGCGATTGTCTTCAGTGATTTGGAAGGCCATATTGTAGATGAAAACGAGGCAGCGCTTCGCATTCAAGGATACAGTCGTGTGGAAGAGGTTATTGGAAAAATTGGCTTTGAGTTTATTGCAGAGGAAGACCGCGCTAGGGCTATTCAGGCAGCGATGAAGGCAGCAGAACAGGGGTATGGTTACGTACCGGATGTTAAGTTTGTGAGCAAGGACGGGATAGAACGTGATACTGAGTCAACAGCTTCTCTGGTGCGTGATGCTTCTGGAAATCCAATTGGATTTGTGAGTTCTACGAGGGACATCACCGAGCGCAAGAAGGCGGACCAGGAGTTAAGGGAGAGTGAGGAGCGATTGAGGGCTTTTATGGATTCAGCAACCGAATTCTTCACTATTTGGGATTCAAATCTAAACTTACTGTACACCACTGAAAGAGAAACAAAGGAATTCTTCCCGACCGGACCAGAGAAAGAGGACTTAATAGGAAAAAACATTATTGAATTAGCACCTAATATCAAGGAAACAGGCCAATATTATAACTATTTAAGGGTTATAGAAACGGGAAAGCCATTTTTTCTCGAAGAAACTGTTCCTGACCCCATGTTCGGAGATCATTGCCTTTCTATAAAGGCTTTCAAAGTTGGGGAAGGGATGGGGTTGATACTAACGGATATCACCGAGCGCAAGAGGTCTGAAGAAGAGTTGCGGCGTTACTCCGAGCGCCTCCGAGCCATGGCAGCAAAGCTATCAGCAACGGAGGAGGAAGAACGGCGGTGTCTGGCACAGGAGCTGCATGACCAGGTCGGCCAGTACGTGACCGCTCTTAGCATCAATTTGAGCAGGGCTAGCACGCAGCTGCCCGAGGAGACAGCAGCCCCGGTGCGTTCTATCCTGGATGATTCGCAGTCGATTGTGGAGCAGATGTCTGAAGTAATTCGCGACATAATGGCCGACCTGCGGCCGCCGGTGATTGAAGACTACGGGTTGGTGGCTGCGATCCGCTGGTATGCCGACCGCTTTGCCAGTAGGACAGGGATCAATGTGACGGTGCAGGGAGAAGAACCCAGCCCCCGGCTGAGCTCACCACATGAGAGCGCACTTTTCCGGATCGCCCAGGAGGTGTTGACAAACGTAGCGAAACATGCGCAGGCTACCAAGGTATCGGTGAATGTGGCAGCGAAGAGCGAAAAAGTGCGTCTCGTCATCAAAGACGATGGGATCGGCTTCGATACCGCTGAGGTGGCTGTGTCAAATGGGCAACGGGGCTGGGGACTGGTCATTATGTCGGAGCGTGTCAGGAGCATGGGCGGCTCCTTTAATATCGAGTCACGCCCCGGGCACGGCACGCGGGTCATCGTGGAGGTATGATAATGAGTATTACGGTGTTACTTGCCGACGATCACGCTGTGGTTCGCGATGGGCTGCAGTCCATGCTGGAAGCGCAGGGCGATATCGAGGTGATCGGCCATGCGGGCACTGGATATGAAGCGGTGGAACAGATAACAGAGCTCTGTCCTGACGTTGCGGTCGTGGACATCGCAATGCCCGAACTAAACGGCATCGATGTGACCAGGGAAGTCATTAAAGCCTGCCCGTCGACCCGGGTCGTCATACTTTCCATGTACTCAACAACAGAGCATATTCTTCAAGCGCTGCGGGCAGGGGCGCTCGGATATGTGCTGAAGGAATCGGCTGGCGTCGAGGTAATCAACGCTGTTCAAGCTGTTCATGCCGGCCACCGCTACCTGAGCGAGAAGATTCTAGATAGGGTGGTCGACGACTACGTGAGCCGGAGCGCTACAGTGATGGTGAAGAGTCCCCTGGAACGTCTCAGCCCGCGCGAGCGGGAAGTCCTGCAGCTTGTCGTTGAGAGCAAATCGAGCGTGGAGATATCCCGGATCCTTGGCATCTCCGCCAAGACAATAGATACCCACCGCAGCCGCTTGATGAAGAAGTTGAATGTGAGAAATATCGGCGAGCTCATCAAGTTTGGCCTCAATCATGGTTTTACCCCTCCGGAAGAGCCGGATTCCACATTCCCTAACACCACCGCCTGATGGGCGTCTCGAGATGCCCATCGAGATGCCGAAGTATACCTCATGAGAGGCCTCCCTACAAAAAACCACATTTTTGTAAGGGTATTCCCCACACAAAAAAATACATACTTTCCCCACAAAAAATACATACTTTCCTTACAGACAAGTGGCGCATCTTGTGTTATTCTGAAAGAGAGCCTTTTGCCAGGCGCTTCCTGCAAGTAGCCACAATCACATACGGGCAAGACTGAGGATTCACACAAAAAAAAGAATATCGGCTCAGGAAGTATGGTGAATACTTGGTTTGTCCAAAAATAAGCCTTTAAGCGGGGCGTAGAAGCCCATCGCTTGAGGCTTTTATTTTTTTAGTTCCACGCAACTTTTGTTACATACCTCCTGACTGAGCTTTTTGAGCAAGGCTAAATAGTGATTAAGCCTCATTAGTTTGAAAGGGAGTTGAAGGAATTAAAACAAGGATAAACAGCGGATTTCAGCGAGTTAGTGTAGAGTCGATTCAGTTTAAAAGTAGAAGGGGGGTGAAAGAGTGAAAGCGAAGATAGTCTATTTGACAATGGCATTGGTGCTGGCAACGGGATTAGCAGTAGCTGCAGTACCCAGCGCCACTGTCCAGGCGGCGGACGAGGATCGTGATAGTTTCCAGGTGTGGGTGGAAGAGTGGCAGGATTTCGACGCTGACTACATTTACACCTGCACTCTGGCCGGTGAGTGGATTATTCATGAGATTGACCTCACGGGGCGTGATCAGGAGTTGACGGGGCCGTTGCTCATAAAGATAGAAAATGATGTCCCCGAGTGGACAGGATTTATACCCTATGGTCAGCTAGCGGTTGATTGGGCTAAACTCTACGTGGGGGCAGACGTAGTTGATTTCGTCGACATCGGCGACCCGGTCAGTGAGGCAACACACCTTCTAAATGATTGGGGCCCAATAGAACCTGACACTAGCGGTGGTTATTATGGGGATTTGGCAAATGGTGGTTCTCCAGACTATACCTCGGTGGACAAGAAGTGCCGAGTTACGCATTTTCCCGGTGGTACCTATGACTGGGCTCAGATTACACTGGATGCCGGGGAGGCCAATGCTACCAAGCTGGTGCTGAGGGTACTTGACGGAATAACTGGGACTCCACCGCCTACACCTACACCAACGCCTACCCCTACCCCTACCCCTACCCCTACCGGCCCTGAGGTTAAATGCTTCATCGCCACGGCAGCCTACGGCACAGCGGCCGCTGCGGAGATCGATGTGTTACGGGCCTTCAGGGATGAAGTGCTGCTGGAAAATAGCCTTGGCTCTCAGCTTGTGAAGCTGTACTACCAGACCAGCCCTCCGGTAGCGGACTTCATATCGGAAAACAGCCTCTTGAGGACCATTGTGAGGGAGCTGGTGATCGACCCCATGGTAGGTGTCGCCACATTCACACAGGGTATTTGGGGGAAATAGCTGAGGGGACACGATAGCTTGTTCTAAGATGACCCCTGGCCAGACCGGGGTGAGGTATACTTCGCCGCTGGGAGTGGAGAACCCTGGCGCTGGAGGTTTTTTATTAGGCTCCAGAAAGACACACTATGTTATTCCCCCGACATCGTATAAAAAAGCCGTTAATAGTGATTAAGCCTCAAGAGCCGTGGAAGGTGTGGACGAATAAAAATAATGACATTCAGCAAGTTTAAGTTGATTAAGCTAGCTTCATATAGATTTCAAAGTAGAAGGGGGGCGAAAAAGTTAAAGCGAAGATATTTTATTTAACGTTAGCATTGGCGCTTACGTTCTCGATATCAGTCGCAGCGATAACGACAGCAAGCCCTGCAATAGCGGCGACAAGTGCTTTACAGGATGGTGGCACAAGATTGGTCGCAATGCAGCAGAACGATGGAGGATGGGATTGGCCGCTATACGATGGCGACCCTAATGATCCCAGCCCACAGAACACTATCGGGCCAATCGGTAAGGGACTGGCGGAGGCGTACAAGGATACGGGCGATGCCTTTATGTACACTGCTCTGCAAGACGTGGCTACGTTCCTGCAGGCTAAGACCAATACCTTCTCTCCACCTGATGGCTACCTGGCTGCCGAGCTCGATAGCATCTTGGGCGGAACGACTAATGTTCTCCACGTCAATACATATTTCTACGGCCCGCTGGCCGCAGGTACGTATGATCGGAATGGAGAAGGTACGGAGTATAACGCAGAGGGCTATATAGACTGGCTCCAGGCTCGACGAGAGGGTACGAATTGGGCGGCGTGGGACATTGGCATGGGGGTAGTGGGGGCCGCTTCGGCAGGCGTGACCGGCAGTGAACTTGACTACTGGATTCAGGGAGTCAAGGATGAAATCAATGAAATGGACGGAGCGCTTACAGGTGACGTGGCCGGTCTGGCAGGGGGCCTCTACGGGCTGGCCTTTGTCCGAGAGGATTTCGACCCGACTGCCGGCGAGCACGCATCTGCCAGCAACCTGAACGATCTCGCGGATATTCTAGCCAGCTATCAGGTCGCTGAGTCCGGCGGTTTCGCCTGGAACTCGCTGCATGTTGCACTGGGTGAGGAGTGTGTCCAGGAGACGGCCTACGCGATTTTAGCGCTGGCGGAAGTCGGCGGATATAATAATGAGACCGGCAGCGCCGCACGTTACCTGGAGGGCGTCCAATTGGGCACCGGCGGCTGGGAGAATGGTGTCGGTGAACCCGGAGAGAACAATGAGTACACCGCTGAAGCCCTGTGGGGGATTGCAGTTGCACCGGCTAATGGTGGTGGCTGCTTCATCGCCACCGCTGCCTACGGCACGGAGGCCGCGGCGGAAATCGACACTCTCAGAGCCTTCAGGGATGAGGTGCTGCTGAAGAGCACAGTTGGCTCTCAACTTGTGGAGTTGTACTACAAGACCAGCCCTCCGGTAGCCGATTTTATTTCAGAAAACAGCCTCTTGAGGACCATTGTGAGGGAGCTGGTGATCGACCCCATGGTGAGTGTCGCCACGTTCACACAGGGTATCTGGGGGAAATAGCTGACCGGCATCGTATAGAAAAGGTGTTAATGCTACTTCAGCCTCAAGAGCTGGAGAGTGGATGATGAAATAAGGGCAAAGACATTCAGCGAATTTCAGCGATTTATTGCAGAGTCGATTCAGTTTAAAAGTAGAAAGGTGGTGAAGAAATGAAAGCGAAGATATTCTATTTGACATTAGCGATAGTGATGGCAGTGGCTCTCGTAGCGGCAATACTCCCTGCTATTGTTGCTGCGGATACCCCGGCAAATCCCACTGACTTATGTGTCGCAGGCGAGGAGGAATATATCTTCTTGGATTGGTTTGCCAATATTGAAGAAGACGTGATGGGGTACAATGTTTATCGCAGCACCTCAAGCGGTACTTTCTACACTTGCATCGCAACCACTACTGCGGGTACAGATACGGAGTGCGAATATAGGGATTATTACGGTTTACCCGGGGGCATCGAATATGGCATCACTTATTACTATGTGATAACAGCTTTTGATTCGATAAATGAGAGTGGTTACTCCAACGAGGTCAGTTCTGAGCTTAATAATCCCCATTTCACATATGTTCCCCAAAAAACTACGCTGTCTGTTTATGCTGGAAGTTCAGTTGACTTAGACATTACTATAGGGCTATCGCAATGGGATAGTGGGTGGACATCGCCGATACAGGCAGAGATGTATTTGGGCAGCCAGAAGCCATTGGATTCTTATCCTTTTACCGCCACTTTCGATCCGGCAACCTTTGACCTAACGAGCGTAACTGACAAGCAAATCGTGTCAGTCACCATAAACGCACCGGCAGAAATAACCCCCGGTGATTACGAGGTCAGGGTGAGCGCTAACAGGACAGGTGATTTAGATGGACAAGAGCTAAAGGATGGAACAGGATGTAAGATTAAATACTTACATGTATTAGAGGCACCCACACCTACACCCACTCCTACTCCTACACCCACTCCTACTCCTATACCTACACCAACACCAATGCTTACGCCAACACCAACACCAACACCAATGCCTACACCAACACCGACGCCTACTCCCACGCCAACCCCGACGCCTACACCTACACCAACGCCAACCCCAACCCCAACCTCAACGCCAACCCCAACGCCAACCCCAACCCCAACCCCAACGCCAACCCCAACGCCAACCCCAACCCCAACCCCAACGCCGACGCCGACCTCAACCCCCACCCCCACCCCTACACCCACACCCACACCAACCCCAACCACAACCCCTACGCCTACACCCACACCAACGCCTACACCTACCGGCCCTGAGTTAAAATGCTTCATCGCCACCGCAGCATATGGCACAGAGGCCGCTGCAGAGATCGATGTGTTACGGGCCTTCAGGGATGAGGTGCTGCTGGAAAGCACTCTGGGCTCTCAGCTTGTGGAGCTGTACTACCAGACCAGCCCTCCGGTAGCGGATTTTATATCAGAGAATGATGTGTTGAGGACCATTGTGAGGGAGCTGGTGATCGACCCCATGGTGAGTGTTGCCACATTCACACAGGGTATTTGGGGGAAATAACCGCGGGGACACCATAGATTTTACTAAGATGACCCCTGGACAGACCGGGGGAAGCTAACTTTCGCCGCCGGGAGTGGAGAACCCTGGCGGTGAAGTGTTTTTACCAGGGTTCGGGAAAGACCCGACGAGCCATTAATCAGTGAAGTCCAGATTCAAAATACCTTACCATAGGTGAGAATCCAAACGAATCAGCGTAGCTTTGCGTCCTACTCTTTATTAAGGGGTCATCATCCGGCTTGACCGGATGATCCAGGTAAATGGATAAAGACTACTATGTTTACGTCCTGGCAGACCAGAGGAATGGGACTCCATATGTTGGGGTTACTTCAAATCTGATTAGAAGGATACGGGAACACAAGAAAAAGGCGATTGATGGAGGGATTTGTATACTGAGTTAGTTTCTGGGTTGCCCGATCAAGTCGGGCAATGACAGGTACTGTAGGAGATAGGCAATGACAGGTTAGGTGAAAGTCGGGCAATCTTCTCTTTCGATCCACGAATTAAGGACGAGTAGGTTCTCCTCGATTGTGGTTGACATATTCTAATAAGCCTCCTAGAATAACGGTATGGATAGAGAACAAAAAATAAAAGAGTTAACAGATGTTTCTGCGGTGCGACGAATGGTTTTTGAGCGCGTAAAAGATTTAGTGGGAGATTACCAAGCAAAGAAAGAATCGAGCCAAATTGAAGAATTTGCCGAATTTGTATTATTGCGAGATTCCATAAAGAAAACCTTCGCACCACAAAACCTTTTTGAGCAGCAACTTGTTGAGTTCGTTCTAGCCTTTGCTGCAGCATTTTGTGATGCAATAACCGAAAATAATCGGCGATGGCTTCAGGTTCTTTCTGAAGAGGAAACATAATACCTAATAATTCACAAAATTCAGGTACACTCAATAGTTCTAATGAACCTTCAATAAAGTATGATTTTATCTCAGGAAGGTTTGAAACTCGACAACTAATCTTTTCTATATTCATACAAAATCCTTATTTGGAGGTATTGATTGGCAATAGTAAGTAAATGGAGACGCCTTAGTAATACCGAATCTATAAAAAGGATTCCACAACAAGCAGGAGTTTATGAGCTTGGAGATAGGAATAGAAATATAATATATATAGGTCATGCTGAAGGTGGTAATCTGCAAAATAGAGTTAAAGTCCATATTAACGACCCTTTTAATGAATGTATACGCATACGAGCCATTTATTTTCGATGTAGAGCACAAAAAGCACATAAAAGTGGGGAGATAGAATTGCTTAGACAATATAAAGCACAAAATAATGGCAATATCCCCCCTTGTAATATTCAAGACCCCTCACCTTGACATTCACCGACTGCCGTTCCTGTGCCAGCAAAGTCCCCAGATTTATCAAAATAAAAGTCTCGATTGCCGTCTTTAAAGTTGCCATAAATAGTGAAAAGATTAAATAACCCTTCTTTATTCACACTAAATTTTAATGTTAAGCCACTAATCGGGTCTTTTATAACCTGGCGTTTTACTTTAAATATATCATTATTCATCCTAATGATATTCCCCTTTCACTACATCTAGCCAATTCTTATACGGAAACTTAATACCTGCCTTCTCTGCTGGTGTTATGTTTCCTATACCTTCATGTGGTCTAAAAAAGTTATAGTGAACTAGCCACCCGTTCATTATGAGGGTGGCTGTTTCTCGCTTCTTTAATCCCCGCATTATTTTGGTGCGGGCTTTCAGCGACCCATGAAACCTTTCAATTAAATTTGTATTAGGCTGTACACGAAAACCTTTAGCTTGAATATGCCTAGTCTCTGCGCCAAATGCTAACTCAATGCCGTCTAGGTATGCTTGCAACTTATCGGTGATAACTGTTTTAGGGGCTTTGCCAGCTCTCCTTTCAGCACTTTCCATCAATACCCTAGCACTTGGGGTAGTGCGATTAACAGAAATATGAGATGCTAACAAGAACCTTGTCTTATCGTCAATTATGTCCCAAAACCATATATTTCTACCTCCAATTTTTAATACAGTCTCATCGGCTATCCAAATGTCGCCTACTTGCGCTGTATAGTCTTTAGCTACCGAGACAGCTATCTTTGTATATTTAGTTATCCATCCATACACAGTTGAATCAGACGGATAATTATTGTACGTTTGCTCTAAGTTTCGCCTGATAGCATTTAAAGACATGCTCTCATAAAACATACTTAAAGCCGAAGCTATTTGCACCGATGGGGTTTTCATCCCTATTGGTGCATCGTTATCAGCGAACTTCCTCTTGCAGTCCTTACACCACCATCGTTGCCGATTTTGCCAATGCCCATAGCGTACTATGTGCCTTGAACCGCAGAATTTACACTTTTCAGGCGGTAAATAAGCACTAACCTCTTTTATTACTTTAATCATCCCCTCCTCTAACCATCGCCTTGTTGCTCTTGATATTCTCATACTTACCCCCTTCAGAGTAAGTATGAGATTCGTCTCCTATATCGTCAACCACATTCGAGCAGTACCGACGAGTACAGCAGCTTGACAAAAAGCCTTTCTTGTGATAGATTTTACACGGACCGACGAGCCAGCACCGGCCGGCGGGTGGAAATAGCTACAACCATATAACGGGAAGACGAGGGTTCACGCCGAATAGAATATAGGCATAGGAGGTGTGGCCGTATCGTCTGCCCCCAGAGAAGGACCTTCGCTCGGGGTGGAGAGCCCTGGCTGCGGGGGTTTTTTTAACTCCACGCCAAACCCGTGTGCGATTCTAGTAAAATAACTTGAAAAAGGAGGGTGAAATGAGAATGGGCCATAAGTTGCTCATGGCGATTTTACTTGTTAGCTTGCTGGCACTGCTAATTCCGGCTCAGGTTGCCACAGCCGACGAAATAGTCAATTTCCCCGACCCTAATCTAGAGGCAGCTATTCGTGATGAGCTAAGAATGCCTACAGGAGACATCTACGAGTCTGACCTTGCCCGGCTTACCGTCCTTCACGCCACTGAAAGGGGTATAATTGACCTCACAGGATTGGAGTACTGCATTAATCTGATTACACTTTGGCTTCCGGGCAACCAGATAAGCGACATTGCGCCGTTATTTTACCTCACCAAGTTGCAAAGCCTTTATCTCGGTTGGAATCCTTTAGGCGACTTATCTGCGCTATCAAGCCTTACCAGCCTGACTATTCTTGACCTCCGTTGCACCCAGATAAGTAACATCTCTGCGCTATCAAGCCTCACCAGCGCGAATATATTCTACCTAAGTGCCAACCAGATAAGCGATGTCTCTGCGCTATCAAGCCTCACCAGCCTGACTGAGCTCTGGATAGGTAACAACACGATAAGCGACATCTCTGCGATATCAAGCACCACCGGCCTGACTAAGCTCTACCTCTATGAAAACCAGATAAGCGATGTCTCACCGCTCGTGACGAACGCAGGACTCTCAGAGGGAGACTGGGTTAACCTCCGTCACAATCCATTAAGTGCGGATTCCCTCGACATATATATACCTGAACTTCAGGATAGGGGTGTGCTCGTGCTTTACGATACTGGCGGCTGCTTCATCGCCACCGCAGCCTATGGCACATCGACAGCTGAGGAACTCGACACGCTCAGGGCCTTCAGAGATGATGTTCTGCTCCAGAATAGCATTGGCTCTCAATTGGTGGAGTGGTACTACCAGACAAGCCCTCCGGTAGCCGATTTTATATCGGAGCACCAGCCGTTAAGGACGTTGGTCAGGGAACTCCTGGTTGACCCCGTTACCTGGTTAGTCGAAGCCACGGGGACTCTCTGGCGGGATTAGGGCAGCTTCACCCCAGCCTGTACACAGGCATCTTAGCAGCCCTGGGGCGGGCATTTTATCCATCTGTGTTCCGCAGGATTGCCACAGGCCAGAACATGGCAGGAGTATGAGCGAGTAGCCCAGCCATGTGGATTTGTGGGGGGCAATAAAAATGAGGGAGCCAATAAAAATAATTCTCGTGGCGATAATAGCAATAGTCATAATTGCTATTATTACAGTCACTGCAATTGGTATAACAGGAGGGTTTTCTAAAGAAGAGCCCCCTACCCCTACACCTACGCCTACATCGACAGCCACCCCTGCGCCTACGCCTACATCGACAGCCACCCCTACGCCTACATCGGTAGGCACCCCTACCCCTATGCCTACACCAACCCCCGTTGTCGACCCTCAAGTCGGAACGAATGAAGTAGTCTATTTTCCCGACCCCAACCTTGAGACGGTAATAAGGGAGGTGATAAGAAGGCTCACTGGAGATATTTATAAGTCTGACCTTACCCGGCTTACCCGCCTTGTAGCCTGGGATAGGGGTATTGTTGACCTCACGGGATTGGAGTACTGCACTGGTCTCACTGCACTCGTACTTTCTGCAAACCAGATAAGCAACATCTCTGCGCTATCAAGCCTCACCAGCCTGATTAGGCTTGACCTTACTGAAAACCAGATAAGCGACATCTCTGCGCTGTCAAGCCTCACCAGCGTGACCAGGCTTGACCTCCGTGGAAATCATATAAGCGACATCTCCGCGCTATCAAGCCTCACCCGTCTGAATGAAGTCTACCTGGGTGGCAACCAGATAAGCGACATCTCTGCGCTATCAAGCATCACCAGCCTGAATAAGCTCTTCCTGAATAACAACCAGATAAGCGATGTCTCACCACTCGTGGCGAACGCAGGACTTTCAGGGGGTGATTATTTAACCCTCTGTATCAATCCATTAAGTACAGATTCCGTCATTACATATGTACCTGAACTTCAGGGGAGAGGTGTGTACGTGGTATGCCCTGTTGCCACAGATATCGACGAGGTAGAATTCTGCTTCATCGCCACCGCAGCGTATGGCACATCGAGCGCTGAGGAAATCGATGTGTTGAGGGCGTTCAGGGATGGGGTACTGCTGGAAAGCACAGTGGGCTCTCAGCTCGTGGAGTGGTACTACCAGACCAGCCCTCCGGTAGCGGACTTCATATCGGAAAACAGCCTCTTGAGGACCATTATGAGGGAGCTGGTGATCGACCCTATGGTGAGTATTGCCACGTTCACACAGGGTATTTGGGGGAAATAACCGGGGGGACACCATAGCTTGTTCTAAGGTGACCCCAAGCGAGACCGGGGGAGGTACATTATGCACACTGGGGGTGGAGAACCCTGGCTGCGAAGTATTTTTACCGGGTTCGAGAGAGACCCGACGAGTACAGCAGCTTGACAAAACGCCTTTATTGTGATAGATTATACATACGGCCGCCGAGCCAGCACCGGACGGCGGATGGAAATAGCGACAGTCATATAACGGGAAGACGAGGATTCACACCGGCAACAGAATACAGGCATAGGAGGTGTGGTCATATCGTCTGCCCCCAGAGAAGGACCTTCGCTCGGGGTGGAGAACCCTGGCTGCGGAGGTTTTTTTATTAGGCTCCGCAAAGATTTCTTTTTGTTATTTTCCCGACATCGTATAGAAAAGCCGTTATTGCTGCTTCAGCCTCAGGAACTGGAGAGAGGGGTGGAGGAATAAAAACAAAGACGATTCAGATGGTTTAAGCTAATTAAGCTGGCTTCATATATATTTCAAAGTAGAAGGGGGTGAAAAAGTGAAAGCAAAGATAGTATATATGGCACTGGCACTCGTGCTGGTTTTCTCACTGGCAGCGGTGGTGGTTCCAGAAAGCCCGGCGATGGCGGCAGACACCTGGTATGTTGACGGTGCACAAGGAACTGACGATGGCACCCATGGTACAGGTCCTGGTACCGATGCTTTTAAAACTATCCAGTATTCCATAAACGATGGCAGAGTTGGCAACGGTGACACCATCATCGTTGCAGCGGGGACTTACAGCCCTTCAACTAACGGGGAAGCAGTCCCAATAGTCATCAGCAAATCGGTAACTCTGAAAGGTACTCAAGCTGATGTGGATCCCAGGCCCAGCAGCGGCGGTAGGAGCGGTGCCGAATCAGTAATTGACGCAGAAGAAACCAGCAATGCCGTCGTGCAGATTTCGGCTGCTGACGTTGAAATAAATGGCTTCACCATAACCGGTGGAATCGGTGATATGGTGGAAGAGGTCGGTTCCGCCGATAGGCTTCTCTTCAGGTATAACATTCTCTACGACGATCTTGCGACATGCCCAGGAGACGAAGCAATTCAAATTAATTACTCCGACGGCGTGGTGATAGAATACAATTACGCGTACAACATCTGCGAAGACGCATTCAATATATCATATTCGACTAACGGCGTAATTAGGTGTAACGAAGCGCGCGGTATCAACACGATACACGGGGCCATCTATTGCTATGATGTAGCAGGAGTGGAGATCATTGGAAACATTTTATACAACGTCATCAACGGTGATGGGATAAAACTGGGGGATTCAGGTGAGCCTGTCACGGGCATAGTAGAGTGCAATAAAGTGCATGACACCGCACTAAATGGCATAAAGATTGAGGGTAATACCAGCAGCCTTGCTATTGAAAAGAATACCATCTACAACGCTGACGGAGATGGTATACAGATTAAAGATGATGTCAATGCATCAGATATAACAATACATAATAATAACATATATGACAACACAGGCAATGGCTTAACTAACAACGATTTTCTCCACCAGGTGAATGCCGAGAACAACTGGTGGGGCTGCGACACCGGGCCAGGTACCTCTGGCTGCGATTCGGTGATGGGCGATGTGGACTACGAACCTTACCTAAGTGAGCGAACAGAAGAGTGTAAGGTGTGTGGAGAGGGAGGAAATGGAGGAGGCTGCTTCATCGCCACCGCAGCCTACGGCACAGAGGCCGCTGCGGAGATCAATGTGTTGAGGTCGTTCAGGGATGAGGTGCTGCTGGAAAATAGCCTTGGCTATCAACTGGTAGAGTTGTACTACCAGACCAGCCCTCCGGTGGCAGACTTCATATCGGAAAACAGCCTCCTGAGGACCATTGTGAGGGAGCTGGTGATCGACCCCATGGTGAGTGTTGCCACATTCACACAGGGTATCTGGGGGGATTAAGCTTGGGGCAGAGTAGCTTGAGGAAGCGAGATTGATCGGGTCTAGGGTTGGGTAAAGCAAGCGGCAAAGGGGGTATAAATGAAAGCCAAGATACTCTATTCGGCAATAGGGCTGGTTATGATTCTGGCCCTGGCGGCGGTGGTAGTGCCGGCAGGCCCCGCGTTGGCGAATGACATTGCGTCATCAACACTGCATTTTGAGGGGGCTTTAACGGAGGCTGGTGGAGTATACACCGGCACGATTGCCATGACCGAGGGCACCTACTATATGACTGGTGGGCCTGGATGTGTTGATGGACAAACACCAGACGGCGGTCCGTGCAACGGCGGCTTTGACATTTATGCGGAAGAGGGTGGCACCGGTTATCTCCATGATTCTACCCACGACCCGGGGGAGACCACAATTATAGGTTCCGATCATGACTTCTATCACTCTGGTGGGGGATGGGGAGCTTATTACGATCCCGATTGCGTTGACTGGTACAACTATGAGTTGACACTTACAACTGACCATTGGTATTTGCGTTACAATGGCGGAGTTCTGGGCAGTGGGGTAGCAACACCAATGTCTGGTTCGATGAGCTGGTCTGCCATGTATGCCTCGGAAGATGACATCGGTGTTCCGTCCCCTGATCCTGCATATCCCGGTGAAGCTGCTCTCCATGGTGGTGGTTCCCAAGCTTGGGATATTGACTGGACTTGGGGTACTGAGGCGGTTCCTCTAGAGTTTCGTGGATTCGATGTTGAAGTAACAGATCTGGGAGAAGGGGACTATAGTGTTACTATGACGCCGGCAGAGGAAGGGGGAGAAGGAGGCTGCTTCATCGCCACCGCAGCCTACGGCACAGAGGCCGCTGCGGAAATCAATGTGTTGAGGGCGTTCAGGGATGAGGTGCTGCTGGAGAGCACTCTGGGCTCTCAACTTGTGGAGTGGTACTACCAGACCAGCCCTCCGGTAGCGGATTTCATATCGGAAAACAGCCTCTTGAGGACCATTGTGAGGGAGCTGGTGATCGACCCCATTGTGAGTGTTGCCACATTCACACAGGGTATTTGGGGGAAATAGCTGAAGGGACACCATAGCTTGTACTAAGATGACCCCAAGCGAGACCGGGGGAGGTACATTATGTACACTAGGGGTGGAGAACCCTGGCGGCGAAGTATTTTTACCGGGTTCGAGAAAGTCTCGACGAGCCCTTAATCAGTGAGTCCAGATTCAAAATGCCTTACCATAGGTGAGAATCCAAAAGAATCAGCTTAGCTTTGCGTTCGACTCTTTATTCACGGATTAAGGGGTCATCATCCGGCTTGACCGGATGATCCAGGTAAATGGATGAAGACTACTAGGTTTACGTCCTGGCAAGCCAGATGAATGGGACTCCATATGTTGGGGTTACCTCAAATCTGATTAGAAGGATACGGGAATACAAGAACAAGGCGATTGCTGGAGGGATTTGTATACTGAGTTAGTTTCTGGATTGCCCGATCAAGTCGGGCAATGACAGGTTAGGTGAAAGTCGGGCAATGACAGGTTAGGTGAAAGTCGGGCAATCTTCTCTTTCGATCCACTGATTAAGGACGGGCACAGCAGCTTGACAAAAAGCCTTTCTTGTGATAGATTATACATACGACCGTCGAGCCAGCACCGGACGGCGGATGAAGATAGCGATAGTCATATAACGGGAAGACGGGGATTCACACCGACAATAGAATACAGGCATAGGAGGTGTGGTCATATCGTCTGCCCCCAGAGAAGGACCTTCGCTCGGGGTGGAGAGCCCTGGCTGCGGAGGTTTTTTATTAGGCTCCACGAAGACCCCTTATGTTATTTACCCGGCATCGTATAGAAAAGCCGTTAATGCTGCTTCAGCCTCAAGAGCTTAAAGGGGGGTAGAGGAATAAAAACCAAGACGATTCAGCTGGTTTAAGCTAATTAAGCTGGCTTGGTATAGGTTGCAAAATTGCATTTAGGTGTTCGTTGCTCGGGTCGATGTTTGGCAGCCTGGCCCGTTGGAACAGGGCACAGAATAATTTAGAAATGAAACAAGAAGGGGTATTGGAGGGAATGATATGAAGAGAATACTATATGGTGCGCTGATTTGTGCCCTGATTGTGGGCGTCTCGATCCCCTTGTGGCCAGCCAGCGTTAGCGCGGCTGGCACTGCTATATACGTCGATGACGATTTTAACGACGACCCGGAACGTCACATGTGGGACACGATTCAAGAGGGAATAGACGACGCCACTGATGGCGCCGGCGATACTGTGTATGTGTACGCCGGGACATATAATGAAAACGTTGTTGCAGACAAGAGCAACTTGACTATACACGGCGAGTCTTCCTCTCTGGTGACCGTTGACGGAAATGGAGGGGACCATACCATCAAGATGACAGCGGATGACGTCACGGTGAGGCAGCTCAAAGTCACAGGCGCAACTGGCACAGGCTTCGCCGGCGTCTACTGGGGGAACGTCCAGAACGGCTATCTCGATCATTGCGATATCACCGGCAACTACTTTGGGGTCTTGCTGAATTCTATTTATAACCAAACCATTCAGTGTAACGACATCCATAACAACTCCAACAACGGGATACAGGTGAGCGATTCCACATTAAAAGACCTCACCATGAACGATATTTACAACAACCGTGATGGCATATCCCTGATCAACTCCTCAAAAATCACCATTTGGTACAACAAATCGTATAGCAACAGCAGGTACGGCATCTATGTAGACTCGTTGTCCTATGAAAACGACATCTACCTCAATGACTTCTTCGATAACACCGCTGGCAATGGATATTCAGATAGGTTTGCAGATGATAATAACTGGGAGACACCCAACAAGTCTCAGTGGTTCTGGTACTGCTACGGCGGAGACCCTTACTCGAGCTTTAGGGGCAACTATTGGGGGGACTACGGCGGAGTCGATGTTTCCCCTCTCGATGGGATTGGAGATACCTCTCACCCTCTGGGCAGTGAGGCAGATAGCTATCCGCTTATTAGCAGTTACACAAACTACCCAATGACCTACCCACTGGAGACCTGCCCAGGGTCGCCGGTGCCAGAATGCACAGCAGAGGTAGCGCCACCGTCGCCACCTGCACCGCCTGGCGGCTGCTTCATCGCCACTGCTGCCTACGGCACAGCGAGCGCTGCGGAGATCGATGTGTTACGGGCGTTCAGGGATGAGGTGCTGCTGGAAAGCACAGTGGGCTCTCAACTGGTGGAGTGGTACTACCAGACCAGCCCTCCGGTAGCCGATTTCATATCAGAGAATTATGTGTTAAGGACTCTGGTGAGGGAGTTCGTGGTTGACCCGATTGCTTCGTTAGTCGAAGTAACGGGGTCTCTCTGGCGAGATTAAGGCACAGGCTTTACCCGGCGTGCTTTTTTAAAATAGCGTCGGCGCTCGCAACGGGGTTTCTGACATCTGCCCTGCAGCAGAAGCATTATAATGTAGAGAATATGGGGAGTGCGGGACTCAAGCGCTTCCATAATAATGGCGGTAGTGCTCGTTCTAGTAATGAGCACTATCGCCTATTTTGTGGGGGCTCGCCGGCGCAGGCAGGGGTTTGAGGTTACGTGTTTACCAAGGTTTCCCCACACAAGAATACAGACTTTCCCGACAGACAAATGGCGCAGTTTACTATATAATTTACTAAGTGGGTTGCCATCCAATTGCCACGCGAGTTATCATTACCAGAGACGTTTTCTGTAGATGGCCACAATCATAGACTGGCAAAGCTGAGGATTCACATAAAAAAGAATATCGGCTCAGGAAGTGTGGCAACCAACTGTTTTATCTAAAAAATAAACCTTTGAGCCGGGCATAGAAGCCCGTAGCTTAAGGTTTTAAATATTCAGGTTCCGCGCCACCCCGGTTACCTACATCCTGAACCAGATTTTAAGTGGGGCAAGTAGGCTATTTAAGGAGGTTAGTAAATGAAGGCGACTCAGGATCAAGTATTAAGGCAAACAACAAAGATTGTATATACGGCGCAAAGTCGAGAATTGCTGTACTGGTATATACAGACATTCTTTTTCAGTCTCATAACATTGGGGTTCTATTTGCCAGTGGCCGCAAACAGGCTCTTGAGACTGCTCAGTCGACGAACGGTTATCTATTGGTATGAAGTGGTGGAATCACAGGAAGAATAGACCCGGTTAACACTTCGGCGTACCCGATAAGGTATATTATTTATGGAGGCGACGGGCGGATTCGAACCGCCGAATAGGGGTTTTGCAGACCCCCGCCTTAACCACTTGGCTACGTCGCCATTATCGTTCTATGGAGCGGAAGAAGGGATTCGAACCCTCGACCTTCTCCTTGGCAAGGAGACGTTCTACCACTGAACTACTTCCGCAAGTGCCGAGGAGGAGATTTGAACTCCTACGGGCTTTCGCCCACCACCCCCTCAAGATGGCGTGTCTACCGATTCCACCACCCCGGCGTCTGGCAGGGGCGGGAGGACTCGAACCCCCGACCTGCGGTTTTGGAGACCGCTGCTCTAGCCAACTGAGCTACACCCCTCTTCCCGCTCTACCTGCGGTCTGTATTACATCCAAAGCATATTTAACTTGCAGAACCGAGCAACCCTGTTCCAATATACTGGAACTCCCAGTTATTCCTCTCTCAGCGTTTACGCGCTTTTCTGGACTCTACCTGTCCAGCCTCGCAGGACTATATATTCTCAGTCCCATAGCACTTATTCAGCAGGATAACTTTAGAAACCTCAATAATATTAGCATATTTGTGGTACCCCTGGGGCGACTCGAACGCCCGACACGCGGTTTAGGAAACCGCTGCTCTATCCTCTGAGCTACAGGGGCTCTCAAAACCCTTGTTGATTACTTCCCCCCACATACCTGTTCATGGTGGAGATAGGGGGATTCGAACCCCCGACCTCTGCGATGCGAACGCAGCGCTCTCCCAGCTGAGCTATATCCCCAGCGTGCCAAATTATAGCAAAGGCCAAAGCTATATGTCAATGAAATGGCCCTCACTGCGCAGGCCATAGCACCCGGGGATGCTATTTACCGATGCAGAAACTGCCGAAGATGGTCTCCAGTAGCTCCTCGCTCACCGTCTCGCCGGTGATCTCACCCAGAGCATTCAGGGCGGCGGTGAGGTCGATGGTGGTGAAATCGTCGGGCATCTGAGAAGCGATGCTCGATAGTGCCTGCTCAAGATGATCCTCCGCCCGCTCCAGACAGGCCTTGTGGCGGGGATTGGAAACCAGCAGGGCGTCCGAAGTGTATACCTTCCCCCCGAGGGCACAATCCACCATCTTCTGCTCCAGCTTATCAAGCCCTTCACCGGAGAGGGCTGATACCGAGACAGTGTTCCAGGCGATATTATCCAGGGTGGCTCGCCGGGGCAGGTCACACTTATTTGCCGCTACCAGCACCTCTTTTTCGCGAAGTTCTGAGAGAAGGGTGATGATCTCTCTGTCGGAGCTTCGCAAGGGGGTGCCGGCATCGAGCACCAGCAGGACGATATCGGCCTGCTCTATAGCCTTGCGGCTGCGCGCCACTCCCAGAGACTCGACCAGACCCTTGAGCTTTACCATGCCTGCAGTATCGGTAAGGACGAAGGGCACCCCCTTCAGGTTCACCACTTCCTCCACCGTATCCCGTGTAGTTCCCGGTACCGGGCTGACGATGGCACGGCTCTGTCTGAGCAGGCGATTCAGGAGGCTTGATTTTCCCACATTACGGCGCCCCACAATAGCGGTCCTTACCCCCTGGCGATATACGATCCCCTGCTCTGCGCTTGAGATGAGCTCCTTGAGCATCTCGCGTGCCCTCTCCAGCGCAGGCATTATCTCCTGCTCTGCCACCTCATCTTCGGGGAAATCGATCCTGGCGGTTAGGTAGGCGAGAACGCTCATCAGCTCGGCACGCACTGCCTTTAGGGGCTGGGATAGGCTTCCACCGAGACCATGTATGGCAACCCTTAGGCTGGCTGATGTCTTAGCGCGCACCACATCCAGGACCGATTCCGCCTGAGCCAGGTCTATCCTGCCACTCAGGAATGCCCTCAGGGTAAACTCCCCCGGGTTCGCCGTCCGGGCGCCGTGCCTGAGCACCAACTCCAGGACTCGCTGCAGTGGTGAGGGGCCACCATGGCAGTTGATCTCCACGATGTCCTCTCTTGTATAGGTATGAGGCGCTGCCATATAGGAGACCAGCACCTCATCCACAACCTCCTTTGTGGCAGGGTCAATGATATGACCGTAGACCAGACGGCGGTCTTGTAGCGGGTGATGAAACAACTTCTCGGCGATTGCCAAAGCGCTGGCCCCGCTCAGGCGCACGATGCCGATCCCGCCCTCGCCAAGGGGGGTGGAGAGGGCAGCAATCGTGTCCTCATACATAGCCTGGTAAGTATACATCCTGTGCCCTTGCCCATCAAGGTAATGTGCCAGTCCAGTATACTGGTACACTGTCACTGGCTCATTGAACCTGTCATCGCGACTCCTATGCAGTGTCTACCTATTTAAGCCTACAGTATGGTGTGGATGTCTTCTCCTCTACACGTATCCAGGGTTGTTGCACCGTAGCGCTCCTGGTGTTGGTAAAAAAGTGAAATCGACGATACCATATGTCACCTAGCTAGCTGAACGAGATTATTTAATGCTTATGAAGGCTGCCCTTGACGGACAAGGTCAAATAAAGGTATCATATAGCGATATCACCAAGCGATAATGAGACGATGATATGCTGAAGGATTTCTTTATAGGTTTCATTAAGATTCACATCCTCTACCACGCTTCACAAGGTCCAATCTACGGGGTTGGGATCCTGGAGGAGCTTGGTCGGCATGGCTATCGGTTGAGCCCGGGGACCCTATACCCCACGCTGCATCGCCTTGCGAGGGAGGGCTATTTGGAGAGCAGCTCAAAGGTGGTCGGTGGGAAGGTCCGCAGATACTACACCATAACCGAGAGGGGTCTGGTAGCCCTTGAAGAAGCAAGGCGGAAGATCGCAGAGCTGGTAAACGAGGTGCTGCTGGATAAATAGGTCATGGAACCAGTGAGCAGCGAGAGAAAAAGGATTTTCGGGATCAGCCGTAACGTCTTCGCCCTGGGATGGGTGAGCTTCCTCACCGATGTCTCCACCGATATGATCTTCAACGTGTTCCCTCTCTTCCTATCCCATGTGCTCGGAGTGGGGACAGCATTCATCGGCCTTATGGAAGGGCTGGGCGATAGCGCTGCCACCATGCTCAAAGTGGTTAGCGGCTGGGCCAGCGACAGGCTAGGCCAGCGAAAGGGGCTCACCACCTATGGCTACGTACTTTCCACCGTGGCCAAGCCCTTTCTCCTTATTGCCACCAGCGGGGCGGTGGCGCTGGCCATCCGCTTATTTGAGCGCTCGGGCAAGGGGATTCGCACATCGCCCCGTGATGCCCTGATCGCAGATTCCACCACCGCGGAGAAGATGGGGCGCGGCTTTGGCTTTCACCGTGCTATGGATACCGCTGGTGCGGTCGGCGGGATTGCCATCGCTGCCGCTATCGTCTATCTGGTGCAGGGTTGGGAGACCAGGCTTTCCCTCCCCTCGTTCGAGTGGCTGGTCATTATCGGCGTTATCCCCGCGGCGCTTGCGGTGCTGGTACTTATCTTCTTCGTTCACGAGGGGAGAGCCTCGAGCGCTAAGCGGGTGGAAGGAGGCGCCGCCGATGGAAGGGGTTTGGAAAGGCGGTTCAAGATTTTCCTGGTGATAATGGTCATTTTTACCCTGGGCAACTCCGCCGATATATTCCTGGTGTTGAGGGCAAGCGATATTGGCCTGTCCCCACTACATATACTTCTTATGCTTATCCCGCTCAATCTGGTCTATGCCGCAACTGCCTATCCCTTTGGCAGGCTATCGGACAGGATAGGCAGGAAGCGGATCATCGTCGCCGGCTGGGGGATATACGCCCTTACCTATATCGGGTTTGCCCTGGCATCGCCAATGTGGCACGTAGTTTATGTTATTCTGCTCTTCGCTCTCTACGGGGTTTACTATGGGGCGGTGGAGGGGGTGACCAGGGCATTTGTTGCCGATATGGTGCCCAGGGAGAAGCGGGGGACAGCCTATGGCCTCTATCACGGGGCGATCGGGCTCAGCCTGCTGCTGGCGAGCGTAACTGCCGGGCTTCTATGGGAGGCGATAGACCCGGCGGCGACCTTCTTCTTCGGGGCAGCGATGGCAGTTGTGGCGATTGCAGGATTTGTGCTGTTTATCAAGGAGTAGCTTTTTAGAGCTTTGCCCGGGGGTAAATTTGCCTCTTGCTTAAAGTCGCGGTTACATTTATAGTAAGATTACGCTTTATGGAACCGAATTCCAGTCAGTGATTTGCGGATATGGTGGAAATAGTGTAGCATTTGTTAGGGGGGGATTTATGGAAGACAGGGTATCAATCTTCATCGATGGGAGCAACCTGTATCACGCGCTGCGCTCTAACCTGGGGCGCTACGACCTGAATTTCGCCGAGTTCGCCAGTAAGCTCTGTGGGCCCAGGCGTCTGTTCCGAACATACTACTACAACGTACTGCAGTACTCGAGCCAGCGGTCTGAAGGCCAGGGCGAGCAGCAGGAGTTCCTAAACGCCCTTCGCCAAACGCCGTATTTAGAGGTGAGACTGGGGGGCACCAAGCTGGCGCAGGGTGTCCGTGTGGAGAAGGGCATCGATGTCATGCTGGCCACAGACCTGCTGCATTTCGCCTGGATAAACCTCTATGACATTGCCGTGCTGGTGAGCGGGGACTCAGACTTTGCCTACGCTCTTCAGGCGGTGAAGAACATGGGAAAGCATGTAGAGGTGGCCTACTTTGAGACCAACATCTCCAGGGAACTCCTGGATATCGCCGACAACCGCCATCTGCTGAACCAGAAGTTCTTCCGGGGATTGTGGTCCCGCAAGCGCCCTCCAGAACGTAAGGCGACAAACAAGGCGACAAACAACCGGACGGTAGTGAAAAAGTAGCTAAGCTTGTACTTCCTTTCGGAAATCCGCGTCGTTTCTTGAGTGCCACAGAGAGGGGCGCTGCGAGGCTCGGGAAATAGCAGTCTCGAACAAGGTGATAAGACGTTTGCTTTTTACAGTAAAGTACTGGAAGCAATAAATATGCCCCTATCGGGTGAGATTTTGTTATAAATGAAGCACTGCGCTTAACACGGTATCCTGAATTAAAGACCAATATCGGTCGCTTATAGTAACACCCCGAGATTGTGGGCCTATCCCCCCAACATTGTATTATCGATAAGCCGCGTTCCGCCTATCCTGACTGCCAGCGAGATCAGGGCGGGTGCGGCGATCTCGGCTAGCTCCTCCAGCGTTTCGGGGTTGGCTATGCTCACGTAATCGATAGTGGCGAAAGGCTCGCGCTCGATGAGGGAGGTCATCTCCTGGCACAGGCGAGAGGCGTCCCTCTCACCATTTTCCCAGTGACCACGAGCAAGGCAGAGGGCCTTCCACAGTACCAGTGACGCCTTCCTTTCCTCTGGACTCAGGTAGGTATTGCGGCTGCTCATTGCCAGCCCGTCGGGCTCCCGCACTGTGGGAACGGCCACGACCTCAAGGTTCATGTTCAGTTCGGAGACCATCTTCCGGATCACCGCCAGTTGCTGGGCATCCTTCTGCCCGAAGTATGCTCTATTAGGCTGGACAATGTTCAGTAGCTTGGCCACCACTGTAGTGACCCCCCTGAAGTGACCGGGACGGGATTCACCCTCTAGCCGCTGGGTAATTCCTTCCAGCGTCACCCAGCTACTGAAGCCCTCCGGATACATCTCCCGGGCATCGGGCATAAAAACCAAACCTACACCCTCCTTCTCCAGTAAGGCGAGGTCTCGCTCCGGGTCGCGCGGGTACGCAGTGAAGTCTTCCTGGGGGCCAAACTGCGAGGGGTTAACGAAGATGCTGGCTATAACTGTGAGGGTCTCAGTCCGGGCGTGGCGCACCAGCTCGAGGTGCCCCTGGTGAAGGTAGCCCATGGTGGGCACGAAGCCAACAGAGCCGGTTAGCTTGCCCCGCTCGGCTTTCATTGAGGCGATGGTCTCAACAACCTTCATGGTGTTGATAGAGGGCACAGGTAGTTTCAGGCAGGCTTACTTTTTATGAAGGTTATAAATGAAATCATTGAGCGATGTAGCGCTCAGCGTCATTGTCTCCAGGGTGCCCCGGGAGCCCAGCTCTACTGCTACCCTGGTTATGGTGGCATCGTCCGGAGCATCCAGGATGTTAACGAAATCATAGGGGCCGAGGACGGCATATTGGCCCACTATCCGTGCTCCCATCGCCTCCACCTCCTTGTTGACCTCCTTTATACGCTCCGGCCTCTCTTTTATGGTCTTTCTGCCCCATGTGGTAAGTTTGGTGAGCATTACATATGTGGGCATCATGCCTCCTTTCAACTATAGGGTTCGGCTATCGCAGTCCTCCATCGATGTTTATTCTATCAGCTATGGGGCTGGGTTTCAATCCGGGCCACGATTTTTCGTCTATCTTAGCCCTTCAGCGATAAATTCTATTAGCTGTGAGATTTGTCTTTAATTTGGGCCAGAATGGATTCGTCCATCTCGTAGCTCTGTTTCGGGGTGGGGAAAGTCTCTGCCTTGACCTCGGCGATGTAATCGGCAACGGCGGAAGTGATTGCCTGGTTCAGCTTGGCGTATTGCTTGGCATGCTTGGGGACGAAATCGGTGAACAGGCCCAGGATGTCGCTTACTACCTGCACCTGGCCGTCGCAGTTTTTGCCAGCACCGATGCCGATGGTGGGCACTGTCACCCGCTCGGTGATCAATTTGGAAAGGGGTGCGGGAACACACTCGAGGACGATAGAGAAAACGCCGGCTTCCTCTAATGCCCTGGCGTCATTGAGCAGGCGCACCGCGACCTCCGGGGTCTTTCCCACCACTTTGTAGCCACCAATCTGGTGCACCGACTGCGGAGTAAGCCCGATGTGGCCCTGAACAGGGATGCCACATGCTACCAGCCGGCTCACCCTGTCGGCTACCACCTCCCCTCCCTCAAGCTTCACCGCCTGTGCCCCGCCCTCCTGAATGAAGCGAGCGGCATTGCGCAGGGCATCATCTATAGAGACATGATAGGTCATGAAGGGCATATCGCCTATCACCAGGGCATGCTTCGTCCCCCGGACCACCGCCTTGGTGTGATGGATCATCTCATCCATGGTCACCGGGATGGTTGACTCATAGCCCAGCATAACCATGCCCAGGCTATCGCCAACCAGGATCAGTGCCACCCCGGCCTCGTCGAGGAGCCTGGCGGTGGAGTAATCATAAGCGGTGAGCATGGGGATTTTGTCGCCGCGCTGCTTCATCTCCTTGATTTCGCCGATGGTGACCCTCATAGTGAAAGCACCTCGCCTTTCACCAGGGCATTCCGCTCGTCTACATAGACCAGTCTGGGCTTTGTAGCCTTTGCCTCCTCATCGGCGACAACTTTATAGGAAAGGATGATAACCCTGTCGCCCACGGAGACCAGCCTGGCCGCAGCGCCATTGATGCAGATCTCACCGCAGCCCCGCTCCCCGGTGATGGCGTAGGTCTCCAGGCGCGCACCGTTATCGATGTCCAGCACCTGGACCCTCTCATAGGGGAGGATGTCTGCCGCCTCCATGAGAAGCTCATCGATGGTGATGCTCCCCTCGTAGTTCAGGTTGGCATCGGTGACCCGCGCCCGGTGGATCTTTCCCTTCAGCATCGTTCTCATCATGCTTCCTCCTTTAGTAGTGTTTGCAATTCCCTGGCTTTCTGCTCATCTATCTTACCTTTTGCCAGGGCTATAGGGATCGTCTGGGACCCCAGCTCCCGATAGGTGGGTAGAATTCCGGGAGCAGTTCGCTCCAGAGCGAAAATATGCTTTTCTATGGTGCCCGAGTCCCCGCGGGCGATGGGCCCTGTGAGGCAGTCGGGAATGCCCACGTTATCGATGTTGTTCAGTGTTCCCCGGAGCAGGGGAAGCAGTGCCTGTGTTGCCTGCTGGGGCGGGATCCCGAAGGACTGCCACAGGTCGGTGGCCAGCTTCACCAGGGTTACCAGGTAGTTACAGGCAATCACCGCTGCAGCATGATAAAGCACTTTATCACCGGCGCCGAGCCTGATACAGGTCCCCTCGAGAGCGGCAGCCATCTCTCGGAGCTCGGTAAGCAGCGGCTCGTCCGCTTCAATGGCGAAGGTGGAGCCGGGCATGTTCTCTATAGCATGGGTCACGCTGGCGAAGGTCTGTAAAGGATGGAAGCCGCCGATAAGAGCACCGCGCTTGCTCGCCGGCTCCAGTATATCGGTCGAGTCGGCGCCGCTACAGTGAACTACGCTTTGATCGGGGTGCCATTTAATCCCGGCGGCTACCGGGGCGATGACGCCGTCAGGGGTGGTGATGAAAACTAGCTGGGCATTGTCGGCCACCGCCTGGTTGCTATCCAGTGCCTGGCATGTGGGGACAGCCTCTGCCAGCCGTTGCGCCGAGGCCTTGGTGCGACTGGAAACAGCGACCACCGGGTATCCCTTACCGCTGAGCCTGACCGCCAGCGCCGTACCCACCGTCCCAGCACCGATGAAACCGATCTTGCGCCGGGTGCTTTCCTGGTCTCGCCTTACTTCCTTCATAGCTTCTTCAGGCCTTCCTTGTAGCGGTGGCAAAGTTCAACGTATATTTTTTTACCAGTACCCCACATTTTCCTATGCTCATCGGTAGTATCCCCAAGTGCTCTCGTGTATATAGGCGCTTTCCGCTATCTGCGGCGCATTTCCCTCGAAGGAATAGAGTGCCATAGTGTTATCTTTTCCTCTCTAAATAATATCCCGAGCTGCCGGTATCCCGAAAAGCCCCTCGGCTTGCCTAACTGCTCTCATGATCGCTGCCGCCACCACCTCTGCCGCTATCGCCCCCAGTATGGTGACATCCTCAGCCCCTGCTTTACCGGTGGCGAGGGCAAACATGGTATCGCCATCGAACATGGTATGGGCCGGTCGGACGGTTCTCGCCAGTCCGTCGTGAGCAAGCTGAGCCATTTTGTTAACCTGCTCCTTGTCCAGTAAGGCATCGGTGGCTACCACCCCAATGGTGGTATTTGTAGGAAGAGCGCCGGGAGATTCCTCGCACCTTTTCATTATGTTGATAGTATCGAGAAAAACCCCCTTTACCGTGTCGCGGGGGCCGGCGATGATCCTGCCGGTTCCCGGGTCTACAACATCGCCAAAGGGATTAACCGCAACGATAGCCCCGATAGTGGCATCACCCAACCTCTGGCTTGCTGTCCCCAGGCCGCTCTTGGTCATTCTCTCCGGTCCTAGGATCTTGCCCAACGTGGCCCCGGTGCCAGCGCCGACGCAACCCTCGGCTACCGGCCCGGTTGAGGCGGCAAGGCATGCCTTGTAGCCCTCATCGGGACCGGGCCTCACCTGAGCGCTGCCTAAACGAAGATCGAAGAGAATGGCTGCTGGGACAATGGGCACCTTTGCCACGCCAGTGTCAATGCCGTAACCCCGCTCCTCTAAATAGCGCATCACCCCGCCGGCAGCATCGAGGCCGAAGGCGCTTCCCCCGCCGAGGAGGATAGCGTGCGCCTTGCCCACCAGGCTCATCGGCCGCAACGCGTCTGTCTCCCTGGTGCCCGGAGCAGCGCCACGTACATCAACGCCGGCCACTGCCCCCTCTTCACAGAGTATCACGGTGCAGCCGGTGGCGGCTTCTCTATCGGTGTAATGCCCCACCTTTATCCCTTGAACGTCGGTGATCGCGTTGTGCATGATCAAAGTCTTCGAAATGTAAAAAACCTTCTCGGGCAATACCCGAGAAGGCTTCAGTTAGTATCAACTTTATTTGCCGTCTCGGTCGTTACCGATCCAAGCGACTTATTGTCTGCCGTTTTTCTATTTAATTTTTTGGTTCACCGCCCCGATAACCTCGGGGTCGCCGAACTATAATCATATCATACGCTGCTGAAACTTGTCAAGGGCAGTGTGAAGGAATTTACGATTTCCTCTGGCAGTTGGGGCAGAAGCAGGTGCCCCGATTGCGAATGGGGATCCGCTCAATGGGCGTATCGCAAACAGGGCAGGGCTTGCCACTGCGGTGAGCCACCTTGAAGACAAATTGAGCTGTGCCCGGCTCGCCATCCGGGCGGCGGTAATCGTTGATGCTGGCTCCATGGCCACCGATGGCCTTCTCAAGCACCTGGCGTATGGCACGGTGCAGCCGCGCAATCTCCTCATTTGAAAGGCTATTCGCCATCCTCTGAGGGTGTATCGCGGCAGCAAAGAGGGCTTCATCTGCATACATGTTGCCAACGCCGGCGAGGAAGCCCTGGTCGCAGAGCAAAGCCTTAATCGGTACCGGGCGCTTTATTACCCCTTCCATTAGAACCTCAGCGGTAAAGCCTGGGCCCAGTGGCTCGGGGCCAAGCTTGCCCACCACCATGTTCTCATCTGACACCAGCCACATCCGGCCAAGCTTTCGCGGGTCGCGGAAGTGAAGCCTGGCTCCATCGTCGAGAAGGAATAGAGCCCGGGTGTAGGGATGGGAATCACCCTGGGTATCGAGGAGCAGCGAGCCGCTCATCATAAAGTGCAGGACAAGCGCCTCGCCAGTTGCGAGGCGAAGAACGAGGTATTTACCACGCCTAAAAATCTCCTGAATACATTGTCCCCTGAGGCGGTGGCAGAACTCATCTGGCGATGGGATTTGCACTGCTCTAGGCCAATTTAGGCTGACGCCGACAAAGCGTCGCCCCGCTATACTTTTGGACAGGTCTCTTTTTATAGTCTCTACTTCTGGTAGCTCAGGCATCTTTTCTCCTTTTCCAGTAGTTGGAAATAGGCTTGCGTGTCACCTACAGACTATCGGTCATTTTCGATACCTCGCCCTGATTTTTTAAATCGGTAGAGCTTTCCCTCCTTTTCTTCCAAGTAGAAGAGGCCGGCTGTAGCTACAATGTCTAAAAATTTACGTTCGCGCATTTCGTGTTCGTCTATAAACAGGGTGCCATGGGGTTTTAGGGTTCTATTCGCTTCCCTTAATGCCCCTTGCTTATCGCTATATTCATGGAAGGCGTATGACATAAAAACTGTATCTATGCTTTTATCATTAATGCGGGTATTTGCCACATCTGCTAGGATAGTGTGGATATTTCTTAGCTAGGCTATCCTAGCCATGGTCTTGACAATGGCTACATGGAAAGGTTGGTTGTCTAACGCATATACCCTACCCTTCTTCCTGACCGTACGAGCAATGGGGATAGTGTAGCGTCCGATGCCACAGCCGGCATCTAAAATGATCTGCCCTTCCCTAATACCGGCCATTTTCAACTTCTTCCGCTTCCTTTGAGGGGGTTCGATACAGAATATCCACATCCAGAAGCAGAAGGTATGGAATAAATACATTCCGATACCAGACATTCGCTGCCGATAGATGATCTTCAGAATTATATAGATGTAGATCGCCACCCCAAAGAAAATCCCTATCCCTATACCGACCCATTCCCCCGTTGTAAAATCCATTATTTTGCCCTTCTGGTTTAATCCATCTCCCCCCAGTTTTTCCCCACCTTGACCTCGACCGGAACCGGAACGCTGAGCTTCAGGGCATTGGGCATAATATCAAGTACCAGTTTCTTCATCTGCTCAAGCTCCTCCCGGGGTACCTCGAAGACCAGCTCATCGTGGACCTGAAGGATCATCCTGGACTTGAGCTTTCTCGAGCTCTTTTCCCGGTATATATCGATCATCGCCCTCTTGATAATGTCTGCTGATGTACCCTGAATTGGCATGTTTATCGCCATGCGCTCCGCCGCCGCCCGCACCTGCCCGTTAGGGGAGTTTATATCCGGCATGTAGCGCCGTCGGCCCAGCACAGTTTCCACATAGCCCTGCTCCCTGGCCTGACGCTTTGTTGCTTCGATATACTCCTTAACCCCGCTGTGTTTCTCGAAATAGGTGGTTATAAATTGTGTAGCCTCCTCACGTGAGAGCTCGGTAGCCTGCTCTAGCCCGTAGCCGCTCATCCCGTAGAGCACGCCGAAGTTCACCGTCTTGGCCACACGGCGCATATCCGCAGTCACCTCGGAAGGGGGCACGTCGAAGACCTCGGAGGCGGTGGCACGGTGGATGTCGTCATCTCGATTAAAGGCAGCCAGTAGCTGGGCATCCCGGGAGAGGTGCCCCATCACGCGAAGGTCGATCTGTGAGTAATCGCTGCTGAGAAGCATAGAGCCATCCCCGGCGATGAAGGCTTTTCTTATCTGACGCCCCAGCTCTCCGCGAATGGGGATGTTCTGCAGGTTGGGGTCACTGGAGGAGAGCCGCCCGGTGGTGGTTCCGGTCTGGTTAAAGGTTGTATGAACCCTGCCAGTTTTGGGGTTGACCAGGGCGGGTAGGGCATCAATATAGGTGGACTTAAGCTTGGTTAGCTGACGATAGTCCAGAAGCGGCTGAATAACCGGGTGAAGCCCTTTGAGTCCTTCGAGGACGGAGGCATCGGTGGAATAGCCGGTCTTGGTCCTCCGCCCGCCGGGGAGATTTAGCTCCTCGAAGAGGACAGTGCCCAGTTGACGCGTTGAGTTTATATTAAAACTGTGCCCGACCTGTTTATGGATCTCGGCCTCCAGCCCCAGCATCCGCTCTCCCAGGCTCTGGGACATCGCCCAGAGAGACTCTACATCCAGTGCCACCCCGTTACGTTCCATCTCGAGGAGTACAGGAATCAGTGGTACCTCCAGTTCGGCAAAAAGCTGCCACAGCCCCTGTTCCCTTAGCTCTGCCTCCAGTAATGCGGTCAGCCGCCCGGTGATGTCAGCATCGGCGCAGGCGTACCGAGCTGCTGCGGGGATGGCGACATAGTCCATCGAGGTTTGCTTCGACCTGGTGCCGATGAGGTCGGTAATGGGGGTCATCTCAACGCCAAGCTTGCTGAATGCCAGGGGCTTGAGTCCGATGGACTTCTCCCCCAGAAGGTGAGCGGCGATCATGGTGTCGAAGCTCAGATTCCCAAGCTCGATCCCATGCTCGGCGAGTACCATCATGTCATATTTGCCATTGTGGGCGCTCTTACCGAGTTTCGGGTCTTCGATAAGGGGCTTGAGTCTCTCCAGAACCTGGTTCAGGGGGAGCTGATCACCGAGGCGGTGTCCCACCGGAACATAGTAGGCCTTGCCCGGCTCGCAGGAGAAGGACATACCTACCAACTCGGCATACATTGCCTCCTTGCCCGTTGTCTCAGTGTCGATGGTGAATGAGGGGGCCTCGCCAAGCGCGGTGATAAGATCGTCCATGCGCTGTGGGGTGTCCACGATTCGATAATCCCCTTCAGCCCTCTCCGCTTTCGCTGTCTCCTTGCTCTCTCTTCCGTCCAGCTCGCCTATTTCGCCAAGTTTCTCCAGCATGCGGTTGAACTCCAGCTCGCGAAAGAGCGCCACAACCGTGGGGCGGTCGAAGGCTGATATGGCACAGGCATCGAGATCCAGGTCGATGGGGACATCGGTAACGATCGTGGCCAGCCGCTTGCTCTGGTACGCGTTTTCGACATCTTTCAGTGCATGCTGCACTCTGGCAGGTGTTATATCATGGATATGGGCGTATATTTGCTCAATGCTACCAAACTGCTGGAGCAGCTTTACTGCCGTCTTCTCTCCGATGCCGGCGACGCCGGGGATGTTGTCTGATGGGTCTCCCTTTAGCCCTTTCAGGTCGGCGATCTGATGAGGGGAGATGCCATACCGCTCTGCTACCTTCTCCTCATCGTATTGCACGGTGTCGCTAAAGCGCTTTCCCGGTCGCGGCGTGAGCACCCGCACTCTTGGGGAGACAAGCTGCAGTGTATCCATATCGCCGCTGACGATGAGGGTATCTATCCCCTGGGCTGAAGCCTGACGGGAGAGGGTGCCCAGGATGTCATCAGCCTCGTAGCCATCCATTTCGAAGCTGGGGATATTAAAGGCGTCCACCAGCTGGCGTACCCGGTGGAATTGGCTCTTGAGCTCCTCTGGGGTGGGGGGGCGCTGCGCCTTATAGGGTGCGAACTCCCGATGCCTGAAGGTGGGTGCAGGGTAGTCGAAGGCGATGGCGTAGTGGGTGGGTTTAAACTCGGCGAGCACCTTGAACACCATGTTGGCAAAGCCATATACCGCCCCTGTCGCCTCCCCTGTCTTGGTCACCGCCAGGGGGGGCAGGGCGTGAAAGGCGCGGTGGATCAGGGCATTTCCATCGAAGAGGATAAGTAAGGGTTTATTCTCGGCCATCTCCGCCACATTATAATTCTCCCCGCTCGGTTATAGCAATCTATTCGGACTATTCGGAGGACTTGAGGGATATGAGGTTAGTAAAACAGGCAGTTCAACACCTGTAATCGGTAGACGTATGAGATGGTGATTTCAGCTCAATATCTATAAGTTGTCGTTGGGTTGAGATGTTGACCAGAGCGAAATGCTATCTATGGGGGACATTAGCTTCGCTTCATTATTTATGGATACATACAATATTAAAATGGAGAGCAATACTTTTTACAGTTTACAGGATTTTAGAATATAGATAGCAGTCATAGTATTTATCTTCAACAAGTAGCATCTGCCGTAGGATACCTTCTTTTTCATAACCGCATTTAATAGTGATCCTCTGACTAGCCTTGTTTTCCTTTGCCATCTTCATTTCGATACGACTTAAGTTGGTTTTCTCGATAATAAACTCTTCCAGTTTCCCTAACGCCTGAGTTGCAACGCCCTTTTTCCAGTACTTCTCATCAATAAAAAATCCGACTTCACCGATGTAAGGTCTGAATTGGTCTACTCTAACCCCAATCGCTCCAATGTGCTTCCCGTTACATAATATAGAAAAGTTGAATTCGGTTTTAGTTTTACGTTTCTGGGAATCTAACCTTAAAAAATCCCTTTCTTCGTCGAGCGTTTTTGGTTTAGCCGGGAGATAGAGGAATTTTGGGTTTGATAAGATCTCGAAAAAACGTTTTGCATCGGATAATCGCTGTGGTCGGATTTCAACATTCATGTACTAACTCCATAGTAATAAAGTTCAATCGCTGCTTTTAGTAGAGCCTGGTGTGTAGAAAGGGTATATCGGAGTCCTCTGTTTGTCAAATGGTGCGGCCGCATTTGGTATGGGGCAGTGGGAAATAGTCGTTTCGAATTTGACTGTGATATACTTGTGTGGCATATTGATAGGGAAAAAGATGAAAGACCTTATTTCTATAGCCGATCTCAATTCTGCCGAAATACAGCACCTGATTGAGAGCGCCCTTAAGTTGAAGCGGGGAGGCACTAAGCCAATGCTTGAGGGGAAGATACTGGCGCTTATCTTCGAAAAGCCCTCGCTGCGCACGCGGGTGAGCTTCGATGTGGCCATGAATCGGCTCGGCGGGCACTCGCTCATGCTCTCTCAGGCAGAGGTTGGGCTGGGGGAGCGGGAGCCCATCGCAGATGTGGCCCGGGTACTTTCTCGCTATGTCGATGGCATCGTTGCCCGAACCTTCGCTCACCAGAGCGTAGCGCTTCTGGCGAAGCACGCTACCGTCCCGGTAATTAACGGCCTCACAGATGAGGAGCACCCATGCCAGGCTCTCTCGGATCTGCTCACCATCCATGAGAAGAAGGGGGGGCTTGAAGGGATAAGCGTTGCCTATATCGGAGATGCCAATAATGTTGCCAATAGCCTGCTCCTTGCCTGCTCCCTTACCGGAACGAAATTTAGCATCGCCTCACCGAAAGGGTACGGGCCAAAGCAGGAAGTCCTCGCCCGGGCTCAAAAGTGCGGGGGCGAAATACTGGTAACGGAAGATGTGAAGAAGGCGGTCGAGGATGCCGATGTGCTATACACCGATGTCTGGACCAGCATGGGGCAGGAGGCTGAGGCGAAGCGTCGCCGGGTGGCTTTCGCTCGCTATCAGGTAAACGGGCGGTTACTCGCACTCGCAAAACGGGATGCCATCTTCATGCACCCCCTGCCGGCGCATCATGGCGAGGAGGTAGCCGAGGGGCTGTTGGAATCGCCGCAGTCGGTGGTCTTCGACCAGGCGGAAAACCGGCTTCACATGCAGAAGGCGATACTGGCGAAGCTTCTAAAATGACCAGGCCAATCGTTGCCATCGTTGGGCGGCCCAATGTGGGCAAGTCTACCCTGTTTAATCGGCTGGTGGGCGAGCGTTTATCCATTATTGAGGATGAGCCGGGCACTACCCGCGATCGCCTCTATGCCGACATCGCCTGGAAGGAAAGCGCTTTCACTATAGTGGATACCGGCGGCCTCTTGCTCAACCCGCCCAGCGATATTGTCCAGAGGGTGAAAAGCCAGGTGGCGGTAGCCATCGAAGAGGCCGATATCATCATTTTTTTAGTAGATGTTCTCGATGGCGTGACCACCGTGGACAAGGAGTTGGCCGAGGTGTTCAGGCGCTCAGGCAAGCGACTGTTGCTCGTGGCCAATAAGGCTGATAACGAGAAGCGCTGCTACGAGGCGGCTCAGTTCTATGAACTGGCGCTCGGCGATCCGCTCCCAGTAAGCGCCTACCACGACCTGGGCATCGCTGAGCTTCTCGATAGGGTGGTGGAAAGCTTGCCTCACTTGCCACCCGAGGAGGAGGAGGTGGGGATTATGAAGGTGGCCATCGTGGGGCGCCCAAATGTGGGCAAATCGATGCTGCTTAACGCTATATTGGGCGAGGAGCGAGCCATTGTTACTGAGACGCCGGGGACGACCCGGGATGCTATAGATACTATATTTGAGCACAGCGGCGAGCGAATGATGCTCATCGATACGGCGGGCATAAGGAGGAGGGGCAGGGTGGAGGTTGGTATAGAGCGCTACAGCGTCGCGCGGGCGCTCAGGGCCATAAGCCGTGCCGATGTGGCTCTGCTCCTAACCGAGGCCACAGAGCCAGTAACCGCTCAGGATACCCACATAGCCGGCTACATAAGGCAGGCCTATAAGGGGATGCTGCTGGTGGTTAATAAGTGGGACCTGGTTTCGGAGACGGCGGACCGCAGGCAGTATACCAGAGTGGTTAGAGACCGGCTCAGGTTTATGCCCTATGTGCCTGTTTTGTATACCTCTGCCAAGTTTGGAGAAGGTGTGAGCGATGTACTTAATGTCGCCAGAGAAATATTCGAAGAACGAAAAAAGCGCGTGCCCACCGCACTGGTGAATAGCGTGGTTCGTGATGCGGTGGCGTCCCATGCACCACCGGCGGTGGCGGGGAAGAAGCTCAAGATACTCTATGCCACTCAGGCTGAGACCAGCCCCCCCACCTTCGTCTTCTCGGTTAACGATACGGCTCTACTACACTTCTCCTATCAACGCTACCTGGAGAACGAGCTGCGTCGCAGTTTTGGCTTTCAAGGGACACCGTTGCGCCTGGTCTTCAAAAGAAGGGGTGAGAAGTGATCGTTTTGGGGTTTATTGGCTTAGTTATCTTGGGCTACCTCATCGGGTCAATCCCCTTCGGTGTCATTGTGAGCAGGTTGGCACGGGGTATAGATGTCAGGGATTACGGCAGTGGCGGTATGGGAATGACCAACGTGCTGCGCACGGTGGGTGCCAGGGCGGGGGTCTTGGTCTTCCTTGCCGACATGGCGAAGGGGGCCGCTGCGGTGTCGCTTGCCTGGCCATTTTTCGCATCCTATCCCGACATGGTTGCCTGGGGTCACATGGCGGGAGGGGTAGCCGTCATTATCGGACATAGCTGGCCGGTATTTATTGGATTTAGAGGCGGGCGTGGCGTCACAACCGGTTTTGGCGTGCTGCTTACGATGTACTGGCCGGCGGGCCTCATCGCTTTAGCCGTCCTCCTAGCGGTTACCGGCCTGTCTCGATATGTATCACTGGGTTCCATGCTCGCAGCGCTTGCCGTGCTGGTAGCAATGATTTTGTTCGTCGTTTTTGATTTGCCGGGAGCAGAATTTGCCCATATCGTCTTTGGCTTAATCGTGGTGCCGATAATCATATTTCGTCATCGGGGCAACATACGAAGGCTGCTTTCGGGCGTTGAGCCGAAGATAGGCTCTTCTCATGCTAAGCGGTAGGCTTTTTATACTACAAGATACTTAATGCCTGGGGGCTTTATCTATAGAGAATAGCTAAGCTTCCATTCAGACGTAGCGTAACGTTGAAAAAAAGGGAGGCTTGATGAAGGTTGCCATCATCGGTACCACAAGCTGGGGCACGACCCTGGGGGTAATTCTGTCCCGCAGGGGCATTGATGTGGCGCTCTGGGCGAGGACTGTGGAGGAGGCTGAGCAGCTGGCCAGGGATGGAGAGAACAAAACCCGCCTGCCCGGCATCTCATTCCCCGGGGGGCTCTCACCTACCGGCGTTATAGAGGAGGCGCTTCAGGGTGCCTCGCTGGTTGTGCTGGCGGTGCCCTCTCAGCGGATGCGCGAAAATGTAAGGATAATGAAAGGGCATATCGCTAAAGGGGTGCCGATTTTAAGCGCTGCCAAAGGGCTGGAGGTGGACACCACGAAGAGAATGACCCAGGTGATCTCTGAGGAGATCGACCCTGCATATCGCCACAATATCTGTGTCTTGTCTGGCCCGAACTTGTCTATGGAGGTCGTCCATGGCCTGCCAGCGACAACGGTTATTGCTGCCCAGGATACCGCTGTGGCTAAGCGTGCTCAGGGGATAATGGCCTCTGCCACCTTTCGTGTCTATACTAATGATGATGTTATCGGTGTGGAGTTGGGTGGGGCGCTGAAGAATATCGTTGCGCTGGCGGCAGGCTTGAGCGATGGCTTGGGTTATGGAGATAACGCCAAGGCTGCATTGGTGAGCCGTGGGCTGGCGGAAATCTCCCGCCTAGGGGTGGCGATGGGGGCCAATCCACTTACCTTTGCCGGCCTCGCTGGGCTGGGAGACCTGGTAGCTACCTGCTCCAGCCCGCTCAGTCGCAATCGCTTCGTTGGTCAGGAGTTGGCCAAGGGGCGTCCACTTGCGGAGATAACGGCTTCCATGACAAACGTGGCTGAGGGGATTAGTACCACTGTTGCAGCCCGACGGATGGCCCGGGAGTACGGGGTGGATATGCCCATCACAGAGCAGGTGTACAGGGTGCTCTTCGAGTGGCTTGATGTGACTAAGGCTATGGCGACACTCATGGGGCGCGAGCTTAAGAGTGAGATGCTTGGGGAGTAGATATTACGTCTCAAGTGTCCAACGCCCGCAAGCTATAACACACACCGCACTATAAGCATAGGTCGTTTGTTGTCATGCAAGCGCAGATTATGTTATACGGGGTCCATGTCCCTATGTTCGTAAAGGATTATCGAGGCGGCGACAAGGCCTGCGGTCTCCGCTCGGAGCACCCGGTTTCCCAGGCTGATAGGGATAATGCCACAACCCCGGGCAAATTCCATTTCGAGTGGTGAGAATCCTCCCTCGGGACCGATGAAGAGGTTAACCGACAGTGAATTTTTCCCTGATATAATCCCCTGCCGGTGAATCTCGTGTTGCAACGCAGCGCGCAGTCCGGATATCTTTATCCCCTTTTCGTTATCCCTATCACTCACTACACCCTCCCAGGCCAGCATGGAAAAACCCATCGCCGAGCGGCAGGCTTGCTCAAAGAGCAATGCAGGCTCAAGCTTGGGGATCCTTCCCCGCTTCGATTGCTCCGCTGCCTCGATAATTATTCTCTGCCAGCGCTCAATCCTATTATCCTGGGGATGTTCTGCGATACAGCGCTCGCAGGTCAGGGGGACGAAGCAGGAAACGCCTAGCTCGGTACATTTCTGGATAATAAATTCAAACTTACTGCTCTTGAGCAGCGCTTGATAGAGTGTTATTTTGGTGTATGGCTCAGCCGACGGTCTCTTCTCACATATAACGCCGGTGACATGATCCCTGCTCACCCTTTCCAGCGATACCTCATACTCCCAGCCGGTATCGTCGAGGACCACGATGTGGTCACCGCCCTGCAATCGAAGCACATTACTCAACTGATGGACCAGCTTTCCCTCGATGGCCACACTCTCCTTGTCGATGCATTGCGGAGAGATAAAAAAGCGGTGCATTTCCCTTACTCAATCGCCCTGAGTCACGTTTCAAAGAGGTCCTTAAGCCTGTGAAAGAACCCCTTCTCCTCCTTGGGCATTACCGCAGGGCCCATGGTTTTCGCCAGCTTCTCGAATAGCCTGTGCTGCTCCTCATTTAGGGTCTCAGGGGTGACCACATGAACCATAATCAGTTGGTCTCCGCATCCTCCTCCCCGAAGATGAGGCACTCCCTTTTCCCTGAGTCGGAAGAGCTTTCCTGTTTGCGTTCTGGGGGGGATCTTGAGTGTGGAGGGGCCGTCTACTGTGGGCACATCGATCTCGGCGCCCAGCGCCGCCTGGGCGAAGTTGATGGGCAGGTCGTACAAGATGTCAACACCGCGGCGCTTGAAGAACTGGTGCTCCTCTACTGAAAGAGAAATGTAGAGGCTCCCGGCATTTCCACCCCGCGTTCCGGCATTGCCCTCCCCGCTGAGGTGGATCTGGGAGCCATTATCCACCCCGGCAGGTATAGTGATATTGATCTGGCGCGCCTTCTCCTCCCTGCCCGAGCCTCGGCATTGGGGGCAGGGCTTGGTGATAATACTCCCCTCACCCCCGCAGCGGTTGCAAGTGGTGGCATTTACGAACTGCCCGAAAATGCTACGCTGCACCCGGCGCACCTGCCCGGTGCCATTACACTCGGGGCAGGTTGAGGGCTGGCTACCCGGCGCATTGCCAGCGCCGTGACACTGGGAGCAATTCTCGATACACCGGATCTCGATTTCCTTCTCACACCCGAAGATCGCCTCTTCGAAGGTGATGGTAAGGTTATAGCGAAGGTCAGCTCCCCGCTGCGGGCCACGTCTCGCCGTTGAGGTAGCTCCGCCGAAAAAGGTATCGAAGATGTCGCCGAAGCCTCGGAAGATATCGAAGCCCTCGAAGCCTCTGCCAAACCCCTCACTGACATGCCCGAAACGATCGTAGGTTGCCCTCTTCTCGAGATCGGAGAGCACCTCGTAGGCCTCGCTAATCTCCTTGAACCTCTCCGCTGCCCCATCCTCTCGGTTGCGGTCGGGGTGGTACTGGAAAGCGAGCTTGCGGAAAGCCTGCTTTATCTTCTCACCGGAGGCTGACCGATTAACGCCCAGAACTTCATAGTAATCTCGTTTTACCGCCATATTTCAAATTCCATAGATAGATAGAGGCTAACATTTTATTATAATTCACTCGTGGCCTTATTACAAGCGCTTGTACACGGCGGTACTGTTCGGTTATGGTTGATTAGACACTGTAGGGTTGATGGCATGATTAAAATGTGACAGAAGTCGTATTAAAATATTATCCTCGTGTAGTAAAATAAGCATGGATTTCAAAGAAGTAGTCACTGTTTAAGATGGCTAATAATCTCCCTGCGCTGGAGGGAACATTAAGAAAGAGACGGTAGTTTCTCTTGACAAAGGGGAGGAAAAGGTAGTAAATTATTGCTGTTAGCACTCTCGCCTTTAGAGTGCTAACGAGTGAGGAGCCATGTTAGCGAAGCGGACAGGGAATATACTCGATATTATCGTTGGTGAATATATCTCGATGGCCAGGCCGGTGGGTTCGGAGGCGATCGTCGAACGCCATGGGCTGGGGGTTAGTTCTGCCACCGTTCGCAACGAGGTGGCACGTCTTGAGGAGGAGGGATATATTATCCGGCCTCATATATCAGGGGGAGCCATACCTTCAGATAAGGGCTATCGCCACTATGTGGAGTCCGTGGTCCGGGAGGCAGAGGAGATCCCACTGGATGAGCAGCGGATGCTCTCACATCTCTTCCATCAAGTGGAGCAAGAGCTGTCGGAGTGGACCCATCTTGCTGCTTCCCTGCTGGCGCGCATGGTTTGCAGTGTAGCCATTGTTACCTCCCCCAAGGCACTGTCGTGTCGCATCAAGCACCTGGAGCTGGTGGCGCTTCAGGAGTCCCTCGCGCTTGTAATCCTGTTGCTTCAGGAGGCGAGGCTCAAGCAGCAACTGATAGCCTTTGATAAGGTGGTATCGCAGGGGGAGCTTAGCGCTATTTCCGGTAAGCTGGGCACACTGTTTCACGGTTTGACCGTGGCTCAACTTCTGGCACAGGATGGGGTTCTTTCCCCGATTGAACAGCACATTAAGAATGCGGTTGTGCAGGTCATGGCGGATGAGGATAGGCGGAGGTATGAGGAGCCATATATCGAGGGGCTACGTCATATATTAACCCAGCCGGAGTTTACCCATGCCCAGAATATGCTGCGCCTTGTGGAGATGCTGGAAAGCAGGGACATGGTCAGGTCACTGCTTCCAGAGATGGTGGTTGATGGTGGTGTCCGGATAGTTATTGGGGCGGAGAATCGCGAGGATGCAATGAAAGGGTACAGTATTGTGGTCACCCAGTATGGCGTTCCGGGCGAGGTCAATGGTGCCCTTGGCGTGATTGGCCCCACGCGAATGCCGTACGGCAGGGCGATCTCCTCGGTGCGCTATGTTGGTTCGCTTTTAAGTGAGCTGGTCGCTGAGCTATATGTCGGTCCAGAGAGGCAGTAGGATATGGTGCGCAAGTAGGCAGGGGTATTGGTATGGATGAGAATGAACTTAGTGCTGAGGAAACGCCCCGGGTAGAGGAGGGTGAGGCGGTAGAGGGAGAAGAAGAGGATGTAGCATCGCTAAAAACGGCGCTTGCCGAGGAGCAGGCCAGGGCTGAGGGCTATCTGGCCAGTTGGCAAAGGGCTCAGGCGGACTTTGTGAATTACAAGAGGCGCACTGAGCAGGAGCGAAACGAGATGGTCATGCTTGCCAGTGCTACACTTATGCTAAACCTGCTTCCCGTTCTGGATGACCTGGGGCGGGCGCTGGATAACGTCTCGGAGAAGCTTAGCGGGCTCGCGTGGGTCGATGGCATCGTGCTAATATATCGCAAGCTCAAAGCGACGCTGGAGGGTAACGGGCTCAGTGAGATCAAGGCCCTCGGTGAGACATTTGACCCCAATTTTCATGAGGCGGCGCTCTACGCTGATGGGGAAGAGGGGAAGGTTATCGAGGAGTTGCAGAAGGGATATATGCTTCATGATCGGGTGCTGCGCCCTGCTATGGTGAAGGTAGGCAAGGGTCTGAAGGAGAAAGAAGAGGAAGAAGAAACATCTCAGGAGGAAGTACAGGAGGAGAACAATGGGTAAAGTAATCGGCATTGACCTGGGAACAACGAATAGCTGTGTTGCGGTGATTGAGGCTGGGGAACCTACGGTGATCCCCAGTGCTGAGGGTGGTCGCACTACCCCATCGATAGTGGCGGTAAGTAAGAGCGGGGAGCGGCTAATGGGGCAGGTTGCCAAGCGACAGGCAATTACCAATCCTGATAATACCATTTTTAGTATAAAGCGCCTCATGGGGCGGAAGTTCAAAGAGGACTCCGTGGAGCGTGATAAAAAGCTTTTGCCCTATAGAATAATTGACAACAACGGCGATGCTTGGGTAGTCATGGGAGATAAAAATTATAGCCCGGCGGAGATATCGGCAATGATCTTGCAGAAAATAAAGACGGATGCCGAGGCCTACCTGGGGGGCAAGATAACCGAGGCGGTGATCACCGTGCCTGCCTATTTCAGCGATAGCCAGCGCCAGGCAACCAAGGACGCGGGCAAGATCGCCGGGCTTGAGGTTCTCAGAATAATCAACGAGCCCACTGCGGCCGCGCTCGCCTATGGCCTGGATAAGAAGAAGGATGAGACCATTGCCGTATATGACCTGGGCGGTGGCACCTTTGATATATCCATTCTGGAGTTGGGCGAGGGCACCTTTCAGGTGAAGTCGACCAATGGTGACACTCACCTCGGCGGCGATGACTTCGATCAGAAGGTCACCAACTGGCTGTGCGACGAGTTCAAAAAGGACCAGGGGATTGACCTACGGCAGGATCGTATGGCGCTGCAACGGCTTAAGGAAGCGGCGGAGAAGGCTAAGTGTGAGCTATCCACGGTGCAGAAGACGGAGGTTAACCTTCCCTTTATAACCGCAGACGCAAGCGGCCCCAAGCATCTCAACATAGACCTTACCCGGGCTAAGCTGGAGCAACTGGTGGGTGACCTCGTAGAGCAGACCATGGCACCCTGTCGGCAGGCGCTGGAAGATGCCGGCATTAAATCGACTCAGTTGGATGAGGTGGTACTGGTTGGGGGGCAGACGCGCATGCCGTTGGTGCAGGAGAAGGTGAAGCAAATCTTCGGCAGGGAGCCCAATAAGGGGGTTGACCCCGATGAAGTGGTAGCCGTTGGTGCGGCAATACAGGCAGGGGTGCTTAAGGGGGATGTTGGTGACGTGCTCTTGCTGGATGTCACCCCGCTCACCCTGGGCATCGAGACCCTTGGCGGGGTGATGACCCCGCTCATCTCCCGAAATACTACAATCCCCACAGCGAAGAGTCAGGTCTTCTCCACTGCTGCCGATAACCAGCCTAGCGTGGAGATCCATGTGCTTCAGGGGGAGCGCAGCATGGCCGCTGACAATAAGACGCTGGGGCGGTTTATGCTCGATGGCATTATACCTGCTCCGCGGGGTATGCCTCAGGTCGAGGTTACCTTCGACATAGATGCTGATGGTATTGTGAGCGTTAAGGCGCAGGATAAAGGTACGGGTAAGGAGCAGAAGATCGTAATTACCGCATCAAGCGGTCTCTCCAAGAAGGAGATAGAGCAGATGCAGCGGGAGGCGGAGCAGCATGCTGCGGATGATGCCAAGCGCCGCGAGGAGGTGGAGACCAGAAACCAGGCCGATACCCTGGCCTATACTGCAGAAAAGACGCTCCGGGAACAAGGGGAAAAGGTGCCTGCAGACCTCAAGCAGCAGGCCGAGGATAAGATCGCCCAGGTGCGCTCAGCACTTCAGGGGAGCGACATAGCTGAGGTGCAACGCACCATGCAGGAGCTATCGACAATATTGCAGCAGGTGGGCTCCTCTATATATCAAGCGCCGCCATCCGGGGAGGAAGCGCCTACCGGCGAGGAGGAGCCACCCAAGAGCGATGAAGGGACCGTGGAGGGTGAGTTCCGCGAAGTCTAGGCATCGCTTTTTTAGTCCATAGCGCTTTGTGACAACCCTGGTTTCCTTTCATACTGCGAGGGCTACTATTATGTGAGCCAGGAGGTTTAATCTAGATTGAAGATGGGGCGGGGGAATATCCTCCGCCTTTTTACTTATGATCTGTGGGTTATTCGCTTAGCGCCGCGCTTCCCGTCATTTCGAGGCCCACGATTAAGGATTGAGTAGCTGCTAACTTCGGCCGACGCTTCGGCCCAAGTCAGGGTCGCACTGACAGGGGGAAGGACCGCTGCTGTTGATGACAAACTGCTAAGCGAGAGGCTGACGAGGCGTGAAACGTGAAGTTCAAGTAAATAAATCGGCTATGAGCTATCAACCATCAAACAAACAACCTATTCTCCGGGCGAGTACGGCAGCTTGACCCCATAGTGCCGCTTTGGTATACTTTTAGAAGTTTTATAAGCGGAAGGAATGAAGTATTGCACGCGCAGATAACGGGGTGGGGGAAGTATCTGCCACAGCGGGTGCTTACCAACAAGGACCTGGAGAGGCTAGTGGATACCTCAGATGAGTGGATCGTGACCCGCACCGGCATCAGGGAACGGCGCATCGTAGCTGATGACGAAACGGCATCGACCATGGCAGTAGCGGCGGGACGGGGTGCGCTTGAAGTTGCCCGGCTTTCGCCAGACCTCCTCGATATGGTAATCGTGGCAACTAATAGCCCGGACAGGATAATGCCAGCCTCCGCCGCACTGGTGCAACATGCCCTGGGTGCTAAGAAGGCCGCAGCCTTCGACATCGTTGGCGCGTGCAGCGGTTTTATCTATGCCCTGGTTAGCGCTTATCAGTATATCGCCGCAGGCGCCTACCGGAATATCCTGGTGGTGGCGAGCGAGGCAATAAGCCGTGCCATGAACTGGGAAGACCGATCAACCTGTGTGCTTTTTGGTGATGGCGCCGGGGCAGTGGTGGTGCAAGCAAATGAACATGCAACAGACATGCTGAGCTTTGTGATGGGAAATGACGGCTCGGGTGCCGACCTTCTATACATTAACCATCCCTGCGGCCTGCCAGCCAGTGTGAGTAATGATAGGCGCTACTATATGATTATGAAGGGGAGGGAGGTATTCAAGTTTGCGGTTAGGGCCATGGCTGAAGCCTCAAAGCAGGTGATAGATGCTGCTGGACTCAATATATCGGATATAGACCTCTTTATCCCTCATCAGGCAAACGATCGCATCACAAAGGCGGCAATAAAGGCACTGGATATTCCCGAGGATAGGGTTTTTAAGAATCTCGAGCACTATGGGAACCTGTCGGCGGCATCGCCTGCAGTGGCCCTTTGCGAAGCGGCCGAGCAGAAAAGGCTCAAAGCAGGCGACCTGGCGGTTCTGGTTGCCTTTGGTGCCGGCCTGTCCTGGGCTGCGATGGTGCTGCGCTGGCAGCCGGGAGGCCCGGTTAAGCGTGATGACCGAAGCTAGATATTAACCGGTAAGGCCCCCCATTCTTCTTGACACGATTTTTATAGAGCGAAAAATAAAAAGAAAGGAGTGGTGAATGCAAGTAAGAGCCCTTACTATGGTGGATGTGCTCTTCCCCAGGGCAACCCTGGCGCGCGATATGCTTCTCATCTTCGGTTTCGTCGCTGTCACCGCGCTCGGTGCACAGGTTGCCTTCTACATTGGCCTGGTCCCCATAACCGGGCAGACCTTTGCCGTGCTTATTGCCGGGGCACTCCTCGGAAGTAAGCGGGGCGCATTGAGTCAGCTTACCTACTTAGGGATGGGAGCCATGGGTGCCCCTATCTTTGCCGGATGGCAGGGGGGCCCCGCCGTGCTCATGGGCCCCACAGGAGGCTACCTCGTAGGCTTTGTTGCCGCTGCCTTCGTAGTGGGATTCCTCGCGGAGCGGGGGTGGGACCGCCGCACCTGGAGCATGGCCCTGGCGATGCTTATCGGCAACAGCGTAATATATGCTATCGGCCTTCCGTGGCTCTCTATCTGGCTCGGTCACTTCGCTTCGGCAGATTCGGTGCTCGCTATCGGGCTCTATCCCTTCATACCAGGGGATTTGCTAAAGCTGGTTTTGGCAGCAGTGGCCTTGCCCTCGGGGTGGGCTTTGTTGAACCGGTTTGGAAGGTAGTTTTGCCCGCACTATCGCTGCAAAAAGGTATCATGAGGGCCGATAAATCGGCCTTCATGATACCCTGGTACATTATCGATATAGGCTACTGTAGAGAGTACAGACCCCGACGCACAGGGGTGAGCGGTTGAGACAAGTTCACAGGGGGTGAGGATAATCGACATAACCTGGCTGGGTCATTCATGCTTCAGGATTAAGGGGAAGGGGGCCACCCTGCTCACTGACCCCTATAATGAGAGCATTGGCTACTCCCTGGGGAATCCCGAGGCAAACATCGTCACCTCCAGCCACCCCCATCCCGGGCATGGCTTCACCTCAGGGGTTGGCGGTGAGCCGAAGATTGTTCGTGGTCCCGGTGAATACGAGATCTCGGGCGTTTTTATCACCGGTATAGCTACCTTCCACGATGCCGAGAAGGGGGGAGAGCGGGGGAGGAACACCGTATACCTCATCGAGATAGAGGATATGAAGCTTTGCCACCTCGGTGACCTGGGGCATCCCCTTTCCACGGAGCAGGTGGCGGAGATAGGTAGCGTGGAGTTGCTGATGGTACCCGTTGGCGGATTTTCCACCATCGATGCGGTTACCGCAGCAGAAACAGTAAGGCTGCTTCAGCCCGGTATTGTAATTCCCATGCATTTCCAGACCGAGGCGGTACGTTTCCAGTTGGCGCCGGTGGAACGCTTTCTTAGGGAAATGGGGATAAAGGCTGGACTCGGGGCCCAGCCCAGGCTCTCCATAACCAGAGCGGGCCTATCTGAGGAGACTCAGGTGGTGGTTTTGGATTACCGCGGCCATTGACGGAAACCTCATAATACGTTGCGAGGGGCATTAACCACCAACCATCCCCAATCTCCAATTACCAATCACAAATCCCTAATCACTAAATGTAACTTGGTGATTGCCACGCTGCGCTCGCAATGACAGTATGGGGTGTGTTTCTCTGTCGTTGCGAGGACCCCGACGTGTCGGGGGACGGGGCATATGACGAGGATTATGGACAGGATTATACAATGTGGGGCTTGCCGCACTCCCAGACTGCGAGGCCAACAGGTCGGCCGACACCTCGGCCTATATCGGGGGAAACTTCGGCCCAACTAGAGGCTTGCAATGAAAGGGGTCGGAGCGGATGCTCCGACCTACCCAATAATATAATATCCTAAAGTTACCCAATCACACGATTAGCCAATCTCCCAAATGTAACGCTGGCATTGCTTCGTAGCCGATTCTCTTCTATCACAGTGAACATGGCTTTATTATCGCGGCGATAAATAAAGCCCCCACATTCTGTAGAGGGGGCTTTATATAATCTATATCCTTTCTATTACCTGGCTATTCTTGTCCTGGCGATGAGCACGATCCACGAGACCAGAAGTATTAGCAGTAACGTCAATGTGACACCAATCACCACCCAGACCCAGAACGGGGTAGGTTCCTCCTCCTCCTCAACGGGTTCTGCTATAGTGCTAAAGGTACCGGTATCGCTCCAAGGTGACTGGCTGGTCTCGCTGAGAGCCCTTACCTTCCAGCAATAGTGAGTGTCATACTTGAGGCTATCGGAGGGGATAACGTATACTGTTTCATAACCCAGGGCGTTGGAGCCGGTCTTATCGACCAACAGGTCAGCCCAATCGCAGTCCTCGGCAACCACAAGCTCGTACTTGGCGGCCTCGATGACGCTAGTCCACTCAAGTACTATTTTTAGTGGCATATCTATCTGTCCCGCACTCGGGCTCTCCAGCATTGGTAGAGCAGCAGCAGGACCAATGTATGTGGTGAAGCTCCGGGTATCGGACCATCGGCTCAGGAGCGGCTCTTTCACCCTCACCCGCCAGTAGTATTTACTACCCAGCCAGAGGACGGCACCTGTCACCAAACCACCACTCCCTTCTTGCTCAACGGTTCTGAATTCCTCGTCCTGAGCTATCTCCCACTGGTAATCTATGGCGCCGGTCATCGCCTCCCAGGAAAGCATTACCCTGGCCATCCCGGCATATGCACCGCCCTCCTTGAGGATATAGCCGGTGGTAACGCCATCAGCAGGTGCTGCCAGAGTCACCTTTTCGGTGAGGGTATCGGTGCACGTAAGAAGTTGGTCTGGAGAAGGCGCGTCATTAACCGCAAAAAGGATGCTGGAGCCGGGCGCTACCCTTAGCAGATCCAGCGTTGTGTTCGGGGGAAGCCCTGTGTCCATCATCTCGAATTCAAGGCCAGACTCCCCCATGGGATAGGTGGGATTAACGCTTCGCGCCACCCCCATACCCGCTCTCATATCTGAGGCATAGAGGATGCTATCATCGGTAACCACGAGGCCGGTGGCGTCTATGCCCGTAGCTGGCCCATATCCAGTTATATTATCCCAGAAACTCTCACTAACGGCGATGCGGATGCGGTAAATGTCACCGCTTGGGTTGCAACTGGCGTATATAATGTCATTGTCGGCATAATCGTTGTCGAAGGCTACTATGATTACATCGCTACTGTCACCTGGGCCGGTGCCCACTCGCTCGAACGAAAAGTCACCGTTGTAATTTTCGCAAATATATGCTCTGCCGTTGTCATCGCCGGCCAGTATGGCATGTCCTGGCCCCGCTACTAGCGACGTGACTTCACCTGTTATCACGCTCTTCACGGTATCGATCCAGTTATCGCCGCCGGTGCCGGTTTTACATTTCCGTACACTGCCGCTGGCAGCGCCGGTGAACAGGTTATTCATATCGACAACTTCCCACGCGGTGATATTCTCTGTTGCAGTTATCTCCTTTTGGAATGAAATGCCACCATCATTTGACCGGTATATATATGGGCTGTAATCCTTCTGTGCAACAAATATGCCAGCATCCGTTGGGAAAGCTGGACAAAGCTTAACCATATCGAATAGACATTGATGCTCGGTAAGCTGCTCGGTGAGAGTAGAGCAGTAAATCCTTTCCCAGGTTGCACCCATATCGGTGGTTTGCCACAGGCTTGTCGTACTGGCCCAAGAAACCGTAGCCATGAGCAGATTGCTATCTGCGGCGTAGTTTGGCGAGGGAGCCACATCATTGATTTTGATGATTCCAGTGTCGATCAAGCCCCTCTGGTTCCAGTACAACATGTCGTCATCCGCTGATGCGGATAGGGCGCTCTCCGACCCACTCGTGCTAACATATTGGGCGCCGGGTGCCATAATCACATTTGCCTTTTCTTCCCCCGTGGGCTGTTTACTGTAAATTGTATCCTCTGGTTTCCAGTTTTCGCCCCAATCGGTACTAACATAGACCAGGTGCTGTTTGGGTGTTATGCCAGTGTTGAGAGCCTCTGTTCCCACCAGAACGGTTGCCTCATCGACATAGCCGGTTACTGCTATACTCCATATATCAGTCTGAGTCTTTACAAAAATGTCATTGTCCCTGACATCGAGGTCGGTAGCTAACGATACCGCTACTGGTCCTCTACCTTCTATTTTATAGGCATCGCCCTGATTTCCTGTACCAGCTACGCCGACAAAGAGGATTGGCGTACTCGCATTATAAGAACCGGGGAAGGCCATGCATGCGTGATTCGATTCGAAAGATATATTGCCAGAACCCACCTTCTGGTCATAGAGTGTAGCATCGCTTATGCTAGCATCCCAATTCTCATCTCCGACTCTGAAACGAACCATGGTCTGCGAACTGTCGGTGACTACTGCCGCGATCTGCCCAAAACCGCTGTAGCCGCCATCGTTGGCATAGGTAGGGGAGAAAGCTGCATCCAGGGCTGAGCCTCCTACACCTTGCTCGTCCCATGAAGCCCCTTCCCTCTTAAGATAAACGCCATTATCTGTACCCGCTAGATATGTGGGATTTCCATACTCATCAAGAGCCGCATCGAGAGAGTGAATGTTGCCACCTATATCAAGTGGTAACTTGAAGCTGACACTACCGTCATCGGAAGTGTATATATAATTGGTGGTTGCCACCAGAACCGTCTCTTGATACTCCCAGTTTGGGGAGACTGCTATGTCCACGATGTCTCCTGTATCCGCTGTCTCAACAAGCTTATCAACGAGCCCGGTCTCCCTCCAGTTGTAGCCGCCATCGGTGGACTCCATCATGGTCCAATTACCCGATGCTTTTACGACTGCGGCGAATATGGTATCCCCCTCAGGGGATACCGCTATCGGCCCTACATCAGAGCCGTCCCACAACGCGTAGCCCCCATCCATTCCCTCCTGGGGGATGGGGATCTCGTTCCACTTGAGTCTGCCCGGGTCGGCGGAGGCGGGATCGCTATTCTGTACCACACCGACACCTGCCAGGGTTACCGCTAGCACCACCGCCATCACCCCACCAAATATCTTAGCTCTATTTGCTTTCATAATAACCCTCTTTGCTTTATTTATAGATTCCCACATCCCCAAAGGGAGATTTCTGCTGGATTATCTTGTCCTTATTTATACCTTTCAAATAACCCCATATACACCCCCATTTCAATTGTATCTATATACGAGTATCGCCTACAATTGGGTATACACTATCACATCGAGCCCAGTATTACAAGCATTGGACATTTATAACATATATAACGCACCATGTCAAGCCCATAAAGCACACTATATAGGTTATTCTGGTAATAGTAGCACAATATATAGTTATTGTCAATGCTTTTCTGTGCGGTGTTGCATTTTTCCTGTCGTTGTGTTAAGGGGAGACCCCGATATAGTCATGGCATTAAAACATCTCGGGGTGGGCGGGGACATTATTGGGCTTCTTCACATGCGGCTGGCGATGACATTAGGTGAGGTGTGGAGTATAAAGGGGAGGTGGCGCACAGAAAAAGGGAATGCCCTCCGAATACATTCGGAGGGCATTCTTATCTAACTTGAGCGTAGTGCTTAGACTGCCCGTCTCGTCCTCAGGATAAGGACGAGCACTGCAATCACCAGCAAGGCGCCAATTACTATCACCACCCAGACCCATGCCGGGGTTCCTGCCCCTGGCACAGCTCCAACGGTGAAGACGCCAGCGCCGCTCCAATCGGTCGCGGCTTTCACCTTCCAGTAGTAGGTGCCGTTGTCGAGCTCGTCGCCTGACTGATAGGCCGTGGCAGACGTCGTCTCATCAATCACCTTAGAACTGAAGTTGGAGTCGGTTGCCACCTGGATCTGGTAATTGGTGGCCCCGGCTACAGAACTCCACGAGAATGTTGGTGTTGAGGAGACACCTTCTGCGCCAGCACTGGGGCTCAGCAGCTGGGGAGCTACCGTGCCCGGCGTGGCTACAGTGGTGAAGGACAGAGCATCACTCCACGATCCCCTGACCGGCTCAGTAGCCCGCATTCGCCAGTAGTAGGTAACGCCTGGCTCCAGGCCGCTGACCGTGGCCGAAAGGTCGGATGTAGTTGTAGTCATGGGCGAGGTGAATGCGCTGTCGCTGGACACCTGCAAAGTGTATTGGTCGGCACCGATAGAGGCCCATGATAGTGCAACGCTTACCGCGTTACCTGAGATTGTGCCCACATCGGTGGCGCCATTAGCAGGAGCACTCGTACCGGCTGCCGGACCCGCACCGGAAAGCGTATCCTCATAGGCCGCCAGCTTGAAGCGCCAGTCCCATACGTCATACGCAGCGGAGAACAGGATGTTGCTGTCGGTGCCGGGAACAACGGGCATGAGCCACAGCCCATCGTAGGGACCCAGTACCTGTGGAACCATGTCCCACTCGGTATCTGTAGCAGCACCGTCGAGGCAGCGTATCATCCCGCCTTCGGTGAAGCGCATAACGGAGTTAGGTGTGATTACTCCCACCGAGTCATCGAGGAATATGGAGAATGGGACGTAGATGGTGCCATCAGCGCCTATAGAAAGGTCGGTGAGGGCAAGGTACATGATGGCCTCATCCTCAGGGGTAGCTGTCTCGGCGATGAAGTCATCGGCTCCATATAGAAGCTCCCATGTGCTTGCCTGGGTATCACCCTTGTTGACCACAGCCCTGTAGACGCCGACCTCTTCGGTGTCCTGGAGCGTCACTTTGTCGCCTGCAGGGTTCCACCACCAGTCGGCCATTGCCCCGCTTGCAGCGCCGTAGACAATGCTGTTGGTTCCCCAGCCAGCGTCGAAGTTGGCCATGGAGAGCAGAACACCGTCCAGGGTGCCACCCCAGTTTGGCTCCCACATCATCTCTGAGCAGATCATGGTGAAGTCGTCATCTGCACCGTCGAAGGAAATCCAGACCTCAGTGCAGATACTCGGCTGACCGACAGCAGAGCCGACAACACCGGTGTAGGCGACACCGGCTATCACGGCCATGTCGCTACCCACACCGCCGGCCTCGCTGTAGATGGGTGAGACGTTGAGGTCGGTAATCACCCCCACGTTGGTGAAGGCGCCAGCGGTCCAGCTATTGCCGCGGTTGGTGGTCTTGTAGACCCAGCCGTCGCTGTCGCCGACGAGGAGGGTGCTGTTGTCAACCACGCACCAGCCGAGCTCGCTCAGAGTGGTAGCTGTGGAAGGTGCCATCTGGCTGACGGGATGCCAGGTATCGCCCCTATCTGCGGAGAACCATAGCCTGTCAATGAGCATACCTGGCACAGGCTGCAAACCAGACATCAGGAATATGATGTTGGAATACTGGAACGCAGGGTCTACTTTCGCTACCCAGGTTAGAGCGGGTAGTCCTGCGGCTGTGAATATCCCCGGGTTGGCGATAGCTGTCTTTCCAGTGGGTATGAGGCCGAATCTCGAGATGCCCTCCTGGAGCAGCCTCTCCCACACTATAGCGCCATTGGCGCCGGTGGGGGCCTGACGCCACAGGCTCAGGTCGTACCCTGCTGCATTGTTATTGAGGTACCACTCGCTAGCGGTGGTAACGAAAAGCGTGTCATCATTGGCGTAGTTCGGCGATGCCTCTAAATAGGCCATGGTGACCAAGAAGATTGTCCCTGCCAGGTCGGTGGTCACCGCGATGTCATCCATGAGGCCAACGCCGTTATAGACCGAACCTGTCGCTGCAGCAATCTGCTTGGAAACGCCGCTGGTGGTACCACCTATCTCGGTCATCGTAGCAGCGAGGACCGCCTCGCCGGTGTTGGCAAGCGAGATAGGCCATGACCCAGCCGGCGACTTGATGGCGGGCGTCCATACAGGCCACAGTGTGAGGCTTTTCCCCTCAACCACGTTGTTCATTGATTCTGAGCCCACATAGCACGTGCCTGCCCCGGAGGTACCGTCAAACAGTATGTCGGAGAACCGGGCGTAGGCGACAGCATTTCTCGCCATCACTAAGGATGGGCCGGTTAGCGGCGCCAGTGCTTTTACAGCGTAGACCTCTCCGGCTAAAGGCGCGGTATTAACGTAGGCGAAGACCCACGAGCTGTTGAGGTAATGGAAGTCATCGGCTGTATCCATCCTCGCCGCGAGTAGACCCGGAACCGAGGATGGGACATTCCCAATCCTTAAAACCGCATCGCTGAGGGTTGGGCCATTCCAGAGCCCATCACTGCTTACCCAGAAGCTCATGATTACAGTTCCAGCAATCCAGTTATTCAGGATGGCAACGATAACGCCGTCATCGGCGTAGTTCGGTGAGAACATCACATCCAGGGCCTCGTAGCCCGTGCCGTATACGGAATTACCTGCCTTCTTGTCTCTCCAGGAGAGCAGGTTGTCCTCGTTCCAGGTGAAGACGCCCTCACCACCTGCTAATAAAGTGCCCGTGCCCACCACTGCCACATATGTACCGGGAACATTAATGTTCTCGGCAACATCCAGCGAAGTGATGAGGTCGTACGGGA
>Ga0307380_10000570_pt1 | contig 57019 bp, 54 predicted proteins | sample UN3MG_FD_202239 | JGI IMG/M metagenome (GOLD analysis project Ga0307380, IMG submission 202239) | Soil microbial communities from Risofladan, Vaasa, Finland - UN-3 | ecosystem: Environmental > Terrestrial > Soil > Coastal area > Acid sulfate soil | place: Finland: Risofladan, Vaasa | collected... | reverse complement strand
AGATTGTACACCTTCTTTCTAAGCAGGCGGTGGAGACGCGGCCGAGCAGTAAGTGGGCGGCCGACGCCCAGAAGCGGCTGGCGAGGATGTATGTGCAAATCGGCGATTATGAAAAGGCGGATGCGGCGGCGGGGAAATTGATAGAGTCGTTTTCCAACGCCGAGCGGATTGCGGCGGCGGTAGAGGATGTGGCGGATAAGTACCAGTTGGCGGGCAGTCACGCGAAGTCGTATCCGCTGCATCGGTATGTTGTGGAACACTGGCCGGAAAATGAGCGTGCGATATGGTGCCAGATGAAGGCGATTATGTCTCAGCTTCGGCTGGGCGATTTGGCGAAGGCGGAACAGGAGCTTGGGACCCTCTTGAGCGATTTTGCTGGGAGTAAGGAGCTTGGGCCGGCTGTGCATGAGGTCGTCGAGGAATACCGCAATACGGGTGCTTACAAAGAAGGGAGGGAATTGTTCGCCTATATTATGGAGAACTGGGATGAGACGCCGGACACAATGCTTGAACTTCAGGTGGGCGTTGCGCTTCAGAGTATTAAGCTGAGAGAGCCAAACAGGGTGGAGGCTGCTATAGAGCAGTTGATAGCGGACTACAACGACCATCCCAAGATTGCCAAGGCTCTGTTTCAGACTGCCGAGCAATACTTCTACGCTGGCAAGCACTGGAAAGTGATAGATATACTGGAACTGATACAGGCTGACTACCCTGAAAAGCACTTTCCTGCAGAAAGCGAACTGCCTTTTGTGCTTGCTGAGTGCTACAAGCAGGTTAGCGAATGGGACAAAGCAATTGAGTACTTCGAGAAGACGCTAAAAGAGTACCCAAAGAGCGATTATGCTTCCTGGTGCCCATATAATTTGGCCTGGATCTATAATCACCAGAAGGTTGACTACGATAAGGCTATATACTGGTACGAGCAGCAGATGCAGCTTTATCCGGAAGACAGCTACGCCGGGATGGCGCTTTTCGACATGTGCTGTCTCTATACGCACACGTTGAAGGACTATCCGAGAGGCGCACGGCTTTGTCAGCAATACGTGGATGAGCGCCCCGGCGGCATTGATGAATGGGGCTGCCTGAGCAACCTTGCCCGCTGCCACGAGCACCTGGGGAACACAGAGAAGGCGATAGAAGTGCTGTCGCTGGCCTATGAGAAAGCCAAGACCAGCGGTCTTCGCAAGGCGGCCTTAAGAAGGATAGAGGAGTTGACCGAAGGAGGTGTAAAATGAGAAAGAACCCGGAAAATGGAGGAACTGGATGGCAGGGTGAGCGATGGGCAATTGTTTCGGTGGCGCTGATGGTACTATCTGGTATAATGGTATGTAGTGAGAGTAAGGCCTGCCAAGTAACGGACGTGTGGCTATACCTGGCGGACAGTAACGAGGCCGCGCAGACCAGCACTAAGACGAAACTTTTTATTTGTGATGCAAATACCTCATACTGGTTCCGGTTAAAATGGAAGGCGATGGAAGGTGGACCTGGGGATGATAATGAGTTTGAGGGAAAGGTTCTGGAGGGCTCGACAACGCTTTGGTCTGACAACCACATCGAGGACATTGATGAGCTGCCGGACAGGGAGATACAACAGGAGGTCAACGAAGTAAGTGACACCTCCGCTTTGAGTCAGGGGGTCCACACAATAAAGGCTAAAGTGTGCAGAGATGATGTAGGGGACTGGGTTTATAGTGGCGAATGCAAGATTGCAGTCCACGCTGACCCGAATGAGGAGTCCTTTTGGCAAGTTATCACTGTGGACGATTGCAGTGCAGGGTGCAGCGAAACGACTTGGGTGAGCGATGACCCATGCTCTACGAGCGACGACATAAAAGACGATTGTGGGTACAAACTTACGGTGATCTGCTTCAAGGACCCGAACGACGCTTGTTACTTTAAATACTACTACGGTACAATCTCATCACCGCTTACAACGCTGGTCGGAGTATGCGTTTGGAATGATGGTGCAAATGCTTTTTGTTACAGAAGGACGAGCTCGGCGTGGGGCAAGCACTTTTTGGAGACCAAGCATAATACTTACAATGACCAGCATAATCCTCCCTACAGAGGTCCGGATCCAGAGGGGGAAGCGTGTACGGGGTATTTCTGTATGAGATGTTGGCGGCACGACTGTTTTGCGGGGTCTGATTCCAAATACTGGCGGAGGAGCCTATTTGACTGGTGGTATCCCCCTACGGGGAGTGTGGATGAGACTACGTGGTATTTCGGTACCTGTCCATGTACTCCGAACCAGCATCACTGCTGTCCTAACTAGGCAGTTAAACAACATTCTTACTGAAAGGAGATACGTATGAGACTTAATAGCTTAGTCCGAATGTTACTTATCAGCGGCATGGGAATCTGCAGTTTCTTAGCAGGCCCAGCTTATTCGGTTCAGACATACGACCTTTCGCTCAAGGACACGGCGGTCGGTGGCTCATTGGTGCTTGCAGCCGTACGAAATCAAGAGCAGGAATGTGTGTCAATCGTTACCGTGACCGGTGAGCCAGCGGAGTCGGTCGCGTCCCGTTTGGCTGGTGCCATTAATACCTTGAACGCCTCGCCACCGATAGGACAGTCAGAATTGTGGGTAGGACGTTTGCAGGCTGAGGTTAGTGGAGCAACTCTAAGATTACCTCTGGGCCTTTCGCATTGGGCACTTGCTGGTACGGAAACTGGATTGGGAATTCCGGAGCCTCCGCTGTCTTTAAGCTGTTCTATTGATAACGCGAGCCAGGTAGTAAGGCTGCTATGGACTAACCCGAGCGATGGGTATGACCGTATTATTGTGAACTGCTTTTGGAGTAATTCCGACCATGGAGGCAGCCAACCGCTGCCGGGTTCATCTACGAGCTTTGCGCTCGATAAAGCGAAAGTAGATGTGAACGACTTTGATGCATACGTGGTCGGTTACCGGGGTGACATTCCCTCGAATTGTGCTGCTGTTCACTTGGCTGGTAACCGCCAGTCAGAGATTTACGGTGTTCCGTTTAGTCGGGGCCTTGCGCCAAACTGGACGGCTTGGAGCACGTCAGCAAGTGCAGGCCCCACGGGCCTTGAACAGGGCAGAAAATATCAGTTCTACCGTGGAGGGATGTCGGCGCTTTCAAGCAAGCCGTACTACCAAGTAATAAAGGCAACACCTAGAGGCACTGTGCACGGCATATGGAGGAAATTCCTGGGACTGACTCCTGGCCATACCTACAGATTAACCGCCCATCTGACTACTCTCGAAATGGATTCTATCGACGGTGATTGGGCACTGGCCGTTTGTGCGAGTCATAACGGCGCGGACGGAAAGGACCTGACAGCCGAGCAGATGGCGGGGGAAGATGCTTTGCCAGACGGCTCAAAAGGGCTGGAGGCCGCAAGGGTCGCCCTGTACGACAACCATAATACGACAAGGCGAATGTGGGAGACTACCCTGACGGGTTACAAGGCTGGCCGTAGGCCGGCAGGTTCTCATATCGTGCTGCCTGCCGGAGTGGATACGATAACCGTATGGGTTAGGTTTAGCTGTTCGGATCCCAGTGGGCAAGTCGCTTTTTCGGGTGTTGCCCTTGAGGACGTCACTGCGGGGGGCGATAGACTGAAGACACCGGAAAAGGTAATAGAGGAGAATCGTGCGGAGCAAGGACGGCGTCTTGACGAAGAAGGTGCGCTAAAGGAAAAAGCCGCCCGGAACAAAAAAGGCGAATAGGCGTTGCCCTGTGCTGACAGAGCAGCAGACAGCGGGTGGACATTGCCCCGAGAGCATAGGAGGTGAGCGCAGGGAGTATTTTCTTTCACAAGTGAAGATTGTGCGCCTTCTTTGCAATCAGGCGGTGGAGGGTTCGAAGTGATGAAAGATAATTGATGAATGATTATTGAGGGACTGGATTCCTGCTCCCTGGTGTGGCAGGGACAAGCTGCGCAGGAATGACAGAGGCGGATGCGGCGGCGGCGAAATTGATAGAGTCGTTTTCCAACGCCGAGGGGATTGCAGCGGCGATAGAGGATGTGGCGGACATGTACCAGATGGCGGGCAGTCACGCCAAGTCGTATCCGCTGCATCGGTATGTTGTGGAACACTGGCCGGGGAATGAGCGGGCGATATGGTGCCAGATGAAGGCGATTATGTCTCAGCTTCGGCTGGGCGATTTGGCCAAGGCGGAGGAGGACCTTGGGAGTCTGTTGACCGGCTTTGCGGGCCATAAGGAGCTTGGGCCGGCTGTGCATGAGGTCGTCGAGGAGTACCGCGATACCGGCGCACACGAGCAAGGCCGGGAGCTGTTTGCTTACTTGCTTGAGAACTGGGACGAAACGCCGGACACAATGCTCGAATTGCAGGTGGGTATCGCCCTACAGAGCATCAAGCTGAGAGAGCCAAACAGGGTGGAGGCTGCGATAGAACAGTTGATAGCCGATTACAACGACCATCCCAAAATTGCCAAGGGTCTCTTTCAGATTGCCGAGCAGTACTTCTTGGCACTGAAGTACCGGCAGTGCGTGGAATTGCTTGAAGTGATACGAGACAAGTATCCTGAGAAGGAATTCTTCTCGAAGCCGGAGCTTCCGTACATGGCTGCCCATTGCTACTCGAGGCTGCAGGATTATGACAAGGCGGTTTCGAACTACCGGCGGTGCTTCGAGGAGTATCCGCAAGGGCGGTACAGCAGCCGGGCGCCGTTCTGGGGGGGAATGGCGTGCATGCTGTGGAAGAAGGACTATGAGCAGGCGGTCGAACTGTTCGAGCTGCAGCGGCAGCTTTACCCGGGCACCGCGCGGGATGGGATGGCGCTGTACCGCATCGCGGTCTGTTACCATATTTACCTGAAGGACTATGCGACAGCGGCGGAGACCTTCGAGGAGTTCATCGCCACGTATCCGGATGATCTGAATGTCTGGGCCAGCTATGCTGGTCTTGGGGATTGCTACGCCAAATTGGGCGATACCGAGCGGGCATTGGCCCTTCTGCAGGAAGGATATGACAGGTGTGGCAGTGAGAGCATGCGCAAGGAGTTTATTGGGCACATGGCGGCTGCACGCAAAGGAGGTGTACAATGAGGGAGACGAAGAATGACAGAAACCAGAGGAAAGAGGTCGGAAGATTGGCGTTGTGGTTGTGGGCCGGTGTAGTCTGTGTTACAATGTTATGCAGCGAGGTTTTAGGCAACAAAATAAAAAATGTATGGGTTCAACCACATTATGTTGGGACGGGATCGCCGCTGAACTGTGGGCAGGAGGTCTGTCAGTGCAAATACTGGGCCTATGTGACATGGACTGTTTATCCTGGGTCTGACCAGGACAGCTTTACAGTCGAGATATGGCAGCCTGGCGACGTGAACGGGCCGTCGAGTAAAGATTACCGCGACCCGAACCCGACCGGGACAAAGATTGGGTGGACGACGACCGAGGGGCCGTACCCGTGGAATGGGAAGGTTGAGATAACGAATTCGGTCGGACTTACGCCTGGCGAGCATACGATACGGGCGTGGGTGGCAGGGGACGAGATTAGCGAGCCGAACAAATGGGGCCACAGTGAGGCGTGTACGGTTTATATCGCAGAAGTGAATGATATAGACCCTGAGCCGAATGAGGTGTGCGTGGATTGTAATGTGACGTTCACGGCCGACCCGAACCCGCCGGGCAAGACGCTGCGTTGTATGGAATGGCAGAAAGGCTACAAGCCGGACAGCTCCAGCTCCTGGACATGGGACAAGCCACGATTGTTGTACTATTGCTACCAGCGGATATTGGTTTGACCCGAATACAGGGAAATATTATGATTATTTCGACTATCATGGCAATTAGAATCGGAGGATTAAAATGAAGCAGGCGCGAGCGTACATCTACAACCTTTTGGATATGGCAGCGATTCTGTGGGTAGTTGGTACTGTGTTCTGGTGTGCCACACTGTTTGCGGTTGAGACCAGAGGGCCGAGACGCGACAATTTGTTTCTTAGCAGGCAAGAGGTACCGCCTGGGCTTGAATGGATGTATTACTACACGGCGTGGCCCGCCGATGAGAAGCTTCCTGTGTTAGAGGAAAGGCGCGACATTCCCTATTCATTCGGGACACTAATACTTTATGTAATGCGGGACGGGGTGCTGCAGAATGGTTGGCAGGGCAAAGTCCTCCGTGTGAAGGATTGGATACCAGAAGGCGTCCATGACGTAAGTTGCGACGCGTATTTGTACAGACAACCAGTGGATGGCGGCACCCTGCATATATGCGAGACACGCGGGATGATGGTAATCGCCTTTGCGCCGGGGGCAGATGGTAATCTCCTTGACGCCCCAGGAGAATCGCTGAAGAAGATATTTGGAGCGTTGTTCAAGCTAAAGTTTCCTGATGACATAGAGAAGGTACCGCAAAAAGAGGATGAGAAGGGCAGGATGTACTACTATTGGCACATCACCTACGGAGATCCGCTGCCGATAAGGGGGCCGGGGGCGAAGGACGAGAAGCCTGCCTTTAGTCTGGCGTGTGTGCTTAGAGAAAAAGTTGCTGTTTTTCACTTTCAGAAGAGACGGGGCCCGGGGTGTGTGATTGACATTCACTATCCGCTATTCGGCGAGACGCCGCCGGAGTTCTATGCTGCGCAGGATGCGCTGGAGAAGCTCAAGGAGTTCCACGAAACCTCGGCACAAGAGATACCCAGGCTGGTAGAGCTGCTCTCGGCAATGCCTGAGGGTCCGACCATGAAACAGTATCAGGAAAATCCATACGTGTACCGGATGATATGTGAGGCCAAGCTCGGGCCGCTGAGATTGATAAAGTCGGCAATTGAGACTATCGAAGGGGGCGGAACCAAAGAAGTCGAGCTGATCAGAAAAGCGCTAAAAGCTGAAGTGTACGTGCAGGAGCCGAACGAGAATCCTGTCAAGGGGAACTTGTATGCGATGAAAAGGGCTGCGATAGATGCGCTGTGTCGTATCCGCACCGATGAAGCAGCGATGCTGCACTTTGAGATTCTTAACGCCGTTAGAGATCGAGACACGCGCTCAAGCTTATTCGAGGGATTGGGTAAATACCCAATATTTCGCGGACGGGTTGAGAAAATGTACGAACAGGCAAAAGCCGAAGGCAGACGGATTAGCGACTATGAGGTGTATGAAAAGTTGAGGGAGCAAATCTTGCAGGAAGGGAATGCTCCCGGAGATTCGCAGGAAAAACCTGTTTCAGTGAATGGCGAGCAAACCGCTCGTGCAGCACAGCAAGACCCAATGCCGCAGAGGCACTCAAGGGGATATATGTTATTTGCGCTTGGTGCCGTTGGGCTTGCCGTAATTAGCGGGCTTTTGGTGCTCGTCCTGTGGAAAACACGATAGACCCACAGGGGCCTATGGACGCGCCTTTCAGCAAGTTGGCGTCCCATTCCAGGATGCCGCGGGTGGTTGGGTATGTGGGAGCAGGGAATATTTTCTTTGACAAGTAAAGATTGTACGCCTTCTTTCTGAGCAGGCGGTTGAGAGGCGGCCGGGCAGTAAGTGGGCGGTGAGTGCCGGCCTCTCCGCAAGTGGCAGGCCTGCAGGATGGTTAATGACTCAAACTGACCGAGGGTCAGTTTGAAAACGCAAAAATCAAGGTGTAAAATGCAATCCGCCTTCGCATAAAGCTATGGCGGACAAGAATTGTCGAATCCGCCGTTGGCGGATGGCTGATTCTATTATTGTTTTTATGGCGCATAATACCTTGTCAAGAGATGATTTGTGTTTACAGGTACGGATAGATCGGTCAGTTTGAGTTAACGAGTATTTTGTCGATCGCTGGGGCACAGACGAGCGGGCGGCGACCACACAACGCCTTGCGGCCAAGGCGGGCGGATTCTTGGATTGATTGGCATAAGCGCTGTCATATTAGGATTCGCCAAAGCCCCGAATTCCGGTATAATCCTTTGCATCCTGGAAATTGATAAGATATATGGCCAGAAAGACGAAGAAACAAATTGAGCGAGACGAGCAGATATACCAGCTTTCCACGCTGGTGGCGGGAAGATTCTCCCTTCAGGAGGTGCTCGATAAGCTCGCCGAGGCGGCCGTAAGAATAACCGGCGTCAAGGCCTGCTCCATCCGGCTCCTCGACGAGGAGAGCCACGATTTGAAGATGCGGAGCACCTACGGGCTCAGTGAGGAATATCGGAGCAAGGGCGTTGTCTCCAAAGATGACCCGGTGGTCAAAGCGGCTTTTGCCGGTGAAGCGGTGATTCTGGACGACATGGGTCTCGACGACCGTGTCAAGTATAAGCAGGCGACTATAGAAGAGGGCCTTGTCAGTCAGCTCACCGTGGCCATGCAATTCAGGGGAAAGGCTATAGGCGTCCTGCGACTTTACAGTCCGAGACCAATGCATTTCGACGAGGGTGACATCACGCTGGCCCGCGCCGTTGCCAGCCAGTGTGCCGTAGCCATAACCAACGCCAGGCTTTACGCCGAGGCCATCGAAGGCTCTCGCATCGCCGAGCAGATGCGTCTTGCCGGCGTCATTCAGCGAAGAATGATTCCAAAGAGCGCACCTCTGGTCCCCGGCCTCGATATCGCCGCCACCTATATCCCCTGCTTCGACGTCGGCGGTGACTTCTACGATTTCTTCCGGGTCAGGGACAGCCGAATCGGCATAGCCGTCGGCGACGTCATGGGCAAGGGCATTCCCGCCGCACTCATGATGAGCTGCTTCAAGGGCGCCGTCTCGGGGATCGTGGATACACTCGGAACGTTCCGACCGGTGGTGGAGGCCTATACAGACATAAAGGGCAGAAAGGTGGTCCTCGGCAATATCATTGACAGACTCAATCGCATGGCCTGCAACGACTGCCGCGGCGGCGAGTTCATTACCCTCTTTTACGCGGCTATCGACGTCGCTGAGAGCACCATCACCTACTGCAACTGCGGCCATGAACCGGCGGCGCTGATAAGAGAGGACCGGATTATCGATTTGGATAAAGGCGGCCTTGTGCTTGGGATCGACCCGCAGGCCGAGTATGAAATCGCAACGATTGATCTGAAGGACGGCGACTGCATTGTGTTCTACACGGACGGCTTGATCGACGCGGCAAACTTCGACGGCCAAATATGGGGCAGGGAGAATATGCTCAGCACGGCAAAACAGTTCGCCGCCGGCGCCGCCGAGCAGGTGGTCAACAATATCCTTGCTTACAGAAGACGCTTTGTCGGGCTTTCCCGGCAAATCGACGACACGAGCATCGTTGTTGTCAAGGTCAATAAGACCAAAGGGCCGAGCTGAATCAGGCAGGGCGATTATCAAGATGGCGCATTTGATTATTACGATTGACGGTCCCGCCGCCAGCGGCAAGAGCACTGCCGCCCGACTGCTCGCCCGCAAGCTCGGCGCCGCTTTCCTCGATACCGGCGCCATGTACCGCGCCGTCACCCTGGCTGCGATGCGGGCCGGCGTCGATTTGGGCGATTCCGAAAAGCTGCTCGACGTCCTGCGGAGCACCGAACTGGAATTTGCCGCCGAGCGGGAGAAAATGAGCGTCCGCATCGACGGTGATGATGTCACCGATCGGATACGTCACCCCGATGTCACTACCAACTCTCGGTATGTCGCCTCGGCCGCCGGTGTGCGTGAAGAACTGGTGAGGATGCAGAGGGAATTTGCCGCCCGACACGAGACTATTGTCACCGAAGGAAGGGACCAGGGCACCGTCGCCTTTCCCAACGCCCACATCAAGTTTTATCTGACCGCGGATAAGAACGAAAGGGCAAAGAGAAGACAGGCGGAACTCGGTGACGCCGGCGCTGAAAGCCTCGAGCAAATCCGCGAGGCCATCGAGCAGAGAGACAAGAGCGACCGGAGCAGAGGGGTCGGCCCCCTGAGACCGGCCCGCGACGCCGTTGTAATCGATACCACAGACATGGGAATCGACCAGATGGTGCAAAAACTTTTCGATCGTGTAAAAAAACGATGCCCCGACCGAGACTGAGAATATTCTGGTACTGGCTTTCGCGCTGGGCCTGCCGACTGTTCTGTATCCTGTTTTTTCGCTTGCGCGTGTACGGTAGAGAAAACGTCCCCACCGACGGTCCCTTCCTGCTTGTAAGTAACCACCAGAGTTATCTGGACCCGCTATTCTGCGGGGTGGCCGTGAAAAGACAGTTGGACTATCTCGCTCGCGAGTCACTTTTCGGCAACCCGTTTTTCCGCTTATTGATTCTTTCGCTCAACTCCATACCGGTGAAGCGAGGCCAGGCGGATTTGTCCGCAATTAAAGCGGTTATCGCACGTCTCCGGCAGGGTCATGCGGTCTGCCTTTTCCCCGAAGCGACTCGCACGCCGAACGGCAGGATAGCGCCTTTCAAGGGCGGCGTCGGCCTGCTTGCCAAAAGAGGCGGCGCGCCCATCGTACCTGTGGTCATTGACGGCGCCTACGAATGCTGGCCCCGACATAAGAAGATATTTTCCCCGGGCGGACAGATTACAGTCTGCTATGGAAAGGCCGTTCCTGCCGAACGGATAGAGAAGATGGACAACAAAGAGCTTGCCGAGCTTTTGACCAAAACGCTCCGCCGGATGCAGTGTGACTGCAGAATCAGGCAAGGCAAAGAGCCCTACAGCTATTGAATTTTTGTCTTTGCTTATTGTTGTCCTTTACTGCGGCAGATGGGTAAAATAGCTGCCATTAGGCGAGCCTTGCTTTTGTCTTCAAAGCACATTTGACGTCAGGGACAATATATTATCTCGCTTTTAAGGAGCCGAGCCCATGGAAGGTTTCTTTGTTCTGCTGATTCTGCTGGCGGTCGGGTGTCTTATCTGCGGCCCTATTGCACTAATCGTCAGCATCATCGCTCTGAAGAGATCCCGAGAAATATATCCACCACCGGTTTTCAGGGAGCCCAGGGTTCCGCCGATCTCGAAGGAGCAGCAGGTATACGCGCGGCCTATTGAGGAAAAACCGGCCGCCGCCCCGCCTGGAGCGCCCGAAAGAGAGCCCAAGGAAGTCAAGGCCGAATCACCGCTTTGGCCCAAGAAACCTCTGCCGGAACACCTCAGGCCACGGACGTACGCAAAACCTCCAGGTGACATCGCCGCGGGCAAAAAGCCCCCATTCGGTCTGCGCGAGACGATCGGCGACGAGAAAGAAAAGTCAATGCTCGAGCAGCAGATCGGCACCAAGTGGATTTTGATTGCGGGCATAATAACCGTCGTCTTCGGAGCAGGATTCTTCCTCAAATATGCTTACGACAGCGGCTGGATAGGACCGACAGGTAGGGTCATCATCGCGGCCTGCGCCGGCCTCGTCGCTCTGGCTGTTGGCGAGGTAACCAGAAGGCGCGGCTATGGCATCGTGGCCAAGGGGACGACCGCTTTGGGCTTTGCACTGTTGTATCTGGCCGTTTTCGCAGCCCATCGCTACTACGAGCTGATGACTTCGACGCCCACTTTCATCCTCGCCTTGCTTATAACGGTTGCGGCCATGCTCTATGCGGTCGCCGTCGATGAGATATTGGCGGCTTTTTTGTCGTTGCTGGGCGGCTTCCTGACGCCGGTAATAGTCTCTACCGGTGAGAATCTGCCGATGCCGTTGTTCAGCTATGTCACCATCCTCAGCGTCGGCGCGATGCTCTGCGCATATTATCGAAAATGGAGGGCCATCGATTGGCTCAGCTTCGCCGGAACATTTGCGCTGTACACGGGCTGGTTCGAAAAGTTCTACCGACCCGTCATCAGGACCGCCACCGGTCCACCTGAACAGATGTCCGTGGCACTGGGTTGGCTGGGAGTCTTTTTCGCTATCTACCTTGTGCTGCCCGTACTCTATCAGCTTGTAAAGAAGCTCAAGGCCCGCAAAGAAGATGTGTTCCTGGTTCTCGCCAACGCCGCGATTGTCTTTTATTACCTTTGGACCATACTTTTCAACAGTTACCGCGTGTCCCTTGCTTTTGCAGCTATTGGATTGTGCGTCGCGCACCTGCTTACCATGGCGGTCGTAGTGAGGCGATGCAAAGAAGACCTGAACCTGCGCCTGGCGCTGCTTGTCATCGGCCTGTTCTTTCTGACCATAGCCGTGCCGCTTTATCTGAAGATGTACGCCGTGGCCATGGCCTGGGCCGTCGAAGCCCTGATACTGGTGATAATCGGCCTGCGGTATCGAAGCGTCCTGACCCGCGCGGCAGCGGTCGTCGCCTTCATATTGAGCCTCGGTCAACTGGCCAACCACCTGCCTATGCATACGGCTGCATTCCGGTTCGTATTCAATCCTGCCTTCGGCACATGGTGTTTTGTGGCCGCCGCAGCCTTCGTCGGTTACCTGATTTACAGAAAGTACCCGCAGTTGCCGCTGCAAGAGCGGCAATTGATTACACAGCTCACCTATAGCGCGGGCCTGCTTCTGCTTATGGCGGCGGTCAGCATGGAGTGGTGGTGGCACTGTGATTACAACATACTCGACAATGCAACCGGCCGAGAGTATTTTCTAAGGGGCATGGTTCTTGTTCTTGCCCTCTTTCCTCTGTTGTTTCTGTGCCGGCCGATGTGTCCACGCGGCCTGCTGTGCCAGTTTCTCGCCGCAATCCTGGCTGCGGGCGGCGCCGTCTTCACCATGGCTGCCTTCACCGAGATCTACCACCGCCGCTTTGCCATTTTCGCCAACCTGAATTTCGGAATCGTCATGCTGTTCGTCGTATCACTGTTCGCGGCAGCGTGGCTGCTGAAACGAGACGTGCAGCAGCAGGAATACAGCCGGCCTTTGGCAATAGCGTTTGCGATTGCGGCCGTCTTCGTGCTATGGGTGCTGCTCACCGAGCAGATTTACCTCTACTGGTATTGCCGCAACAGGTTCGCCGAGAAGCTGCCGAACTGGCGATTCCTCGCGCACATGTATATATCGGTGATGTGGGCGCTATATGCAGCGATGCTGATGACGGTCGGCTTCTGGCGCAAGCTGAAGCTGTTGCGGTATATCGCTATCGGCCTTTTCGCATTGCTGCTGTGCAAGGTGTTCATTCTCGATACCAGCACCGTAGACAAGTTCTACCGCATCGCCGCCTTCTTAGCCACCGGCGTGACCCTCGTGGCCGTATCGTACCTTTACCAATTCCTCCGGAAAAAAGGTTTCTTCGACACCGTGCTGGCGGAAAAAAGCACAGATAATTGATTGTGAGAAATAATTATGAAGCCAAAACGTGCATTCATACTTGCGTTGTTGCTTGCTATTGCCGGCAACCTTCAGGCCCTTGACCTGACCCCCTTCAAATACTGCGCGCCGGTCTCCGTCGAACAAGGTGCCGCGCCCTACGGCCGACTTTTCCTGACGCCGGAGGTTTACGATGCCGCCAGAGAGGACCTGGGTGACATCCGTCTTGTCGGAAGTGGTGGAGACCAGATTCCCTATATTCTCGCCAGGGCCGAGGATAAAACCACAGAAATCAAGTATCAGCCCGCAATAATAAACCGTTCGACGAGCAGCCGCGGCGCCGCTGCGGCGACGCTGGATTTCGGCCAATTGACCGTCAAGAACTCCATCGAGGTGCGGACCCGCGGAAGCAATTTCCGACGCGCCGTAAAAGTTGAGGGCTCCAACGATAATATCGAGTTCTTCACCGTGGTTGACCGCGCCTACGTCTTTGCCGTCGGCAGCAATACGCGATTCGAGCGGATAGACCTGCCCACTAACGACTTTCGCTACCTGCGAATCACCGTCGAGCCTATGTTAACGGAAGAAAGCGCGGTGGCGCTGGAAGAAGTCAGGGCATTTAAGCTCGAAAATAGAGATGCCGAACGACTCTCGGTACAGATGACACTGCTGCGACACGATGAGGACGCCAACAACCGTTCGAGCATTTATATCTATGATTTGAAGTACCGCCATCTGCCTGTAAATGAAATCCATCTTCAGGTCGCCGATGACTCGTTTTACAGATATGTCACCATCGAGGGCAGAGATGCCGTCACGAGGAAGGTCAAAATTGACAGCGAGGATAACCGACCGCGATATCGAGAAGTTGAGGTCAGGTGGGAACGCATGGTCAGCGACGCCATTCACAGGTACGCCGCACCGGACGGCCGCCGGCACGAGAAGCTGATTCTGCGAGTTCCTTCGCAGCGCACCTTCCGCTACCTGAAGATTGCCGTTAGCAATTACGATGATAAACCGCTCCTCATAGACTCGGCATCCGCAAGGATGATACCTCACCAAATCGTTTTCCCCATCAAGCAAGAGAGTGACGCCACGTTTTATGTCGGTGCATCATCCCTCGCCCCGCCCGTTTACGATCTTCGGCATAGACTGCGCCGTCCCCTGCGGGTCGAGGCACGAGAATCAAGCATGGCTAATATCGCCGACAATCCGCTCTTTGTGCAGGCACCTGCAAAACAACTTCCCTGGTCGGAAAGGCACAAAGTGGTACTGCTGATAATCCTCGTTGCGGTTGTGTTGGTTCTGGGCGGTTTCATTCTGCACTCGCTCAGATCCATCAAGAGCCAGCAGGCGCAAAACGACACTTCAGAGCCGGGCTAACACGCCGACTTGTACCCAAACAGAGCACGCTGGAAGCTGATCTTGGTTAACACTTCGGCCCCTGCTTTAACGCCCAGGCAGTGACGGTCCTGAATGCAGGGCCGCTGGAACGCGACCGGCCGAGGGCCCGCTCCCGACCCGTACTTGGCCGCGAAAAAAAACCTTGCTCACACAGGCAAACCGGGGTAATGTGTGGTTGCCGAGAATTGCAAAGGGGGCGGTAATGTGGTTCAAAGTCGATGATAGTCTAACTGAGCAGCAGGTTCAGTCCGGTCTGAACTATGTGATCAAAGACGGCGTCGCGTCCCAGGCCATGGGCATACTGACCGGGGGGGCCTTTCTCGTTGCCTTTGCCGTCAAGCTGGGGGCCTCCAACCTGACCATTGGCCTGCTGGCCGCCATCGGGCCTTTGTCTCAACTTCTTCAACTGCCTTCCATATTGCTGATAGAGAAATTGCGCAACCGACGCGCAATCACCGTTGCCGCCGCCGGGCTCGGCAGGCTTTCATGGCTGCTGATCGCGTTGGCGCCGCTTCTGGTGCCCGCAAAGGCGGCTCTTGCCGTCCTGCTTGTTTCTCTCGTAGCTGCTTCGGCACTGGGCGCGATTTCCGGCTGCAGCTGGAACTCATGGATGCGCGACCTCATACCGGAAGGCATCCTGGGCTCGTTCTTCTCAAGAAGGATGAGAATTGCCGCCGCCGTGGGGATTGCTCTTAGCCTTCTGGCCGCGGTTTACCTGGACCTGCTGAAAAAGTGGCGGGCAAGTTATGAGCTTGGGGGATATTCAATCCTGTTTGTGCTCGGTTTTGCCGCAGGGGCAATCGGAGTTTACTTCCTGGCCAAGACGCCTGAGCCGAGGATGGCTCCATCCGAAAACAGGCCCGGCATCCTCGGATTGCTTGCGCAGCCCTTCAGGGACGAGAACTTTCGCAAGCTGATTGCATTCATGTCCTCCTGGAACTTCGCCGTCAATCTGGCCGGCCCTTTCTTCATGGTCTATATGCTCAAGAGGCTTGGCCTGAGCATGTCGTTTATCATCGCGCTTTCAATTATAAGCCAGGTCATGAACTTCGCTTTCCTGAAGGTGTGGGGCAAGTTCACGGACCGCTTCAGCAACAAATCAGTCTTAGCCATCTGCGGCCCATTGTTCATAGTCTCGATTCTCGCCTGGACCTTCACGACCATGCCGGAAAAGTACTTCCTGACCATCCCATTATTGATAATGATACACGTGGTCATGGGCCTTGCATCCGCGGGCGTCTCACTGGCTTCTGGCAACATCGGACTGAAGCTCGCTCCCAAAGGACAGGCCACGGCCTATCTTGCTACCAACACGGTTGTCAACTCTGTGGCCGCCGGCGTAGCACCGGTTCTCGGAGGCAGGTTTGCCGACTTCTTTGCCGGACGTGAGCTGGCCTGGACGATCCAATACACAAGCCCGACCGGCAAGTTCAGTCTGCCCGCCTTGAATCTGCAGCAGTGGGATTTTTTCTTTGCCCTGGCCTTTCTAATTGGGCTATACTCGCTTCATCGTTTGGCTATGATAAAAGAGGTGGGCGAAGTCGAAGAGAAGGTGGTCGTGAATGAACTGTTCAACGAAATGAGGGGTCAGGTGCGCACCCTCTCGTCGATTGAGGGGCTGCGGCAGATGGTCAGTTTTCCCTTTGTGCTGCTGAGAACGCTGACTACAAAAAGAAACGACCGCGCCAAATAATGCCTTTTGGAGTCTTGCTTACGTGGAAATCAACTTCAGTGTAGTATCATTTTTCAATTCCCAGGCATTCACCTTTGTGCTGCTGCCGGTACTCATTTTCATAGCGCGAATTTGTGACGTTACGCTCGGAACCATAAGAATAATCTTTGTCTCCCGAGGACAAAAGATTCTCGCGCCTCTCGTTGGCTTTGTCGAAATACTGATTTGGCTGGTCGCCATAGGAAAGATCATGCAGAATATGGGTAATGTCTACTGCTACCTGGCCTATGCCGCCGGTTTTGCCGCCGGCAATTTCATCGGCATCTACATCGAAGAGAAGCTGGCCATGGGCGTGCTTTTGATTCGAATTATTACCAAACAGCAGGCGACCGAGTTGATAGCGGGCCTTAATTCAGAAGGGTACGGCGCCACGAGCATAGCTGCTCAGGGCAGCACCGGCCGGGTGTCGATTGTCTACTCCGTCATAAACAGAGGCGATCTCGAACATGTGGTTGAAATCATCAAGCAGTTCAACCCAAAGGCTTTTTACTCAATAGAGGACGTGAGATTTGTCAGCCAGGGCGTGTTTCCCCTGAGAGTCACTCTGCCAGAAAAACACTTTTTCAGCCTGTTCAGGAGATTCCGAAAGGGTAAGTAGCTATGGCTCGCACACACCCGCCGCAGAACATATTTGCCGGCTCTGCCGTATTTAGCCTCTGGTCTGGGCCCTGTTTCACACGCAGGCCCGAAAAGGCAAAAGAGCTGGGCGCGGTTGGAACGCCGCCCACACGCGTACGTCCACTGACAAAGCTGGGTACCCCTCTTTGCAGTTAATGGAAAAAGAAATGAGGTGAAGTCCATGAACAAAGGCAGTACACACGAGCTGTTTCGAAGGCATCCTGAGAATCCGATTCTTTCGGTGAAAGACTGGCCCTATCCGGCCAACTCGGTCTTCAATGCAGCGGTGGCAATGGTCGATGGAAAGACGCTTCTGCTGGTTCGCGTCGAGGATTTCAGAGGCATTTCTCATCTTACGGCAGCGCGAAGCGCCGACGGTGTGCACGGCTGGGAAATAGACCCTCAGCCCACCTTGCAGCCAGAGCCCGCGGCCCACCCGGAAGAAATATGGGGTATCGAGGACCCGAGAGTCACCTGGCTCGAGGAGCTTGGGCAGTGGGCGGTCACTTATACCGCTTTTTCCACCGGCGGTCCGCTGGTCTCACTGGCCACCACCAGGGACTTCCGCGAGTTTACCCGTCTGGGTCCCGTTATGCCCCCCGAAGATAAGGACGCTGCTCTGTTCCCGGTGAGGTTCAACGGTTACTGGGCGATGCTGCACCGACCAGTGGCAAAATACCCGACCATAGAGAGCCACATCTGGCTTTCTTACTCACCAAATCTCAAACACTGGGGAGAGCATCAGGAGCTGATACACGCCCGCCGGGGCAGTTGGTGGGATGCCAGCAAGATAGGCCTGTCTGCCCCGCCAATCGCAACGGAGGAAGGTTGGCTGGTCTCGTATCACGGCGTGCGAGCAACCGCTTCCGGCTCAATTTACAGGCTGGGCCTGGTCCTGCTTGACCTGGAGGAGCCGGCGCGCGTCATCCGACGTTCTGAAGAATGGATTTTTGGACCCAAGGCACATTATGAGCGGGAAGGCGACGTTGACGATGTCGTCTTTCCCTGCGGGTGGATAAACAAGGACGGCACAATCTTCATGTATTACGGGGCCGCGGATTCCTGTATCGCGCTGGCAACCGCCAGGCTCGATGAGCTGGTCAGCTACCTGCTGAAGTGCCCCCCTTACCGTGCCGCTGACCGATAGCTGCGCGAGAAATCGTTGCAGGCGACCTGACATAAAGGTATCTCTGTGATTAAACGTATTTGGGCTGCTCTTAATATGGTCGTGAGGCTCGAAGAATTCAGGAGTTAAATATGGCGAAGCCAGTCAGCAAACGCTCAACAAAGGCCGGTCTGCCGCCAGGAACGCTCGTTCACGTCGGGGAAAGAAGAGTCGAAGCCGCGCGGATAACTGTTATCGACTACGATGAGGCCAGCTTCCAGGAAAAGCAGGTCCCGGCCATCGAAGAATGTTTCCCCTTCAAAGCCACCCCTACTGTGACCTGGATAAACATCGACGGCCTTCATCAGGTGGACATCATAGAGAAAGTGGGGGCACAGTTCGAGCTTCATCCTCTTATCCTCGAGGACATTCTGCATACGGGACAGCGTCCCAAGCTCGAGGACTTTGACAATTATATGTATATCGTGCTCAAGATGCTCAGTTACAACGACCGGAAACAACAAGTGGAGGCCGAGCAGGTGAGCCTGGTCCTCGGCTCGAATTTCGTACTCTCATTTCAGGAAAGCGTCGGCGACGTCTTCGACCAGGTCCGCGACCGAATCAGAAATTCCAAAGGCCGCATCCGAAAAATGGGGTCCGATTACCTCGTATATTCTTTGATGGACGCCGTGGTCGACAATTACTTCCTGATACTCGAAAAGCTCGGCGAAAAAATCGAGTTCATGGAGGAGGAATTGGTCGCCGAACCCACCGAAAAGACCGTCCGGCAGATCCATAACCTCAAAAGAGAGATGATATCCCTGCGCAAATCGGTCTGGCCGCTGCGCGAGGCGGTCAGCGCCCTCGATAGAAGCGAGTCTGCCCTTATCGGCAAATCCACTCACATATATCTCCGGGACGTTTACGACCATACCATACAGGTTATAGACACGGTGGAGACCTTCCGCGACATGGTTTCGGGAATGCTCGACATTTACCTGTCGAGCATCAGCAACAGAATGAACGCCGTTATGAAGGTCCTGACCATAATTGCCACACTGTTTATCCCGCTTACCTTCATAGCCGGTGTTTATGGTATGAATTTCAAGTATATGCCGGAGCTCGAGTGGCGATGGGGCTATCCTGCCATAGCCCTGGTTATGGCTGCTGTCGCGGTCGTCATGCTCATATATTTCAGAAGAAAGAAGTGGCTTTGAAACCGCCCGAGGGCATCCGGGATGCTTTTTGAGGAGAATCGATATGAATCCCATATTGTTCATCACCGTGCTAATTGTATCATTTATTGTCGTCAGGACAGGCGCCGTCGCCTTTCATCTGACCGGTCTGGAATGGTCCATGGCCAAGTTTCAGGCCCTTTCGTGTTTTACTGCCACGGGCTTCACCACCAGAGAGGCTGAACTGGTTACCGGAAACCGCCAGAGGCGACGCATTGCTTCCATTCTCATCGTCCTGGGCCATGCCGGGCTCGTCACGATGATTGCAACTTTCGCTAATTCGATCCAAGCTTCCACCGAAGGGTGGTCGATTCCCTTCCTGCCCGCCCACATTCACCCGAAGCTGCTGCCGTGGATAAACCTTGCCATCATCGTCGTTGCCATCTATGTCATATTCAAGCTCTTCACCAACGTGAAATTCGTGCACCGCGCCACGAACGCCCTGAGAGAGCGACTCATCAAAGGGGAAGTTATTGAACGTGTATCGTTCGAGGAACTCGCCATCGCCACCGGAGGCTACGGAGTTTCCAAAATCCAGGTCTGCAAAGACAGCCCCGTCTTAGACAAGACGCTTATCGAATCGAAGCTGCGAAGCCTCGGGATCATCGTGCTGGCAATCGTCAGGGGCGGCGAGACCATCGCCAGCCCGGTCGCCGATACGAGAATCCTCCTGGCAGACGAACTTGTCTGTTTCGGAAAACTCGGCGAAATCAGGGACAAGGTGTGTAAGATGTCCGAGCCCCCGGACAAAAAGGCGGACAACAAGTAGGTCGTTTATGAAAGTGATTGTTGCTGAAAAGTGCGGATTCTGCCCGGGCGTGAACAACGCCATCAGTACCGCGGAAAAAATACTCTCCCAGGAGAAGGATGTCTACAGCCTCGGGCCGATCATTCATAACGGAGATGTCGTCGAGAAGCTGGCAAAGGCGGGCCTCAGAACTGTCGACGCCGTTGAAGAAATCCCCTCTGGAACCGTTCTCATCCGCTCCCACGGCGTCGCCCCCGACCAGTTGGCCAGAATCGAGGAAAAAGGCCTCAAAATCGTGGATGCCACCTGTGTATTGGTCAAAAGGGTCCAGAAAATTGCCCGCGAATTGGACCAAACCGGCTATGAAGTGGTCGTTATCGGAGACAAAAACCATCCCGAAGTCCAGGCGGTCGTGGGTTGTGCCAAAGAGGTGGTCGTGGTCGGCGACGAGTCCGACTTGCATAAGTTGCCAAAAAATAAGAAGTTAGGCGTCGTCTGCCAGACGACCGAGAGCCCCGGCCACTTTACCGAAATGCTGGCTGCTATTGCCAAACGGGGATTTCGCGAATTGAGGGTCATCAATACACTGTGCAAAGAAGCCGTCGAAAGGCAGAAATCAGCCGTCGAGCTGTGCCGACGGGTGGACATAATGTTTGTCCTCGGCGGGCTCGAGAGCGCCAATACCCGTAAGCTCGCTGAGCTTTGCCGAAAGTATAACCCCCAGACATTTCACTTGCAAAATTGGAAAGAACTTGATAAAAAAGTGGTTTTCGGTAAAACTGTCGCGGGTGTTACCGCAGGGGCTTCCACCCCCCAATGGGTAATTACCGGGTTTGTCGAGAATCTGGCCGCTTTCGATAGCAGCGGTGCTCAGTCGGAGTGCTAATCGAAAAGGGCACGGACGTTAACCCGTATTGGCCGCGTGCGCCAATGCTTCTTTATAAACGACTTATTAAAACAACTGAGTGCCTCGGTTGCTTCAAACCGGGGCGGAGAAAAGGCCTGTCGGCGTAAATGTGGGGCGCTGATGGGTCTGATATGAGACTCCACAAAGGAAATTATGTTTATGGTAGATAGAAACATCGTTAACAAGTTGGGTTTGTCACAGGAAGAGCTCGACCGACAGGTCAGTGAAATGTTCACCGAACAGCACGGTGAATTTTTGGAGGAGGTCTTGCGGGCAAAGGTCGATTCCCGCCTGCCCGGGACCATCCTTAAAGGCGCCATCGTATCACAGATAGGAAATGATGTTATCGTGGAAGTGGGGCTCAAGAGCGAAGGCGTGGTCGACGCCAGTGAGTTTGAGGACCCCACGGAAATAGAGCCAGGCAGGGAAATCGAGGTCCTCCTCGAGGATACCGATGCCCAGTGCGGACTCATCCTTCTGAGCAAACGCAAGGCCGACCGCATCCGAGGCTGGGAGAACATCATAAATACCAAGAAGGAGGGCGATGTCGTAACCGGCAGGGTAATACGACGCATCAAGGGCGGCCTGCTCGTTGACATCGGTGTGCCCGTCTTCTTGCCCGCTTCCCAGGTTGACATCAGAAAACCCGGGGACATCAGCAGATTCATCGGAAAAGAGGTCGAATGTGTAATTCTGAAAATTGACGTCGAAGGCCGAAACATCGTCGTATCAAGACGAAAACTTATCGAGGAGGAACGACAAAGCAGCAAAGAAAGGATTATGACCGAGATCGAGGTCGGACAACTCAGAAAAGGCGTGGTCAAAAACATCTCCGACTTCGGCGTCTTCGTGGACCTGGGCGGCGTCGACGGACTGCTCCATATCTCCGACCTGAGCTGGGGCAGAATCGCACACCCCTCAGAAGTCGTCAGGCTCGATGACGAAATCGAATGCGTCGTGATCGGCGTCGATAAGGAAAATGAGAAGATTTCCCTCGGCCTGAAACAGAAAACGCCCAGCCCGTGGGAAAACGTCGAAAACCGCTATCCCATCGGAGCGAGGGTAAGAGGAACTGTCGTGAGCGTGATGAACTACGGCGTCTTTGTCCGGCTTGAAGAAGGAATTGAAGGCCTCGTCCACATCAGTGAGATGAGCTGGACCAAGCGATTGTCTCATCCCGGCGAGATGGTCAACCTCGGTGATGAAATCGAGGTCGTGGTCCTGAATGTCAACAAGCTGAAGCGTGAAATATCCCTCGGTCTCAAGCAGACCGAGATTAATCCCTGGACAATTGCCTCGCAAAAATATCCGCCCGGGACGATTATCAGCACCAGGGTCCACAGCATGACAAACTTCGGTGTCTTTGTCGAGGTCGAGCCGGGTATCGACGGCATGATTCACATCTCCGATTTGAGCTGGACCAAAAAGTTCAATCACCCCAGCGAGATGCTCCAAAAGGGCCAGGATTTGAAATGTGTCGTCCTTGAGGTCAACGAGGAAAAACGACGCATATCCCTCGGAATAAAACAAATGAACGAAGATCCCTGGATTCGCGCCATCCCCGAAAAATATATTCCGGGACAGATTATCAAGGGGACCATCACCAAGCTGACTAATTTCGGCGCATTTGTCGAGCTGGAGCCGGACCTGGAAGGGCTCTTGCACATATCGGAGCTTGCCGACCACAAAATCGATAAGCCTCAGGACATCGTCAAGCTTGGCGAAGAGGTTGAGGTCAAGATTCTCCGAATCGACACGGACTCTCGAAAGATCGGCCTGAGTTTGCGCCGAGCTCGCTGGGCCGCGGAGGAACAAGCTGCGGAAACTACCAAGTCCAAAGGCCCGACCACTGACTTCTTGCAGGTCAGTGCGGAGCACATCACAACAACGCAGCCGGCCGAGCCGGCTGCCGCTGAGCAGTCCGAGGTTCCACAGGACCTGGAGGCCCCGCCGGCCCAGGAACAAGCCCAGGCATCTGCGGACGAGGTCAGTGAAGCTGACCGGCCCGGACAAACCGAAGAGGCCGAGCAGGCGCCCGAAGAAGGACCCGATGAAAGTGCTGAATCTGAGCAAAGCCCTTCCGGCGATACGGAAACACAGGACAAGACTGATACCGATAATCAGTAGTAACACGGCTGATATTGCCCAGCTATAGCCTGCACGCTAAACCCACAGGCCCGTTTGGCCGATACCAAGAGCGGATGTGGTATTCGTGCCGGACCGCCGGTCGTTTAACCAACCCTGGTGCCAATAACACTATTGCCCGAATAACCGGAGCCGAGAGGCCCCCCGGGGCGGGCAGGAGCGAGCTATAGTTTTTGACGCTACAATAAAAGACTACCTCCAGGAGATCGATGAGGCGCCGCTGCTGACAGCCGAGCAGGAGCGATACCTCGGCAGGCTCGTCATTGAGGAAAACGACCCATGGGCCAGGGAGCAATTGGTGCGAAGCAATCTGCGTCTTGTTGTCAACATAGCGAAAAGATACGGCGGCCGCGGAATGAGCCTCGGCGACTTGATCGAAGAAGGAAATCTCGGACTAATCAAGGCGGTAGACTATTTCGACCCTGGTCGCGGGACACGATTCAGCACGTACGCCGCCTGGTGGATAAAGCAAAGCATTAAACGGTCGCTTCTGGAAAACATCCAGCCCGTTCACATCCCCACTTACATGGTCGCATTGATAAATCAATGGCGACATGCCGCGGCGGAGCTCGAGAACAAGCTCGGCAGAAGCCCCGACATTGAAGAGATGGCCGATGTGATGCACCTGACCCTGCGCAAGGCAAAAATAATACACCAGATAGTCAAGATTCTCAGCGGCGTCCGGGACAGCCACAGCGCCGACGGCACCGATGAAGACGAGACGCTTGAGGCGACTTTGGAAGACAAGCACACCGGGCAGCCGGAAGACGGATTGATTGCCGATGAAGAAAAGGCAAAAGCCTTGAGGCTCCTCAATGAGATTGACCCCAGAGAGGCGAAAGTCTTGCGCCTGCACTACGGGCTCGATGGCCGAAAGCCTCTCACTCTAAGACAGATCGGCGAGAAGCTCGGACTGACGCGCGAGCGAATTCGACAAATCCAGCGGGATGCTCTGACCAGACTCTATGAGTATATGAATGAGTAGTCGACCCCGCAGAAAAGTCCACAAAAACTTGCACTTCTTTGCCTGCACCGTCATAATAGCACTCCGTAACCGAGCAGATAGTTCGACTCAATGATTTACGCGGCGCAAGAACAGACAGGAGACAATGATGAAAGCTCAAAAGCTGAATCTCCAGGAGTACATCCGCAACATACCCGACTGGCCCAAGAAAGGTATTCTCTTTCGTGACATAACTCCGCTGTTGGGCGACCCAAAGGCCTTCGCGGCAGCAGTTGCAGCGTTATGTGAAGACTTCGCCGGTGCAAACATTGAATATGTTGCTGCTGTTGAGGCCAGAGGCTTCATTTTCGGCGCCGCCGTGGCAGAAAACTTGGGCGCTGGCTTCGTGCCGATACGAAAAAAGGGCAAACTCCCCTTCAAAACCGAAAGCGTTACTTACGACCTCGAATACGGCGCCGACACCCTGGAGGTGCACACGGACGCCATAGAAAAAGGTGCCACGGTTCTCATGGTCGACGATTTGCTCGCAACCGGCGGAACCATGGCCGCCGCTTGCAGGCTCATCGAAAAGATAGGCGGGCAGATTGCAGGAATAACATTTCTGATTGAACTTACGGAACTGCACGGCCGAGAGAAGCTTCCGGGCCGAAAGATCTCCGCCGTCATAGCTTACTGAACAGCTCCGCCGAAAAATAAAGGGCTCAGGAAAATATCCTGAACCCTCTTATCAGACAAAAACCCAATCGTCTTTTTACTTGCTGCGCCTTTTCAACGCGGCGACCGCACCCAAACCAATCAACACAACGGAACTTGGCTCGGGCACATTCGGAACGTGCAGGCTGTAATCGCCGCCGCCCACGAACTTAACGACCAGAGTATCCGGATTGGCATAGAAACTCGTATCCGGAACAGCCGTTTCGTCAAAGACAAAGTGAAACAGCACCGTATCAAAAACCGCTGCGCTGTAATCGTCCGGGTGCTTATCCAGAAATCCCACCGCGTGACCCTCCTGCGGAATATTAAACGCATCCAGAACACTGGCACTTGCGATTGTATTGTCATTTCGTATGTTATCGGCGTTTGCAGTCATAAAACATCTGTCCATCCCCGCATGGTCCGCAGCCACCACATCATAGTAAAGATTCCGTATGGGATAGTTTACCGCCGTGTAGCCTGCCCCCTGCGCAAACAAGCTGTCCGCCAATGACGATACGTAGCTTGAGACCTCATTCAGCGTGAAACCATCGAGGTACTTGAACTCAATCTCCGTGATAAATGGATTGGCTATCCCCTCTGGCGGGATGTCAGGTCCCAGCGGCGAGGTATTCGTAAGAAGAATATCCAGATAGCCCGGACCGCTCGTGATCGTCGCGGTCGCGGAGCCCTGTATGCCGCCGCCTATATTTGTCTGCGGAAAGTACGTCACGGTCACGGCCTTGCACTCAGCCGCAGACATTAACAGACAGAACGCGAGCAACAATCTGAAGAAATGGTTCCCTTTCATCTCAAATGCTCCCCCAGAATGTCTTTCTAACCCTAATACCTGCCGGCCACAGTAACCAATCCCGTCGCCTGCGCCAGTGCTCATTGATTAGGTCATTATAGGGCAATCACTCACTCTTGTCAATAGATTCCCCATCTTAACATTGCAAGTTTTTTTTGGCACTTTCCCTCACGCCTCCCAAGAAAGCACTTGCTCCCAGCTTTGCAGGTTCTAACTTCTTTTGCAAAAAGGATTCGTTGATTTGAAGAAAAATTCAGAATTTTCTGAGATTCTTGTTGCACAGAAGTGCATATTGTGTCATATTATTACATATTAGTGAGGATGTTACGTTATGCAGTTGATGTCAATAGAAGACTTGGCGGTTTATCTGGGCGATTCGAAACGCACGATTTATAAGTATATCGCCAGCGGCGACTGCCCCCCTTACATCCGCATAAGCGCCAAGAATATCAAGTTCGACCGGGCTGACGTGGATGCCTGGCTCGAATCAAAAAAGGTGGTACCCGACTCCACGAAAGAGTATTCGCCGCAAGGGTCGCTGCCTTGGACGCCGCGGGCCAAAGCCGTAATGAAAGCCGCCGAGCAGGCGGCACACCAATACAAATTGGCCGCTGTGGGAACGGGCGAGATGCTGCTGGGCATTGCGGAAGTTAAAGACTGCCTCGGAGCAACAATCCTTGGAAATCTCGGAGTCGACCGGATGAAGGTTCGAGACTTGTACGAGCAGTTGGTGCCAAGGGCGGGGGCCGCTCCTAAAGCCTCCGGCGATAAGTCGAACCTGGCTGATGATGCTCAAGCGGCCATTCGTTGTGCCGGTGAGCAGGCCAAACGATGGGGCCATGAATACATCGGCGCCGAACATCTGCTCGTCAGCATACTTCTTGCCGGCGAGGGATTGGGCCACAGGATTTTGACCGAGCTTGGCGTTACGCTCGATCGTGTATGCACCGAAACCGCAAAGCTGATTGCTTGCCAGCCCGCGCAAACAGAATAGCAACCCATAAGATTAAGGCGACGAAAAATGAAGGAAACTTCAGAAGATAAGGAAGGAAACAAGAAATGGTAAATCATATTGTTGGCTTCAATTGGGGAGGTTTGTTTGCTGCAATTGCTCTTGTGTTTTGGGTATTCATAATCGCGCTGGTTATCATCTGTTTGATAAGGGCGTCGAGGTACTTCATGAATGCCGGCAAAGAGCAGAAACTGATTCGAATGGAGCTTGGCAAGCTGGCCGAAGAAGTCCACCAACTGCGCCACCAGCTGAAAGGTGGCGGCGAACATGGAGCTGCGGCAAGAACAGAATAAAAATTGGTCAGGAGCAACACAAAAAGAAAGGAGCAAAAAGATGACCGTTGGAGTTGCATTCATTGTAGCACTTGTCATATTGTTCACACTGATCAAGTGGGGCCTAATCATTTGGGGTATTGTGTGGCTTGCTCGATATCTTAAGGGCAGCCGTGAGGAAAAACAACGCTTTCGATTGGAACTCGGCAAACTCGCCGAGGAGGTGCGTATCCTCCGAGAGGAATTAAGGGCGCAAAAACGGTAAGGCTTTTCGAGAAGGATAGTCCAAGTTGGAAAGGGACAATAGATGATAGACTGCACTTTAGCCTGGATGCCCGGCGCCATCGAGATCCTGATAGTCCTGATTGTCCTGGGGATTCCGTTTGCCTTGATCGTTTTGGTTGCAAAATACCTCCTGCGGCAAAACCGGGAAAACATAAGGCTCCGCCTGGAGGTTGGCAAGCTTGCGGATGAGCTTGAGCAGGTGCGAAAGAAGGCTCAGGGAGGAGACAGAGGCAAATCGTCGGATGAATCAGTGTGAACCTTTGTTGCGGTCACTATACGGTCGTTGCCATGCAAGTCTTTTTTGACCTTTACCTGCGTGACGCTGCCGGCGGCCCCGTACAGGTCTTTCACCGGCCGGCCATTTTTTGGGGGGGACCGAAGGGGCCGCATACGGTGGCCATGGTCAGCCTGTATTCAGGCGGACGTTTCCACTATTAATATTTCAAAGAGCGGGCTTGGAGGCAGTATTGCGTCACAGGCGAGCAAGCTCTTTGGTTGTATCTCATTTTCGGCGTTCAGCATTTAACGCCTGACGACTGACAACCAGCCACTATCGAGTGCCGCCTCCAGGCGGTCGGCGCCACACGGCCAGTTGAAGACCGTGCTTGCCGACGATGAATCGCTGATATCGCTCAAGCTCCGCCGGGACCCGATAGAGGCAATTCTTCTGACGAATCGGCCTGAGCCATCGTTGCGGTGACGATGCGGTCGTTGTTATGAAAATCTTTTTCAACCTTTATCTCCGTGAATATGCTGGTTTGCTCGAGCAGTTCTTTGACCGTGCGGCCCTGTGTGTAGCCAATCTCCAGCATCAGTGCCGCATCGGGCTTTAGGAAGTCGCCGACTTTTTCACAAATGCGGCGATAAACATCCAGGCCGTCCTGCCCGGCATAAAGCGCCAGCCTTGGCTCATAGTCCTTGACGTTCTTTTCGAGCTTCTCAAACTCCGGCGCGCTCACATAAGGCGGATTACACACAATCAAATCGAATTTACCAACATCGAGCTGCGGCACAATCGGCTCGAACAAATCCCCGCACAACAAGGTCACTCGCTCGTGCAGCCCGTGCTTTTCGATGTTTTGCGCAGCTATGGACAGGGCCGAGCCGCAAATGTCGGTTGCGATAATGCGGCAGTCGGCGTGATTTTTTGCGATGGCCGCCGCGATGCATCCGCAGCCCGTGCACAGGTCACAGACGAATTGGTGACCCTTTCGCCTTCGCAAAAATTCAATGGCACGCTCGGCGAGCAGCTCGGTTTCCGGGCGGGGGATCATACAGTCCGGCGCGACGTGGAGCTGGAGAGAATAGAATTCGGTTCTGCCCACCAGATATGCCACCGGCTCATGCTGGGCCGCGCGTTTGACCAAATCGCGGAGCCGGTCAAGCTGCTCTTTGCCGACCGGCTTGTCGAATTGTGTATATAGCTCGATGCGTTTTAATCCGAGGACGTGGCTGAGCAGCAGCTCCGCACTGAGCCTCGGGGAATCGATATCCTTCTCCGTAAGGTGCTCAGTAATCCAATTCAACAGCTTCTGTATGGTCCAGTCTTGCATTGCCAGATTATAGTTAGGGCGAAGAAGAGTGAAAAACAAAAAGAGGTTGGAGTGGGGGCGGGTTTGGAATCTGGTTCGATCCGGCTTCGGCAGCCGGGCTTCGTACAGGACTTCGCCGTGGCAAGGGGGCTTCGCCGCGACAAATTGGGTTCGATTGGGTTCGTTTTGGCTTTGGGGGCCCCTGACGAGCGAAAAATTGGGTTCGTTTTGGGTTCGTTTGGGTTCGTTTTTGGGTCGTGCCGAAGCGCCTCCGTTTCCGTAATCCTTTGTTGCGACTGGGCTTGCGTAGATTTTGTCTGTTTTCGAAATTGGGTTCGTTTGTACAAAAAAGGGGGCGATTTGTCGAGGATATTCGACACTTGTCGAGGGCAGAAGGTAGAAGAGTGTAGGCGTATAAGCGTATAAGAGTACAGGGCATCCTGATGCTCGATTCTCGATTCTCGATTCTTGATGCTTGAGGGTCGATTCTTGCGTGTATGGTGCTGTTTTGGGTCAAAACGCGCCGCCATTCAATCTGACATGTCCATTGAAGTTCCGCCATACATGTTTGCCATCCCCCCAAGGGAAGGGGCAAGGTGCCGGCCCCTACGAGGGAGCCAACGGGTGGGGATTATACCCGATTTTGGGTTGGAAGTAAAGGGAAAAGTCGGCAAGACCGAGGACGACAGGCGGGGAGGTTTTAGTGGTTAAGGTTTTTGGCCGGGCAAGGGGACGGGAGACCAGACGGGGGAGCTATCCATACCTGTGTTGGTCAGTTGTTTCTTTTCAGTGCCATCAGGATTGACTATGCCAATGTAATCTATCCGTTCCCGTTTTGAAATGAAAGGTATTTTCATGGAAGGCCTGGATGACCAAAAAGCAATCTTCTTGCCATCAGGAGACCATTCGCCAAGCGCATCGAAGGCAGCATTCTTTGTGAGGTTTCTCTGGTCACTGCCATCGGTATTCATAACATAGGTTTCATAATTTCCATCTCTATTTGACAGAAAAGCAATCTTCTTGCTATCAGGAGACCACCGAGGGCCTGCATCTATAGCGGCATTATTGCTGAGATTTTTCTGCTGACTGCCATCTGGGTTCATTACGAAGATTTCGAAATCTCCGTTTCTATTTGATGCAAAAGCAATCTTGTTGCCATCAGGAGACCATTCGCCAAGCTTATCGAAGGCACCATTCTGTGTGAGGTTTCTCTGGTCACTGCCATCGGCGTTCATAACATAGATTTCATAATTTCCATCTCTATTTGACAGAAAAGCAATCTTCGTTCCATCAGAAGACCAGCAAGGCTGTATATCTCCAGCAGGGTAACTTGTGAGGTTTTTCTGATCACTCCCATCAGCATTAAGATCGATAGCAGGATTATTCGTGAGGTTCTTCAGGTCGTTACCATCAGCGTTCATAACATAGATGTCAGGCATTCCATTTCTATCTGATTGAAAGGCAATCTTTGTCCCATCAGGAGACCAAGCAGGGTCGCGATCTGTGGCAGGGTTATTTGTGAGGTTCTTTCGTCCACTGCCATCGGCATTCATAACATAGATTTCACGATTTCCAGCTCGAAGTGATACAAAAACAATCTTCTTGCCGTCAGGCGACCATTCGCCAAGCATATCGAAGGCAGCATTCTTTGTGAGGTTTCTCTGCTCACTACCATCGGCATTCATAACATAGATTTCGGAATTTCCATCTCTAACTGATGTAAAGGCTATCTTATATTGTTTATTTGGCTTGACGTGTCCGTCCTGTTTCTTACAGCCATAGCCGGTCAGGACTGATACGGCTATCAATATAACCAACTGTGTCTGCCTCATTTTTTTTCCTTTTCACCCGCAAATAGCCTTCAAGATGCTATCAAAGTGTACAGCCTGCATTACAGAATTGCAAGCAGGGGGGTAAACCCGCCAGACGGACCCTCCTACGGCGGGTAAACGGGGGACAAGTCCGCCAAACGAACGGCGGACAAGTCGGCGGGCTAAGGATTTTTCGCGTGGCAAGGCAAGGGTGGGGGCGAGCGTACAGGGATAAAGACGCAGGAGACCATCCCCAAGCTTCGCTTGAGGCTGCCACCCGTGGACAAGTGCTGTTGGCTAAAAGGTGTGGGCCCGTCCGCGAGGATCAAACGGATGGAACCGCGGGCGAAACCCGCGGCTAAACATTTGGTCAGATGCCGGGTGCGGAAGATTTGGTGGTGCGATGGATCGCACCCTACGACGAGGGTGAGTTTGTCAGTGGGGTGTTTCTGCGTTGATTTTTTGGATGAGGGGCGGGAGCTCTGAAAGTTGGGTTATCTTCCAGACGGTCTGTGGGGTTTTCTTTCCGATGTTTGTGTAGGCGGTTTTTAGAACGGCCCTCATGCCGCTTCTTATGGCCGGCTCTATATCCTTGTCGATGCGGTCGCCGACGAACAATATATTCTCGAGCATCTCGCCGATTCTCTCAGCGGCTATCTCGAAAATCCTGATGTCGGGCTTTCGAAAATCGAATTCGTATGAATAGACCTTGACGGCGAAGAAATCGAGCAGGCCGAATTGCTCCAGATGTTTTTCGAGGGAACTTCCGTTGACAAAGGTGTTCGAGACTATTCCGAGCTTGAGTCCCATTGTCTTGAGCGCGGTCAATGTCTCTTTCGCTCCGGGCTCGGCACGGCCGACCCTGCTTAGAGGCTCATACCAGAGCCACGCAAACTGCCGCCACTGCTCTCGGTCGAGGCTGATACCTCTTCTCTGGCCGATTCTCCTTAGCAGGGCCAGCGAATTAAAGTCGTTCCTGGTTGTGTTTGAGAGCCAGTGACGTATCCTCAGGGAGATGAGGTTTCTCCAGCAGTAGTACTCGAAGCAGCCGACGGGCTGTCCGAGGCCCTTGAGGAAGTCGTATGAGAGACGGGCCCCCTGCCGAAAGAGCCTTGTGGTGTTGACTTTTCCGAAACTCAGCAGGGTCTCGCCGAGGTCAAACAGAACGGCTTTGATCTTCCTGCTCGTCATCATAGGGCTGCGGCCCGCCAAAGACGCAAGGCCGCCCAACACAGGTGTAGTGAAAACTTATCCGCTCATTCTCTGAGCGGCGGCAGCTCGTCAGCAAAAACCTCCCGCACCCATCCGAACATTTCCTCGTCGGAGATCGCTGATACGCGGTCAGCGGAATACTCAGCGTCTATTCGGTCCTTTATCTTAGCGATTCGAGGATTATGCTTGGGTATTTCTATCTGGTATCTTGCCTCAATCCAGTGCTTTATGCCCGCCGCCCCCGTTTTGTCCGTAATAGCAACACTCACAGGGCGATTCAGCAAAGTTTTGGTGTCGAAGCAATTGTATATCTCCTCGTCCTTCAGCAGACCGTCGGCGTGGATACCGGCACGCGTGACGTTGAAATCCCTGCCCACAAGGGGATAATTGTGGGCGATTTCAAAACCCAGCTCTCTTCTGGCGTATTCGGCAAGCTCGGTTATCACTGCGTAGTTGACGCCCGGCGTCAGTCCCTTCAATTGCGCATGTTCGACAACCAAAGCCTCGAGGGGGGGATTGCCCGTTCTCTCGCCAACGCCGAGGATGGCCCCGTTAGCGGCGCTGCAGCCGTAGAGCCAAGCGGCCGTCGCGTTTACGAGGACCTTGTGAAAGTCGTTATGGCCGTGCCATTCAAGGCGCTCTGGTGGAACACCGATTTCTCGAAGGCCGTGCACGAGCTTTGGAATACTGCGTGGAAGCGCAAAGCCCGGCCAGGGAAGCCCAAATCCGAGTGTATCACAAAGGCGAATCTTGACAGGCATCTTGTATTCTTCGCCCAAGTTCATTAACTCGTGGGCAAAGGGAAGAACAAAGCCCTTGAAATCAGCCCGGGTTATGTCTTCGAAGTGGCATCGCGGAATGACCCCGTTGTCCATCGCCGCTTTGGCAATGTCGAGGTAGCCGTTGATCGCCTGGCCGCGTGTCGTTCGCAGCTTGAGGAATATATGATAATCACTCGCCGAGGTAAGAATGCCGGTTTCTCTGAGCCCCATTTGAGAAACGAGCTTGAAATCAGCCGCAACGGCCCTGATCCAGCCGGTTATCTCCGGATACTTGTAACCGCGCTGCTTACATAGTTCGACGGCTTTTCTGTCGCGCTGGGAATACAGAAAGAATTCACTTTGGCGGATCAACCCCGTACCGCCATCTATTTCGTGCAGAAAATCGTATATCCGGAGGGTTTGCTCGGGCGTATAAGGGGGCCTTGCCTGTTGACCATCGCGAAAGGTGGTATCAGTTATCCAAATGTGCTCTGGAATGCTGTATTCGACCGTCTGGCCGTCGAGCTGCGCCCTGGGAAACTCGCTGTAAGGGAAGACGTCGCGATAGAGGTTGGGTTTTTCGACATCTGCCAGCCTGAAATCGTCGTTCACAGTTACACCTCCAGTATCTTTGACTGTCCAAAGCTCGATTCACGAGACACAAACAGTGGCCGAGATGGGATTCGAACCCATACGCCCTTGATCGGGCAGGGGATTTTAAGTCCCCAGCGTCTGCCATTCCGCCACTCGGCCAAACCTTTGTCCTGCAACAAGTTACGACAAATGCAACTCGCAGCCGCCCTCTTCCGGACTCCACGGGGACGCCATTTACGGATTTCCACTGGAGATGGCAAGCCCGAGCACGAAATAATTCTATCCGAAAGGCCCGGCTCCATCAATGCAAAAATCGGCTTGTGCGGCTCGAAGGGCTTGGAAAGCCAACGGTCGGATTCGCACCAAGAACCACTGGTGTAAAAAACCATAGCGTGGAAACTGTAAGTCAAGCAAAAGCGGACAAGTTGCGGATAGAAGCGATACCGAGTTGGCGCAAGACCCGGCGCAGATTGCCCAAGACACCCCGATTTGGCCGAGATCTTAGCGGTCTGCCCGGAGCTTCCCGAGCATATCGAGCTAGCCATGAAGGCGCTGGTCATAGCAGCCAAGGCAGCGCAGGAGTACGAGTATAAGAAATGATAGCCTCACAAAACTTCAGTATCGTCGCAGAAGTTACCCACAACTTTTGGGACAATACTAAAGATTGTTGCCACCAAAGGGGGTGAAACTGCGACAAAACGGAAGATTTGCGCGCCTTGCAAAAAACGAAAGCCCTCATAAGTGACTGCCTTATAAGGGCTTGAGTGAACTGGGCGGTATAGGACTTGAACCTACGACCTCCTGCGTGTCGAGCAGGCGCTCTAGCCACCTGAGCTAACCGCCCTGCTGGCATTATACGGTATCTCCAATGGCGGCAAGAATCAAGATATTTTTGCCAACCACTCGTAATAAAATCAGCCACCGAGCGCTGCCCCATAGGTGTTTTACATGCCGAACAGGCGAGTCACCGGTGAGGTCCGACGGCAGGAAAGTCGTGCCTGAGGTCTACAGAAAAGAAGAAACACACGACGGTCCGTACTTTATAGATGCTCCTGACATGGTTTTTATTCCCGAGTAAGGGTCCAATATGAGAGGTTATCTGAGCGCGGGCAAGCTGACCGGGACCGGTGCATTCTCAGGCAAGCACAGTTATCACGATGCTTTTTTATTGGTGAGTAATAGAAGCGTCGTAAGGGGTATTGTTGACGAACCGTCTGTAGTTGGCGCCGGCAAGCCAATCAAATCGCTGGTGGTCGATAGTTGAGCTGCGGCCAGTGACGCGGTCTCGCCGGATGCGGTCAAGATGGCCGCGCCGTTCTCAAGAAGCCGATTCCGCAGCAGCTCAAGAAATGTTTGTCACGGTGCGGCAAACTGTTACAATACGGCGAATCCGAGGGGTCGATTCACCCGGGTTTCGGATATCCTGTGACCGAAGGTCAAATCGGCCGGGGATGGAATGGGAACTTGATAAGCAGGTGTGTGAATTATGAAGAAAGCGGCAGCGGTAATTGTATTTGTTGTGCTGGCAGGGATTTTCATTGCTATCGGTCTTACCCGAAAGGCAAGCCAAGAAGCCGGGCGTCGTATCGCGGTGATTCCCAAGGGCACGACGCACATTTTCTGGCAGGCGGTTCGGCGGGGCGCCGAACGAGCTGGCACCGAGGCCGGGGCGACCATTTTCTGGAACGGGCCGGAACGAGAGTCTGACCGGGAAAGGCAGAAACAAATTGTAGAAGATTTCATCGTTCAGAAGGTTTCGGGGATAGTGCTGGCGCCGAACGACAGCAAGGCCCTTGTGCCGTCCGTAGAGAAGATTTTTGAGCGTGGGATACCGTGCGTCATCATTGACTCGGCCATAGAGACGGACAAAATCGTGTCTTTTGCGGCCACGGACAATTACAAGGGAGGTGTGCTGGCGGCCAGGCGGATGGGCGAGATTCTCAACGGCAACGGGAAGATAATCGTGGTCAAGTACGTTCCCGGCTCGGCGTCGACAACGGAGCGCGAGAACGGGTTCATAGATACCATCAAGAAGGAATTTGCAGGCATCGAAATCGTGGATGCGAAATACGGTATGGACACGCCGGAGACGGCCCTGCAGGCGACCGAGGACCTGCTGACGAAGAATGCCGAGCTGGACGGCCTTTATGCGTGTAATGCGTCCACTTCGGTCGGGGCGCTTCAGGCGCTGCGCACTCAGGGGCGGGTGGGCAAAATCAAGATGGTCGGGTTTGACGCCGAGCAGGCGCTGGTGGACGGACTCAAGGCCGGTGACATTGATTCGCTGGTGGTTCAAAATCCCTTCAAGATGGGTTATGAAGGCGTCAAAGCAGTGCTGGCGAAACTCGACGGCAAAGATGTGCCCAGGCGCATCGATACCGGCGTGGAGCTGGTGACAAAAGGGCGCTTGGAGGAGCCGGAAATTAAGGCCTTACTCAATCTCCAATGAGAGCGACCAACGAGAATGTCGAGCGGCGGGGCGGAGCGGGCACACTGTGGATGACGGGAATATCCAAGCGGTTCGGGCCTGTTCAGGCGCTTTCCGATGTCACTTTCGGGGTCCAGGCGGGAACGGTGCATGCACTGGTCGGAGAGAACGGCGCGGGCAAATCCACGCTGATGAAAATTCTGGCAGGAGTTTATCGGCCGGACGAAGGCGCTATCGAAATCGGCGACCAATTGTGCCAATTTGACAACCCTCAGCAGGCCCTGGCCGCGGGCATATCGATGATCTATCAGGACTTGGACCTCGCCGAGCACCTGACGGCGGCAGAAAACGTTTTTCTCGGCAATGAGCCGAGAGGATTTCTGCCTTTGACAGTTGATCACAAAGCGATGGTCAAGGCAACAGCCGAGCTGGCGGAGCGTTTCAATTTCGATATCGACCCGAACGCGGTTGTCTCGGAACTGCCCACCGGCGACTGCCAGATTGTCGAGATTATAAAGGCGCTGGCCCGCAACGCTTCGATTATCGTGATGGATGAGCCCACGTCGTCGCTCTCCGAGACCGAGACCGAGAGGCTCTTTGGCGTCGTGCGAGGGCTGCGCGAAAAGGGCATCAGCGTGATCTACATATCTCATCGACTCGAAGAGATAATCGGTCTGGCCGATGAGGTAACGGTGCTGCGAGACGGCAGGGTGGTGCACTCGGAATCGATGACCCGACTGGATATACCGCAAATCGTGCGGCACATGGTGGGCCGTGAGCTGACGGAGTTCTTTCCGGCGCGGCACGCAGAGGTGGGTGACATTCGCGTGAGGGTGGACGATTTGTCTTCGGGCGGCAAAATCAAAGATGTCTGTTTTGATATTCGCGCGGGTGAAATCGTGGGGATGGCGGGCCTGGTCGGCGCGGGACGAACCGAGGTGGCACGAGCCATATTCGGTATCGATAAGAAAACCAGCGGCTCAATCAGCCTTGACGGCAGGGAGCTGGCAATCAATTCACCCGCCGAGGCCATAGCCAGCGGCATCGCTTATCTGACCGAGGACCGCAAGCGGACGGGGCTGTGCCTGGAGCTGCCATGCAGCTGGAACGTTACGCTGCCCAATCTTGCGGCCATAGGTATGAAGAATATCATCAGGCCGGCACGGGAGAACAAAATTGTGGAGGAAATCGGCTCGCGCATCGCAATCAAGTGGCTGGGGCCGCAGGCGGCGGTAAGCTCTTTGTCGGGGGGCAATCAGCAGAAGCTCTTGATCGCCCGCTGGCTGCTGGCGCAGTCAAGGTTTTTGATTTTTGACGAACCGACCAGAGGCATCGACGTCGGAGCAAAGAAGGAAGTGTACATACTGCTGAACGACCTGGCTGAGAAGGGCAAGGCTGTCCTGTTCATCTCATCGGAGCTGCCGGAGCTTTTCGGGATAGCCGACCGGCTCCTGGTGATGAGGCGGGGCAGACTCGTGGGAAACCTGGTGGCCGGCGAAACGACGCAGGAAGAGGTCATGCATTTGGCGGCTGTGGAGGAAAACTGAATGAGCAAATTCACGAGACAGTTGCTGCCGTTCGGCAGTCTGACGCTGATAATCTGTATTCTCTCGGTGCTCAGACTCGACACGTTCCTTACGGCGGGCAATTTTCTCAATGTTCTGCGTCGCTCGAGCGTCAACGGCATCATCGCTGTCGGTATGACGGCAGTTATAATTTCGGCGGGAATAGACCTCTCCGTCGGGTCGATGCTGGCACTTGCCGGCATGGTAGGGGCATATACGATGATCGCCCTCGGCGGGGCGGAGCCGACGGCCTCGGTAATGATTGCCGGCACTATGGTTGGTGTTATTATGGGTACTTTGTGCGGCCTGGTGAACGGCTGGCTTATCACCAGGCTCAGGCTCCAGCCCTTTATAGTGACACTGGGCACGATGAGCGCGTTTCGCGGAATATCATACGTAATGAATGATGGACAGCCATACAATGTTCCCGGCTACAAGTATCTTGGCGAGGGGCTGATTCCGCTGTGGAAGTCCATGGAGACAACCGCGGTCGGCGAACAGATTGAAGTTGTCCGCGGAATACCTATTTCTGTTGTGATATTTCTCGTTATCATAGCGGCGGCGGGTTTTATTTTCAAATATACCCGGTTGGGACGATATACTTATGCCATCGGTTCTAATCGAGAGGCCGCATTTCACGCCGGGGTAAATGTAGACCGTAATCTTATCTACATCTATACCCTCACGGGACTTCTCGTGGGTGTAGCCGCAATGATTGCGACCAGCCGAACCGTTTCCGCTCAGCCGACCGCCGGCATCGCTCTCGAACTCGACATTATCGCAGCCGTAGTGATCGGCGGGGCGAGCCTGGCCGGGGGTCGGGGCACGATAACCGGTACTATAATAGGAACGTTGTTGATTGGTTTTCTGCGAAACGGATGCACGTTGTTGGGCATATCCACAAACGTCCAGCTAATAGTGATAGGAGGGATAATCATCGCGGCGGTCGCTCTGGACCAGCTGGCCCGCAGCAGGGCCGGATCCTCCGGGGCAGCGTAATTCGGACCCTCCGGGCCGAGACTCTTGACACAAACTGCAGTGAATTAGTCTCGCAATCTGAGAGACAGGATATAGCTTTGTTGTTTTGCCGCGACCGATTCACCCATTCGTCTCGGTGTCGTTCTTTTCGGCCTCATCCTCGGCAACAGCCTCTGCTTTGGCTTTCTGGGCTTCCGCAATTGCCTTTTCGGCCTCTGCCCTGGTCTTTTCAGCTTCGGCCATTGCCTTTTGCGCTTGGGCCTTTATCTTGTCGGCCTCGGCCACGGCTTTCTCGGCTTCGCTGATCGCCGTTGCCGCTTCCTTCTTCTCGGCCTCGGCGGATTGTTGGGCCTGGGTCGCTTGCTGTCTTGCTTTTTGAGCGGCGGCTGTCGCCACTTCCAGTTCGGCTTGCGCGTCTCTCAGGTCGCGCCTTGCCTGCCGCTTTTCGAGTGACGCCTGTCGGCGCTGTTCATCCAATTCCTGCAGTTTCTTCCGCTGTTGCTGCTCGTGGGCACCCAAGCCCAGCGGATCCATAATGGTATCCTGAAGGTCTTTGCCGTAGTCGGGCCGCTCGTGTTTTCTTCTGAGCTGCTCGACCATGTCCTTGTTCGGTATGCCGCCTGTCGAGATGGTTGGTGTGAGGATGAAAACGGTCTCGACGGCCCGCTCCTCGTAGTCTTTGCTGGAGAAAAGAACGCCGAGGATGGGTATATCCTTGAAAAACGGCACGCCGCGGACGACGGAGTGCTCTTCGGACTTTCTTATGCCTCCGATGACGAGGCTTTCCCCCTGGCGGATGCGGTTTTCCTTATTGTAGATTTCTCGTTTGCTGACGATGCGGATTTGCTTTACCCCTTCGGGAATGTTTTTTGAGCCGATAAGGGCGGTTGTTTCCAGGCCGATGTAGCCATCCGCGAAGACATGCGGGGTAATTTCGAGAGCGTCCACTACGTCCACGTATTCCGTCCGCGTCTCGACAAAACCGTCTCTGTCGTGCAGGAACACCTGTTCCAGCGGCACCTTCTCCGACGACTCAATCCTCGCCTTTTGGCCATTGACCACCTCCAGCGATGGATTCATAAGGACTTTCAGATACCCCTTCGACTCCAGCAGGTCGACCAGGGCGAGGAAGTTATGTTCCTGGCTGAAGTACCCGATCTTGAGGCCCATCTTGGACCGGGCCACCTCCCTGAGTGAGGCCCCCGGAAACGCAGGAAGAGGCGGATTCTCCTGGACCAGGTTAAGAACATCGCTGCCCCAGAGACGGGCCGAACCGCCTGCAGTAATGTCCTCGCCCAGCAGGTCACCGATCTCGACGGTGGTCTCCCAATCCAGCGTCATATCTGCATAGACTTCAGAGATCAGACAGTCTATTTTCACTTGAATGGGTGCAACGTCCACCATCTCCAGAAACTCGAGGACCGCATCGATATCGTCCTTCGTCGGACACCTGGCCACCAATTGATTGGTGGCCGGGTTGCTGCTGACGGTGTAGTCGGCCGCCGTGGTGGATTTGCCTTTTTCGTCAAAAAGCTTATGGGCAAACTGTTCATTTACCATCGCGGCCAATTGGCCGGATGTATGATGCCTGCAGAAGTAGAAGAGCTTCCACTCTTTTCCGCCGCCGACCGTTTGCTCGACGATTTTTGGCGGCGCCTGGTAAATGTCCGGCATTGGAATGTTCGAATCGGCCACTGTCCGAATGGTTCCCACGTCCCGGCGGATGCGCTGGGACTGCAGCTCGGTGGGTTTTTGGGCAAAGAAGTCGCCACAGCCGCAAAAAGAGCCCATGACGCAGATAATCACAGCCCAGTCTACAATTTTGTTACAGCAAATCCTTATGTTTCTGATACTCATGTCCCCGGAGCGGTCACTCGCAAAAAACACTTCTTGGTGTGCAACATACCGGCTCGGCAGGTTTCTGCGGGTGTATAAGGACCCCACCCCAAACCACTACATCGCATAATGCTCTTATCGGTTGACCGACTGCGATAAAATTAATTTATCCGACTTTGGCCGGATAATCCGAAAAGTCCGACCTTTTGTCTGCCAGTTGCCCTGCCATGCTCTTATGACATGAGGCGCCTTTGGCTTTGAATCACCATTTCAATGCTCATGACGTGGGTGAACCTCTCTTTTATGCAGGCCGGATTAAGCCTCCGGCGGAACAAAGCCGCCAAAATCCGCAACCGAGAATTCGCCCCCCTCAACTTCGAATCGTAAACGCTCCTATCGGTAGATATGCGAGTCCGACTGTCTGGTTTTCACATTTCCTCATCGACCCATTTACGCATCTGCGCATCTACTTGTATGGCCACGAGCCACGACTTCACGCCCTTATGATATCGGTGATTTTCATGAGTCGGCTGGTGTTGTCGCGCTCGGCCTCGGCTAATTTGTCGTAAATGAAGCGGATGGTTTCGTGCAGCTCCGGGATGACGACGTGCTCCAGGACATTGACCCGCCGGCGGGTCATCTGCAATTCAATCGCCAAGAGACGCGCCTGCTTCTCCTTTTCCGCCAGCTCAATCAAAAGGTCGAATGCCCGCTCCAAAGCCAGCAGCGCAACGTCCAGCTCTCCCGACGTTGCTGCAAAGCCATAGCAGATAATCTCCCCTGCTATCTCCTTCAGCAGGTGCGGCACTTTCACGCTCATGATGCTGGCAAACTCCACGGCCAGGCTGAACTTCTTGGTCGGAACGGCAAGGGCGGCCTTTATATCCTCCGGCTCCATCGTCGCCCGCGCCACCATGAAACGCCGGCACGTCTCCAGCAGCTCGCTCTCGACCTTTTTGCGCAGAGGCTGAATCTCTTTGGCGATATGGATTAGCTGCCGCGAAAGCTCGTCCCGCTTTTCGCTGAGCAGCCGATGTCCCCGCTGCGCCAGCGCCACGCGCTTTCGCAGATTCAGCAATGTCATCCGTGTCGCATTAACGTTCGCAAGCATAGGTTGCGCCAATCCTAATATCGAAATTCGAAATCCGAAACAAATTCGAAATTCAAATACCAAATGCTCAAAAGGCTATTCGCTCCTGCGTAAAATTGCTCCAAAAATGTTCATAAGCTCGGTTGCTTCCTCTTCCAGACCTTTGCGTTGCTGTTCCCATTCCGCGTCAGCCTGGGTATCCATAAGCTTCAACCAGTATCGACTCTCTTTCGCCTCCTTACGACATAATTTAATCCTCATAACGAAGTCCTTCTTGCTGAGGGACTCGTTAGCCTCGATATAATTAGCGCCCACCGAACCTGTGGACCGAATCAGTTGTCTCCCATCCTCAGCATTTGCCGGGGTCCTGCCCACTTTCTTCAGAAAGGTTCTGACATTTTTGGCAAAGGCAAGCGTCCGGTCCTCCAAATCATATCGTTTCGAATTTCTAATTTCGGTCATTTGCATTTGTTTCGTGCTTCGGATTTCGTGTTTAGTGCTTCTCACGGTTTCGCTTTCGTGCGAAACCGTGGCATATACTTTTCGATGAGCTTTATGTCGATACGTTTCAGCTCCGCGTTCTCGAACATGCTCAGAAGCTCCCAGCCCAAATCAAGCGTCTGCTCCACCGTGCGATTCTCATAATAATCCTGTGAGACATAGCGGGCCTCGAACTGTTTCGCGAAGGTCATGTATTTCCTGTCTTCTTCCGAAAGGGCCGCTTCGCCCATAATGGTAGCGAGCTCCTCCATCTCTTTGCCGCGGGCGTAGGCGGCATAGAGCTGATTGTAAAGGTCGGCGTGGTCCTCACGGGTCTTTCCCTCGCCGATGCCCTTATCCTTCAATCGCGACAGGCTCGGCAAGACATCGACCGGCGGGGACACCGCCTTTCGGTGCAGCGGCCGCGACAGAATTATCTGGCCTTCGGTAATATAGCCCGTCAAATCCGGCACCGGGTGTGTCTTGTCGTCCTCCGGCATCGTCAACACCGGCACCATGGTAATCGAGCCCTTCCTGCCCTTGATTCGACCCGCTCTTTCGTAAACGGTCGCCAGGTCCGTATAGAGATACCCCGGATACCCTCGCCTTCCCGGCACCTCCTTTCGCGCAGCGCTGATTTCGCGCAAGGCCTCGCAGTAGTTGGTCATATCGTTCAAAATAACCAGCACGTGCATATCGAGGTCGAAGGCGAGATATTCGGCCGCGGTAAGCGCAAATCGCGGGGTGGCTATTCGCTCAATCGCAGGATCGTTCGCCAGATTGACGAACATCACGGCACGCTCGATGGCGCCGGTTTCCTGCAGGTCGTTGATAAAGAACTGGGCCGCTTCAAAGGTGATTCCCATCGCCGCAAACACCACCGCGAACTCCTCGCCCTTACCGAGCACCGTCGCCTGGCGGGCAAGCTGGGCCGTCACGTTATCGTGCGGCAGACCCGAGCCGGAAAATATCGGGAGCTTCTGACCCCGCACGAGCGGATTGAGTCCGTCGATGGTCGATATGCCCGTCTGGATAAACTCATTGGGGTAGTCACGTGCGTAAGGGTTGATCGGGCTGCCGTTAATGTTAACCAGCTTCTCGGGAATAATGGCAGGTCCACCATCCTTGGGCTCGCCCAGCCCGCTGAACACCCTGCCCAAGATGTCCGGTGCGACCGCCAGCTCCAGAGGCCTGGCCAGAAAGCGCACGGTGCTCTGCTCGACGTCGATGCCCCGCGTGCCCTCGAATACCTGGACGAGCACTTTATCTCTTTCGACCTGAAGAATCTGGCCGTGGCGTATCGAGCCGTCACCAAGCTCGATATCGACAATATGGCCGTACTTGGCCTCATCGACCATCTCGACCATCATCAAAGGACCGGCAATGCTTGCAACCGTTTGGTATTCTTTCACAGATAACATCTCGACTCCTGTTCTCGTATCTCGTACTTGGCTTCACGACCGTCAGGCCGTGACAGCGGCCTGCAACTGCTTCATCTGTTCGTCGATCTTCTCCCGTATGCCGGCAATCTTGTCCATTTCATCCCGCGGAGTATACTTGGCCCTGGCAATATCCTCCCTCACCGCCAGCTTGAATATCTGCGAAGTCTCCGCCCCGGCGTCGATGGCCGCCAGCGCACGTTCGTGAAAATGCAGAACTGTCTTCAGCATCTCGTACTGCTTCGGCATCGAAGTAAAGGTGTCCACTTCGTGGAAGGCGTTCTGATGCAGGAAGTCCTCACGAATAGACCTGGCCGTCTCCAGTGCGAGCCTGTCCCGCGGCGACAGCGCCTCGGCGCCCACAAGCCTCACAATCTCACGCAGCTCCGCCTCCTGCTCCAGCAGACCCATCGCCTGCACCGTCAGTCGCTGCATCTGGTCGCCCTGGTCCCTGTCCTCAAAACAGGACTTTAAGTATTCTTTATAGAATGAATATGAGGTCAGCCAGTCAATGGCCGGGAAGTGACGCTGGTAGGCGAGCTCACCCTTGAGGGACCAGAAGACCTTTACGACGTGGAGTGTGGCCTGAACGACGGAATCGGAGAGGTCGCCTCCCGGGGGGCTGACGGCGCCGATGATGGAGAGATTTCCCTCTCGTTCGGGCTTTCCGACGCACTCGACGCGACCGGACCTTTCATAGAAGGAAGCGATGCGGGCGGCCAGATAAGCGGGGTAACCTTCCTCGGCGGGCATCTCTTCGAGGCGGGTGGAGATTTCGCGCATGGCCTCTGCCCATCGGCTGGTGCTGTCGGCCATAAGCGCCACGACGTAGCCCATGTCGCGGAAGTATTCGGCGATGGTGATGCCGGTGTAGACGGAGGCTTCTCTGGCGGCGACGGGCATGTTGGAGGTGTTGGCAATCAGGACCGAGCGCTTCATCAGGGGCTCGCCCGAGCGGGGGTCCTTCAGTTCGGGGAACTCGGTCAGGACGTCGGTCATTTCGTTTCCGCGTTCGCCGCAGCCGACATAAACGACGATGTCGGCGTCAACCCACTTTGCCAGCTGGTGCTGCACGACGGTCTTTCCGGTACCGAAGGGGCCGGGAACACAGGCGGTTCCCCCCTTGGCAATGGGAAAGAATGCGTCGATGACGCGCTGGCCGGTCACGAGGATGGTGTTTGGCGCGAGCCTTCTTTTGTTCTGGCGGGCGATGCGAACGGGGCACTTCTGCATCAGCTTCAGCTCGGTTTCGCCGCCGTCCTCTGCGACGCAGACGCCGATGGTTTCCTCGACGGTATAGTCGCCCTCGGCCAAGTTCCGGATGGTTCCGGTCGCCTCCGGCGGGACCATGATTTTGTGATTGACGCTGACGGTTTCCTGTACCTCGCCGATTATGTCACCGGGGCCGACTTTGGCGCCGTTTTCGATGGTTGGCTTGAAGTGCCATTTCTTTTCGCGATTTAGGCCGGGCATGGCCGAGCCTCTGCTCATGAACTCGCCCTCGGCCTTGTAAAGGGCATCGAGCGGCCTTTGTATGCCGTCGTAGATACTCTCGATAAGGCCGGGACCCAATTCGACGCTCAGAGGCAATTCGGTATCGACGACGGGTTCGCCGGGGCCGATGCCGGTGGTTTCCTCATAGACCTGTATTGAGGCCAGGTCGCCCTTTAGCTCGACGATTTCGCCGATGAGGTTAAGCTGGCTGACGCGGACCACGTCGTACATTCTGGCGCCGGTCATGCCCTCGGCGACAACGACGGGTCCGGCGACTTTGACTACTTTTGCCTGTCTTTCCTTAGCCATATCAAAATCCCTTGTGCATCGTATTGCGTAAATCGTATTGCGTACATCGTTTTAGTCACTGACCTTGAGCTTCTTGATGAGACTTGAAATCATCCGACAAAGGTGGTCCAGCTTCTCCAGCAATACACCTTCTTTATCATGCTGCAAATAGTGTAACTCCTTTGCTATCGTTATCTGCGTTTCCAGTTCTGCACAACTTCCCAACGCCATGCGCAAGAACTGCTTGTATTCCTTGTTGTGAAAGCGCCTGAAACCTTCGGCAATATTCGAAGGTATGGAGACCGCCGACTTTCTCATTTGACTGATTAAACCGTACAACTCGTGGCTGGGGAAGCTCTCGCTTAACTTGTAGGTATCCTTAACCACCTCGATTCCCAACTTCCAAATATCCAAATCTCTGTAAGTCTTTATCTTTCCATTCATACATTCTGTTTCGCAATACGCATCACGCATGACGCGTAACCTGCACTTAGTTTTCCTTCAAGATGTTGACGCCGGTGGCCATTCTCAGGACCTGGGCGAGGGCGTCGGTGGCGAAGCCTTCGGACTCGGTGGTAAACGGCACAACAACGATGCAAGGTGTGGGGGCCTTGGTGGTTGCGGAGAAGACCTCCTCGGCCTCCGGGGCGATATTCTCGGCCACGACGATGAGCGTATATTTGCCGTCGATTATCTTTTCGGCGGTCTCGGCGACGTCGCCAGCGGTTTGGCCGACGGCAAATGTATCAAGGCCCAGAGCGGAGAACGGCATCACAAAATCGGCGTCGCCTAAAACTGCTGCTTTACCTTTCATAATAACTCGTATCTCGTATCTCGTGGAGCGTATCTCGCATTGCGCATCATGAGATTCGGTCTAAAATAAGTTTCGTGTCCAGGCTATTTTTCTTTGCGGTTAGTATTAGTCTGACGGTTCGGATTTCGTTTTCCTTCATTAACAGATACGCGATGATGGGCTGTGGACCGGCGGTAATCTGAGTGGTGGTTTTCACGAAGCCCATCAGGAACTCTTCGCACTGCTGTTCGAGCTTCAAAAAGGACTTATTCGAGGCGAGGTAGTTCGCGCCGGTTTCGACGAGCCGATGATAAGGCGTGACAAAGAACAGCGAGCCCATTTGCTCGTAGCCGAGGTCCAGGCCTTTTTCGAGGCGTTCGAGCTGGAGGAAGCCGCCGTCGAGAAACACGTTTCGCTGCTCTGCCTCGGTGAATTTCAGTCGCAGCATTGTGCGGATATTGGTCAGGTCGATCCGGATTCTGAAAAGTCCGATTAGAAAGACGCTTTCCAGCCGATGTGCCTGCGTGAGATTGTACTCGGCCTCGAAGCGGTCGATGGCGTAATCAATGCGGCGAACGTCCTTGTCCTGATAGTAGGCCAGAGCGGCGCGGTCGGCGGCGTGGCGCATATAATCGGGTAAAAGCTGGTCGCTTTCTTCTTCGAATACCTGCCCGAAGCGCTCGGGCGGCACGTTGCCCTGGTCGCTGTAGTCGGTTCCGACGGGCCTTTCGGCGAATGTCCGCCGCAGGGCAAGACGCAGGTTTGCGAAATCATCGCGGGTCCTGAACAGATGTACGATCGGTTTGTCCAGGCACAGGACCTCGAAGAGCTCGCGTATGGCGGCCCTGCGCTGCCGAAGAAGCCCTTCGACCTCGGAGAAAGATTTGCCGCCGTGGGGCAGGGCATACTCGGTGGCCGAGAGCAGGTCGGCGGCCTGCTGGAAATCAGCGGCGTTCGCCATATCCAGCAGGGACGCTCTGGTGAGCATCTGCATTTCGATGGCGCGGACCTGAGCGGTTTCGAAGGTGTAGCGCCAGTCGTCGCCGCCTATCGGGGGATAGGTGTAAAAATCGAGAATAGCTCGTTCGGGTATCGTATCTCGCATCTCGTATCCCGTATCTCTCAAGAGAGGTTATGAGAGCGTCTCTTTCTTTGCCGATTCGGATATCCTTCAGATGGCTGCGGTATTCAGTTTAGTTGCCTGCCGTTTTCTCCTCTTTGAGCCGTTCAACAACCTTGCCCGCCACGATTTCGGCAAAATCTTCTCTTTCTTTGCGGGTCATTTCTCCGGCCTTTATCTTTGCCATCCTCTCCTCGTGTGCCCACCTCATCGCCAGATTCGTGGACTGGTCTGTGCAACCACAGAGGATAACGACAAGCGCCAGCAAGGCCGTCAACGCCAGTAATTTTGGTCTCATTTCCCGCCCTTTCCAAAAAACCCTTGTCAGCTTTGGAACAGTTCTTTTGCCAAGTCGATCTCGAGCCCTTTTCGTGCGCGGTCGAGCAGGACGTCGAGGGAGACGTTGTTTTTTATTTTACCGCGTTTGAGGATGAAGCCGGCGCCGATGTTGCGTCTTTCGTCGGACAGTCTCAGGTTGCCTTTGTAGCCTGGACCCAGTTCGCGGTTAATCTGCTTGATGAACTCCTGGTCGATTCGTCTTTCGTTCTTATCGATGATGACCTCTTCGTCGCCGGTTTCGACAGCGGCGTTCATCAGCTTGCTGCAAAGGCGGCGATAGTCGTCATCGGGCAGATTGAGCAACTGCGCGCGGGCCTGGCTGAAGACCTCGTCGAGTATCTTTCTCTTCTCGGCCAAGAACTCCCTGGCGATATCCATCCTGGCTGAGGCGAGCAGGTGGAGTTTCTTGTCCTGCGCGGCCTTTTGAGCGAGAGCTTCGGTCTGCTTTTTGTAATCCTGCATCTGCTCGTCGGCTTTGGCCTGCTCGTCGGCTCGTTTTTCGTCGGCCTCTTTCTTTATCTTGTCGGCCTCAGCGTTGGCGTCTGCCAGTATCTTTTCCGTGACCTGTTGAGCTTCCATAATATCAAGTCTCGTATATTGCGTATTGCGTTTTCCGTTAGACAGGTGTGGGCCAGTTAATGCCAAAGAGCACAAAGAAGAGTGTCACGAGCAATCCGAGGATGGCATAGATTTCGACCATGACGGCGAAGACGACGCCTGCCTTGAAAGCCATCTCCGGTCTTTTGGCGGCCATGAGGATACCTCCGGAGCAGACCTTTCCCTGGAAGATCGCGCTGACCAAACCGGCAAACGCGATAGGCAAGCAGGCCATCAGGGTCTGCAGGCCGATCGTTGTGCTGATTTGTGGGACACCGGTTCCGCCGAAGAAGTTCAGCTTGAGCATTACCATGAAAGCGGCGAGGAAGCCGTAGAAACCCTGGGTACCGGGCAGTACAACCATGATAAACATCTGGCCGTACCTTTCGGGCTTTTCGCTCAGGACGCCGGTTGCGCTTCTTCCCGCTATGCCGATACCGATGGCCGAGCCGATACCGGCCAGTAGGGCCGCCAAACCTGCGCCAACCAAAGCCAATGCCAGTCCGTAATCCATTTTTCAACCTCTCTTTCTTTTGCGTTTCTATTTCTGGATATATATGTGCTTATACTCTTTCGCGAGGGGCTCGAATAATTTTCCGCCGCCAATGAGGAACTTGGGGAAGAACTCGACGTATTGCAGTCTCAGGGTATGTACGAAAGCGCTGAGTATGGCCAGAATCAGGTTGAACAGATGTCCGCCGACAAAGACCAATATTGCCACGAGAATACCTATCAGTGGTATCTTGCAGGAGATTCCGGCGATAACGTTGATGGCCATGGCCAGGCCCGCCCCGACCATGCCGAGGGCCATTAATCTCAGATAACTAAGGACGTCGCCGAGGTAGAATATTGTGCTGAAAAGGTTGTATGAACCCATTCCGAGTCGTCCGGCCCAGCCGCCCTGTCGCTGGCTGAAAAGGAGAATGGCCGCGGCGGGGACAAGGGCGATTTTGCCGAAGACCGCGCCGACCGAGGGCGAGATGACGCCGAATTTACCGGCGCCAAATATGACGATGGAATTGAGCATTACGAGCCAGGTTAGCTGGTCGCATAATGCGGCAATGTAGTCTTTTTGTTTGAGATTATGGACGAGCGCAACGAGCAGGCCGACCATAATCTGGAAATAGCCGAGGCCCACGGCCAGACCGAAAAAGTACATGGGCTTCTCGAAGGGGTCAAACCACATCAGCTTGTCTCTTACCGGCTGCAGGGCGGGCACGAACTCGCCTATCGCATTGCCGAACCAGCCGCCGGTCAGGGCGCCCATGATGATGGTGACGGCGCCGCAGATACCAAGCATCGCTATCAGCTTTGTGTCACCCTGGAATTTCTTTATTAGCAATGCGATCAGCAGAACCATTACGAGGCCATAGCCGGCATCGGCCAGACACATGGCAAAGAATACCGCGAAGAACGGCGCCAGAAAGACGGTGGGATCAACGTTAAAGTGCATGGGCATGCCATAGAGGCGGGTTATGACCTCAAAGGGCTTGACGAGTTTCTTGTTTTCGATTTCGACGGGAATCTCTTCGCCTTCGGCGGGCTCAACGGCGCCGACGGTGGCCTTGAAGCGTGAGACTATTCTTTCGAGGCGGGGATAATCTTTCGCTTTGACCCAGCATTCGAGGATAACGGTACATTCGGTGGCCGGTGCGGCGGTTCTGGTCTGTTCACGGTTCAACAAATTGCTGTAATGGTCCTGGAGGATTTGGAGCTTGAGCAGATTCCTGGACAGGGACCGGGCTTTTGTGAACTGATCTTGCAGTTTCTTCGCTGCTTCGCTCAAGTTCTCGCGGTGCTCATTTATCAGGTCTGCTGGCGTTCCGGTCATCGGCTCGAAATTTACCTGCTCGAATTCGGCCGAGCGCAGCAGCTTCTGGACGTCGCTCGTATTATCCTTTAGACAGACGACGAGACAGGCGTGCCTGTTGTTGGCGGTCGCTATTTGCTGAATTGCCGCACCGAGCTCCGCTATTTGTTCGGCCGTCTTGTCAAAGTGTGTGGTGGGTATCAGGCCGGCCAGGCACGTCGTTTTTTTAAGGCGGCCCAGCTCTTCCACGGGAGTCTGCAGTGACGACCACGGCTCAAGCATTTCGAGGGTGGCCTCAAGGCCCTCACACCTGGCCTTGAGCTTGTCTATTTTTGCCTGGGTCTTCTCGCAGCGGTCGATAACCTGGAGTATCTGCTCATCCGAGACGGCCCGCTCGTATGACCGCTCGTCGATAACGGTCCGCGGCGCCAGAACGGCTGCAAGGCCCTTGCGGTCTTCGGCATAACCGCCCAGGAACGCGATGCACTTTCCAAGTCTGCCCAGCAGCTCTTCGATGTCACGGGGTCTTTCGCCGCCGCCGGCAAGGTCGGGGAAGTCCCTGCTGACCGCGGCCTCGTCGGCGTTCAGTATCTGACATATCCCCTCGCACTGGAGCGCTTCGAGAAGGTCGGAGGCCTGGGAGCGGTGGGTGACAATCATAACTTTGGCCATTTGAACGATAGCCATGGTCAGCCTTTTAAGTAATCCATTACCCTGTTGACGGCATGACCTACGCGCGGATTCGCCTTATCGCGTAGCTGTCGACGGTCGGCTTCGGCTTTTGCCCTTAGCTGCTCGACTTCCGCGCGGCCCTGCTTTTCGGCCTCCGCCACGGCGGCATCGACGGCCTTTTTTCTGTCCTGCTCGGCCTGTTCAAGGGCGCGGCGGCGATTCTCGCGCTCCTGCTCGCCTTGTTTGGCCGCGCCGATTTTGGCCTGCTCGATAATCTCTTGTGCCTGTGCCTCGGTCTGCTTGATCTTCTTTATCAATTCCATTTGTTTCCCTGCAAAGCAAAGTCCCTTTCGGGAATATAAACTGTATAGATTACAGTATTGTCGGCTGCACTTCAAGAAATTGCCGGATATTTGAGGGGAAAATTCGGCGGCCGCCAATTAACAATTAACGGCCCTGCAAACAGAGAGGTTCTTTCCCGTGCTTTTTATAGGACTTCGGAACGAAGGCTGGGCCCCGAAGGGACCTATTCGGGCATTTGCCATCCGTTGGCGGCTGCGACGCCGGCATCAAGAATCTCCTCTCTATACTTGACGGACCGGCTGCGGCGAAGCTCGTCTTGAGGAGAAAGCATATATACCTCTTGGGTATGTGTTTGCCGCTCCCCCGGCAGATTAGAGTGAGCCAGGTTCAGAGTCGGCGCGTTGTTCGAATCGAAGCCTTGCATGGAATCCGCCGGTATGGGACGGCTACAAGAGATTGTCTACTTTTGCCACAAGCTCTTTGACGTGAGCGAGCGATTTCGTGAACTGTGCCTGTTCAGATTCGTTCAAGTCAAGCTGCACAACCCTCTCGACGCCGGTTTTGCCAAGAACGACCGGGACGCCGACGAAGTAGCCGCCGACGTCGTATTCCTTGTCGCAGTAAGCACAGCAGGGCATAAGGGTTTTCTTGTCTTTGAGGATGGCTTCGGCCATCTTGACGGTCCCGGCGGCGGGGGCGTAATAGGCGCTGGTGCCGAGGAGGTTTACGACTTCAATGCCGCCTTTTCGGGTTCTTTCGATTAGCTCGTCGATTTTCTTCTGGTCGAGCAGCTCGGTTATGGGTATTCCGCCGACGCAGGTGAACCTGGGCAACGGGACCATATCGTCGCCGTGGCCGCCCATTAAAACAGCCTTTATGTCCTCCACGCTGACGTCAAGCTCACGCGCGAGCAGGAAGCTGAAGCGTGCCGCGTCCAGGGCGCCTGCCATTCCCATAATCTTCTTTTTCGGCAGGCCCGTCACCCGGGCGGCGGTATAAACCATTGCATCGAGGGGATTACAGACAACGATAACGAAGCTGTCAGGCGAATACTTGACTATGTTTTGGCTGACGTCCCTGACAATCCGAACGTTCTTCGCCAGCAGGTCATCACGGCTCATTCCTGGTTTTCGAGTGACGCCGCTGGTTATGATGACGATATCACTGTCGGCGGCCTTTGCCCAGTCGGTGCTGCCGGTGACATTGGAATCGTAAAGCTGTACAGGGCCGGCCTGGGCGATATCGAGCGCCTTGCCCTCAGCCAGACCCTCAATAATGTCCAAGAGCACTACATCGGCGAGGCTTTGCGCCGCGGCGATATGTGCCGTTGTTGCGCCCACGTTGCCGGCTCCGACAACAGTAATCTTGTTCCGATCCACAATCAAATCCTCACAAAAACGCAAGCTTAGACCGAATCACCAGACTCGGCCTGATTATGTCCTGAAAGCGGCCCAGGCAATTGCCAATGTTGCGGTATTATACGCCAAAACAGCGGCGCTGCTAACTAAAAAACAAGCGAAGTTGTTGCTCGCCGCCGGCGGCTTGTGAATCGGCAAGGCGAAAGATTAGAGAATCCTGAATCTTTCGATTCTGCGGACCATGCTGTGGTAAAAAGATTTGTAGAGCTTGTACCTGTCGTAAAGAAATATGAAGGCAAGAACCAGAGAGCAAATGACGACCGCCAGCGCCGCGCACATTATTTTATCCGAAAAGGAAATATAGCCCGCCGCGTCGCAATTGGTCTGAAAGACAAGATGCGACGCAAGAAGCGCCGCGCAACCACACAAGGTGGTGACAAACGCATAAGCGAGAATTGTCGTGACCCGCTTCATAATGCCGGCATGTTAGCGTTGTCGTGGTGTTCCGTCAATCATAAAATCTTTACAGGGGCTCAATACTTTTGCAGTTGTCACCCCGGTGTGTCCCCATCGGGTGATGTGGTGACAGGCCCGGTGATTTACCTATCTTATCAGGTGCCGATAAAAACGCCGAAAGGGTGTGTCCCCACGAGCGGGATGGGCCGGTCAGCACAACTTCTGCCCGCGCAGACCGGCGCAGCTCGAAGGCGATGTCAGCCCGCCCGTTTGCGAAAAAAATTTTTCCGGGGGCGGCTCGGCCTAAATCTGCCTCCAGTATTTTCGCTGCAGGAGGTGACCTGCCCTGGCGGCCCTTGCTCTGAAGGCTGCTGCCACAGTGGATACGAGCATAACCAGAGCCATCCCAGCCGCCGCCAGCAGCACCCATTTGGCCCACTGGTGCTCGGTGTGCAGCCATGAGAAGAATCGCATGATTTTGCTTACCAGGCTGTATAGCGTCATTTTTCTTCCTCTCGAACCGTTGAGGTGATTGGAAGTCCGTCCACTATTACCTTTTCCCGTTGTTTTGATTATACCACGTCCTGCACGGGCCGGCAATAGCATCGCTGAAATTTTGCTTGATTCGCGTAAGCGACGGCGTCTAATTAGGAATAGGTTTAATTCGGAGGAGACCGGCGAAAGTGCGACTGAGAAAGGCACGTTTGGCGAGAACGGCGCTGGCGGATGCGGTGGTTGTGGCGTAGCGTATGGTGGCGGCTGTGTCGAGCTCGCCGGTGGCGCGGAGCGGGGGGGCGTTCTTATCTGTTGGCCTGGTGCAACGGAAATCGGGCCGGACTCATAGAGCAGCTCGATGCTGAGGTCGGATGCGATGCGTGTGGGTGCGGATATGGGAGGTTTTGATGGTTTTGAGAATGTCAGAAAGATGCTTGCGGCGACAACTTCTGGGTGGACGGCGATTACCATCTAAAATCTCAGGCCGGCAGGTGGTCTGCCTCTAACTACGGTCGCCTCGACCCCACCGCTGACGGCTTTATCGACCTGACCGATTTCGCGGCCTTCGCTGACTACTGGGGGCAAACAGGCAGCCCGCTCCCAGCCGACCTCGACTACAGCGGCACAGTCGATTACAACGACCTCTGGATGCTGCTTGAGAATTACCTGACCACCTACGAGGCCGGAGCCTGGGTATATGACGATGTCACCAGCGGCGCCATCGACGCCGGCAACCCCGGTTGTCCACTCATCGACGAGCCCAACGACCCCAACAACCTCCGCCTGAATATGGGCGCCTACGGCGGCACCGCCGAAGCCAGCAGAACGCCGCCGAACTGGGCCCTGCTGGCCGATATTACCAACGACCTGTCCGTTTTTGTCAACTACTGGCTCGAAACCGGCTCCTGCATCCCAAGCGACCTCAATCGCAGCAGCTTCACGGACTTCGCCGATTTCGCCCTCTTCGCAGAAGACTGGCTCATCCAGCTACAGTGGTAGAGCAGTCCGGACCGAAGACTGTTTTTATGGGACTGAGGGGGTCTGGTATGCCCAGCAGCAAGGATTTGCACTCGGTAGAGCCGGAAAGACCGGCCCGCTGACGCCGCAGGTTTTCTTGAATTGACTGCTTTCTTGCGAACGGCTTTGAGCAGGTTTCGTAGAAGTTAATGAAAGGCCTCGCGGGCTGGGCCTTGAACCTCTTCCAAAATCACTCACCGCTCCTCAGCCCGCTCTTCTATTCTATTGGGCTTACAGGACCGGCTGCTGCTAACCCTCGTGTCTTCCTCCGCCAGCAAGGGCCCTTTTTGAGAGCCGGCAAGACGCTATTGTGGAGTAATCCATGAAAGGGATTCCCCGGATTCAGCATTTCTTCGCAGCACCGACAATCACTCGGCGCCGGGTCTTGCCCTATTAGGCCTTGAAGCTGTATAATCCACAGTTCGCAGACTATTGGTGGACTATACGATACGCAAGGCACTATGGACAATCCAACCATAACCATCGTTTACGACAATGAGCGTTGCGCGGAAGGATTAGAGGTCGGATGGGGATTCTCTGCTGTTGTGAGCGTCGTCGGCAAGACCATTCTTTTTGATACCGGGCGGGATGGGTCTGTGCTTGCCAATATGGAGAAGCTGTCCATTGAGCCGGGCGGTATCGATGCGGTCGTTCTTTCCCACATCCATTCGGACCATACAGGCGGGCTGCATGCGTTCCTCGACAGGAACCGCCGCGCCGCCGTCTATTTGCCGAAGGCTTTTCCCGCAGACTTCAAGCAGCGTGCAGCCGCCTTTGGAGCCAAAATTGTCGAGGTCACTGGGCCTTTGGAGATTTGCGAAAATGTCCATACCACCGGCGTCCGCGGCAGGTGGACGAAAGAGCAGGGCCTGGTCATACGAACACCGGCAGGTGCGGTATTGTTGACGGGCTGTGCGCATCCGGGAGCGATGACGATGGTGAACGCCGCAAAAACGTCCGGCGCAGACGAATTGCTGCTGGTAATGGGTGGATTCCATTTAGAGTGGGCGACAAAGAGAAGAACAGAGAAACTCATATATCACTTCAAGAGAATAGGCGTACGGCATGTTGGACCCGCTCACTGCACCGGCAAAAAGGCAAGGGCTCTGTTTGAAAGACATTTTGGCCCAGACTGCATAAATATCGGCGCCGGGAAAGTCATAGTAACAGAAAGCCTTGGGGCAAAGTAGAGCCGCGTTTTCAGACTCGGACGCCGCAGGGCGGTCTTGCACCGGCCCTCGCCGGTACAGCAAGGCCCTCCTTAGAAAGCCAGATTCGGACGTTTCTTGCAAAACGGGCGGCAGGTCTGATGGTAAGGCTAACAGGGGCAGCCAGGGCCGAGACGGTCAATGAGCCGGAATTGTTCGCTTGACAAGGGATGCCGAATCGGGGATAATGAACTTGCCAACGCTATCGAATGCAGTTGCAGAGGAGAAGCACAACGTGCAGCTGACGCTGAAACAGAGCGAGAGTATTGTTAACGAGTTTCATTTCTCCAAGGGGCCGATTTATATCGGGCGCCATACTAACAGCCAGATTTTCTTGAACCACCGGGCCGTTTCAAGACAGCACGCGGTCATCTTTCAGACAGAGGAAGGACAATGGATGGTCGAGGACCTGGATTCGGCCAACAAGACGCTTCTGAACGACGAAGCAGTTCACAAGGCGCAGATCAAAACCGGGGACCGCCTTCGTATCGTCGTCTTTACCGTCGATATTAATCTGGAGAAGAGTCTCGACATGGATCGTCCGATCAACATGGAAGACACGCTGGCAAGAACGGCATACAATCTCGAGACGCCCCTGTCGGCAGCCGGTCGTGAGATCATAGTAAGAAAGCCTGACGCCGGGCACGCTCCGCCCGTGCGGCTGCCGGCCAAGAGGCTCACAGATTTTTCAGTGGCCGTCGAAGCCATCTGCAAGACGCGGGACCACGACGAGCTTCTGCTGACACTGTTGAACCTTACGCTGGAGCAGCTGCATGCTTATCGCACCTGGTGCGCGGTGAGAGGTAAGACCGCCGGCCCGATGACCTCTCACGCGGGAAAACACCGGGATGGGCGTGCGGTGGAGCTGAGCGAGATAAGACTCAATGAGAAGATCACCCAGGCGGTTGAGAAGGGTGAGTATCTGGTTTTGCCCCGAGTCTCTGCCAAAATGGAAGAAGATCAGAAAATACGCTCGGCGATGATAGCCCCCATTATGCACCCGGGCGGCTGCTTCGGCGTGATATACGTTGACAATTCGGCAGATGACGAGAACTACGGTCTCAGCGACTTGGACTATCTGACGCTGGTCACAACCCATACCGCGGCGTTGCTCGAGAGATTGGGATAGCCGCCCTGGCAGACTCAGCATTTGCGCTGCAAGACAGCGGCCGCCGCGGGCCGTTCATTATTGTCTCTTGTATCTGCCCATCAGTTCTGCCTGGCCCAGGATGTGTCCCTGCATAGCCTTGAGCAACTGCGGTTTTGTTGCCCCGGCGGGCAGGTCAATCCTAGCATCGAGCGCGTAAATCTTGAAGAAATACCTGTGGGTGCCGCCGGGGGGGCATGGGCCGCCATAACCGATTCTATTGAAATCATTCTTGCCCTGTCGGGCTCCGTTGGGCAGGGTCTTGTCCGGCGGGATGTTCTCGGCCAGCTCTTTGGCGTCCGCGGGCAGATTGAACAGCACCCAATGCACCCAGGTTCCCATTGGGGCGTCGGGGTCGTCGCTTATCAGCGCAATGCTCTTGGTACCCTCTGGTACGGCCTCCCAATTCAACGGTGGAGAGACATCAGCGCCGTCGCACGTGTACCTGGGCGGAATCAAGCTGCCTTCCTGAAAAGCCGGACTGGTGACCTTGAAATCCATTTTCTTGTCTCCTACTGGGGGGTAATCAGGCTGCTCTTTTTCCTTGCAAGAGCAGAACAACAAGCAGAACAACAATATGAATGTTACGAAAAGAAAAAGTTTTTTTGCCATTGCGTATCCCCCTTTGAGCCAATTACCACATTTGATCCATAGGGATTCCACAGGAGTTACCGCCGACCATAATTACGATTCAAAACACATTAGTCAACACTAATACGAACAATCCTTCTCCGCGACAAATTGGGTTCTTTCCTGCTTCGCCAGCCCGGCTTCGTAGAGGACTTCGCCGTGGCAAGAGGGGTAGGCGGGGACAAATTGGGTTCGTTTGGGTTCGCTTTTTCGAGTGCGAAGGGGTTTCCATTTCTATAAGTCTTTGTGAAAACAAGGGTTGCGTTGATTTTTGGGTTTTTGGGAAATTGGCTTTGATTGGGTTTGTTTGGGTTTGTTTGGGTTCGTTTTGGGTTTGAGGGGCCCTGACGAGCGAAAAATTGGGTTCGTTTTGGGTTCGTTTTTGGGTCTTGCCGAAGGGCCTTCATTTTCGTAATCCTTTGCAGGGCCTGGGTTTGCGCTGATTTTGAGTGTTTTGGAAATTGGGTTTGTTTTGCACGAAAAGGGCGGATTTGTAGAGGATTCTCGACAGAAATCGAACGGAGAAGGCGCAGGACACAAGACACAAGGATTCCGC
>Ga0307380_10000568_pt1 | contig 57108 bp, 57 predicted proteins | sample UN3MG_FD_202239 | JGI IMG/M metagenome (GOLD analysis project Ga0307380, IMG submission 202239) | Soil microbial communities from Risofladan, Vaasa, Finland - UN-3 | ecosystem: Environmental > Terrestrial > Soil > Coastal area > Acid sulfate soil | place: Finland: Risofladan, Vaasa | collected... | reverse complement strand
GCCTCGTGGTGGCGCTGATCATCCTGTTCGTGTTCTAGGCTGAGCCACTAGGCTCACACACGAGGGACACGACCATGCCGCAACTCAACCCGCTCGATTGGGCGCCGCAGCTCATCTGGCTCGTTCTCACCTTCGGCATTCTTTATTTGCTGATGGTGTGGATCGCGCTGCCGCGCATTGGCAGCGTGATCGAGAAGCGCGCGGCTCACATCGAGGGTGACCTCTCTACCGCCGAGAAGCTCCGGCGCGATACGGAAGAAGCGATCGCCGCCTACGAGCAGGCGCTCGCCGAAGCCAAGCAGAAGGCGCATGCCATCGTCGAGGAAGGCCGCACCAAGCTCAAGGCCGAGACCGACGCGAAGCGGCAAAAGCTCGAAAAAGAGCTCGCCGCCAAGAGCGCGGAAGCCGAGAAGCGAATCGATGCGGCCAAGATGTCGGCCATGAAGGAAGTGAACGCCGTGGCCGCGGACGTCGCCGCCGACATCGTGAAGAAACTGACCGGCACGGCGCCGCCCAAGGGCGACATCGACAAAGCCGTCTCGGCGGCACGGAAGGCTTAAAGCAGATGGATTTCCTTGCCACACCGGAGTTCTGGGTCGCCGTCTCCTTCTTCTTGTTCCTCGGGCTGGCGTTCTATCTCGGCGTTCACAAGAAGGTCGCCGTGGCGCTCGATGCCCGGTCCGCCGCTATCGCCAAGGAGATCGACGAAGCCAGGTCCTTGCGCGAGGAAGCCGAGAAGGTGCTCGCCGACTATCGCCGCAAGCAGGGCGACGCGGCCAAAGAGGCGGAAGGCATCGTCGAACTCGCCGGCAAGGAGGCTTCGGCCATGGCGGCGGAAACCGCCCGCACCATGAAAGAACAGTTCGAACGGCGCATGAAGCTGGCCGAGGAAAAGATCGATCGCGCCGAAGCCGATGCCGTGCGCGAGGTGCGCGCCGCCGCCGCGGACGCCGCCGTACTGGCCGCGCAGATGGTGATTGCCGATAGGCTGACGCCCGAGATGGCCGACAAATTCGTCAAGCAAGGCATCGACGCGCTGAAATCCAAGTTGAACTAAACAGCTTTCCCCACAGGACTTCGTTTCCGGGCGCCCGCAAGGTTCGGCGCTAAGCCTGCCTCACCGTCGATTTTGGCAAATCGCTAAGATCGATCGGTTAAGGTGAGGCATGGTGCATCTCGTCGAACCACGGCACCCGGTCTCGCTGGCCGAGTATGAGAGCGTTGCGCCGCTGAGCGCCGCTGTCCGGACTCTCCGCCAGGACGCGCAAAGTCGGCTCTCCGGGCTCCAGGGCCGCCGGGTCTTCATGGTCAACAGCACGAGCCATGGCGGCGGGGTGGCGGAGATGTTGCCGCCCCTACTCACATTGTTGCGCGAGCTCGGCGTGGACGCCCAATGGCTCGTGATGGAGACGCACGACCCCGACTTCTTTCGTCTCACCAAACGCCTGCACAACCTCATCCACGGTATCGGCGACCCAACTCTCGGCCGGGCGGAGCGCGACCTCTACGAGCGCGTGAGCACGGAGAATGCGAAGAAGATCGAGACATTCCTTGCGCCCGGAGACGTGCTCGTCGTTCACGACCCGCAGCCGATGGGCGCCGGCGCCCAACTCCGGAAGAGACTGGATATCGCGGCGATCTGGCGCTGCCATATCGGCCTCGACCGCGAGACGCCGCAAACCCGCGCCGCCTGGGATTTTCTCGAAGGCTACGCGGAGGCCTACGACCACGCGGTATTCACGGCGCCGGAATATATCCCAACCTGCCTGGCGGGGCGGGCGTCGATCATCCACCCGGCGATCGATCCGCTCAGCTACAAGAACCGCTTCCTGCCCGTCCACGAGCTGGTCGGCACACTCGCCAATGCCGCGCTGATCAAGCCATGGGGGCCGGTCATGACCCCGCCATTCGCGGAACCGGCGGAGCGGCTTCAGCCTGACGGCAGCTGGGCGCCGGCCACGGAGCCCGAGGATTTCGGCCTCCTGTTTCGGCCTATCGTGACGCAAGTCTCACGCTGGGATCGGCTCAAGGGCTTCGTCCCGCTGATGGAGGGGTTTACCGCGCTCAAGCAGGGGCTTGAGGCGCGCACCGATATCGCTGCGCAGCACCGGCATATGCTGCAACTGGTTCGACTCGTGCTTGCGGGTCCCGACCCAGCGTCGATCGACGACGACCCAGAGGGGAAGGAAGTGCTGGCGGAATTGTGCGCGGTCTATAGGGCTTTGCCGCCGCAGATCCAGAGCGACATCGCCATCGTCTCCTTGCCGATGGCCTCGACGATGAACAACGCGCTGATCGTCAATGCTCTTCATCGGTGCTCCGACGTCGTCGTCCAGAACTCGCTCGAGGAGGGGTTCGGCCTCACGGTGACGGAGCCCATGTGGAAGCGTGCGGCGCTGATGGGATCGTGCGCCGTCGGGATCCGGCAGCAGATCCGTCCCGGTTTGGATGGCCTGCTGGTCAAGAACCCGGAGGACGCAAACGAGATCGCGGACACGCTCGATACGCTCTTGGAGGACCGGTCGAAGCGAGAGGCGCTGGGCAGAAGCGCGCAGCAGCGGGTTTACGACCAATTTCTGGTGTTTACCCAGGTGCAGCGCTGGCTCGAATTGCTCACCAACACGATCTCTGCACGCTGGCCCTCCAGCTGATCCGCCAGGCTCAAGGGCGCATTTCAGAGATCATCGGGCAACTCAAGGTCTCACGGAACGCAGAGACCAATTCCTCTTGGCTATCCGCGGTTACATAAAGACCGTTGTTTTCTTCCGCCAGGCATTTGATGCCGAGCACGCTCTCCTCGCCCGTCCAGCTGAAATAGGAGGTCCGGTAGGCGATGACGTGGATGGTCAGTTGCGCGTCTTGTAGCTGCTTGCCGAGATGGCAGGGTGACCCCCCGCAGGTCTCCTCCCCGTCGGTCAAGACGACCACGACGCCGGGCTTGTGGCGATAGTCGAGGACTTCGGCGGCGCGCTCCACGGCTGCCGTTAGAGGAGTCTTGCCCGCAGGAGTCAGAGCTTCCACCGCTTCCATGATGCGCTTGGTCGCATCGGCGGCAGGCCTGAGATTGAGCTCGACATTGCACTGATTGTACGGACCCGGGCCGTAGGTAATGAGCCCGACGCGGCGGTAGCGCGCGGCGGTCGGCAGCACCTTGCCCAAAGCGGACCGCACCTCGTCGATGCGCGTCACCGTGGTGGCGATGCCGAGCTTCTCGTTGCCCGACATGGAGCCCGAGGCATCGAACACGATCATGGCATCGTCGGTGCAAGAGTCGCGCGGTGCACCTTCGGCTTGCGCGAAGCCCAGCATGGCAAGCAGGGTTAGCGCCGCCGCCGCCGCCAACAGACGGCCCGGCCTCACGCCAATGCCTCACGCAATTCCTTGAACGTGACGATGCGCTTCGCAGCCGGTGATTTCTTCCAAGCACCGCCGCCGGCGAGAATGAGCGAGCGGTGCTCTTTCTTGGCGACCTCTTCCAGCGGAGCTTGATAGCGCGCGACCGTGGCGGGCGCGCTTGCGGCCGAGGCAGAAACCAGAACCGCGTCCGGCTTGAATTTCTCCACCAACGCGCCAAGCTCGTCGGCAGGTAGGCCTTCGCCGATCCATTGAGGACGCCAGCCGGCTTCCATCAAGACCAGTTCGGCAAGTGACAAACCGAGCGTGTGGCGCTCGTTCTCGATGGTAAAGAGCACGGCGCGCGGCGCATCATCCGCACAGCGCATTTCGCCTAGACAGGACGCGGCCGCGCGGCGCAGTGCCTCGGTGGCCGCATGCTCCTCGAATATGCGGCAGCCGCCGGCTTCCCATTGCCTGCCAATCTCGGCGATGGCCGCGGCAACTTCATCTGCCGTCTCGGCCCAGCTTCCGGTCTTCTGGCGCGAGGCCACGAGGGCGGCTTTCACCTTTACGGGATCGCCTGTCATCAGCGCATCGAGCCAGTCCCCCAACGGTCCGCTCAGTGCCGCAGGACGGCTGGCGGCGATAAGCCGGCGCAGCTCCGTCACATAGATGCGACGGTGGCCGCCCGGCGTGCGCTCGGCGTGGAGCACGCCGCTATCGACCCAACGCTGGATCGTCGCGGGTGCCACGCCGAGCCGTCGCGCCGCCTCTCCTGCCGACACCATCATCTCGCTCATCTCAATCCTCCACGGCTGCGCGCGCGATATTGCCTGCGCGCTCATTGCCGGTTGGGTAATAGGCCCCTGTTTGCTGGTCGCCGAACTCTTGCATATGGACCCGCCCGCTCTCGATCGCATCGGGTTCCTTGGTGAGCTTCAACATGTGGACGGCGCAGCGATCGGCATCTAGCTCCATGTTCTTCAGCAGCGGCCGCAAATAATAGAAGGGCTGCACCCCTACCCCGCCCAACGGCCGCTGCGTCAGCCGCGTATGGCCCAGCGTGTGGTGACAGCATTCATGCGCCATCAGGAAATGCGCGTAAGCCCGGTCCGATTTGAGGGTCGAGGCGTCGATGACGATCACCGACCAGTCGTCTTGGGTCGTGGATGAGGCCTGCTCCGGGAAGTCCGGCAAAACGTAAGTTCGGATGTCGCAATAGGGGTTGTCCACAGAGGATAGCTTCCGGCGGAACTCGAACCCACCGCCGGTCTCGCGCGCCGGGCCGACGCTCTGCTCCGCGCCGGGCACCAGGAACTCTTCGGCCGAGGCGCTGGCCAGAGCAGAGGCGACCCCTATCGCGATCACGACCTGGGCCAGCGCTATTCGGGACGACCAATCCAAACCAAGAGATTTTTCCAGCAAAACAGCCACCTCCGCTGCGAAATCAAATTCTGTTGAATGATATGAGCGATTTTTCTACTTGTAAATCGATTATTTCGATTGCATGTTGTTCGCCATTGACCCTCCACCGCGCCCTCCCAGCCCTGGCGCGGCACCAAGAGGCTCCGGAGCTTCCCCCCGGCTCCGGGGCCTCCCTGGCCCTAAGTGGGTGGGTGGTCGTGACGGGGCGGACCGTCAAATGAGTGAGAAGGAGCAGTATCGAATGTTGAAGATCAGAACCCTGATGGTTGCCGCAGTGGCACTCATGACATTGAGCATCGGCGGCATGAGCGCGCGCGCGGCCGAGAACGACATCGTCGACACGGCGGTGGCCGCCGGGCAATTCAAGACTTTGGCCAGCGCGCTTCAGGCAGCGGGGCTCGTCGACACGTTGAAGGGCGACGGCCCCTTCACGGTGTTCGCGCCCACGGACGAGGCCTTCGCCAAGCTGCCGAAGGGCACGGTCGAAAACCTCCTGAAGCCGGAGAACAAGGATCAACTCGTGTCGATCCTCACCTATCACGTCGTTCCCGGAAACGTTCAGGCCGCCGACGTCGTGAAGATGGACGAGGCCAAGACCGTGAACGGCGAGATGATCGACATCGAAGTCAAGGGCGATACCGCCATGGTGAACGATGCCAAGGTCACCAAGACGGATATCGCCGCCTCGAACGGCGTCATCCATGTCATCGACACGGTGATCCTCCCGCCCAAGAGCTAATTGCCAAGTCCAAACCCACAGACAGCGAGTGCGGGCCCCGAAAGGGCCCGTGCTCTCCATTTATTGGAGAGCATCATTTAAAGCGGCGAAGTGCCCGCCTTGCGTGGACACTAGCCCTTTGAAGGGAGAGCCCCGCTGCGAACGCCTTCCCGACCCAGCGGCGGGGCTTTCGCCTCTCCATAGAGACAGCTCATAGATATGTGGCAGTCCATCTCCTATTACGCCCTACTTAGCCTCGAATCCGTGGTCGGCGTATTCGGCATCCGACTCTACGAGGAGCCCGGATATGAGGTCATCGGCCGCGCAAGCGACCGGGTCGAAATCCGCCGCTATGCACCCAGACTCGCGGCCGAGGTCGCATTGCCGGATACGGGCAAGGACGCGCGCGGCGACGCCTTCCGGCTCTTATTCGACTATATCTCGGGAGCAAACCGCGGAGCCTCTGGCGCCGACAAGATCGCTATGACCGTGCCGGTCGCCGTGCGCGATCGCGAGCTGATCTCCATGACCGTTCCGGTCGCGACCTCGGATAGGAACGGGTCGGTGCGGATGCGGTTCTTCCTGCCCGCGAAGTACGACATGCGCAATGCCCCTCGGCCCATCGATGAGCGGGTCGAGCTCATCGCGATTCCGGCGCAAACGGTCGGGACGCTGAGATATTCCGGGTCGGGGCGCGACGCGGACGCGCAGCAGTCCAAACTCATTGCCGCGCTGAAGGCATCGGCCTGGCAACCTTTGGGCCCACCTTACACACTCTATTACGACGCGCCCTTCACGCTGCCCTTCCTGCGGCGGAACGAGGCTGCGGTCGGCGTGGGCGAAGGCCAGTAGCTACTTCACCACCGCGATGATGGGGCCGTAGCCGCCGTGCGAGGGCGGGTCGTTGCGGCGGAGCTCGGGCGCGTAAAGCCCCGGCGCGGTGCCGCCGTCCAGGAACAGCGCATTCTTGGTGCCAAGCCCGTCACGGAACAGGCGGGCGAATTCGTAGAAGCTCACGCGGCCGCGCGTCATGACGAAGTGAACCTTGCCGTCGGCTGAGACGCCGACGCCGTTTCGGGGCTTGAGATCCTTCGACCTGACGATGAAGGCCGGGTGGATGGTCCCGTCGATGACCAGCATGGGGCCGGACTGGGTCGCGAATTCAGCCTTCGGCTTTTGCGCAAGGAAGCGTTCCGTTTCGAGGACACCAGCGTCGCCGTCACCGAAAAAGAACACGCCGTTCGGCTTCTTGTAGAAATTCGGAATCTGGCTCGGCCTGCCCGTCACGGTTTCGGTGTTGGCCTTGGCCAGCCGCCGGCCGTTCTCGACATGAAGCCCGACGGGGCTGAAATCGTCCTCATACATGCCGCCGTTCATGGCAAATTCGAGCGACTTGCCCCTCTCCTCCAGCTCGCGCGCGAGCGCCCTGAAGGTGCGCAGCGGCTGGCCGTCCGGCCCACGCCAATAAAGCCGCAAATCGTCCTTGGCGGGATCGAAAGTGCAGACGATATAGCGCGCCTTGGCGAAGCTCTCATCGCGGCACGGCGCGGCATGAGCGGTGGAGCTTGCGCCGAGCGAAAAAAATGCGATGCCGAGCAGAAGGAGCCAAGAACGCATGCCGGCCCGCCCTATTTGAGGGCCACGAAGATCTTGTAGTCCTCGGGCCGAGTGCCGACCCGAATGGGGAAGGAAATCTCGCGCACCATGGAGAAATAGCCGACCGGCGTGTTCGGCGGCACTGTGACCCGCACCGACATTTTGTCCTTGGCGAGCGTGTTCTTGTAAGCATCCGTGGCGTGGATGGCGACCGGCAGCGTCACCGCGCCCGGCTTGCCCTTCGGCCCCAGAAGCACGCGTCCCGCGAAGCCGTATTTCACCACGACCCCGCCATTGTAGAATCGGCATTCGCGCGAAAGCTTGGTGATCTCGCCGCGACTGACCACATACATGGCGTCGTTGTCATGACCGGACTGATAGACGGTGCGCAGGCGCTCATTGGGCCAGGCGACGACTTGCGGACAATTGAGCGCGTTGCCGGTGGCGGCGGCATCGGCCTCCGCTGTCTGGGTCCGCGGCGGGGGCTCGCCCCGCGGCAGGCTGTCGGGCAGCCTTTCGCTGGCGAAGCCGGTGGAGTCGCCGCCGAGCTTCGATCCGCCGCAGGCCGACAGCGCCATGGCGCCTGCGAGCAGCCCGCAAAGCGCCGCGATCCGCAGCCACGCATGAACTTCGATCCGCCTCAACTCATCCCGTCCTTGGCTTGACATGCCAGGCATCCCCGCCTGATATGCCCGGGCTCGACGCGAAAAGTGCTTGAAATGTCCTGAGCTTCCGGGCCTTCGCTGAGCGCCAAACTATCTGCCCTGCCTGGGCCCGACAAGGCCCGACTTGCTGGGTCAAAAGGCCCGACTTGGGATCGTTAGCGGCCCGAAATGGCCGTTTCTGGAGCGCCGATGACCGGCATGGATCACGCCAATGGGCGGCATGGCGACCGTCCTTCCTTGACCATCTATCTCGCCTCGCCGCGCGGGTTCTGCGCCGGCGTGGACCGGGCTATCCAGATCGTCGAGCTTGCGCTCGAGAAGTATGGCGCCCCGGTCTATGTCCGCCACGCCATCGTCCACAACCGCTACGTGGTCGAGACGCTGAAGGCGAAGGGCGCCATCTTCGTCGAGGAATTGGACGAAATCCCGGATACGGACGCGCCTATCGTGTTTTCCGCCCATGGCGTGCCCAAAGCCGTGCCCCAGGCGGCGCAGCACCGGCGCATGTTCGTGCTCGACGCCACCTGCCCGCTGGTCTCCAAGGTGCATATCGAGGCCGAGCGGCTCTACGAGCAAGGCGCCGAGATCCTGCTGATCGGGCATGCGGGGCACCCCGAAGTGGTCGGCACCACGGGCCAGTTGCCCGAGGGCGCCGTGCACCTGGTCGAGACCCTCGAAGACGCGGATGCCTTCACGCCGAAAGACGCATCGAAGCTCGCGGTGATCACCCAGACCACGCTCTCGGTGGACGACACACGCGAGATCATGACCACGCTTCAGGCGCGGTTTCCGGCGATCGCCGTGCCTCGCAAGGACGACATCTGCTACGCCACCACGAACCGGCAAGACGCGGTGAAGCGAATCGCGCCAAAATGCGACGTCATGATCGTGGTCGGCTCGCCAAATAGCTCGAATTCGCTCCGCCTCGTGGAGGTGGCCGAACGTGCCGGCTGTCCTCGTTCCATGCTGGTGGAGCGCGCGAGCGAGATCGACTGGACCCTGTTCGAGGGCATCGGCCACCTCGGCATCACGGCCGGTGCCTCGGCGCCCGAAATCCTCGTGGACAGCATTATCGATGCTTTCGGGGAACGGTTCGCCGTCACGGTCGAGACGGTGACGACGGCAGAGGAAAACATCACCTTCAAGCTTCCCCGCCCCTTGCGGGACATGCCGGCGGCTTAGATGGCGGTCTACACCGACGTCTCCGACGAGGAGCTGGAAACCTTCATCGCCAGCTACGACATCGGCGGTCTGACCTCATTCAAGGGGATCGCCGAAGGCGTGGAGAACTCGAACTACCTCGTCCATACCGAGACCGGACCCTTCATTCTCACGCTTTACGAGAAGCGGGTGCGGCCGGAGGACCTGCCCTATTTCCTGGCGCTGATGGAGCATCTTGCGGCGCGCGGCATCTCGTGCCCGCTGCCCGTGCGCGACCGCGAGGGCCGCATTCTGAAGACGCTGGCGGGGCGCCCGGCGGCGTTGATCAGCTTCCTCGAAGGTCTCTGGGCACGCCGGCCGGGCATCGGGCATTGCGCCGGGCTTGGGCAGGCGCTCGCCAAATTCCACCTTGCCGGCCTCGACTTTCCCATGGCCCGCGACAACGATCTGTCCTTGCCGGGTTGGCGCGCTCTGTTCGACGAGGTCCGCGACAGCGCCGACGGCGTGATCCCTGGCCTCAAGGACGAGATCGCAAGCGAGCTCGACTATCTGGGCGCCAACTGGGCGGCGGACCTGCCCAAGGGCGTGATCCATGCGGATCTGTTCCCCGACAATGTGTTCTTTCTCGACGACAGGCTGTCTGGCGTGATCGACTTCTATTTCGCCTGCAACGACATGCTGGCCTACGATGTGGCGGTCTGCCTCAATGCCTGGTGCTTCGAGCCGGACGGCTCGTTCAACATCACCAAGGCGCGGGTCATGCTTCAGGCCTATGAGCGCGAGCGGCCCTTGACCCCGCCGGAACTCGACGCGCTGCCGCTTCTGGCGCGCGGCGCGGCACTGCGCTTTCTATTGACCCGCACCTATGACTTTCTGAACACGGACGCGAACGCCCTGGTGAAGACCAAGGACCCGAACGAGTATTTACGGAAGCTGCGCTTCCACCAGCGGGTCGGCTCCTACCGCGATTACGGGCTCGGAGAGCATTGATGGCCGAACGCCCCAAGGTGGTCATTCACACCGACGGCGCCTGCTCGCGCAATCCGGGCCCCGGCGGCTGGGGCGCGATCTTGCAATCGGGCGCGCATCGCAAGGAGGTCAAGGGCGGCGAGGCCATGACCACCAACAACCGCATGGAGCTTATGGCCGCCATCGAGGCGCTCGACGCGCTCAAAGGCCCTTCCGACGTCGATCTCTATACGGATTCGAGCTATCTGCGCGGCGGCATTACCAGCTGGATCAAGAGCTGGAAGAAAAACGGCTGGCGCACCGCCGACAAGAAGCCGGTGAAGAACGTGGAGCTGTGGCAGCGGCTGGAGCAGGCCGAAGAGCGCCACACCGTGCGCTGGCACTGGGTCAAAGGCCATGTGGGCCATGACGACAACGAGCGGGCCGACGAGCTTGCCCGCGAGGGCATGGCGCCGTTCCTCGGCGACCGCAAGGCCGCGCGGGACGGCGGCTAAAGCTCTTTCAGAATCGCTTCCGCGGTCGAGACCTCGGCCACGCCCGGCGACTCCTCGGTGTGCAGCACCGTCACCACGCCGTCATCCACGACCATGGCATAGCGCTTGGAGCGGGTGCCGAGTCCGATGGCGCTGCCGTCGAAATCCATGCCGATCTTCTTGGTGAACTCGCCATTGCCGTCGGACAGGATCACGACCTTGCCCTTGGCACCGCTGGTCTCGGCCCAAGCGTCGAGCACGAAGGGATCGTTGACGGCGACGCAGGCCACGGTATCGACGCCGCGGTTCGCAAACTGCTCGGCATTTTCGATGAAGCCGGGCAGATGCTTCAGATGACAGGTCGGGGTGAAGGCCCCGGGGACTGCGAACAGCACGACCTTCTTGCCGCCGAAGACGTCCTTCGTGGTCAGGCTCTCGATGCCATCGGGCCCCATGAACCTGAAAATGGCCTCGGGCAGGCTGTCTCCTTTGGCGATGGCCATGCGGCCTCCTTATGCTTGGTTTCGCGGCACCATACCGGCTTGGCCGCACCGGGCCAAGGGCGGCTTGATGGCCCGCTCGAAGCCGCTCGGATTGCCGCTCGAAGACCGCTCGAAGGCGGCTATTGCGCGGTCCAGATCGTGTCCGTCGAGCCTTGGTCGGAAATAACCGTCAAGGTGAGCGGCTTGCCTTTGATCGCGGCGGCCTCGGCAGGCGCCAAGAAGGCGACACCGAAACGCTGCCTGCCGTCTTGAAGCGGTCCAAGGGCCTTCGGAACGGGCACGAGAACCTCGGGGCTGGCAATGAACAGATCCGTCTCTGTCGCGCCGTCCGGGAACAGCGCTTCGACCTCCAGCCCCGGTGTCTCGCCATCAAGCTGCTGCACGATCTTCGCGATCCGCGGCAGGCTATCGGTCTTTGCGGGCTTCGGCACGCGGGCGAGCGCCGTCTCGATGAGAAGCGCATCTCCTTTGCCGAGATCGGCCGGAAGCGTCGCCTTCAACTCGACCGCGTTCGGAATGCACAGATCCTTGCAGAGCCCGTACTCGAAGTTGAGCGACAGCTCGACGGGTTCGCCTGCGCGCTCGGGCACGATCCTCACGGGAAAGACCACCTCGTCATGGTAGCCGATCGCCGTACCGTTCGCGTCGGCGAACCGGTGCGGCACGGGATAAAGCACTTCAGCGCTCTTCAGATTCTTCGAGCCGGCCCAATCGAAAGTGGGCGGGACGCCGGAATCGCCCGGGTTCTGCCAATAGGTCTTCCAGTCCGGCTCCATGCGAAGCTGAACGCCGGCATACAATGCGGGCGCCCCGTCGCGGGCGATCGTGCCGCTGACCAGGCGAACCCTGGAGTTGGTCTGATCCGACCAAGCCGACTCGCCCTTGGACGCGGCGAAGCCGGGACCGCCAAAGGCGATGCCTGAAATTGCGGCAACTGCCAAGACGACAAGCAGCGGCGCGGCGCGGCGCGAAGTGGATACGATTCCGTTCATGGCATTCTGATTCATGACATGCTGTTTCTTGACGTGGCTGGCCACGGGGCCGCAAATCTAACCGCGCGTTGACGATGGCGCGACCTTGGGCAGGCTCAACATGCGTCACTCTTTTGTGACCCTTGAGCACGACCGCTGCGGCGACAATGGCACGGCCTGCCTTAATTCACCGTTGCCTCTTCCCTCGGATTGGAACTGCTGTAGCATGGACACATGGCAAGCCAGTCCCATGACTCTGAAGATGAGGGCTATCTTGACGGTCAGCTCCTCATCGCCATGCCAGCGATGGGCGATCCACGCTTCTCCCGCTCGGTGATCTATCTGTGCGCGCACTCCTCGGAGGGCGCCATGGGCATTATCATCAACCAGCGGGCGCCAAACATCAGCTTCACCGAACTTCTCGAGCAGCTGAACATCGTGCCGACGGAAGATCGGATTTCCCTGCCCTCGGGCCTGAGCGCCATGGCGGTGCATCTCGGCGGTCCGGTAGAAACAGGGCGCGGCTTCGTGTTGCATAGCGCCGACTATTTCAAGGCGGAGAGCACGCTTCCCATCGACGAAAGCGTCTGCCTCACCGCGACGATCGACATCTTGCGCGACATCGCCAAGGGAAGCGGTCCCGACAAAGCGCTGCTTGCGCTCGGCTATGCCGGTTGGGCACCGGGCCAGTTGGAGAACGAGATTCAGTCCAATGGCTGGCTCAACTGTTCGGCCGATCCGGAGCTGATCTTCGATCCCGAGGTCGACCGGAAATACACGCGCGCGCTCGACAGTCTCGGCGTCGATCCGATCCGCCTCGTCAACGATTCAGGTCACGCTTAAGCGGTGCTCGGTCCCGGCAAGGCCGTCATCGGGTCTTGGCCTGGCGCATCGACCTCAAGCCCCGACGGCTCGGCCGGCGCCGTGGCGCGCTCGCGTTGCTTGCGCTTGCGGTGGCTGGCGAGCGCCGCAAGCAGAGCGGCGACATCCTTCGCCGACATGGGCTCTCCGTAGTAATAGCCCTGGCCGAACTCGCAGCCTATCGACCGCAAATAGCTGGCATCGGCTTGGGTCTCCACACCTTCGGCCACCACTTCCTTGCCGAGCTCGTGCGCCAGCGCGACGACCGAGCGCAGGATGAGCGGCGTCTGGCCATTGAGCGAGGTGTCGCGCACCAGCGAACGGTCCACCTTGATGACGTCGAAGGGGAAGCGATGGAGATAGCTCAACGAGCTGTAGCCCGTGCCGAAATCGTCGAGCGCAAGGCTCGCGCCATAGGTCTTGAGCCAGGTGAGAATCTCGACGGCGCGTTCGGGATTCTCCATGACCAGTGACTCGGTGATCTCGAGCTTCAGCGTGCCCTTCGGCACGGACTCGCGGGCGAGCATCAACCTGATCTCCTGCACCATGTCTTGGCGGAAGAGCTGGCGGCTCGACACGTTGACGCTGACAAATAGAGGATCGCGGTCGCGCGGCAGGACACGGTGCCAGTTCGCGGCTTCTTCCAGCGCTTGGTTCAGCACATAGCTGCCGAGATCGACAATCAGTCCGGATTCTTCGGCAAGCGGGATAAAGTCCTCCGCCGCGAGGCGGCCACGGCTGGGATGGTCCCAACGCAGCAGCGCCTCGAAGCCGGCCAGCTGGTTGGACGCGAGCCGGGTGATGGGCTGGTACAGCACGGCGATCTGCTGCCGGTCCAGCGCCATGCGCAGCTCGCTCTCGAGCGGCAAACGGCTCTCGTCCTCGGTGCGCATGGCCGGGTTGAAAATCTCGATACGATCGGCACCGCCGCGCTTGGCGCGGAGCATGGCGATCTCGCCGTCGCGCAGCATGTCTTGGCCGTTCTGCTGCGAGCCGTCGTGAACGACGATGCCGATGGACGCGGTGAGAATGATCTCCTTGGCGCTGATCTTCATCGGCGTGCGCAGCGCCCGCCTGACACGTTCGGCCAAGGTGGCGACGTGGTGGGGGTCGCTGTCGGAAATCAGCAGGATGGCGAATTGATCGCCGCCGAGTCGCGCCAGCGTGTCTTGCGGATTGAGGTGACGGCCAAGCCGGCGCCCCAAGGTCAGCAGCATGGAATCGCCAATGACGAGGCCGAAGCTCTTGTTGACGTTCTTGAAGCGGTCGATGTCGATGAAGATGAGCGTCGGCCGGTTGGACTGACCTTCCGCGGCGCGGGTGATGGCGCCTTGCAGCCGGTCCATGAACAGTTCGCGGTTGGGAAGACCCGTCAGGCTGTCATGCACCGCGTCGTGCATCAATCTCTCGTGGGAGCGCTTGAGGCTGGTGATGTCGCGCATCAGACCGACGCAGCGCAGGAGGCGCACATTCTCGTTGGGCTCGGCATGCGCGCGAAGATCGTACCAAAGATAGGTGCCGTCGTGGCGGCGCAGACGGAAGTCGATGACAAGCTCGCCGCCATGCTTCTCCTGGAGCGACCACAGCATGAGCCGGAACCGGTCGCGATCGGAGGCGTGCATGTGCTGAATGAATTGGTCGACACTGACATTGAGCGCGCCCGGATCGAGCCCCAACTCGATTTCGATATCGCTGCCGACGGTGATGAAATCGCGGCCGGCGTGCCACTGGAAGACATGCGTGCCGGAGCCGTCGACGGCGAGCGACTTCATCTGTACGAGGCTCGGCGGGCCGAGACTCACGCCGCCGCCGCCGCCGCGGAAGGCGAATTGCGTGACGGTGAACCCCAAGAGCACGATGATGAGCACAAGGCCCGCGACGAGACCCGAGACGACGACCTCACCCGACAGCTTGCCGAGCACGACCATGGACGCTCCGAGCAGCCACACGACCAGCAGCATCCAGCATGGGATGAGCGACATGGCGCGGTCCTGACCGCGCAAGGCGAAATAGGCGATGAGCACGGCGCCGACGCCCGCGATCACCAGCGTGGAGGCGCGGGCAAGCCCGGCGGCGGTCTGCGGATCGATGATGGCGACGACGATCAGGGCGAACTGGGCGGCGATCCAGCCCCAGAACATGGTTTTGATCCAGACATGCCACAGGCCAATGCGCAAGAACGTGTAGAGGAACAGCACCAGGCTCGCGGCGAGCCCTGCCTCGGCGGCGGCACGGTAGACCGCCGTGCGGTCGGGCCCCACGGGGAACAATTTGTTCCAGAAGCCGAAGTCGACACAGAAATAGATCAGCGCCGCCCAGGCGACGAGCGCGGTGGCCGGGAAGATGGCGCGATGGTTGGCGGCGAAGATCGCGGTGAGGAAAATGGCCAGCAGGCCGGTAATGCCGAGCAGCACGCCGTTGAACAGCATGCGGTCTTGCTGCTTAGCCTGGTAGGCGTTGGCATTCCATAGAGAGAGCCGCGGCACTTCGGTGGAGGCAAGCTCCGCCGCGTAGGTCACGGTCTGGCCGGGCTCGAGGCTCAATTGGAACATGTCGGCGCGATCGCTCTTCAGCGGTTCCGGCCGGAAGCCGAGCGACGGGGTGACCGCGGTGATCCGGGGCGCGTCGAGCTCCGGCCGGAACACGCCCGAATTGGCGAGCGTATAGCGTGCCGCCACGAGCCAGCGGGTAATGCGCTCGTCCGTGGGGTTCGACAAGGCGAAGACGAGCCAGCCCGGATTTGTGCCGGGGGTGGACGCCTGCACCGCCATGCGGCCGATATAGCCGTCGGGGCCCGGCGCGGTTTCGATCTGAAGCCGGTCGCCCCTGCCCTCGTAAAGCTCGCCCTTGGCGGTGATGTCGATTTTGGCCGCCGCGGGATCGACGGGGATCGCCTCGATCGCATGCGCGAGGCCCGGGACAAGCACGGTCAGCGCCAGCAGAAGCGCGCAGACAAGCGAGCGCCCGCCCTGGCCTTCCGGCCAGTGAGCAACCGCGTTGACGCCTGTAGATGCGTGCCTCGTCACAACCTCTCCCCCGTTCGTTCCAGCGCTCTAGCCGCGTGGATCCGAGTCGAGCAACGCGTAAAGCAGATGATCCTGCCAAATGCCGTTGATCCGCAGATAACGGCGGGCCAGACCCTCTTGCTTGAATCCTGTCCTCTCCAAGAGCCGCATCGACGCCGTGTTGTTCGGCAGGCATGCGGCCTCCAGCCGGTGCAGTTCGAGCGAGTCGAACACAAACGGCACGACGGCCCGAACGGCCGCCGTCATGTAGCCTTGGTTGGCGTAGTCGGCGCCGACCCAGTAGCCCAGCGTACAGGACTGGGTCACCCCACGGCGCACATTACAGAGCGTCAGCCCCCCGACCAGCTCACTGGTCGCCGTGTCATGGATGAACAGCGCGTAGCCCACGTCCTCGCGCAAATCGCGCATGTAATGGCGCACGCGCCGGCGGAAGGAGGCGCGCGACAGCTCGTCCGGCGCCCAGAGCGGCTCCCAAGGCATCAGGAATTCGCGGCTCGACGCCCTTAGTTCGGCCCAAGCCGGAAAATCCGACATCTGCGGCGTGCGCAGCATGACGCGCTCCGACTCGATGACCGGCCCAAAATCACTCGGGGAGGCAGCTCGCAGCAATGCCATCGACTAGCACCCTCTTCAGGCAGCCTTGCTCGCCGGGACAGCAAATTTTTCGGCCACGGACTCGAACCTTGCAACATTAAGAATGGGCCCCACCGTGGCAAGGCTTAGCGGCGATATGAGAACCTTCTCAAGCATCGCTTGCAGATCTGCGGCCTCGACTTCCTCGACCCTCTCGATCAGCTCGGGGATCGGCAAGACGCGGCCATGAATGAGGATTTGCCGGGCGATCTGCTCAGCGCGACCGCACGAACTCTCGAGACCCGCGAGCAGCCCCATCTTGAGCTGGGCCTTCACCCGCGCGATCTCGGCGTCGTTGAAGCCACTGGCCGCCGCTTGCTCCAGCTCTTGGCGGATCACGGCGAAAAGCTCGTCCGCTTTGTCGGGAGAGCCGGCCGCGTGGATCACGAACATGCCACTGTCGGTCAGCCCGGTGGAAAAGGCGTAGACGGAGTAACACAGCCCGCGCCGCTCGCGCACTTCCTGGAAGAGCCGAGACGACATACCGCCACCGAGCGCACCCGCGAGGATCTGCGCGATGAAATAGTCGTCGGCGCCGTAGGCAGGCGCCTCGAAGGCGAGCATGAGGTGGGTCTGCTCGAAGGGCTTGTCCGAACGCCTAACGCCGCCGGTATAGATGGCGCCTTGCGGCTGCGGTGTCGCGTCTTGAGGCAGCGCCGACAACCAGCGCTCGGCTTCCGCCACGAGCGCCCCATGATCGAGGGCGCCGGCCGCGGCCAGCACCATGTTGGGCGCGTGATAGTGGGCCGAGAGATAGGTGCCCAGATGCGACTGCTGGAAACAGCCCACGCTTTCGGCCGTGCCGAGAATGGGCCGGCCGACCGGTTGATCCGGGTACGCCGCTTCGGAGATGAAGTCGTAGACGATGTCCTCCGGCGAATCCATGCAGGCCGCGATCTCCTGGAGGATGACGTCACGCTCGCGCTGAAGCTCCGTGAGGTCGAAGCGCGGGTAGAGAATAATATCGCTGAGGATGTCGAGTGCGAGCGGCATGTCGTTGCGCATGACGCGCGCGTAATAGCAGGTGGAGTCGACGGACGTCGCCGCGTTGAGGTCGCCGCCCACAGCCTCGATCTCCTCGACGATGTCGCGGGCGCTGCGCCGCGCCGTACCCTTGAAGGCCATGTGCTCGAGGAAATGCGCAACGCCGTGCTCGGCGTGGCCTTCCGAGCGGCTGCCGGCGCCGACCCAGATGCCGAGGGAAACGGTCTCGACTTCGGGCATCGCATGGCTGACCACAGTCAGCCCATTGGCCAGCACTGACTGTTCCACACTCACGCCTGAACCTCCGTGGCCGCGGGCTCCGCCCGGCCGTGGCTGACAATAAATTCGGCGACGGCGGCGAATTCCGCTGGCAGCACGGTGCAACGCTCATGCTGACCGAGCTTCAGCTGCAACCGCTCGGGCTGCGCGGGCAGTTGACCGCTCGCCCGCTCCACCGCTTCGGGGAACTTGGCTGGATGCGCCGTGGACAGCACGACCATGGGCGCGCCGCCCTGATCCGCCTCCTGATGGGAGGCCGCGATGGCGACGGCCGTATGCGGATCGACCAGCATGCCCGTCTCTTGGAAAACCCCCCGAATGGTCATCTCCGTCTCGTGCTCGCCGACCGAATAGGCGCTGAACAGTTCGCGCATTTGGCCGAGCTCCCCTTGGCTCAATTTGAACGCGCCCGTGCTGCGCAGCTCTTCCATCAGGCTCCCAACACGGCCGGCATCCCGGCCGGCAAGCTCGAACAAGAGGCGCTCGAAATTGCTCGCAAGCTGGATGTCCATGCTCGGGCTTGAAGTGGCGATCACGCCTTGCGGCGCGTAAATCCCCGACGCAAATGCGCGCGGTAAACTGTCGTTGAGGTTCGTGGCGATAACGAGGCGCTGGACCGGTAAGCCCATCGCCCGGGCGGCGTAACCAGCGAAAATATCTCCGAAATTTCCGGTGGGCACGGTAAACGCCACCGGCCGGTGGGGGGCGCCGAGGCTCACGGCGGTGGTGAAGTAATAGGGGATCTGGGCGAGGATCCGAGCGAAATTGATCGAGTTGATGCCCGTCAATCCGAGCCGGCGGCTCAAGGGCGCGTCGCGGAACAGTCCCTTCACGATGGCCTGGCAATCGTCGAAGGTCCCCTCCACGGCGATATTGTGGATGTTGGCCTCCGTGGCCGTGGTCATTTGACGGCGCTGGACGTCGCTGATGCGGCCCTTGGGGTGAAGGATGAAGACGTCGATGGCGTCGAGCCCGCGAAAGGCCTCGATGGCCGCGGCGCCGGTGTCGCCGGAGGTGGCGCCAACCACGGTGGCGTGGGCCCCTTTTCGCAGGAGCGCCCGGTTCATGAACCGGGACACGACCTGCATGGCGAGGTCCTTGAAGGCCAGTGTCGGCCCATGGAACAGCTCCAGCACGAAGGCATTGGGCCCGAGTTGGGACAAGGGCGCGACCGCCGGATGGTGGAAGCCGTCATAGGCCTCCGCCAGCACGTCCTCGAGATCGTCCAGGCAGGGATCGCCCGCGAGATAGGGGCGCATGATCCGGTCGGCCGCCTCGGCATAGTCGAGGCCGGCTAGGCTCGCGATCTCGTCCGGCTCAAGCCGCGGCCAGGCCTCGGGCATGAACAGCCCGCCGTCCGGAGCAAGGGCTGCCAGGAGCGCACCCTCAAAGGAGAGCGCCGGCGCCTCACCGCGCGTTGAGATGAACTTCAAGATCTGCCTCTCGCCGAAAAATGGGACTTTTCGGCCTGACCCTAACGGTCGGAGAGGCCCCCCGCAACATGGCCAAACCCAGGCTCGTTAAGACTTCTCGCCCCGATAGGCACCCCACACAAAGACGCCATAGACCGCCACGAGGCAAATCGCCAGGCCAAACCAGGTCAAGGCATATTGGAGGTGGTTGTTGACCAGGGTGAGCCGGGTCTGCCCCCCTTTTGGCCAGCCGCCCGGCACCTCGGTCGCATCCGCGTCCAGGAAGAACGGCGTCACCTGGACCGTGCCGCCCGGGAACATGGACTGGGCCATGGTGACGAGGTCCCGGGAGAACCACTGATTCTTGGCAGGGTCGTTGTCGGGGATGAAGACGTTCGGGTCCTCCGGCGTGCGGAGGAGCCCGGTCACGCCGACCACCTCTTGGACTTGGCCTTCGGGCCTGGTCGAGGGGTCGCGCAGTCTCTCCGGCACGAACCCACGGTCGACGAGCACCACATGCCCGTCGACGGTCTCCAGTGGGGTGATGACGTGCCAGCCCGGCTCGCCGTCGAGGGAAAAACCGTAGAGATAGCGCTCGCGCTTGTGGTGAAAGCGGCCCTCGACGCGCACGCGAAAATAGCTCGGATTCTTGCGCTCCTCAGCCAGCTCGATGGCGCGATCCAGGCTCACCGGATTCCGCTGTGTGCGCGCCTCGATGCGCGCGATGAGCCCTTCCTTCCACTCCAGCCGCTTGAGCTGCCACATGCCCAGGCTCACGAGGATCGCCACGCCGATAAGCGTGACAATCGTGAGCCGCAGGAATCCGCCGGTGGTCATGGGGCCCCTCTAGTCGACCAGCTTACCCTCTTCGGCCTTGTGCCTGAATTGGAGTGCGATGAGCACGCCCTTAAAGGACCGAAGCAGGAGAAGCGGCAGGATGAGGGCGAGGCTGCCCCAGAGGATTGCGTGCAGCCAGTAAGGCGGCTTGTAGAACACTTCGACAAGGAGGGCCGCGCCGACGATGAGGAACCCAGTGATGAGGATGACGAAGACCGCCGGCCCGTCGCCGGAATCGGCGAAGTCGTTGTCGAGCCCGCAAACGTCACAGCGGGGCGCGAGCGTGAGATAGCCCGCGAAGAGCTTTCCCTTGTGGCAAGACGGACAGCGGCCGGTGAGGCCGGACCAGAGGGTCGCACCCAACGGCACGGGCTGCTTCTGCTCGCTGTGTCCGTGGTCCATCGTCAATGTTGTTCCAGCTACAAATGAAAAGGGGCGGCCAACCGACCGCCCCCATTATAGACGAAGTTCCCGCCGTTAGTGCCCAGGAGCGGCCCCGGCGCCCCACACATAGATGCAGGTGAACAGGAACAGCCACACCACGTCGACGAAATGCCAATACCAGGCAGCGGCCTCAAAGCCGAAATGCTGCTTCGGCGTGAAGTGGCCTTGCAGCGCGCGGAACAGGCATACCAGCAGGAAGATCGTACCGACGATCACATGGAAGCCGTGGAAGCCAGTGGCCATGTAGAAGGTCGAGCCATAGATGTGGTTGGCGAAGCCGAAGCCCGCATGGACGTACTCGTAGGCCTGCAGGCTCGTGAAGAGCAGACCGAGCACGACCGTGCACGCTAGACCCCAAACGAGACCCTTGCGGTCATTGTGCAGCATCGCGTGATGCGCCCAGGTGGCCGTCGTGCCCGAGGTGAGCAGGATCAGCGTGTTCACCCAAGGCAGGCCCCAAGGATTGAACGTACTGCCGAAATAGCCGAGCCCCGCCACGCCGGTCTCGTCGCTCGGGATCGGCGGCCACTGACCGCCAAGCACTTCGGTGCGCGCATAGGTGATCGGATTGTCGGGGAACAGAGCCACGTCGAAATAGGCCCAGAACCAAGCCACGAAGAACATCACCTCCGAGGCGATGAACAGGATCATGCCGTAGCGCAGATGGAGCTGCACGACGGGCGTCTCGTCGCCGCCGTGGGCTTCCTTGATGACGTCGCGCCACCAGCCGAACATGGTGAGGACGACGAGCGCGAGACCCGGCAGGACGTACCAGAGCTGGGGATCGCCAGCCTTCTTCGACATGAAGTACATGAGAAGGCCGATCGCGAGCGTGAAGCCGCCGATCGCGCCGACGATCGGCCATGGGCTCGGATTGACGAGATGATAGTCGTGTTGCGGTTTAGCGTGGGCTTGGGCCATCTTGGTTTTCCCCTTCCTCCCCAATCTGTCTCATTGGCGCCTCTGCGGCGCCGTTCGGCTTACGATCCCGAGGCCCCGTCCCCCGGCGCCGCGGCAACGTCCGACGGATCGTCGCTGCGGTAGAAGGTATAGGACAGTGTGATCTCGGGAATATTCACGGTGTTCACGTCCTCGACGAACTTGGGATCGACGAAGAAGCTCACGGGCATTTCGATGCTTTGACCGGGGCCAAGCGTCTGCGCGGTGAAGCAGAAGCACTGCACCTTGGTGAAGTAAAGCCCGGCCGCCTGCGGGGCGACATTGAAGCCGGCGGTGCCGGTGACGGGCTTGTCGGAATTGTTGGTCGCCTTGAAGAAGGCCAGAGCGCTCTCGCCGATATGCACCTGCATGGTGCGCTGCTCTGGCGCGAAGCTCCACGGCAAGTTCGGATTGACGTTGGCATCAAAGCGAACCGTCACGATACGCTCGAGGACGTCCTTCGGCGTGATGTCGGCTCTCTGGGTCGCGCCGCCATAGCCCGTGGTCTGGCAGAACATGCGGTAGAGCGGCACCGCGGCGAACGACAGGCCAACCATGGCCGCCACGAGGCCGGCAAGCGACAGGGCGACGAGGCCCTTCTTGTCGCGTCTGCGCGTCCGGGTGTCTTGCTCGCTCATGCGCTTGGCCAATCAGATCGGCCGCACGGCAACGTTGCCGCCGAGCCGGACAATGGTGACCACGAAAAACAGCACAACGAGGCCCGCGAGAATCCAGGCGATGGCCACGGATCGCTTGCGTTGACGGCGGTTGCGTTCCGTTTCCGCATCTTCCATCACAACGCCCAATTGAACGGCGACGCGCCGTTACCAAAACCGAAGCCCTGCTCCACTAGCAGCACGGCAAAGAGCACGAACAGATAGAGGACGGAGTAAGCGAACAGGTGCTTGGCCGCTCGTTCGGCCGCCTCCCCTTCCCGCGTGCGATAGCAATCGACGGCGAAGACGACGAAGAAGGCGCCAAGGATCGAGGCCACCACCGTATAGAGCATTCCGCCAAAGCCCATCACCGCCGGCACCATGCCGAGCGGCGCCAGGACGAGGCTGTAGATCAGGATCTGCCGCCGTGTCTCGTCGGGACCGTGCGTCACGGGCAGCATCGGCACGCCGGCGCGTTCGTAGTCGCGCACGCGGGTCAGCGCCAGCGCCCAGAAATGCGGCGGGGTCCAAACGAAAATGATCAGGAACATCACGAAGGACTCTAGGCTCACCGTACCGGTCGCGGCGGCCCAGCCGATCATCGGCGGCACGGCACCGGCGGCGCCGCCAATGACGATGTTCTGCGGCGTCCAGCGTTTCAGCCACATCGTGTAGACGAAGACGTAGAAGGCGATGGTCAGCGCGAGCAGGCCGGCCGCCACCCAGTTCGCCATCAAGCCGAGACACAGAACCGAGCCAATGGCGAGAACGGTGCCGAAGGCGAGCGCCTCATCGGGCGTGACGGCGCCTTGCGGCAGAGGCCGCGAAGCCGTACGCGCCATGCGGGCGTCGATGTCGGCGTCGTACCACATGTTCAATGCGCCCGAGGCCCCTGCACCGACCGCTATGCAGGCCAGCGCCGCAATGGCCAGCACGGGATGCATGGTACCGGGCGCGGCCACCAAGCCGACCAGCGCCGTGAACACCACGAGGACCATCACCCGCGGCTTCAGCAGCGCAGCAAAGTCGGCGACGTCGCCCCCGAGGGCGACGTCGTGGTTGGCTGGTACCGCTTGGATAGTGGCGTCAGACATCGGCCTACTCACTCAAGCGCCTTTCGCTCGCGACATACTCACTTGATGCGCGGCAGCGTTTCGAAGGTATGGAACGGCGGCGGCGACGGCAGGGTCCACTCAAGCGTGGTGGCGCCGGCGCCCCATGGGTTGTCCGCGGCCTTCTGCTTGCGCGCGAACTGAGCGATAATTCCATAGAGGAACACCAAGAAGCCTGCGAACGCGATGTACGCGCCAATCGAGGAAACGAAGTTCCAGCCCGCATAGGCATCCGGATAGTCCGCGTAACGGCGTGGCATGCCGGCGGCGCCGAGGAAATGCTGCGGGAAGAAGGCGAGATTCGCACCGACGAACATCAGCCAGAAGTGCAGCTTTCCAATCGCCTCGGAGTACATGTACCCCGTCATCTTCGGCGACCAATAGTACCAGCCGGCGAACAGCGAGAAGACCGCACCGAGCGACAACACGTAGTGGAAATGCGCCACCACGTAGTAGGTGTCGTGGAACGACCGGTCGACGCCGGCATTCGACAGCACCACGCCGGTGACGCCGCCGATGGTGAACAGGAAGATGAAGCCGAGCGCCCATAGCATCGGCGCCTTGAACGACAGCGAGCCGCCCCACATGGTGGCGATCCACGAGAAGATCTTCACGCCCGTGGGCACGGCGATGACCATGGTGGCGAATACGAAATAGGCCTGCGTATTCACGTCGAGACCCGCCGCGTACATGTGGTGGGCCCACACCACGAAGCCGATCACGCCGATGGCGACCATGGCGTAAGCCATGCCGAGATAGCCGAACACGGGCTTCTTGGAGAACGTAGCCACGATCTGGCTGACAATGCCGAAGCCCGGGAGAATGAGGATGTACACTTCCGGGTGGCCGAAGAACCAGAACAGGTGCTGCCACAGCAGCGGGTCGCCGCCATGGGCGGAGTCGAAGAACGCCGTGCCGAAGTTACGGTCCGTCAGCAGCATGGTAATGGCGCCGGCCAGAACCGGCAGCGACAGCAACAGCAGGAAGGCCGTTATCAGAACCGACCACACGAAAAGCGGCATCTTATGCAGGGTCATGCCCGGCGCGCGCATATTGAAAATGGTCGTGATGAAATTGATCGCGCCCAGGATCGAGGAGGCACCGGCCAAATGGATCGACAAGATGGCGAAATCCATGGCGATGCCGGGTGTCCCCGAGGTGCTCAGCGGCGCATAGATCGTCCAGCCGCCGCCGACACCGGTGGAGCCTGGAGCGCCCGGCATGAACAGCGAAGCCACCAGCAGCACGAAAGCCATGGCCAGCAGCCAGAACGAGATGTTGTTCATGCGCGGGAAGGCCATGTCCGGCGCGCCGATCATCAACGGCATCATCCAGTTGCCGAAGCCGCCCATGGTTGCCGGCATCACCATGAAGAACACCATGATGAGGCCGTGCGCCGTGACGAAGACGTTGAACAGCTCGGGATTACCGAAGATCTGCATGCCCGGCTCCATGAGCTCGGCACGCATGCCCATGGATAACAGACCGCCGACGATGCCGCCGATGATCGCCAAGACGAGGTACATCGTACCGATGTCTTTGTGGTTGGTGGAGAACAGCCAACGCCCCACGCCATACGGATGATCGTGGTGGTGTTCGGCTTCTGCCTGGGCGCTGTGTGCCATGACTGTTTTCCTTATCGTCCTTATCGTTCCTGGCTCGTGGTCATTCTAGACCATGTCAGATCTCAGATGGCCCTACTCTTCGGTAGAGGCCATTTTGCCTTCAGTGTCGATCGCGGCGGACTTTGCCTCCGCGACCCATGCATCATATTCGTCCTGCGAGACGACGCGGACGGCGATGGGCATGAAGGCGTGATTGCGGCCGCAGAGCTCGGAGCACTGCCCGTAGAACCAGCCTTCCTTCTCGGCACGAAACCACGTCTGCTGGAGCCGGCCGGGAACGGCGTCGAGCTTGACGCCGAAGGACGGCACCGCCCAGTCGTGAATCACGTCGTTGGACTTCAGCCCGACGACGACGTTCGCGTTCACCGGCACCACGACTTCATGATCGACGGTCAACAGGCGCGGCTGGCCCTCTTTCAGACTGGCTTCCGGGACCATGATCGAATCGAAATGAATGCCCTCGTCCGGGTAATCGTAGCTCCAGTACCACTGGCTGCCCGTGGCGGTGATAGTCACGTCGGCCTTCGGGAAGTCGTACTGGGCGAACAGGAGCCGGAACGACGGAATGGCGATAGCGACGAGAATGAAGATCGGGATCACGGTCCAGGCGACCTCGATCGTGGTGTTGTGCGAGGTACGGGACGGATTGGGGTTACGCTTCTCGTTGAAGCGCGCCATCACGTAGATCATCAGCCCCAGAACGAACAGCGCGATCACGGTGATGATGATGGTGACGTAGGTGTGGAAGTCGGTAATCTGCGCCATGACAGGCGTTGCGGCGTCTTGAAAGCCCAGCTGCCATGGCACGGCCTTGCCCATTTCAGCCAAAGCAGGACCGCTTGCGACCAAACCCGCAAGCGCCGCAAGAACCGTCAGCGTACGATGGAAGATCGCCATCCCTTCACTCCTAAGCCAGTTCCCCGCCATCACCTTCAGCAAGAAGGTTCAGGCTCATCCCAACGGGCACGAGCAGCCTTGCCCACGCCGCTCCGTGACAAGGGCGACCGCGAACACATTAGGCGCGTATTAGTGGCGTCGCCCCCGCTACCAATTCTTTCTTTCCCGTCTCCGATCATAGCGCCGAGACGGGAGGTTCTTTTGTGTTTTTAAAATCATAAAGGATATAGATTGGCAACACTCATGATTCAGGGCGTTATGCGGCAAATGCACGCTTGACACTGGGTTTAAAGCCTTTGTGGCCGGGGCCTTCCAAGCCACGGTAGATTTCCCTCCAAAGGTGCCGCCGAAATTTAGCCCTATTACTCGGCGATGGCCGTTTTCCATGCCAGAAATCGGCGCTTCACATCGCCCCGGTTCGCGATTTAGGACTGCGGGGTGTCATTCGCACTTGCAAAAGCGAGCTTGCCGGTCCTTCTGATGATGTTCATGGCGTATAGGCCCTTTTCCCAGACGCGCGCGCGCAAAGCGCATCCGCTGACCTCGATCAGTGTTGTCGTGGCGCTCGCCCTGATGGCGGTGAGTCAGGCGGCCGCTCAAGGTGCCGCGCCCGATGCCGCGCCAGGCGCCACGGGCCCAGGCAGCGTGGTGCGCGAGACACATGGCGCGTGGCAGGTCAGCTGCCGCACACCGCCAGGCGCGAAGGAAGAAAAATGCGCGCTGGTGCAGAGCGTCACGGCGGAAGACCGGCCCAATGTCGGGCTGACGGTCGTGTTCTATAAGGCGATTGGCGAGAACAAGAAGCTGTTGCGCGTGGTGGTGCCGCTGGGCGTGCTGCTGCCCACCGGGCTCGGGCTCAAGATCGACAATGAGGACGTGGGCAACGCGCCCTTCCTCAAATGCGGCAAGCGCGGCTGCGTGGCCGAAGTGGTGCTGCAGGACGAGGTGATCGGCAAGCTGAAGAAGGGTGAGAACGCCATGTTCATCATCTTCGACACGCCGGAAGCCGGCATCGGCATCCCGGTCTCCCTGCAAGGCTTCTCGGACGCCTTCGCCGGCCTGAAATAGCGGCACTCCCTATCAGCGCATAAAAAATCGGCGGCAGAAAAGGAGAAATCTGCCGCCGATTCATCCGTCTTGGGGGACGGACTAACGTCCTGATCCGTGCAGGGTCGCGGGGTCAGGACGCGACTTGGTAAGTATATGGCGAGGGGCGGCGGACTTTCAAGTTGAGGGCCCCAAGACCGTAAACTGGTGGGCGCGAGCCTTCCGCACCAAGACGTGACTCATTGGTATAATTGGCTTTTTGGGTATGATTGGCCTTTTGGGTATGATTGGCTTTGGCTTAGCTCGCGCCGCTAACGCGCATTTTGCGGAACGTGCAGCCCTTCGGGCTCCGACCAATCCCTGATCTTCTTCAGAATGCCGAGCGCCGTGCGTCCGAAGTCGGTCATCTCGTAGGTCACGGCGATGGGTTTGGTGCTGACGACTTTGCGCCGGACCAGCCTCGCCTGCTCCAGCTCCTTCAAACGCTCGTTGACCATCTTCTTGCTGGCGCCGTCGAGCTGGCGCGCCAGCTCATTGAAACGCACCGGACCGTCCTTGAGATGCCAGAGAATCAAGCCCGTCCACTTTCCGCCAAGGATGCGCATCCCGCGTTCGGGGCCGCCTCCCCGGCCACCCTGCTCGGTCCGTCCACAATTTCGACCCTATACGGGGTACACTCGCCCCGGACTGGCAATGGAAGGGGTGGCCAATGGGCTCCAGACGCTACGGCGTCATACTCGCTTGCCTGGTGCTGGCGGGCCTGCCCGGCCAAAGCGCGGGCAAGACGGGGCGCCCTGAGGCGGGCCGCCTGGTCGCGTCCTATGACGCCGGCCTCGCCGGTATCAATCTCGGCGAGTTCCAGGTGACCGCGAGGCTGGCGGGATCGTCCTATGAGATGGCGGCCCAAGGGCGCTTCTCGTTGCTGGCCGGACTGGTCTTCAAAGCCACCGGCAAGTCGACCAGCAACGGCACGATCGCCGACGCAAGCCCGCGCCCGGCGCGCTATACCTTCTCCTTCGACGACAGCAAGAAGCGCCAGCGGCTCCGCATGACCTTTGCCCGCGGCACCGTCACCGATGTCACCATCGATCCGCCAAAGCGGCATGGGCGCGATGTCCCCGTCACGGCGGCGCATTTGAAAGACGTTCTCGACCCGTTGACCGCGGCCTTCTTGTCGGTGCGCTCAGATGCGCCGGCCGGGGATGTTTCGGTCTGCAATCAGACCGTTCGCGTGTTCGACGGCAGACAGCGTTTTGATATCGTCTTGTCACCGAAGCGCTCTGAAACGCTCGGCACCGGGGCGCCGAAGGGCCTTGGCGGACGTGCCGCGGTGTGCCGCGTGCGCTACAAGCCCATCAGCGGCTACCGGCCCGACCATCCGGGCGTGGAGTACATGACGAAAAACGACGAGGTCGAGGCCTGGCTCGTGCCCGTGCCGGGAACGGATTTCTACATTCCCTATAAGATCCTCGTGCCGACGACCTGGGGCAGCGGCACGGTCGAGCTCACGGGCCTGAAAGCCAATCTCGGCACGCTGCAACGCGCCGGTGCGCCATAGCGCTCTAGAGCGCCTCGGCCTTGAACAGGCGGTCGATGTCCCCGTTCCAGGGCCCACGATATTCGGCAAGCAGCCGGTCGGCCGACGAGCGCCCCTCGTCGAGGATGGCCTGAAGCGCTTTCAACGCCTTGGTCTCATCCTCGCCGCGCGGATTGAGCCGTGCGCGCCGCTTGAGCCCAGCCTCCGCAAGTGTGACCACCTCGCGTGCGATGTGACGAAGGGTACGGTCGCGAAACGGCGTCGCCAGCCCTAGCCGGGGAACCTCGTCACGCATGGCCCGACGCTCCTCCCCCGTCCAGTCGGCGACCAGGTCGGCGGCGGCATCCAGCGAGGTCTTGTCATAGAGGAGCCCGGCCCATAGCGCTGGCAGCGCCAGCAAGAGATCGAGCGGTCCGGCGTCGGCGCCGCGCATCTCCAGGAATTTCTTGAGGCGCACCTCGGGAAACAGCGTGGTGAGGTGGTCGGCCCAATCGTCCAGGGTGGGCTTCACGCCGGGCAGGGCTTCGAGCTTGCCGGCCAGGAAGTCCCGAAACGAGCTGCCGGCCACGTCGATATAGCGCTTGTCGCGGTAGACGAAATACATGGGCACATCGAGCGCGTAATCGACATAGCGCTCGAACCCCATGCCGTCCTCGAAGGCAAACGGCAGCTGGCCGGTACGGTCAGGATCGGTGTCACGCCAGACTTCCGCGCGATAGGATTGGAAGCCGTTGGGCTTGCCTTCGGTGAAGGGCGAGTTGGCGAACAGCGCCGTGGCGACGGGCTGCAGGGCGAGCGCGACGCGGAGCTTTTGCACCATGTCCGCCTCGTTGCCGAAATCCATGTTCACCTGCACCGTCGCGGTGCGGAACATCATGTCGAGGCCACGCCCCCCGCGCTTGGGCATATAGCGCATCATGATGCGGTAGCGTTCCTTGGGCATGAGCGGCAGCTCTTCCAATGTCCATTTGGGCGAGAAGCCGAGCCCGATGAAACCGATACCGAGTTGCCGCGCCACGCCGCCTACCTCCGAGAGGTGCTGGCGGAGTTCCTGCTCCGTCTCATGAATTGTCTTCAGCGGCGCGCCGGAGAGTTCGAGCTGGCCGCCCGGCTCCAGGCTGATGGAGCCGCCGATGGGGCAATCGGTGCAGGACAGCGCGATGATGTTGCCGTCCTCGCGGACGGCATCCCAGCCATAGCAATTGTGGTGGGATTCGAGCAGCGCCTGGATGCCGCGGTCGCCCCCATAAGGCACGGGCGAGTTGTCCTTGACGTTGAAACCGAACTTTTCGTGCTCGGTGCCGATGCGCCATTCGTCTTCGGGCTTCGACCCGGCCTCCAGATAGGCGACGAGCTCATCCCGCGACTCGACGATGGGGCTCTCGGGCCCGCTGACACGTGTCGACATGAAGGAGAACTCCGCTTGGAAGGCGAGGACGTGGCTCTGGGGCTAACGTCCCGGAGGACAAAGAGAAACCCTATATTGCGCGGGCAACGCGGCGCGGCAAGAGACAGTTCCGCGCAATCACGAAAGCCTGACCCCTCCCCGCCTCACACCATCATGCGGTGGTAGAGGTCGAACATGATCCACAGACTGCCGCCGACCATGAGGAAAATGAGAACGCAGGCGAAGGCCAGCGCGATCAGGTTCTCGCGCGGCGTCGATTTGAAGTCGATATGCAGGAAGAAGCGCAGATGGACCAGGATCTGGACCACGGCGAGCGCGGCGATCACGATTAACGCAGTCTCGCGGGGCAAGGCCTCGAAGGCGACCAGCCCGAAGGAGATCGCCGTCAAGATCAGCGCGAGCACGATACCGATCAGATAGGGCTTGATGGTCCGCTCGATGGGAATTCCCGAAGAGACATCCATCACAATAATCCCGGCAAATAGACGACGGAGAAGATCACGACCCAGATGATGTCGAGGAAGTGCCAGAACAGCCCGAGCCGCATCAGCCGCGAGGCGACCGGCGCGGTGAGCCCCTTGAACACGACCTGACCGAACATCACCGCGATCCAGGACAGGCCGACGCTGACATGCAGGCCGTGGGTGCCCACCAGCGTGAAGAAGCTGGAGAGGAAGCCGCTCCGGTCGGGACCCGCGCCCTGATCGATCATGCCGCGGAACTCGCCGATCTCCAGAAAGATGAAGCCCGCGCCAAGCAAGAAGGTGATCGCCAGCCACAGCAGCACCTTGGGCCTGTCGCCCTGCGACAGCGCCACGGCGGCGACGCCGAAGGTGGTGCTGCTCAACAGCAGAAGCGCGGTCTCGGCCGCAGCGCGTTCGAGGCTGAACAGCTCCTTGCCCGTGGGCCCGCCGGCCGCGTTGCCGACCATCACGAGATAGGTGGCGAAGAGCAGCGCGAAGATGATGGCGTCGCTCATCAGATAGAGCCAGAAGCCGAACTCCTTCTCCTCGTATTTCTCCGCGTCCCGCGGCGTGACGGTCATGATGGTCGCGCTCATGTGGAGGCCTCCGGCACCGGCTCACCGGCGAAGCCCGGATCGTCGGCCATCTCGTTCTTCGGCGCCTTGGCAAGCTGGGCGAAGCGCTCGTCCTCAATGGCCTTCACCTCGGCCGCGGTCATGACAAAGTCGCTGTCGTCATCGGAGGCACGGACGACGATGGAGACGAAGATCACGGCGAGACAGAGGATGGCGAGCCACCAGATGTACCAGATCATGGCGAAGCCGAAGACGAAGCCCGCGCCGCCGATGACGGCGGCGACAAAGGTGTTTTTCGGCAGCGTGATGTCCTCGTATTGTTGAGGCCGCTGATAAGCCACGCCGCGCGCCTTCATGTCCCACCAGGCATCGACGCTCTGCACTTGCGGCAGCACGGCGAAATTGTAAGGCGCCGCCGGCGAGGACGTCGCCCATTCCAGCGACCTGCCATTCCACGGGTCGCCGGTCAGGTCGAGCGCGCTCTGGCGATCGCGGATGCTGACGATCAGCTGCACCGCCATGCAGACGATGCCAAGGAAGATGATGAAGGCGCCGATCGCCGCCACGATGAGATGCGGCTGCCAGGCGGCGATCTCGTAGTGCTCCATGCGGCGGGGCATGCCTAAGAAGCCGAGCAGGTAGAGCGGCATGAAGGCGAGATAGAAGCCGATGATCCAGCACCAGAAGGACCACGTGCCCCATTTCTCGTTCAGCTTGAAGCCGAAGGCCTTGGGGAACCAGAACATGTAGCCGGCGATATAGCCGAACAGCACGCCCGGGATGATCACGTTGTGGAAGTGGGCAATCAGGAACGTGGTGTTGTGCATCAGATAATCGACTGGCGGCAGCGCCAGCAGCACGCCCGAAAGACCGCCGATGGTGAAGGTGACGAGGAAGCCAAGCGTAAACAGCATTGGCGGTTTGAAGATGATGCGGCCGCGATAGATCGTGAATAGCCAGTCGAACACCTTCACGCCGGTGGGCACGGCGATGATCGTGGTCATGGTGCCGAAGAAGGAGTTCACCCGCGCGCTCGAGCCCATGGTGAAGAAGTGATGCAGCCACACGGTGAAGGACAGAAAGCCGATGGCCATGGTGGCGAGCACCAGCGAGATATAGCCGAACAGCCGCTTCTGGCTGAACACGGCGACGACTTCCGAGAACACGCCGAAGGCCGGCAGGATCAAAATGTAGACCTCGGGATGACCCCACAACCAGAACAGGTTGATGTAGTTCATCATGTTGCCGCCCATGCCGTTGGTGAAGAAGTGCATGTCTAAGGTGCGGTCGAGCACCAGCATGCCGCCGGCGACGGTCAGGGACGGAAAGGCAAAGACCATCAAGATGGATGTGACGAACACGGTCCAGGTGAACAGGGGCAGGCGCAGCATGGTCATGCCCGGCGCCCGGCATTTGATGATGGTGACCAGGAAATTGATGCCGGTCATGGTCGAGCCGATGCCTGAGATGAGTACCGCCCACAGCCAATAATCGACGCCGACGCCCGGCGTGAACTCGGACCCCGAATAAGGCGGGTAGGCGGTCCAGCCGGCGGTCGAGAACTTGCCAATCACCAGCGAGATCAGGACGAGGCTGGCGCCCGCGGTGGTGAGCCACAGGCTGATCGCGTTCATAAAGGGAAAGGCGACGTCGCGCGAGCCGATCTGCTGCGGCATGATCAGATTAATCAGCCCGGACAGGAAGGGCATGGCCATGAAGAAGATCATGATCGTGCCGTGGGACGAGAAAACCTGGTCGAAATGACCGGGCGGCAGATAGCCCTCGTTGTTGTAGGCGATGGCCTGCTGGCTGCGCATCATGGCCGCGTCGATGAAGCCGCGCATGAGCATGATTAGCGCCACCATGATGTACATGATGCCGATCTTCTTGTGGTCGATGCTCGAGACCCAGTCGAACAGCACGAGCCGCCAGGCACCCAAATAGGTGATGACCGCCATGACGCTGAGCGCGCCGAGCACGGTGATGCCCGCGCCGGACGCGGCGATGGCGCTGTAGAACGGCAATGAGTCGATGGTCAGTCTACCGAAGATGTCCACTGGTCCTCATTCCGCTGGTTTCGCCGCTGATTTCGCGTGAGCCGCGGCGGCCGGCATGCGATCGGTGTCGCCGTGTGAGTATTTGGCGATGATGGAATCGAACAGGTTCGGCTCGACGTCCGAATAATAGGTCACCGGCACTTTCTGGCTCGGCTTGGCCAGCGCCTCGTAAGTCGATGCATCGAGCGTGTCGGAGGCCGCCTTCACCTTCTCCACCCAGGCATCGAAATCCTCCTTGGTGGTGGCGATCGCGCGGAACTGCTGATCGGCGAAGCCGGTGCCGCTATATTGCATGTTGCGGCCCCAGAACTCGCCCGGCTCGTTAGCCAGAAGATTGAGCCGCGTCTCCATGCCGGCCATGGCGTAGATCTGCCCAGCGAGCGCCGGGATAACGAGTGAGTTCATCACCGTGTCCGAGGTGATCTTGATGCTGAGCGGCTGGCCTGCCGGAAACACCAGCTCGTTGACCACGGCGATGTTCTGCTCGGGATAAACGAACAGCCACTTCCAATCCTGGGCGATGGCTTGCACCTGGAGCTGCTTCACGCTCGGGTCGATCTCGTTATAGGGATCGAGCTTGTAGGTGTTGTGCCAGAGATGAATGCCGAGCCAGATGATGATGGCGGCCGGCACGCCCCAGACAAGAATCTCGACGGGCCAGTAATAGGCGAGGTTGGGCGTATAGCGGGCGCTACGATTGGTGCCGCGATATCGCCAGATGAACAGCGCGGCCATCACGAAGACCGGTATGATCACGATCATCATGATCGCGACGGCTTTGAACAGGAGGTCCCGCTCGGCGAGGGTAATGGGGCCTTTGGGATCGAGGACCGGGCCGTCGATGACGCTGCAGCCGCCGCACAGCAAACCCGCGCCAATTATAGTTAGCGCCATTGATCGATAAGCAATCGCTTGTCTCACGATCAGGCCTTGCGGTTCGATTTGCAGCCGGACGTCCGATTCCGACTCAAACCTAGTCGTTTCAGGGCGATTCCGCGACACTAAAGGCTGGGAAGCGGCGTCTATTGTGAAAAATGCGTCAAACTTGTTTCAGGCATTTGCTCAGTGCCAGTCGCCGAGCACGGCGTTGACAAGCGCCAGACAGGCAACGGCCGCCGTGTCCGCGCGCATCACGCGAGGGCCGAGCGAGACCGGCACGACGAAAGGTGCGCGCAGCAACGCCGCGCGTTCTTCGGGATCGAAACCGCCTTCTGGGCCGATCAGCACGGCGAGCGGACCCGGGCCTTGCGCGGCGAGGGTGTCGAGCGGTGCCGCGGTGGGCGCGGCTTCATCCGCGAAGATCAGACGCCTGCTTTCGTCCCAGCCATTCAGCAGGTCTCCGAGCTTCTCCGGCGCCCTCACCTCGGGCACGCGCAAGATTCCACATTGCTCCGCCGCCTCGATGGCATTGGCCACCAGGCGCTCCGTCTTGACCCGCTCGGCGATGGTGCGTCGGGTGATCGCCGGCTGGAGCACGCTGACTCCCATCTCCGTCGCCTTCTGCGCCATGTAGTCGAGGCGCGCACGCTTGATCGGCGCAAAGAGGTAGTGCAGGTCGGGCCCCTCGTCTTGCGGCCGCGTTTGATGCTCGGCTGTAAGCTGCACCTTTTTCTTGCCGACCGTGGCGAGACGCGCGCACCATTCGCCGTGCGTGCCGTTGAACAGCAGAACCTGATCCGCAGGCTTTAGACGGAGAACATTTGCAAGATAATGGCTCTGGTCAGGCTCAAGCACGATCTCGGCGCCGGTGCGCAACGGAGACTTGACGAAGAGCCGTGGGAGTTTAGAGGCCATAGCGATGAACGGCTCGGTCCAGGGGAAAGCTAAGCGAGACATGCCACGTCCTACAGCACAAGGCAAAGCCGTCGCCGACGCAGGCCCTGCGAACTGGGTCGACCGCTATGCACCGGCTTGGCTGTTGCCCTATTTGCGGCTTGCCCGCGCGGACCGGCCGGTCGGTTTCTTTTTGCTGGCGCTGCCCTGCTTCTGGTCGGTGGCGCTCGCCGGCCGCAGTATCGGGGCGCCCTACCCCGACCCGCTTCTGCTGTTGCTGTTCGCCGCCGGCGCCATCGCCATGCGCGCGGCGGGCTGCACCTATAATGACATCGTCGACCGCGACATCGATGCGCAAGTGGCGCGCACGCAGTCAAGACCGCTGCCGAGCGGTCAGGTGTCGGTGACGGCGGCGGTGCTCTTCATGCTGGCGCTCTGTCTTATTGGCCTCGCGGTGCTGTTGAGCCTCAACACCTTCTCGGTGCTGCTCGGACTTGGCGTCATTCCCATCGTGGCGCTCTACCCGTTCATGAAGCGCATCAGTCATTGGCCGCAGGCCGTCTTGGGCCTCGCCTTCAATTGGGGGGCGCTGATGGGGTGGGCGGCGGTGCTTGGCGGTCTCGATGCGGCGCCGCTCGTGCTCTACGCGGGCGCGATCGCCTGGACCATCGGCTACGACACGATCTACGCGCATCAGGACCGCGAGGACGACGAGCTCATCGGCATGAAGTCCACGGCGCTACGGTTTGGCTCCGCCACGAAGACTTGGCTTAGCGGTTTCTATGCGCTGGCGTGGAGCGCAATGGTGGTGGCGGGTCTCCTTTCGGGCGCCGGTGGCGTATTCATCGCCGGCATGGGGCTCGCCGGGGCGCAACTCGCCTGGCAGGTCGCCACCCTCGATATCGACGACCCCGATAACTGCCTCAGCCGCTTCCGCTCAAACCGGGACTTCGGATTGCTCATTTTTGTCGCAGTTATAGTCGATATGGCGCTTGCATCCGGCGCCTAGAAGGCCGATTTGACGGGCTTGGAGTATGGTCCGAGAAATGCAAGGAGCCGGTTGAGATCCAAAGCAAGAGGGCCCCGGAGCTTTCGCTCACGAGGCCCGTATGACGCCTTGCTGTTAGCTTCCTTGTTGGCCGCCTTGAGGTGGCCTTTATTGCCACCATGGTGCCACCGAAGCTTTCCCGGACGCTTAATGGACGTAATTAACGACCGGTAGCTTCCACCCATGGTTTAGAGAGTGTTCCTTCTGCCTGATGACCGCACTGACACACACAAAAAAGACCGAGATCCTGCCTTCCCTCGACGAAGATTACGAACTTCTGAAGAGGGCCGTGCGCGATGCCGGCGCGCTCGCCAACAGCTATTTCAAGCAACCGGTCGAGGTTCACAAGAAACCCGACGGCTCCGAGGTCAGTGAAGCCGACCTTGCCGTGGACGCCGCGCTGAAGCTCGATCTGACGACACGCCGCAAGGACTATGGCTGGCTGTCGGAGGAAAGTCCCGACGACCGCTCGCGGCTCAAGCACTCACGGGTGTGGATGATCGACCCCATCGACGGCACGAGCGCCTTCTTGCGCCATGTCCCGGAATGGACCGTGTCGGCGGCGCTGGTCGAGGACGGCGTGCCGGTGCTGGGTGTCATCTACAATCCGGCGACGGACGAGTTCTTCCACGCCATGCGCGGGCACGGGGCCTTTCTCGGCGACACACCGATCCATGTCAGCGCGAAGGACACGCTCGAAGGCGCCGGGATGATTGCCAGCGGCGGCCTCTTCAAGAAGAAGATCTGGGAGGAGCCCTGGCCCGAGGTGACCGCCCGTTGGGTCAACTCCGTCGCCTATCGCCTTGCCCTGGTCGCCAGCGGCAAGGGCGACGCCACGATCTCGCTCACGCCGAAAGCCGAGTGGGATCTTGCCGCCGCGGCCGTCCTCATGGACGAGGCCGGCGGCATCACCACCGATCATCTTGGAAACCCGCACCCGTACAATCGGGAAAACCCCAAGTTTCCGAGCTTGGTGGCGAGCGGCAAAGCGCTTCATCCACTTCTCATCGAGCGTACAAGCCGCATAGACGTTTAGGCCGCTTTTCGGCAAGTTGCCCGGCGATCGAAAGAGGGAGGGGGGCGGACGCATGACCGCAAGGGACAAGACGAAGGCAGGCGGCAAGCAACTGCTCCATCTCGTATTCGGAGGCGAGCTCACCGATCTGGGCAAGGTTGAGTTCCACGATCTCAAGAAGCTCGATGTCCTGGGGATTTATCCCAACTACGCGCAAGCCTACGATGCCTGGAAGGACGCTGCCCAGCGCACCGTAGACAATGCCCATATGCGGTACTTCATTGTCCACCTGCACCGGCTCCTCGACCCGGAGCACGAGACTGACAAGAAAGCGGGCTGAGCCCCGTGCACGGGGTTTTTGCCTTAAAGCGGGTGGGAAGCCCGTGTTAGAAGGGGCGACCAGGGGCGGACGGTGTGGCGCCGGGAACCCTGGAGAATCGGGAAAGTCCTTGAAAGACAACGTTTTCAGAGATGCGCGGGCGATGTCCCGTGGTGCCGACCAGCTTTCGGCCCCGCGCTACACGACGATGGAGATCGTCAAGCGCATCTGGCGGGAGCATTTCCGGCCCCACGGCGTCCTCCTCACGATCGCGATCGTCTCCATGCTGCTCACGGCCGCGACGACGGGCGCCATTCCGTTCCTTATCCAGCGCACCGCCGACGACGTGTTCGTCGCCAAGAATGAGTCCATGGTCTATTGGATCACCGCGGCCATCGTCGTCGTCACGGCGATCAAGGCGGTCTCCGAATATCTCGCCGACGTCACGGTCGCCTATCTCGGCCACCGGTTCATCGCCGATCTGCGCCTGCAGATGTTCAGCCGGCTGGCCAACGCCGATCTCGGCTGGATACAGACGGTGCATTCCGGCCGTCTGCTTTCGGGCTTTCTAAACGACGCCAACCTAGTCCGGGCGACGGCGAGCCGGTGCATCGTCACGCTCGGCGAGAACACGTTGAAGGTCTTCATTCTCGTGGGCGCGATGGTCTACATGAACCCGCGTTTCTCGGCACTGATCCTGCTGTTCATGCCGTTCGCCTGGTACATGCTGTCGCGGCAGCGGCGCAAGATGCGCAAATCGACGACAAAATCTCTGCAAGAGACCGGCGACCTTTCCGCGCTCGTTACGCAGACCTTGCGCGGCATGCGCGTGGTGCGCGCCTATCGCCAGGAAGAACAAGAGGAGGCTCGTGCAGCCACGGCCATCAATCGCGCGCTCGAGTTCACCATGCGCGGAACGCGCGCCCGCGCGATGTCGAGTCCGGCCATGGAACTCTTGGTGGGCAGCGGTTTCGCCGTCGCCATCTATTTCGCCGGAACGCAGGGCATTCGCGGCGACCTCACGCTCGGCCATTTCATGGGCTTCATGACGGCGGCGCTGCTCATCTACAGCCCACTGAAAAGCGTCGCTACCTTGCAAACCCAATTGCAGGAAGGCATCGCGGCGTCGAGCCGCGTCTACGGTATCGTCGACCGCAAGGTGCATCTCGCCGAACTGCCCGATGCCAAGCCGCTCGAGCTCGAAAATGGCGAGATCGAATTCCGCGACGTGACGTTCTCCTACACGCCTGACAGCGTCGTGCTGGACCGTGTGAGCTTGATGGTTCCCCCCGGCAAGACCGTGGCGCTTGTCGGCCCATCCGGGTCGGGCAAGAGCACGCTTGTCAATCTGGCCCTGCGCTTCTTCGATCCCGAGACGGGCGAGGTTTTGATCGACGGTCAGGACATCCGGCACCTCACCATCAACAGTCTGCGCGAGGCCATCGGGCTCGTGACCCAGGACCCCGTGCTGTTCGACGATACGATCCGCGCCAATATCGCCTATGGCTCGAAGCCGCTCGTCGAGGACGAGGTGGTCGCGGCGGCGAAGGCGGCTGCGGCGCACGATTTCATCATGAACCTCCCGAAAGGCTACGATACGCGCGTTGGCGAGGCCGGCGGCTTACTGTCGGGCGGCGAGCGCCAACGCATCGCCATCGCCCGGGCCATCTACAAGGACGCCCCGATCCTGCTTCTCGACGAGCCGACCAGCTCGCTCGATTCCGAAGCCGAGGCCAAGGTGCAGGCGGCGCTCGAAGGACTGATGAAAGGGCGCACCGTGCTGATGATCGCACACCGCCTTTCGACGGTGAAGAAGGCCGACCTCATCTGCGTACTCGACCAGGGCCATATCGTCGAGATCGGGCACCATGACGAACTCGTTGCCAAGGGCGGTCTCTACACCAGACTGCACCGCACCCAATTCGGCATCGCCGGTGGGCTGGCGGCAGCGCCGCCGAGCAAAGATGGCGCCGTCGCCGTAGCCGGCGAATAGCGGCATTAGTACGGGCATGTTGAAACGGCTGCTAGGATCGGAGCCCGCCGTCGCTTTCATCAGCGCGCTCGCCTCCAGCTATCTCCGCTTCGTCTACGCCACGAGCACCATCAAGCGCGACCCGGCCGATAGCGACGCCAAGCTCTTCGACCAGCATCCGCAACTCCTGGCCATATGGCACGGCCAGTTCATGCTGATGCCCAATCTGAAGCCGGAGCGGCCCGCGGACGTCAAGGCCATGGTCTCGCGCCATGGCGACGCGGCGCTTATCGGTGCGGTGCTCAAGCATTTCGGTATGGAGCTGATCAGGGGCGCCGGCGCCGGCACGCGGAAACGGAATCGCGGCGGGGCAACGGCCATGCGCGAGAGCCTGCGCGCGCTCAAAGCGGGCGCCACCGTGGCCATGACGGCGGACGTGCCGCCGGGCCCGGCGCGGCGCGCGGGCGCGGGCATCGCCACCATCGCCTCCAAGTCGGGCCGGCCGATGGTGCCGGTCGCCATCGCCACGCGGCGCTTCCTGAAGCTGCCGACCTGGAGCGCCTTTACGCTCAATCTGCCGTTCTCGACGATGGCCATCGTCATCGGCGATCCGGTGCGGGTGCCGGCGGTCGAGGATCCGGATACGATCGAGACGGGACGCCGCGCCATCGAGCGGGCGCTTTCGGAGACGACGGCGCGTGCCTATGCGCTGGCGGGCGCGCGCGATCCCTTAAGCAAGGAAGAGGCTTCGAGGCCGGGACTGTCGCTCAAGGCCTATCGGTTGGTGACACAGCTCGCAGCACCTATCGCGCCCTTGATCCTTTCGTGGCGCACGCGGCGCGGCAAAGAAGAGCCGGACCGGCATCCCGAGCGCTACGGCGTGGCGAACGCGGCGCGGCCGTCGGGCTTTCTCGCTTGGTTCCATGCGGCAAGCGTTGGCGAGGTCAACGCGGCGCTGCCGGTGATCGACGCGATCGCCAAGGCGCGCCCCGACATTCACATTCTGCTGACGACGGCCACGGTCACCTCGGCGCGCCTTGCTGGTGTGCGGCTGCCCAAGGGCGCGCGGCATCAATATGTACCGCTCGACCGGCAGAGCTATATGAAGCGCTTCCTCGAGCATTGGCGCCCGGACGTCGCCGTGCTCGTCGAGTCCGAGATCTGGCCCAACCTCGTGCTGGAGGCAAAGGCCCGCAGGATTCCCCTGCTCCTCATCAACGGCCGGATGTCACTGTCGTCCTTCAAGGCCTGGCGGCGGCGTCCCGGCCTGAGCCGCCCGATCTTCGCCGCTTTCGATCTCGTGCTCGCGCAGAACGACAGTCTCGCCGAGCGCTTCGCCCAGCTTGGCGCCCCGGACGCGCGCGACACCGGAAATCTCAAGGCGGACTCCCCGCCCCCGCCGGTGGACGAGGCCGGCAAGGCAAAGCTCGCGGCGGCGATTTCAGGCCGGCCCATCTGGCTCGCGGCGAGCACCCATCCCGGCGAGGACGAAGTGATCGGCGCCACGCACAGCCTGATCAAAAAGGCCTTACCCGATCTCATGACCATCATCGTGCCCCGGCACCCGGAGCGCGGCGGTCCCATCGCCGAGCTGCTGCGCACGAAAGGCCTGAGCACGACGCTCCGCTCGGGCGGCGATCTGCCGGACAGCAGCACGGACATTTATGTTGCCGATACGATCGGCGAGCTTGGCTTGTTCTATGCGTTGGCGCCTGTCGCCTTCATCGGCGGCTCGCTGGTCAAACATGGCGGGCAAAACCCGGTCGAGGCGATCAAGCTCGGCACCGCTGTTCTAACGGGCCCCAACTTTCAGAACTTCGGCGACTCCTACGGCGAGCTGTTGAAGGCGGGCGGCGCCAAGGAGGTCAGCGACGCGGAGACTCTGGCCGTTGCCGTGCTCGGTCTCCTGCAGGACGAGGCGGCGCGCAAGCAGATGCGCAAGCGCGCGGAGGCCACCGTTGCGTCCATGGGTGGCGCCCTGCCCAGGACGCTTAAGGCCATCGAGACCTATCTGCCGTCCAAGGCGGATCTGAAGCATGCCCCTTAAGACTCCGTCCTGGTGGTACCGGAAGGCGGGAGCGGCCTCTGCGGCGCTCTCGCCCTTGGCGGCGCTCTATGGGCGGGTGGCCGCTTCACGCCTGGCCCGCGGCGACGCTTACCGTTCACGGTTGCCGGTCATCTGCATCGGCAATTTCAACGCGGGCGGCGGCGGCAAGACCCCAACAGCGATCGCGGTGGCTTCGCTCCTCAAGGCGATGGGCAAGCGACCCGCCTTCCTCACGCGCGGCTATGGCGGCGCGGCGCAAGGCGTCGTGCGCGTCTCCGGTCAAGCGGCCGATGCGGTCGGCGATGAGCCCTTGCTGCTGGCCGCAATCGCGCCGACCTTTGTGTCGGCGGACCGCGTGGCCGGGGCCAAGGCCATCGAAGAGAGCGACGCGGACGTCATCGTCATGGATGACGGCTTCCAGAACCCCTCGCTCGCCAAGGATTTGTCGCTGATCGTGGTGGATGCGGCCTCGGGCCTGGGCAACGGGCGCGTGATTCCGGCGGGACCGTTGCGCGCGCCGCTCGCGGCTCAGCTCGCCCGCGCCAACGCGCTTCTCGTGATCGGTGACGGCAAGAAAGCGGACGCGCTCATCGCGACGTTTGAAGCTGCCGGCAAGCCCGTGCTCCGGGCCAAGATCGCGCCAGCGTCCCATGTCGATGCGCGCTGGCTGTCCATCATGCCGGTGATCGGCTTTGCGGGCATTGCCCGCCCGTCCAAGTTTTTTGCCACGCTGAAAGCGAACGGCGCGCGGCTGATCGGCAGTCACGCGTTCGGCGATCATCACCGCTTCACCGAAAAGGACGCGAAGGCGCTCCTCAAGGCGGCGGACGACAAGTCGGCGATGCTGGTGACCACGGAGAAGGATTGGGCGCGGCTCGCCGAAGACGACGAGGACATCGCCGTCACGGAGCTGAAGCACCGCTCGCGGCCGTTTGCCATCGTGATCGCGTTCGAAGACGAAGAGAAGATGAAAAACCTGATCGGCGGCGCGACCGGCCGCTAGCGGCCGTCTCAGACTCGGTGCATCTCGCGGAAACGCGCGAGTGACGCCTCAGCATCGACATAGGGCTCTTGCAGCTCGACGCTCCAATAGCGCAGCTCATCGAGCGGGATCGCCCGGCCGGTGACGGCACAGCGCACGAAATCGCCCGGCGTCATCACTTGGATCTCGCCGTCGAGATATTTGAGCTTGGCCTCGCCCTTGAAGCCGAGATTGCGTTCGAAACGGTTCATCAAATCGGTGGCACTCTCTCGTTGTTCGTCACCTTAGCGTCACGGCTTGCCCCTTGCCAGCGTGCTAGAGCAAACTTCCTTGCTTTGCATCAGGTTTGCGGGGTGGCTCTTTGACCGGTGGTTCCTTGACCGGTTCCTTCACCGGAGGCTCCTTGACCGGTGGTTCCTTCACCGGCCGCTCCTTGGCCGGCTTGACCGGCCTCTCCTTCGCATGACGCTGATCCGCATGGGCTCCAACATGGCCATCGGCGAACTCGATGTCCAGGGTTTCGCCCGGGCCGACCGCGTCGGCGCTGCGCAGCATGGCGCCGTCGGCATCGCGCACCAGAGTGAAACCGCGGGCCAGCACGTTTTGGTAGCCGAGCGTGGAGAGCAGCTTCGACTGGTTATCGAGACGGCGGCGGGCGCGATCCACCAGCGCATGCAGCGCGCGACCGCGCGCGCGATCAAATTGGATGAGATGCTCGCGGCCCTTGGTCGCCGCATGCGCGACGAGATGCGGACGAAGCCGCGAACCGGCGCGCTCCAATCCGGACCGGTGGGCCACGGCATTAGCCAGCAAGGCGCGGGGCAAGCGCCCGCTCGCCGTATCGAGACGCTGACGCGGCAGGCCCAAAATATCCGCGCGGCGGGGAAGCCCACGGGCCGACGCGGTGAAGCGGCTGCGCCAGTGCTCGAGGCCACGGCGCAAGAGCCCTGCGCCGCGCACGCCGAAGGTGCGGACCGCGATGAGCAGCTCGGAGCGCACCGGCACGGCGCGCTCCGCCGCCGCGGTCGGGGTCGGCGCGCGATGATCGGCGACAAGATCGATGAGGGTCCAATCGGTCTCATGCCCCACCGCGGAGATCAGCGGGATGGCGCTTGCAGCGGCCGCCCGCACCACAATCTCCTCGTTGAAGCCCCACAAATCCTCGAGGCTGCCGCCGCCGCGCGCGACGATAATCAGATCCGGCCGGGCGAGGATGGACGAGGCGCCGTTGAAGCCGTGAATGGCCGCGGCCACTTCGTCGGCGCAAGTGTCGCCTTGCACGCGCACGGGCCAAACCAGCACATGAGAGGGAAAGCGATCCTCCAAGCGATGCAGGATATCGCGGATCACGGCGCCGGTCGGCGAGGTGACCACACCGATAAGGCGCGGCAGGAAGGGCAGCGGCTGCTTGCGCGCCTCGTCGAACAGGCCTTCTTCGGCGAGCTTCTTCTTGCGTTGCTCCAGAAGCGCCATGAGCGCGCCGACGCCCGCGGGCTCGATCGTGTCGATGACGATCTGGTATTTGGAGCGGTCTGGATAGGTGGTGATCTTGCCCTTGGCGACGACCTCAAGCCCTTCCTCTGGCTTGAACTTCAAACGGCCAAAGGTGCTGCGCCAGACCACGGCTTCGATGCAGGCTTTCTCGTCCTTGAGTGTGAAGTAGCAATGGCCGCTGGCATGGGGTCCGCGATAGCCGGAGATCTCGCCGCGCAGCCGCACGAGGCCATAGGCGTCCTCCACCGTCCGCTTCAGCGCAAAGGCGAGCTCGGAGACGGTGTACTCGACGAGATTGCTCTCGGTGGCCTGTGGACGACGGCTTGCCATTCTCAAGTCTACTTTTCGCGGGCGCGTCTTCTCATGCTAAGAGCGCGCTTTAAGTCAAAGGGCATACAGGCCCGAGCGGCGGCGAACAAGCGGGGTTGAGAGCGCGGTGAATGTGCTTCTGATCGGCGGCGGCGGGCGCGAGCATGCGCTGGCCTGGAAGCTCGCGCAGAGCCCCCTGCTCGGCACGCTGTATTGCGCGCCGGGCAATGCGGGCATCGCGGCGGTCGCCGAATTGGTCACGCTCGACGTCAGCGATCATGGGGCGGTGGCCGCGTTCTGCAACGACAAGGAGATCGGCCTCGTGGTGGTGGGGCCGGAGGCGCCGCTGGTGGCCGGGCTCGCCGACGATCTCGAGGCCCAAGGCATCAAAGTGTTTGGTCCGTCCAAGGCGGCCTCTCAGCTCGAAGGCTCCAAGGGCTTCACCAAGGATCTCTGCGCGGAATTCGGCATCCCTGGCGCGGCCTATGGGCGCTTCAGTGAGCCCATGTCGGCGAAGGCGCATGTCGAGAGCCAAGGGCTCCCCATCGTCGTCAAGGCGGACGGGCTTGCCGCCGGTAAGGGCGTGGTCATCGCCACCAGCCATTTCGAGGCGCATTCGGCCATCGATGCCTGCTTCTCCGGCGCGTTTGGCGAGGCGGGCGCGGAGGTCGTGGTCGAGGAGCATCTCTCCGGCGAGGAAGCGAGCTTCTTCGCGCTGGTGGACGGCGAGACCGCCCTGCCGCTCGCCACGGCGCAAGACCATAAGCGCGCTCATGACGGCGACACGGGCCCCAATACCGGCGGCATGGGGGCCTATTCGCCGGCGCCGGTGATGACGGAAGCCTTATGTGCCCGCGTCATGGACGAGATCATCCGGCCCACGGTCGCGGCCATGGCGGCGCGCGGCATGCCCTTCAAAGGCGTGCTCTATGCGGGGCTGATGATCCAGGACGGCGCGCCGAAGCTCATCGAATACAATGTGCGGTTCGGCGATCCGGAGGCGCAAGTCCTGATGATGCGCCTCAAGTCCGACCTGCTGCCGGCGCTGCTGGCCACGGCGGACGGGACGCTCGGCGGCTTCGCGCTGGACTGGCACGACGAGGCGGCGCTCTGCGTGGTCATGGCGGCCAAGGGCTATCCCGGCAGCTACAAGACGGGCACCGAGATCAAGGGGCTCGAAGAGGCCGGCGCCGATCCAGATGTCGAGATCTTCCACGCGGGCACCAAGCAGGACGGCGATCATGTCCTGGCCGCTGGCGGCCGGGTGCTCGGGGTCACGGCGCGCGGCGCTGACATCGCCCAAGCCCAGGCACGCGCCTATGCGGCAGTGGACAAGATCGACTGGCGGGGCGGCTTCTGCCGCCACGACATCGGCTGGCGGGCGGTTGGCCGCAAAGGCTAGCGTCGCCGATTTCGTCCTCGTGTTAGCGAGAGATTCACCGCGGGCCGCTAGAAATGCAAAGAATCACGGTTTTGCCGTGGTTTTGATGCCATTAGCCGTTGCTAATTCGCAATGACGTCACTATTTGCAAGTCAATTGACTGACGCCTAGAAAAAGCGAGATTCGCATGACTTACGACCTGCCCGTTTCCAAAAGGACCATGTCCGGCGTGGTGGGTGTCGCTGCGATTCTCTTCTATCTCTGGCTTCTGACCTGGGCCGGCCCCGTCAAGGCCATGGGGTTGGGCATCGTTGCCGCCCCGCCGAGCCCAGACACGCAGGTCACTCAGGCAAAAATCTATCAGCGCGGCCGCTCGCCGGTCTATCCCTACGCCGCCAGGGGGCCGGGCCCCCGCGGCTGGAGCAGTTATTTTGGTTTCGTGCCCTACACCAAGGGCGAGGTCGAGAACGAGGCCATTCAGCGGAACTTCTACCCGATGAATAGCTGGCCCCACGACCCGAACGCGCAGCCCCCGCAGCCTTACGGCTTGGGCAACTAACACTTTTCACAGACCTGATGTCCGTCCGTCTCGCGCGCCTTTGAGCGGCGCGGGCGTTTTGCTACGCGCAACTTGCAACAGAGCCTTCGATCTCTCGCTCTATCCAAGTTTTCTAAAATTTTCTTCGAAGAAATGCTCCAGTCTTTCCTTCGCAGCAACTTGTAAGTGACTAATTATTCACTGCTTTATTCAACCTCTTATTAGGCCGCCTAGGGAATACTTCGCCTCTACCCTGGGAGGCTCACATGAAATCTTGTCTGATTGCTCTTTGTTTGATTTTCATCTCGACCAGCCTGGCATTCGCCACAGAACCAAGTGCCGGCCAGCGTTGGGAAAACTCGCTGCTCCAGCACAAACGCGCCGGCACGCTGGCCGGTGCCCGCGCGGGCCAGAAATGCCTGTGGTCCAAGGCGCTAAACGGCTGCCTGTGGTACACGCCCGGCAAATGGGACCTCTACATGCAGGACTTCTAGGCGAGCCCTGCTAGCGGCGGACGGCGAAGAAGTCCTTGAGGAGCGCGGCGGCGGCGGTTTCGCCAAGACCGCCATAGATTTCGGGCGCGTGGTGGCAGGTCGGCTGGCCGAAAAAGCGCGGCCCGTGCTCCACGGCGCCGCCCTTGGGATCGCCCGCGCCGAAATAGAGCCGGCGAATGCGGGCAAACGAGATGGCGCCGGCGCACATGGCGCAGGGCTCCAGCGTCACATAGAGATCGCAGTCCACGAGGCGCTCGCTCTTTAGCGCGGCGCAGGCCTCGCGGATGGCCAGAAGCTCCGCATGGGCCATCGGATCGCGCAGCTCAACCGTCTGGTTGCCGGCCTTCGCCAGCACCGTGCCCTCCGGGCTCAGGATCACGGCGCCGATCGGCACCTCGCCACGGGCGCCGGCGGCTTTCGCCTCTTCCAACGCCAAATCCATAGGACGTCCAAGCGGACGCTTGCCCGAACCGTCCGCATCTGCAAGCTTCGCCGTCATGGGCGGCAAAATGGGCGAGAAGGTGGGCCAGGGTCAAGCACTCCGGAAGGGGCGCGATGTGCCCATTCCTCCGCTTGAGCCGATGCGCATCGCCAAGGCCATGGCCCATGCGGGGCTGTGCTCGCGGCGGGACGCCGAAGCTTGGATCGAAGCGGGCCGCGTCGCCGTCAACGGCAAGGTGCTCAAGACGCCGGCCTGCGTGGTGTCGGCCGCCGACACCATCACGGTGGACGGGCAGAAGCTGCCGCAAGCCCAAACGCCGCGGATGTGGCGCTACAACAAGCCGAAAGGCCTGGTGACCAGTCACAAAGACCCGCAAGGCCGCAACACGGTGTTCGAGTCGTTGCCGGAGGGCTTGCCGCGCGTGGTCTCGGTGGGACGGCTCGACATCAACACCGAGGGTCTGCTGCTTTTGACCACGGATGGGTCGCTGGCGCGGCACCTGGAACTGCCGAGCACCGGCTGGCTGCGGCGCTACCGCGTGCGCGTGCATGGCCGCGTCACCCAAGAGGCGTTGGACAGACTGCAAAAGGGCATCACTATTGATGGCGTGAATTACGGTCCGATCGAAGCCACGCTCGAACGGCAGCAAGGCACCAATCAGTGGCTGATGCTGGGCTTGCGCGAAGGCAAGAACCGCGAAGTGAAGCGCATCGCCGAGCATTTTGGGCTGACCGTGAACCGGCTGATCCGCGTGTCGTTCGGGCCGTTTGCCCTTGGCGAGTTGGTGCCCGGCGCCATCGAGGAGGTGAAACGCAAGGTCCTGGTGGAGCAGCTGGGCACCAAGCTTGGCCGCGAACTCGGGCTCAAGAGCTGATGCGCATCATCGCCGGCCGGTTCAAGGGCAAGGCCATCGAGGCCCCGAAGGGTTTAAACACACGCCCTACGTCGGACCGCGTGCGCGAGTCCCTGTTCAACGTGCTGGAGCACGGGGCGCCGGGGATCGATTTCGAGGGCTCCCGCGTGCTCGATCTCTTCGCCGGCTCCGGCGCGCTGGGCCTGGAAGCCCTGTCGCGCGGCGCGCGGTATTGTCTGTTCATCGAGGACGACGCAGACACGCGGGCCGCCATCCGCCGCAACGTGGAGGCGCTTGCGCTCACCGGCATCACCAAGATCTGGCGGCGCGACGCCACCATGCTCGGCCCGGCCGGGACCGTTTCGCCGTTCGATCTCATTTTCTGCGACCCACCCTATGACAAAGGGCTGGGGATGCAGGCGCTGGCCGCGGCGCTCGAAGGCGGTTGGGTCAGCACAAACGCCATCGCCGTGCTGGAGGAGCGCGCCGGGAGCGCGGCCGAATGGCCAGCGCCGTTTGCCGAAATCGACCGGCGCCGCTACGGCGACACCGAGATCGCCATGGCCAGGTTTACCGGTTAGGCCTTTTTCCGGGAGGCCTTTGGAAACTGTGTTTAAATGCGGCCATGTCGTTGCGCGCGATTTTATTCACGCCCTTGCTCTTTGCCGCCTTCCTGGCCGCCGTCGCGGCGGCGGACACCGCGCCGGACCGCTTCACCTCGGGTGTGTGGCAGGGCACGGCCAATTACGACGACGAGGGCTATTTCCTGGACTGCACCATGACGGCGGAAGCCCAAGCGGGCGTGTTGCTCGGCTTCGTCATCAGCAAGGATTTCGATTGGGGCCTGGTGATCGCCGACGAGTCGCGGACCTTCGAGGTTGGCGCCCGCAAAGCCGTGCTGCTGCTCGTGGACAGCCGCGATCCGATCGCCGCCATGGCCAAGGTGGTCGACGCGCACGGCATCCTCATCCCGCTGGAGAACTCCGACCCGGTGATCGAGGCCATGCGCCACGGCAAAATCTTGCGCATCGCCACGGATGGGACCGAGTTCAGCTTCGAGCTGACCGGCACGGGTGAAGCCATCGCCGCGCTGGCGCAATGCGTCACCGAGCACGAAGGCACCAACCGGGTGCAGCTCTAGCGCCTAGCGGCGCTGAAACAGCTTTTCGATGTCGGTGAGCTTGAGTTCAACATAGGTCGGGCGGCCGTGATTGCACTGGCCGGAGAAGGGCGTCTTCTCCATGTCGCGCAGAAGCGCGTTCATCTCCTCGGGCGACAGGCGCCGGCCGGCCCGCACGCTGCCATGGCAGGCCATGGTGGACAGCACGTGGTCGAGCCGCTCGGCCAGCAGCCCGCCACCCTCGCCGTCCTCCGCCTCCATCAGCGTGCCGGCAAGGTCTGCGAGCAATCCCTTGACGTCGCAGGTGCCGAGCAGCGCCGGCACCTCGCGCACCACGATGGCCTCGGGCCCGAACGCCTCGATCACGAGACCCAAACGCTCCAGTGCCTCGGACGCCGACAGCAGCGCCGCGGCGGCATCCTCGTCGAGCTCGGCCACTTCGGGGATCAGCAGCATCTGACGGGCGATGCCGCCATTGGCAATGCTGCGCTTCAGCCGCTCATAGAACAGACGCTCATGGGCGGCGTGCTGATCGACGATGACCAGCGCATCGCCGGTCTCAGCGATAATGAAGGTGTCTTGCACTTGCGCGCGGGCGGCGCCGAGCGGGTAGTCGGCGAGGGGCTCATCGTCCGTTGCGGCGCCGCGCATGTCGGCGGACGGCACCGAGACTTCCGCGAGCGGTGCTTGGGCGAGCGACGCTTGCGCCCGTTCCGCGAAGCCGAAGCCTCGCCCGCGCGTATGGCTCTGATAGTGCCGCCCGTGCTGTGGTGGTCCCGGCGCGGCGGGCGGCGGCGCCATGCGCTGAAGCGCCTCTTGCGACAGGCTTCCCGTGGCGCGGTGGCCGGCGGCGGCCAACGCATCGCGCAACGCGCCAATCAGAAGCGAGCGCACACCGTTGGCATCGCGGAACCTGAGCTCGGTCTTGGCGGGATGGACGTTCACGTCGACCTCATCCGGCGGCAGCGCCAAGAACAACGCCAGCATGGGATAGCGCCCGCGGGGCACGAGGTCGCCGTAGGCGGCGCGCACGGTGCCGGCCATCAGCTTGTCGCGCACGGGGCGTCCGTTCACGACCAGATAGAGATTGAGCCCGTTCGGCCGGTGCAGCGTGGGCAGCCCGGCGAACCCTTGCACGGCCATGTCGCCGCGGGCGCCGGCCACGGGCAGCGCGTCATCGACGAAGTCGGAGCCGAGGATGCGGCCCATTCGTGCCAAAGCGTGATCGAGCAGGCCGGGCGGACAGGCGTCGAGGCGGAGCGTGGTGCGCTCGCCGTTCGACAGGGAAAAGGCGATCTCCGGATGGGCCAGCGCCAGGCGTTTGAGCTGATCGGATATGGCGGCGGCTTCCGCGCGCTCGGACTTCATGAATTTGAGGCGCGCGGGCGTCGCATAAAACAGATCGCGCACTTCGACTTCGGTGCCGGCTGCGCGCGCGGCCGGCTTCAGCGGGGATTTGCGGCCCCCATCCACGGCGATGGACGAGGCCTCCTTGGCCCCGTGCGCCCGGCTGGTGATCGCGAGCCGCGCCACGGCGCCGATCGAAGGCAGCGCCTCGCCGCGAAAGCCCAGGGTGCGGATATGAGCGAGATCGTCGTCCGCGAGCTTGGAGGTGGCGTGGCGCTCGACGGCGAGTTCGAGATCGTCCGGCCCCATGCCGGCGCCGTCATCGGCCACGCGGATGAGCTGCAAGCCGCCATTCGTAGCGGTCACGTCGATGCGGGCCGCGCCCGCGTCGATCGCGTTCTCCACCAGTTCCTTGACGACGCTGGCCGGCCGCTCGACGACCTCACCCGCGGCAATGCGATTTATGAGGTTCGGCGGCAGCTGACGAATGATCACGCGCCTGCCTCCGCTTTCTCGCCGGCATGAATTCCGGCGGGGGCGTCACTCTACCCGATTCTGGCGCCTGAGGAGGGCTAGCCTGGGGCGCCGGCCGGAATCACCTTGGCAGGCTCCACGGGCTTGCCAACGATGGTGGTGATGAGCTGGTCGGCGGATAGCAGGTGCTTGGCCACGCGCTTGACGTCATCCATGGTCACTGCCTCGATCAGAGCGTTGCGCTTGGTGACATAGTCGATGCCGAGATCCTCGATCTGGATCCACAGAAGCTGGCTGGCGATGCTGGACGAGGACTCGAAGCGCAGCGCATAGGCGCCGGTCAGATAGGCCCTGGCGCCATCCAGTTCCTCCACGCTCGGCCCCTGCTCGGCGAGCCGGCTCAGCTCGGTCTCGATCACCGCGAGCGACTGGCCGACCGCCTCGTTCTTGGTGGCCACGTTGCCGACGAACACGGCGCCATGCATGTAGGGATAGAGATTGGAGTAGACCGAATAGGCGAGGCCGCGCTTCTCGCGCACCTCTTCCATCAGCCGCGAGGAGAAGCCGCCGCCGCCGATAATGTAGTTGAGCACGTAGGCCGCGATGAAATCGTCGTCGTGCCGCGAAATGCCGCGAAGCCCGAACTGCGCCACCGACTGAGGCACGTCCATGACGATGACCTCGCGGCTCGGCCCGAGCGGCGGGTTCGCCTCGGCTACTGTCACCAGATCCGATTGCTCCGGGAGATCGCCGAACAGCTTGTCGAGCGCCTTGCCGAGCTCGTCCGCGTCGATGTCGCCGACCACGGAGATCACCAGCTTGTCGCGCGCATACACGCGGCGGACATAGTCGTGCAGATCATCGCTCGTCATCGTGGTGATGGAGTCCCTGGTGCCTTTCACCGGGCGCCCATAGGGATGATCGGCGAAGGCGATACGGTCCCAGGCGATCGAGGCCACGGTCTCCGGGTCGTTCTCGTCGAATTTCAGGCCCGCCAGGATCTGCGCGCGGACACGCTCAAGCGCGTCCTCGTCGAAACGGGGCTGCGCCATGGCAAGCCGCGCCAAGTCGAACACCTCGTCCTTATTCTCGGTCAGCGTCTGGATGCTGCCCAGCATGACGTCGCGGCCGGCGTCGAAGTCCATGCGCATGGCGAGCCCCTGCTCGCGTTCCTGGAAGGCGCCTGCATCGAGATCGCCGGCGCCCTCGTCCATCATGGCCGTCACGAAATAGGCTTGGCCGTCCTTGCCCGGCGCGTCTTGGGAGGCGCCACCGAGAAAGGCGAACCGGATGGCGATCAGCGGATTTGCATGGCTTTCCACGAGCCACGCCTTGATGCCGCCGGGGCTCGTAACTTCTTGAATCTTCATACCACTCCCTTGAGCCGCAGCGGGCGAGGCCAGAAGAGCGACCGCCGCCAGCGCAGCCGCAAACCGAACCAGGTGGGCGAAAAGCAAAGAGCGAACCGTCATCCGGGCTACGACTTCTTGCCGTTGCCGGCGGCTTGGGCCGGCTTCTCACCGATGCTGCTCGTATATTCGGGCACCGGCGTGAGAATGCCCGTGACCGCCTGGTTTTCAACAAGATACTTGCGGGCCACGGTACGGATGTCGTCCACGGTGACTTGCTTCAACCGGTCAGGCCATTCCTCGACATCCTCCACCGACATGCCGGCGGCAAGCCGCCAGCCATATTGGCGGGCCATGCGGGAAATGGAGTCCGAGGTGTAGACAAACTCGGCGATCTGGGAGGCACGCGCCCGGTCGAGCTCTGCCTGGGTCACGCCGTCCTCGCGCAGTTCTTCGATCACGCCTTCGATCGCCGCCTCGATGTCCTCGGGCGTGTCTGCCGCGCCGGCGATGGCGTAGAAGCCGATCCGGCCGGAATCAAGACCGGAATCGGTGTACCAGCCGCCGGCTGACGCCGCCGCCTTCTGCTCCATGACGAGGCGCTTGTAGATGCGACTCGTGGCGCCGTGGGCGGCGATACGCATCAACAGGTCCAGCGCCTCGGCCTCGCCGGGCTCGGCGGAGGCATAGCTTGGGGCGATGTAGTAACGCTGCACGGTGGTGCGGCCCGCACGCGGGTCCTCCAGGGTCACCGTGACCAGGCCGTCGTGCTCGGGCTCGCGCGGCCGCATGCGCGTCTTGATCTCACCATGGCGTGGGATCTTGCCGAAGGTCTTCTCGGCGAGCGCGCGCACCTCTCCGGGCTCGACATCGCCCGCCACGACGAGGAGCGCGTTCTCCGGCGCGTAGAAGCGGCGATAGAAGGCAAAGGCATCGTCCCGGTTCAGCGCCCGGATCTCGTGCTCCCAGCCGATAATCGGAATGCCGTAAGGATGGTTGCGGTAGAGCGCGGCCATCATCTGCTCTTGCAGAATGCTGCCAGGGTCGTTGTCCACCCGCGAGCGGCGCTCCTCGAGGATGACATCGCGCTCGGTGGCCACGTCCTCGGGCGTCAGCCGCAGATTGGCCATGCGGTCCGCCTCCATCTCCATCACCGTCGGCAGGCGGTCCTTCGCCACGCGCTGGAAATAGGCGGTCACGTCGTGATTGGTGAAGGCGTTGTCCTCGCCGCCGTTCCTGGCGATGATCTTGGAGAACTGGCCGGTAGGAATCTTGTCGGTCCCCTTGAACATGAGATGCTCGAGGAAGTGGGCGATACCGGAGGAGCCCGGCGGCTCGTCCGCGGCGCCCGCTTTGTACCAGACCATCTGGGTCACGACCGGCGCGCGGTGATCGGGGATCACCAAGACATGCAGGCCATTGGCGAGGGTGAACTCGCGCACATGCTCGGAAGGGGCTTTTTCAGCCGCGACAGCAGCAACCGACATTGAGAGACTCACTGAGGCTACGACCAGGCCGACTCGGAGAGCGGCGGTCCATTGATTTAGCATCCATACCACCATTCAGCGAGGCCTGAGGGATTGGTGCGGGCGTTCGGCGCGCGGGAAATTTAAGCTTAACAAGCCGCTAACCGATACGCCACATGTCGGGCCTCGGGCCATGTTTTTCAAGAAAAATGGAGGTGCAAGATCGCGGCCAGACTTGTGGGACGGCCGTGGAGCGCGGTTTGCGTGGTTAGCGGATCAGCTAAAACCCAGCGCTTCGGTTCTGACCGCCGGAAATATTGTCGTAGCTGCCCGGCGTTTGGGGCTTGAAGTCCTCGTCGTTCCGGCTCGGCAGGGGCGCCTGGGGAACGTGCGGGGTGAGCGGCTGTGGCCGCGACTGTGCCACGCTCGTATCGAGGACCCGGTCGGAAGCGTCCGGTTCCGGGACATCGGCGACAGGCTCTTCCGCAGTCTTGTCCCGCTTGAACATCTTGTCGAGCAGGGTCTCCTTGCCGGCGTAAGGATTGATCGGATCGGCGGCCGCCGCGGCTTCGGACTGCTTGGCCTGCTTCTCCTCGACGATGCGCTTCTGGACGCGCTCCGGATCATCCGGCCAGTCCTGGCGTGCCGCGGCCACGGAGACGTTCTCCGTGGGCTCTGGCAGCTTGTTGAGATTGGGGGGTACCATCAGCGGGGGGCGCTCGCTCATGCGCACATCGGCCTGCTGGCGGTCCCCGGAGACGCCCATATAGTCGAAGACCTTGCCTTCGAGCTCGACACCGCCGCAGCCACCCAGAAGCGCCACGCAGCCAAGGGCGGCGGCGAGCTTCAAGGCCCGGTTTTCAACGGATCTGGCTGTGGTGTGCCCCACGATTTCCCCTCGAATCCGGCAAACTCCGGATTTAATTACATTTTAGAGGGTTTTCCGGCCTTTTTGTGACCCCCGAATAATGAGTCATACAGAAGTCCGATAACCCCGGCAACTATGGCCACATCGGCGATGTTGAAGATGTACCATTCGAAGCCGAAAGCGTGAAAAGCGTAGAAATCCGCCACCGCCCCATAGGCGATCCGGTCGATGAGATTGCCGATGCCCCCGCCGATGATGAGCCCGATGGCGATTGCGGCGAGCGGCGTGGTGATGCGGGCGAGCCAGACAGTCAGCGCGACACTGGCGAGGATGCCGAAGACGATCAGCCCCACGCGTCCCACCGTGCTGTCCTGGGGCAAGAGCCCATAGCTGATGCCCTTGTTCCAAACCAGGACAAGGTCGAAGAACGGTGTCAGGGTGACCGTCCCCTTGGCGCCGATGTCATAGACATGCAGCATCCAGAGCTTGTTGCCCTGGTCGGCCACAAGTGTCACCAGAGCCACGGCGAGCCCGAGCGGCGAGAGCGGTCCCCAGAGCCAGCGACGGAGCATGGCGCTAACCCGTCCGGTCCGCGCGCTGATCGTATTGGCGCACGGCTTCGGCGTCGCGGGGCGACAGCGTCGGGAATTCGGGATCGGCGCCCACATCGGGAAGGATCTTCCAGGAGCGGGCGCATTTCTTGCCTTTCGCCGGGGCGAACACTACGGCAACCGACTCGATGTCCTCCAGCCGGAAAGCCTCTTCCGGCCCCTCCTCCGGGATCAGGCTCGCGCCGGATGTGATGGCGATCTCGGCGAGGTCGATACCGCCCAGCGCCTCGCGTAAATCATGGTCCGGGACATAGACCTTAGGGGCTGCTTCGAGGCTCGAACCGATGCGGCCTTCTTTGCGCTCGATCTCGAGCGCGCCGGTGACGACGCGGCGCACGGTGCGCACCTTGCGCCATTTGTCCGCAAGCGCCTCGTCACGCCATTCGCCCGGCACCTCGGGGAATTGGCGTAAGTGCACCGAGCCTGTGTCGCCGGGGAAACGGTTGAGCCACACCTCCTCCATGGTGAAGCACAGCATGGGCGCAAGCCACGCGGTGAGCGCACTGAAGACCTGATCCAGCACCGTGAGCGCGGCGCGGCGCGTGACACTATCGTGAGCGTCGCAATAGAGCGCGTCCTTGCGGATGTCCAAGTAGAAGGCGGACAAATCGTTGACGCAGAAATTGAGCAGGGTGTGGAAGATGCGCTTGAAGTCGAAGTCTCCGTAGCCTTCGCGCACGAGGGCGTCGAGCTCGCCGAGACGCGCCAGCATGTAGCGCTCGAGCTCGGGCATCTCTTCATACGGCACGGCGAGTTCATCGCGGTAATGCGAGAGATTGCCGAGCAGGAAGCGCAGCGTGTTCCGCAAGCGCCGGTAGGAATCCACATTGGCCTTGATGATGTCGGAGCCGATGCGCAAATCTTCGGCATAGTCGGAGCTCATAGCCCACAGCCGCAGGATCTCGGCGCCGGACTGGCGGATGACGTCTTGCGGCGCCACCACGTTGCCGAGCGACTTCGACATCTTGCGGCCGTCCTCGTCATTGACGAAACCGTGGGTCAAGACCGCAGCGAACGGCGCGCGGCCGCGCGTGCCGCAGGCCTCGAGCAGAGAGGACTGGAACCAGCCGCGGTGCTGGTCCGAGCCTTCGAGATAGAGGTCCGCCGGCCATTTCAGATCGGGCCGCGTCTCCAGCACGAAGGCGTGGGTGCAGCCTGAATCGAACCAGACGTCGAGAATGTCGTCGACCTTCTCCCACGCGCCCGGGTCATCCACGAGGCCGTCGAGGAAGCGCTCGCGCGCATCGCTCTTGAACCACACATCGGCGCCCTCGGACTCGAAGGCCATCACGATCCTGTCGATCAGTTCCGCCGACGCATTGAAGTCCTGGCGCGGAATGACCTCGCCGGTTTCCTTGTGCACGAACACGGTGATCGGCACGCCCCAGGCTCGCTGGCGCGACACGACCCAGTCGGGCCGCGTGTCGACCATGCCGGTGATGCGCTTCTCGCCTTGCGGCGGCACGAAGCGCGTATCGTCGATGGCGTCCAGCGCGCGGGCCCGCAAGCTCTGGCCACCGTCGAGATCGTGATCCATGGCGATGAACCATTGCGGCGTGGCGCGGAAGATGACCGGCTTCTTGGAGCGCCAGGAGTGCGGATAATCGTGCTTGTAGCGGGCGCGCGCGATGAGCGCGTTCGACTCCTGTAGCGCCTGGATCACCGCCTCGTTGGCGTCGCCGAACTTGCCCTTGTCGTCGACCACACGTTTGCCCTCGAAGCGCGGCGCCTCCTTGGTGAAGAACCCGGCCTCATCGACAGTGAAGGGGATCGCCTTGTCGATGTTCCGCTCCTTCAACAGCGCCTCGCTCGCGGTCCAAACTTCGAAGTCGTCCACGCCATGGCCGGGCGCGGTGTGTACGAAGCCGGTGCCGGTGTCTTCGGTGACGTGGTCGCCCGGGAGCAGCGGCACCATGAAGCGATAGTCGCTTTCCCCGCGCAACGGATGCGCGCACATGGACTGACGCAGCATCTCGCCCGTCACGTCGCCGAGGCGCGACCAGCCCTCGATGCGTGCCGCCGCCTTCACGGTATCGGCCAGCGCGTCCGCCAGGATCAGTTGCTCGCCCGTCTTGGCCCAATTGTCGTCCGGCGCCTGGGTGATCTCGTAAAGCCCATAGGCGATCGACGGCGAATAGGAGGTGGCGCGGTTGCCGGGGATGGTCCAGGGCGTGGTCGTCCAGATCACGACGTGCGCGTGCTGCAGCGCTTGCGGGTTCGGATTCTCGGCGCTTGCGAACATCACCGGGAACTTCACATAGATCGCAGGACTCTCGATCTCGTGGTACTCGACCTCGGCCTCGGCGAGCGCGGTGCGCTCCACCACGGACCACATCACGGGCTTGGAGCCGCGATAGAGCAGCCCGTTCATGGCGAACTTCATCAACTCGCGGGCGATGGTCGCCTCCGCGCCGTGGCTCATCGTGGTGTAGGGGTGCGCCCAGTCGCCCTCGATGCCGAGCCGCTTGAACTCCTCGCGCTGCACGTCGAGCCATTTCGCCGCCTCGTCACGGCACTCGCGGCGGAACTCGATGAGGGCCGTCGTGTTGGTGAGGTCGGGCTTGGCGCGGCCCTTGGCGCGGTAGTTCTCCTCCTC
>Ga0307380_10000567_pt1 | contig 57118 bp, 46 predicted proteins | sample UN3MG_FD_202239 | JGI IMG/M metagenome (GOLD analysis project Ga0307380, IMG submission 202239) | Soil microbial communities from Risofladan, Vaasa, Finland - UN-3 | ecosystem: Environmental > Terrestrial > Soil > Coastal area > Acid sulfate soil | place: Finland: Risofladan, Vaasa | collected... | reverse complement strand
GAGCTTTTTCGGGATCTTTCTTAATAAATTTCTCTCCAAGCTTAAAGAGGGCTTCATCGGAGGAAGCAACTTCTAGTGAAATTTCTGTTGTCTTTTTCCCACAGCCAAAACTAATTATAAGACAGAGGAGAGAAATGGTAAGAGCGAGGCTCAATTTTTTCATTGTATTATTCTGTTTCTCCCTTAGGAAGAATAGAGCTTTTTTGTCCATAGCCATTCTTCTTTCAGTCCATCCCGGAGCTTGATTTGGGGCGAGTAATTAAGGTCTTTCCGGGCCTTTTCAATATTGGCAAAGGTATGAGGCATATCTCCTTTTTGTTCTTCTTTTCGCACCAATCTTACTTGTTTTTGACAAATATTTTCTAAAATGGGAAAAATGTCCTTTAATTTTTTTCGAGTCCCGCCTCCGATATTGTATATTTCTCCCACTCTCCCTTTTTTAAGGGACGCAAAATTGGCATCAATAACATCATCTATATAAGTAAAGTCTCTGGTCTGGTTTCCATCGCCGTAGACAGGGATCTGTTTGCCTTTTGCCATAGCTTTGAAAAATTTATGGAACGCCATATCCGGGCGCTGACCAGGACCATAAACTGTGAAAAATCTCAGGGAAATCGAAGGGACCCCATAATTCTTGCAGTAAAGGAGACAGAGATTTTCAGCAGCGAGCTTGGTCACTCCATAAGGTGAGAAAGGATGAAGGGGACTTATCTCGGACATAGGAAGATCCGGGCAGTTACCGTACACAGAAGAAGAGGAGGCGTAAATGAATTTTTTAAGATTAAGGTTCTTAGCTACTTCCAGCAGTTTTTGAGTGGCTTCGATGTTATTTTTAAGATAAACGGAAAAATTATCTCCCCAGCTTGTCCTGACCCCCGCCTGGGCAGCATGATGAAAGACGTAATCTGTCTTTTTTAATATTTTCTTTAGATCCAGGTCATTTAAATCCCCGGGAATGAACTCAAAATTTTCATCCTTTCTCAAGGGCTTTATATTTTTTTCTTTTATCCGTTTAGGATAAAAATCAGTGAAAGAATCGATACCTACGACTTTGAACCCTTCGTTGAGGAGTCTACGACACAGGTGGGATGCAATAAATCCTGCTGCTCCAGTCACTAAACAATTCATGATTGTCCGAATTTTCTTCCTAAAATTATCCTCTCGAGGATTGAATCCCGGGAATTTTCCTCGTCGAAGATAGCAGATCTACCCATCCCAACAGCCTCCTCGAATTTGCCGCAGGTTGCGGAAAGAATTGAGTGCGCAATTTGGATCATTGTTTACTTACCTCCAGAGTGATCGGATATTTTTTTTGGATGAGATAGCCTTGAGGAGGAAACTGTTTGATGGTAATTCCTGCCTCCAGGCCAGGATAGGATGTATAGCGAATATCTTCTACTCTGAAATCTAATTCTTTTAGCTTCGCTAGGACAGTTTCTGTTTTCTTCCCGATCAAATCTGGCATAAGATACTTTTCTTCTTTTTCTCCTTGACTGATAAGAAGACTGACAGGGGAGTTGCTTCCAACTTCTGCCGCAGCCCGAGGATATTGAGAAATGATTTTTCCGGCCGCATACTCGGTGGTGTGCACTTGAGATACTTCACCTCTTCTTAATCCAGCTTCTTTAAGAATTTGGCTTGAATTCTGGAAGTTTCTTCCTATAAGTCGGGGGACGATAACCTTCTCAGTTCCCGCGCTCAGGATGACTTTTACTACCTTGTTAATTTTTAATTTCGATCCAGAAGAAGGATCTTGAGAAATGATTTTTCCTCGTTCCCAACTGGTATCAAATTGAGCTCCCGTTTGAACAACGGCTAATTTTCTTCTTGTAAGCTCAGAGCTTGCCTCCTCCAAGGTTTTTCCGATGAGATTGGGGAGGGTAACCATCTCACCTTTTAGGATTATCCGAAAAGATAGAATGGTGCTCAGAAAGAAAATTATAAAAAAAATTAGTGCATAAGAGATTAAATTAGAAATTTTTTTTAATTCCATAACCTAAAACTAAGATAGTGAAACAACTGTTATCTATACCATAGATTTATAACCAAGTAAACGGCAAAAAAGTTGCTTTGGGGACGCTCCCAAAGGGGACAGGCTGTCTTTTTTATGTAGGGATTTGATTTATCAAATTTAATGCTTGATGATGTCCCAAAGGGGACAGGCTGTCTTTTTTATGTAGGGATTTGATTTATCAAATTTAATGCTTGATGATGTCCCAGAAGGAGACAGGTTATCTTTTTCATGTATGGGTTTGATTCATGTAGGGGCTTGATTTATCAAGCCCGCCTTTGTTTTATAGCATAGGGATTTAATTCATCAAATCCGCGGTTTTATTTGCTGAAAGAGCGCATTTTTTTTATAATGATGCTTCAAATAAAAGGAGAAAGAGCGATGGCCGAATATTCAGATTTTAGAAGCGATACTGTCACTAGACCCACCGATAACATGAGAAAAGCCATGGCCGAGGCTGAGGTAGGGGATGATGTATTAGGCGATGATCCTACAGTCCAGAAACTGGAGTCTTTAGCCGCAGAAAAAATGGGCAAAGAGGCTGCCCTTTTCGTTCCCTCGGGAACAATGGCAAATTCTATTGCCATAAATGGTTGGACAACAGAATTAGATGAAGTCATCGTAGAAGAAAGGGCTCATCTTTACAATATGGAATCTACTAATTTGACTTTTATCGCCAGAGTACTTCCTCGACCCCTGCCTTCCAACCGAGGCGCTATGGACCCCGAAGAAGTGGAGAGAAACATCAGAAAGCCCAGTGTGTATATTCCTCGAACCTCTCTTATCTGTGTCGAGAATACCCATAATAACTGGAGTGGCGCAGTTGTCCCCATGGAGAATTTAAAAGCAATCCGAGAAATTGCGGATAAGCATGACCTAAAAATTCACTTCGACGGAGCTCGTGTCTTCAATGCCAGTGCGGCTTCTGGAATCCCTGTGAAAGAGTATGCTGCCCTTGGCGACTCTATTATGTTCTGTCTTTCCAAAGGACTTTCTGCTCCTGTAGGTTCTATGCTGACGGGGCCGAGGGACTTTATAGATTTTGCCCGCCGTGTGAGAAAAGCGCTTGGGGGAGGCATGAGGCAGGTAGGGGTTCTGGCCGCACCAGGAATAGTTGCCTTGACAGAAATGGTGGACAGGTTAAAAGAGGACCACGAAAGAGCAAAGAAACTGGCTTTAGCTATCGCCGAGATGCCTGGAGTTTCCTTCAACCCAGATGACGTTGAAACGAATATTATCATCTTCGGCTTTAATCATCCCAAAATATCTATTCCTGAATTTTTAGAGAAGCTGAAAGAGGAGGGGATCTTGGCTTTGGCTACCTCGGAGGGAAGAATTCGTTTTGTTACTCACAAGGATATAGGGGATAAAGATATAGAAAAAGCCATCTTCGCCTTCGGCAAAATATTGACGTAGGGGCCTGAATCATCTTATGTATGGATTTGATTTATCGGTTCTCTCCCGTTTTGTGTGGATCATGATCAGAAAATATTCGGGGATGGCCTCGCTCCCTTCAGATTTTTAACGCCATTCCCTCATCGCTTTTCTCGGCGGCTGCGTAACTCGCTTCGCTCAGACATACTCGCCGCCCGACACAGTCGGGTACCCTCGAAGAACGATTCGGGAAGGCTAAATCTTCAATGGTCGCTACACTCATCCCCGAATATTTTCTTTTAATGTCTCGAAACATGTCTTACCCACACAATCTGGAAGAGAACTAATTTATCAAGCCCACAAAAATTAGGTAGGGACTTTATTCATCAAGCCAAAACTGGCTCATAGCTGAAAGATGATTGCCAATATTTAATCTTCTAAAGATTCAGCGACCAACTGGGCGATATCTTTCACCTTCATCTCTGTATTTTCCTTGTCTTTGAGCCCGTCCTGGAGCATAGTAAGGCAAAAGGGGCAAGATGTTGCCGCTACCTCAGCCTGAGATAAGATCACTTCATCTGTTCTGAGATGGTTGATGTGCTTGCCCAAGGATTCCTCTGTCCACATCAATCCTCCACCCGCTCCGCAGCAAAAACTGTGTTCTCTGTTATTTTTAAGCTCGACTATTTTCTTTTTGCTTAGTCTCGACAGTACTTCGCGCGGTTCATCAATGATTCCGTTGTGTCGGCCAAGGTAGCATGAGTCATGATATGTGAAGAGATTCTCTTTTTTTGGTTTGAGGTGCAATCGGCCTTCCTTGAGAAGGTTATTGATAAGCTGGACATGATGGATTACCTCAATCTTTTGGAGATCTTCTCTTTCCTCTGGGGACACAGTCGGAAGAAGTTCAAGAATCCTTGGATATTCGTTTTTAAAAGTGTTGTATCCATGAGGGCAGGTGACAATGATTTTTTTAATTTTATATTTTTTAAAGAGCTCTATATTTTCTCCTGCCAGCATCTGGAAGAGATATTCGTTGCCTAATCTTCGGGCCGAATCACCACAACATTTTTCGTCCGTGCCCAGGATGGCAAAATCTATCCCGGCTTTATTCATTATTGATACCATGGCCTTTGTGATTTTTTTCCCTTCTTCGTCAAAGGAACCTGCACATCCTACCCAGAAAAGGTTTTCTGTCTCAGGATGTTCGCTAATCAACTTTATATTAAGCTCTTTGGCCCAGTCAGCTCTGCTTGCAAATCCAATCCCCCATGGGTTGCTGTTTGTCTCCATGTTTCGGAAAAACATATTTAACTCAGATGGGAATTTGCTTTCCATCAAAACTTGACTCCGTCTTACACCCACGATTTTCGGTATGTGCTCTATTTCCACTGGACAGGCATGCATGCAGGCCCCACAGGTTGTACAGGTCCAGATTTCTCCTTCGCTGTAAATACATTTCATTAAAGGTTCTAGCTCATCCTTTTTGTTTTTGATGAGTTTTTTGCCTTCCTGGCGAAGATGATTTCTCAAATTGAAAATGATCATTTTTGGAGAGAGAGGTTTTTCACTCGCAAAAGCAGGACAGACATCTTGACAACGTCCGCATTCCATACAGGTGAAGGCGTCCAGGAAATCTTTCCATGTGAGATCTGATGCTTTTTCTACTCCGAAAACTTCTGCTTTTTCGATATTCAATGGTGTCAATTCGCCCGTAGGTTTATGAGAACGGAAAAAAAGGTTAAAAGGGCTTGTAAGCATATGGAAATATTTGGAGTGGGGGACATAAGCAATAAAACTGAAGACGATAAGAATATGGAGCCACCAAGAGATTTTAAGATGAGCAGAGAGAAGGAAATCATTAAGCCCTGAGTTTCTTATGATGTTGCCAAAATAACTTCCTAAAAAAGCAAGGCTTTCTGTTTGAGGATGATTAGCAAGAGCAAAAATTTCGAAGTACAGGTAGCTCAATGTTACCGTGATGAGGAAGAAATAGATCATTCCAGAATCGAGCGGTGTTGTGGCATAAGCTTTTGATCTGATGATGTATCTTTTTATTATGAAAAAAATGACAGCCACAAGCACTAGAATAGCGAAGATATCGACGATGAGCGAGAAGAAGAGTGCGAAATTTGACTGACCAAAAATAAAAAAGTCCTCAAAGAATCCTTCGAGGATATGATTGATGGTCATCGTGTCAAAAGTCAATGCGCCGTAAAAGATAAAAACATGTATGAATCCTGTGAAAAGTCTTTCGTTTTTAAGGGTACACTTTTGGAGGAAGACTTTAGCCAGTGTATCCTTGATTCTTTTTAAAAGCTTGTCAAATCTTTTCTCGGGAAGCCCTGAGCGGATAATTCTGTAGCAGTAAAAGACAGGAAGAGCAAAGGCGAAAAATGTGGCAATGATAATAAAAACAAAAATTACTTTTTCGAAAGATGTAAGCATTATCCTATCTTTTTAAAATTCATAGACAAAGCCCAAACGGAAAACTCTGGGAGATTGAATTTCTGTTGCAAAACGAAGCGGGAATTCAGGACCGGTCCATTCATTCTCTTCAGTAGCCAGCCCTCTGTTTATGATATTGAAACCATCTAAGATAATCCTCATTTTTGTTTTCCCGAAATTCAGCGTTTTTTCCAACCTGATGTCCACCGTCCTGTTGTATTCATATCTTGATACACCACGGGGATGTGCTTGGATATAAAAAGGGCCCTGGTTCATTCCTGAGACAATGATTTTGCGCGCGAAAGGTTGCCCATCGTAATATTTGACAATGCATCCAATTCTTATGCCAAATAGCGCTAAAAAATTGATGCCTATTCTTCCTGTATATCCCCTGTCAAAACGCATTCTCCCCTTAGTATTGATGAGTGTATTTGGGTTATCATCCAAACTGCCTATGACGCCGTCGTCATTTTCCCATTCAGTGTTGCCAGGGCTTGTTGTTCCGACAGCAGTTGTGGCAGTAAGAGAAAGGAAGAAAGTGAATTTAGAGCTGTATTTTTTTATAAGAGTGAGGTCAAGTCCTTCGTATCTCGATTTTCTGTTTTCTGAATCCGGGTTGGTGAGAAGAAATAAATCCTGGCCTAAAGTCTCTTCTTTCTGATTGTAGACAGTAAAGTTGAGGTCATCATGAGTATCAGGGATCCTGTCATCTCCTATATCAAAAAACTCCATTGGTTCAAAGGCTGAGAAGGGTACTCCGGTATTGGTCGTTTCAATGAGATTTCTACTCTTTCTAAGAAACCCACTAAGAGAGAGATGCCAGTTGGAGCCAAAGGTACAGGTAAAGGAGATTGTCAATTCATCCGTGTGAGGTCTTTTTAAACTAGGATCTATCTTTGAAAAGAAGGGTCCTTCCCGCCTGATAAGGGTACTGGCTTCTCCTTCTTGATACTGTTTATCGTCATTTAGATCATTCCAGGTATATGCCAATCCTCCTAAAGCATTGGAGTTCCCGTAGGTCAGGAGATAAAGAGGAAGTGTGAAATAGTAACGAGCTGCCGAGATCTTGAAAGCTGATGTCTTGGCTTTGGATAAAGGAAAAATGAGACCGAAACGGGGAGAGACATTGAACCAATTGATCTTGCTTTTTCCTCTGGAGAAAACTTCGCCAAAAGAAGGTTCTGGATTTTGAGAAGGAATCCAGCCATGAGTAGAAGCAAGATGGATTCCAAAATAAAAGGAGATAAAATTAGAAAAAGTAATAGAGTCCTGGGCAAAAAGATTCAGGTTAATGGCAGATTCCCGGTGATGGACAGGGGTGTTGTATTTTACGATTTCAAGTGACTCCCCCTCGAAAAAACGGAGGTGAAGATTTTCTGTTATTTCTTTTTGGGAAGAAGATAACCAATGCTGAAGCTGAAAGCCATATTGAAATCTATGGCTAGCTCTAAGAAAAGATGTTATTAAAGATTCTCCTTTGATGAGAAATGTTAGAGAGTTCCGTGTATCTCGGTTTGCAAGAGGAGCAGTTCCAGAAGGAATGTTCCTAAGGATTTCAAGGCCATGCTGGCGGGATATTCCTTCTTGAAAACCAGAGCGAATATTCCCGTGAACGAAACATAATCCTGCTTTGATGAAATGATTGTCTTGAATTCTTGAATACCAGGTTGCTTGAAAGACATTATAATTATCTCTGCGCTCTGATGTTGTTGAGAAGGGAATATATCTTTCGGCGCCAAAAGTGGGATAAGTGATGATCTGCCCTGTCCAGAGAAAATGGAGAGTGTTTTCAGAATAGCGATATTTTAAGCTCAATAGTCCAGAATAAACTGATGCTTTATCTTCTTGCTCGAAGTCAGCCAAATCCCGGGAAAGATGGAAGGTGGACAATGAAGTAAAAAGGAAAAGCTTTTCAGGGATAAGTGGACCTGAAAAATAAAAATTGCTGTCCATTGAATAATTAAAGGAGTGACTATCAAACAGTCCCTCGTTCTCTAGGGCAGGCGATATGTTTGAACTTTGAAATTTCTTATTGATATAGAAAGCAGATATTCCGCCGTGGTACTGGCCAGTCCCTTCTTGAGTCAGAAGATTGAAATATGCTCCAGGCGAAAGGGCAGAACTAGGGTGGCCAGCATTGATTAATTGTGTGAAATGAAGCGTATTAAAATCAGGAAAAAAAAGAGGCATCCCCGTCCAGTAAGGATCGGTCACATCCAGGCCATTGAGGAGATAGATGTTCTGAGTCCAGGAGCTGCCTCCTCTTGAGCTGAAGAGTGCAGGGATGCTTCCCCACAGTCCGCCCACATCGATACGATTTGTTGTAGCGGACAAATCCTGGTTTTCCACAAGAGCCCAAACATTATGAGCTGAAGGGGACTCTTGGATTTGAAATTTATCAAGAATAGTCTGATGGAGAGAGTTTGAATAGTCCAAGAGAAGAACCTTAGAAGAAGACTTATCTTTTTTCTCTTTAGAGCTGAGAATAACCTTTAGATACAGGGATTGAGATGGTTCAAGGAAGACCCTTTCTTGAATATGGGATTTATATCCTTGTGCTTCAAAACGAATTTTGTAGCAGCCAAGGGGAAGCCCGCAAATCCTATATAATCCTGATGTATCGCTCAACAGAGTTTTCTCGAAGTCCTTCTCTTTCATGAAGATGGAAATTCTAACATCTTGAAGGGGATTTTCATCGACAATGAGTCCCCAAAGATTCCCGTAATCATCAGCAAGGATTTTTAAGTTTAAGATAAGACCAAGAATGACAAAGGTCATAAGGAAAGGGAACTTATTCAAGCGAGCTTTAATCAGTTAACTTTTTCTCCTCTCGTTTAAAGTATCACTATTTTTTACTTATTTGCTTTAGGCTGTCAAGATAAAATTCAGACAGAATAGACTGCAATATTGAGAAAGAGTATAATACTGCCAAATTTTATAAAGAAGAGGAAAAGATGGATAAGAAGTATGATTTGGCTATTATAGGAGGTGGTCCTGGTGGATATGTGGCTGCTATCAGGGCAGCTCAACTTAAAAAAAGAGTTGTTTTAGTCGAGAAGGATAGGATAGGCGGGACATGTATGAATTATGGATGTATTCCCGCCAAATATCTTCTGCATCAGACGAAGATTTATAGAGAGCTAAAAGAAAACAAGAATATTGAAGGCCCTTTAGAAAACATAAAATGCAACTGGACGAGAGTCCAGAAAGAGAAGAACAAAATTGTAGAGAGGTTGGTGAAAGGGATAGAGTTTCTCTTAAGGAAAAATGGAATAGAAATTGTCAAAGGGGAAGGTTTCATAAAGAGCGAGAAACAAATTGCTGTTAAGACAGAAGGAGGAGATCAACTTCTTGAGTCAGATAAGATTATCCTTGCCACGGGTAGCAGGCCGGCAGTGCTTCCTTTCCTTGAGCCAAACGGGAAGGAAGTTGTAACATCTCGTGAGGCGCTTGAATTTGATTCCATCCCCACTAAAATATTGGTAGTCGGAGCAGGCGCAGTCGGAATTGAAATGGGCTCGATTTACCAGAGGCTTGGCTCGGATGTTTCAGTCCTGGAGATTATGCCGACCATACTCCCTGGCAGTGATCGGGAAATGGTTGTCCGACTGGAGAGGATCCTCAAGCAGCAGGGACTCAAAATCCATAATCAAATGAGAATAGAGGAAAGCAACATCAAAGAAGGCAGGGTAAGTCTAAAAGGCACCAACCTTAAAACTCAATCTCCGTTTGAGTTTGAGGCAGAAAAAGTTCTCTTAGCTGCAGGAAGAAAGCCTAACACTGAAAGCTTGACAGGAAAAGACCTTAAGCTTCTCTTGGATAAGCAAGGATTTGTCAAAGTAAATAATCTGTTGGAAACAAGCATCCCTGGTATCTATGCCATAGGAGATATGATCGGTGGATACCTTCTTGCTCATAAAGCATCGCATGAAGGTATAATTGCTGCGGAGAATGCCTCAGGGCTAAAAGCGGAGATGAACTATAAAGCTCTTCCCCGGGCTGTTTATACCGAGCCTGAATTTTCATCAGTTGGTCTTACAGAAGAAGAAGCAAAGGAGAGAGGAATAAGGATACAGGTCGGTTTGTTCTCTCTCCAGGCAAACGGCCGCGCCCTTACTACGGGAGGACAGGAAGGTATGGTCAAGATAATTGCAGATGAGAAAGATGAAATCATCGGAGCTCATATCCTGGCCGCAAACGCGAGTGAATTTATCTCTGAGATCAGTTTAGCTATGAAAAGAGGCTTGAAAATTCAGGATGTCTCTTCTTCAATCCATATCCATCCGACATTATCAGAAGCTGTGATGGAAGCAGCCCTGAAAGCCAAAAATCAAGCTATTCATGTATTAAATATTTAAAAAAACATCAAAGGGTTTGCAAATATAAATTTATTTTTATAAAATTTATGCCTTTATTTACTTAGGAGCATGACAGAACTTTTCCTCGTTTTCTTAGTTTTTGGCCTCCTGGGTATTGTACTGCTCTTTATGAACAAGCTCCTGGGACCCAGGAGCACTAATCCCACAAAAGAAACTCCGTTTGAGTGTGGAAGTCCTTACCTCCAGGAAGAGATCACTCCTGTTCCGATTAAGTTTTCTCTTGTCGCTTTTATTTTTCTTCTTTTTGACATCGAAGTAGTATTTTTCTACCCCTGGGCTCTTGTCTTCAAAGAAATGGGATTAACTGCATTGATTGTCATGTTTGCCTATATTTTTGTTATTGTCATAGGCTTTATCTATGCCTGGAAAAAAGGCGCTTTTGTCTGGGATTAAGAGAGACGGATAAGATTAAAATATCGATAGTAACTTATCACTTGTAACTGGTGATGAGGGACCAGTAACGAAGGATCAATAAGAAGGTAGTACATGATAGGAAGCTTTGTCACAACTAGATTCAATTACATACTGGGATGGGCTCGGAAGTATTCTCTTTTTCATTATCCTTATATTACAGCTTGTTGTGGAATGGAATATATGTCTACCGCCGCCTCCCATTTTGACTGGGACCGCTTTGGGACTGGCTGGACAAGATTTTCACCACGTCAATCTGACATGCTCGTGGTCTGCGGAACAATCTCTCATAAGTTAGCACCAGTAGTCCGAACAGTCTATGAACAGATGACCGAGCCCAAATGGGTTATGGCTTTTGGCACTTGTACTGTGAGCGGCGGTATTTACGACAATTATGCTGTTGTTCAAGGAATTGATCGTATTATCCCTGTGGATATTTACATTCCGGGCTGTCCGCCTCGCCCGGAGACAGTTTTGGATGGCTTAATAAAATTACAGGAAAAAATTCAAAAGCAAGAGCAAGAGTGGAGATGGAAAAAAAGAAAGTAATAGAAGAACTAAAACATAAATTTTCAGAAAAGATAAAAGAGGTTTCTGTTCAGTTTGGAGACGAAATCCTCTTCATCGAAAGGGATTCCCTTCTCGATATTGTCCAATTCTTGAAAGATAAGCCTTATTCCTACAGCATGCTTCTCGACCTTACCTGTGTCGACTATAAAGGTCAGGAGCCTCGCTTTGAAATGGTGTATCACCTCTATTCAATCTCCAATGTGCAGCGTTTAAGAATTAAGGTCAGTCTCTCAGAGAAAGACCTCCGGATTGATTCCCTGGCGTCGCTCTGGAAAAATGCCAATTGGCTGGAGAGAGAAGTCTTTGATATGTTTGGAGTGGATTTCAAAGGGCATCCTGATTTAAGACGAATTTTCATGTATGACGGGTTTGAGGGCTATCCTTTGCGTAAGGATTTTCCTCTGCGCAAACGCCAGCCAAGGATTCCGTTGAGAAAATAAGATGACGACAAGAATTCAAAAAGAAGCCAGCAAAGAAAGCCTTCTTCTAAACATGGGACCTTCTCATCCAGCCATGCACGGGACCATCCGCATAATGCTCGAGCTTGACGGGGAGCGGATTCTCAATTCAGAAGTCGAGGTAGGGTACTTGCACAGAGGTTTCGAGAAAATCTGCGAGAACAGGACTTATTTCAACCTGCTTCCCTATACGGACAGGCTGAATTATGTCTCCCCTCTAATCAATAACCTTGGTTATGTGATGACAGTAGAGAAAATGTTGGGCATCGAAGCTCCTGAGCGGGCGCAGTACATTCGAGTCATAATGAGTGAGCTCTCGCGTATCTCTGACCACCTCACATGTCTGGCAGCCATGGCCATGGAGTGCGGGGCTTTTACTGTTTTCCTCTACAACGTGAAAGCTCGTGAATATATCTGGGATGTTATCGAAGAGACAACAGGCGCCCGCATGACGACTTCCTATATCCGGATAGGCGGGGTTAGAGCCGATCTTCATCCCGGTTATAAAGCGGTTCTTAAGAAAGCGATTGTGGAGACAAGAAAAGTTTTAAAGGATATTCATGGTCTCCTTGATAAGAACAAAATTTACCTGAATAGAACAAGAGATATAGCAGTTGTTTCCCCAGAGACAGCCATTTCCTATGGGTGGACTGGCCCCTGCCTTCGCTCCACAGGCGTTTATTATGATGTCCGCAAAGCTTCCCCTTATGCGGTATATGACCAGTTGGATTTTGAGGTTCCTTTGGGCGAGCGAGGAGATAACTTTGACAGATACATGGTTAGGATGAAAGAGATGGAACAGAGCCTGCGGATCATTGAACAAGCCATGGAAAAAATGCCAAGACCATCTCCGTCCAAGCTTATGGTTGATGCCCTCGAGCCAGCCGAAGCGATCAAGGCCTCCAGAACAAAAAAAGTTGAGAAAGAAATCATACTTTCTCCCAATTTAGAAGGTTCAGAAAAGCGGAAATACCTGGATATTCTCGGCACAGATAAAAAATATGTCGTCCCTCCCAAAGAGGATACATACACTTCGATCGAAGGGATTATTAATCACTTCAAATTTTTCATGAGGGATCACGGTATAAGACCTCCCAAAGGGGAAGTTTATTTTTCTGTGGAAGGTGGAAACGGCGAGCTTGGCTATTATATCGTTTCAGACGGCACTGACAGGCCCTATCGCCTTCATCTGAGGGCGCCTTGTTTTCACATCGTTTCTGCCCTGGAAGAAATGATCCAGGGGCGCTATATAGCCGATGTCATTCCTACTTTTGGCTCGACGAATATGATAGGAGGAGAGTTAGATAGATGAGTCTTGAGTTCTCAGAGAAGGCAAAGAAAAAAATCGAAGAAATTGTTGCCCGCTACCCTCAAAAAGAAGCGGCTCTTCTTCCAGTTTTACATGTCACCCAACAAGAATTCGGCTTTATCTCTGCTGTGCAAGAAAAAATGGTAGCTCGAATTTTAGGAATAAAACCTATCAGAGTGAGAGAACTCGTGACTTTTTACACCATGCTCTCCAGGGAATCTTTAGGAAAATATCACATTCAAGTCTGTTCCAACCTGAGCTGTTCTCTTCTAGGAGCAAATAATTTCGTTGATTATTTAGTAGAGAAATTAGGGATTGAGCCTGGAGAGACAACGCCCGACAAAAAATTCACTCTATCGACGGTTGAGTGTTTAGGTGCTTGTGAGAGAGCTCCCTGTATGATGATAAATTTTAATTATTACGGTGACATGAATCCAAAAAAAGTTGATGAAATTTTGGATGGTTTGAAATAGAAAAATGAAGGAAAAGGTTTTAACAGAACATTTTGGGCTTGAAAACCTATATACGATAGATGTGTATCAAAAGCGGGGAGGGTATCGAGCTACGGAGAAAGCGCTAAAGAAAATGAAACCGGCAGAAATTCTGGAAGAAGTGAAAAAGGCTAATTTGAGAGGAAGGGGCGGCGCAGGTTTTCCGGCTGGAGTCAAGTGGAGTTTTGTTCCTTCCACAGATAAGCCAAAATACCTATGTGTCAACGCTGATGAGGGAGAACCGGGAACTTTTAAAGATCGCTACATCATGAGCCATAATCCCCATATGCTTCTCGAAGGGATTATCATCACTTCTTTCTGTGTGGGTATCTCTGTTGCTTTTATCTATATTCGGGGCGAATATGAAGCCATAGCCTTAAGACTTGAACAGGCCATCTCAGAAGCATACGAGAAAGGATTTTTGGGAAAAAACATCCTGGAGAGCGGTTTTGACCTGGATGTTTATGTTCACCGCGGTGCTGGAGCCTACATCTGCGGTGAGGAAACCGCACTCCTGGAATCGCTTGAAGGTAAGCGGGGAAATCCCCGACTGAAGCCTCCTTTTCCTGCCTCTGTTGGTCTTTGGCAATGTCCAACCGTTATAAATAATGTCGAAACTATATCCAATATCTCTCATATCATACTTAAAGGTGCTGAATGGTTTGTGAAACAGGGGCTTCCAAAGGATGGAGGAACCAGAATTTTTGGCGTAAGCGGCATGGTTAAGAATCCAGGAATCTACGAACTGCCTCTCGGAGCCAGCTTGAAAGATATCATTTTTAAACATGCTGGAGGAATGAAGGAAGGCAAGAAATTGAAGGCCGTTATTCCGGGGGGAATGTCAGCACCTATTTTGACAGCAGATGAAATAGATATAAAAATGGATTTTGATTCGTTGGTCGAGGCAAATTCTATGCTCGGCTCTGCCGCCATCATCGTCATCGACGACAAGACCTCTATTCTTGATGTCCTAAAGGTTGTCACAAAATTTTATTCCCATGAGTCATGCGGCCAGTGCACGCCCTGCCGGATCGGAAATTCATGGATAAATAAAATCGTCAAACGCATAGCAGAAGGGAAAGGGAAAAAAAAGGACATCGATAATATTGTACGGTTGGCTTCGAATATCGAAGGGAATACTCTTTGCCCCTTAGGAGATGCTGCAGCCCTGCCTATCCTTTCTATCACCAAGAAGTTCAGGAAAGAGCTTGAATCTTATTTATAGGATTGAACACAGGAGAAAGCAACCGAGATGATAAAGATTTTCATAGATAAAAAATCCGTTGAAGTAGAGGAAGGCACGACTGTGTTGAAGGCCGCAGAGCAAGCGGGGATTCACATCCCTCATTTATGTTATCATCCTGCTTTTCCGCCGGAGGGAAGCTGCCGTATGTGTCTTGTCGAGATTGAGGGCTTTCCCAAGCTTGAGCTGGCTTGCTCGACCGTGGTGAAGGGAGGGATGAAAATCTCGACAAAAAGCGAAAGGGTAGTTGAAGCCAGAAAAGCAGTGTTAGAGTTTCTGCTGGCAGAACACCCCCTTGATTGTCCCATTTGCGATAAAGCTGGAGACTGTAAACTCCAGGATTATTACGACGAATACGGACTTTTTGAAAGCCAGTTTAAAGAGACGAAAGAAAAAAGAGAGAAAAAATTAAAGATAGGAAAGAGTCTTATTCTTGATCAAGAAAGATGCATTCTCTGCACTCGCTGCGTCCGGTTTCTAAAAGAAGTGACCAAAACACAGGATCTTGGCGTATTTCACCGCGGGGTCCATTCAAGTGTCAATATTTACGATGGGGCTGCTGTTGAAAATAATTATTCAGGCAACTTAGCTGAGATCTGTCCGGTGGGCGCCATCACCGATGAAGATTTCAGGTTTAAGACGCGCAGTTGGTTTTTAAAAGAAGGAGAGTCCATCTGCCCTCTCTGCAGTCGTGGCTGTAACATTCTGATTGAATATCACCCGGGTTTTCCCCGTTTCGAGGTGCCAAAAAGAGTCTACAGGATTAAAGCCAGAGAAAATCCTGAGGTCAACGGTTTCTGGATCTGTGACCGCGGACGATACGGCTATTCATACCTTGATGAGGGCAGAGCCGATCAAATTATCTTGAATAAGATAGAAGGGGAGAATGTGCTTACATGGGAAAATATCTCCGAGTACCTAGGAGAAAAAATAAATAGAATGTCCTCCGCAAAAAAGACCTCGGGGATTGCTTTAATTCTTCATACCTGGCTTTCGAATGAAGAACTTTTTCTCCTTCATAAAATCTTTAAAGATGACCTAAAAGTAGAAAAGATATTCTTTGCCGACCTTCCTGAGGGAGAAGCAGACGGATTTTTAATTACATCAGAACCTAGCCCTAACAGAAGAGGAGCTCAAGAAATAGGTTTTGATATCAAGGCTGTGGATTTGGATACCTTGGCTGATGGTACGGATTTTCTCATCGCTTTTGGTCCTTTTCTTTCTGGACTTTTCAGTCCGAAAGACCTCAAAGGCGCTCTTAATAAGATAAAAAGAAAAGTACTCTTCTCTTCTTATTCGCATGAGTTGAATTCTCTTTTCGATATAGTCATTCCCGCGGCTTTGATTGCTGAAAAGGAAGGTTCCTTGACGAATGTGGACGGGATAGTTCAGAGTTTTCATCCTGCTCTAGAACCGCCGGGAGAAAGTCTGCCCGAATGGAAAGTGCTTTCCGACCTGGGTAAGGAATTGGGAATGGATTCCAAGTTCTATAGTGAATTCCCGTCTCCTGAAGCAATTTTAAGCGAGATGGGAAAGAAAATTCCTTTTTTCAAGAAAAAAAATTACTGAAACATTAACTGAAATGTTAGTAATATTCATCAAGATTGTCTGTGCTCTGGTCTGGCTCCTTGCCCTTACTCTCTACCTGACCTGGCTGGAGAGAAAAGAGAGCGCGCTCATCCAGGATAGGCTAGGCGCGAACAGAGCCTCAATCTTTGGAATACGTATCATCGGTCTTTTCCAGCCCTTTGCCGACGCCATTAAAATGATTTTTAAGGAAGATTTTGTGCCTTCCTTCTCCAGAAAATTTCTCCACACGATGGCTCCTTTCATCTCTTTCTTTTTTGTGGCTATCACGATTGCAGCAATTCCTTTCGGAGATATTCTTCGCCTAGGAGACCGGACTATAAACCTCCAGATACTGGATTTTAATGTAGGGCTTTTGTTTATCCTGGCTATGTTGTCTCTGGGAATATACGGTATTATTATCAGCGGTTGGGCTTCTAATAACAAGTATACTCTCATCGGAGGGCTGAGAGGAGCTGCTCAGGTTATCTCTTATGAAGTAGCCCTGGGATTGTCTCTCATAGGCCTGATCATGGTCTATCCCTCTTTGAGACTTTCAAGCATTGTCCTCTATCAGGGAGAGCTCCTTTTTGGCTTCCTTCCAAAATGGGGAATTTTTCTCCAACCCCTGGGATTTGTTATCTTTCTCTTTGCTGCTCTTGCCGAGACAAAAAGAGTTCCCTTTGATCTTCCTGAAGGGGAATCTGAAATCATAGGATTTTTTACAGAATACAGTGGGCTAAAATGGGGCCTTTTCATGATGACAGATTTCATGGAAATCATCATTGTCTCTACTTTGCTCGCCACTCTTTTCTTTGGAGGCTGGCAGGTTCCTTGGTTAGCTTCGGACGGGTTTCACTTCCCATGGGGAGGAGAATTATTGCTCCCTCATGTGGTCGTTGTTCTCTTTCAGGTCGCAGCTTTTAACATAAAGGTCTTCTTTTTCTGCTGGCTTCAGATTTTGATCCGCTGGACCTATCCTCGGTTTCGTTATGACCAGGTGATGGATTTAGGCTGGAAATTGCTTGTTCCCTTAAGCTTGGTTAATATCATCGGAACAGGCATTATAATGACTATCTAAGAAGATGATAAAAGCACTGGGATATTTTATCGAGATTATAAGGGGAATTTTGATCACAACCCGTCATTTTGTTGTGAATCTGTTCTACCACATCCTGAAAGTTCTGGGGATAAAGACGAAGAGAAAGGGAGCTGTGACCATTCAGTATCCTGAACAAAAAAAAGAGATCGCTTCAAGACACCGGAGTTTGCACCGCCTCATGACCAGACCAGATGGTAAACCTCGCTGTGTGGCCTGCATGCTGTGTGTTACGGTTTGTCCTTCTGAATGCATATATGTTGAGGCAGCTGAGGACCCTGATCCTGAAATCCAGAAATATCCTGCCAAGTTTATCATCGATTTAGGCCGATGTTGCTTCTGCGGGTTTTGTGTCGAAGCTTGTCCGGAAGATGCCATCCGCATGGATACTGGGAATGTCGAGTTTGCCCAGTACAGCCAAGAGGATTTGATCTATGACCTGGACAAACTCATCGGATGACAATCGACCGGATTTCCTTAGGTCAGTTCGAAATATACGGCTTGAGAGACGGCTTTTTTTTTCTAGATGGGGGGGCTATGTTCGGGGTCGTTCCCAAAACTCTCTGGGAAAAGAAATTCCCTGCTGATGAAAAGAATAGAATTAAGCTGGCCTTAAATTCTATCCTGATAAAAACGGCAAAAGAGTTAATCCTTGTTGAAACAGGAATCGGCGGTGATCTAGACCCGAAATTTAATGACTATTACTCTGTGGAGAGAAAACCTGGACTTGTGCTTTCTCTTGAGAAACTGGGATATCAGGTTGAAGATATCGATCTTGTCGTAAACACCCATCTTCACTTTGATCATTGTGGAGGCAACACCTCAAAAAACGAAAAAGGGGAAGATGCCCCCACATTCCCCAAAGCAAGATACATAATTCAGAAAGGAGAATGGGAGTACGCTCTTCATCCCAGCCAGAGAGATAAAGCCAGCTATTTAGAACAAAATTTCCTGCCTCTGGAGAAACACGGACTTCTTCAGCTTGTGGACGGAAATAAGGAAATCTCAGAGGGAGTTGAGGTCATTGTTGTACCCGGACACACTTCCCGTCATCAGTGTCTGAAGATCAGCACTGGAGGAAAGGTCTGTTTCTTCCTGGGAGATCTGGTTCCGACTTCAGCTCATGTAGGGTTGTCTTACATCATGAGCTATGATCTTTTTCCCCAGCAGACATTGGAGAATAAGAGGGTATACTTTGAGCAGGCTATCGAAGAAGACTGGATACTTGCATTTAATCATGATCCAGAGCACTTTTTTGGCAAGGTCAAAAAAGTAAACAACAAATATACATTTGAGGCTCTCCTGTAGGGGTTTGATTCATCTAAGTGGTATCTAAGTGGGGTCAGGTCTTGTTTTTTGTTTTTTGCCTCTCTCAAAAATCTCATACAAACGCATCATAATTTTATTACAAGAATGAATGCCTCATAGATATTCCCTATCTTCAGGATGAGATTGCTACGCAACCCTGTCCATTTATAAAAAGAGTAAAAAGAGAGGGGTTGCGCGTTGTGCAGTGCATTAGTATAAATTGTAAATTGCGTTTGTATGGGTAAAAGCAAAAAGCAAGACCTGACCTCACCATGAGTAGGGGAACGTCCCCCAGTAGTAACTCAGTAATTGACAATTGATATCGGAGAATTGATAATTATTAAAAGAAAGAAATGAGTCTAAAAGAATACAAGAAGAAAAGAGATTTTAAGAAGACTCAAGAACCTGGGGAAACAAAAACAAAAACGAAATCAGAAGGACTGATTTATGTTATCCAGGAGCACGATGCCTCTCATCTCCATTTTGATTTACGCTTAGAGGAAGATGGCGTGCTTAAGAGCTGGGCAGTTCCCAAATCGCCTCCTCAGGAAGAAGGAATAAGAAGGCTGGCTGTCGAGACAGAAGACCATCCTTTAGGCTATGAAGGTTTTGAAGGCATAATTCCAAAAGGTGAGTATGGAGCAGGAAAAGTCAAGATTTGGGACAGAGGCGATTATATTCCTCTTGAGACAACCGTGCTAAAGAGAATTATAGATATAAACGGCAAAAAAATGCGTGGAAGATATTGTTTAATAAAGCTAAAGCCTAAAGATCCAAAAGATAGGAATTGGCTTTTTTTTAGACTTAAAAGTAAATAGGGGGCAGGCTACTTTTTGATGTAAAAGTAAAGATGGATCAAAAAAGGCAACTTTCTTACTTTTTGGGCAAAAAGATACAGAAAAAGAAATATGTCCGTATTTACACACGAAATAAGAGGCAGAAAAAGTAGCCTGTCTCTTTTTAATTTATTTTAATTTTATTCGAAAGGATGAAAAATGAAGGAAGATACCGAGAAAATATCCTGTCACATTTGTAAAAAAATAATCCCAAAAGCAGCTGCCCTCCACTCAGAAGGGCAGGAATATGTCGTCCATTTTTGCAACGTTGAATGCATGGATTATTGGAAAAAAGAGAAGGAAAGTAAAAAGAAAAAAGAATAAATAGACTGCTTGGCTATATTGTCCCTTGAACATAATTCTTAATGAGTGGATAATAAAAATAATAATTTCATAACCGAGAAGTCTCTTGCAATGAGAGCTTCTCACTGAGTTTTAAAAGGAGGGATCATGGTCGAGGAAATGAATCCGGAAGAAATGAAAGAGATGGAGCAGAAAACCATTGGAATGTGCATCTGCCGGAGCTGCCCGACTTATGTTCAAGGAGCTGATCCTATTGGATATTGTTTTTCGACAATCGGCAAGAATGTAAGGATCACTGAAGAAGATCAGTGTATTTGCCTCGGATGCCCGGTTTTTGCCGAGCTGTCGCTGACAAAAACATTTTTCTGCACGCGCGGCTCTGAAAAGGTGCAGAAAGGGGGCATATAAGAAATATTCTGAAGAGAAAAAATTATATCTCTATGAGTTAAATTATTAGACAGGAAAGCAAAAATAAAAAAGGGGGGATTAAATTGTTGTTTGCATTTTTCTGGCAATTGACATATTCATTTAAAAAATGATCGTCTCTAATAACTAGTTGAAGGATAGAAAATGAAAGTAATTGATCTGGCAGATGAATTCAAAAAAATATAACTTTAAGTTATATTTAACATGTTTTAATACAAACGCAATTATTCCAGTGTCATCACGAGGAGCGAAGAAGATTCCTTCGCTTTGCTCGGAACAGGCTGTGCGATCTCATAATAAAAGGTTGAGATTGCCGCGCTTCGCTCGCAACGACGGATTGCCACGCCCTTTCAGGGCTCGCAATGACGTTGTAAAAATATAAATTGCGTTTATATTAGTTCGTATGGAATATATTTAGAAAACATTAAAAGCACTCAGATCAGGAGTCTAAGTCTGAAAAGAGGAGGAGAAAATACCGATGAGCAGTTCATATTCGTTCAGTAAAATAGGAAGCTTTGAAAAATGCAAATTACTGTATAAATACAGATACATTGATAAATTGCGTCTTAGAGTTGAGACCATAGAAGCATTTATGGGCATTATAGTCCATGAAGCTTTGAAAGAGTTTTATGATTTCGTGAAAAACAAAATAATTAAGCCTAAAAAATGGCTCCTTTCTAAATATGATGAATTATGGAAAAAAGACTACAATGACTCAATTAAAATTGTGAAAAAAGAATTTTCCGCAGAAGACTATTATGAAAAAGGGAAAAAATGCTTGATGGATTATTATGAAGAGTATAAGCCTTTCGACCAGACAAAAATTGTGAAAACAGAAGAGTCTGTTTTTTGCAAGCTAAAACAAGATGCCCAGGAATACAGGTTCACTGGAATACTTGACCGCCTTGATTGGAACGATAAAGAAAAAATATTCGAAATCCACGATTACAAGACTTCGGGGACACTAATGACTCAAGAGGAGGCGGGCCAGGATTTGCAACTAGCCCTTTATCAAATTGCTCTGCTTAGCAGGTGGCCGGAAGCTGGAAAGACAAAACTTATCTGGCATTTTCTTCTTTTCAATAAACAGGTCGAATCTTCGAGGACAAAAGAACAGTTAATGGAAATACAGAGTATCGCTGTAGATAAGATAAAGGCAATCGAAACTTGTGAGGATTTTCCTCCCCATAAGAGTGTCCTCTGTGATTGGTGTGATTTTCAGCAGATCTGCCCGCTCTGGAAGCATCCGAAGAAGATGGAAAAGCTGGACGAGAACAAATACAGAAAAGATCCTGGGGTGAAATTAGTGACCTGCTACTCAGAGTTAGCAGAGGAAAAAAAGCAACTAAAAGCGAAAATAGCAGAAATCGAGCAGGAACAGGCGAAAATAGCAGAAGCTGCCGTAGAATTTGCTGAGAAAGAAGACAGCTGGGTCATAGATGGACCTGATAAGCAGCTGGTCGTGACAGTGAAAGAAGAACTCGGTGCGCCATCTCGAAAGGAAGATTCGGAGAAGTGGGAAGGATTACGAAATATTTTAATAGAGAGTGATAAATATGTTGATGTATCAATTGTAAATAGTAGTATGTTGAACAGGATGCTAAAAAGCTGGCCTCAAGAATTCGTCGATAAAATAAAGGGCTTCCTGAGCAAAAAGACTATAAAGAAGGTGGATTTAAAGAACAAAACGTAAGAAACAATCAGTAAAACAGATTAATACAATCTAACATGGATAAAGATAAAGATAAAAAAATGGATAATAAAGGGAGGGCTTCGAGTATGTTAATCCCAACAATAGTCATGGCTGTTTTTACCATTATTCTCCTTTACATCGGATATTCAAAAGGGGAGGGTCAGCATATCATCGGCCTAAAATACGCCCTCAGGATGACAGCGCAGATTCTTCCCTTATTGATTTTCGCCTTTATCATGGCTGGCATGATTCAGGCTCTTTTGCCCCGTGAACTCATATCCAAGTGGATAGGGGAGGAATCTGGCCTGCGCGGGATATTAATCGGCACTCTTGCGGGGGGCATAACTCCTGGTGGGCCCTATGTAAGTTTGCCGGTCGCCGCTGGATTTCTGCGTGCTGGAGCCGGAGTAGGAACCATGGTCGCCTTTGTGACAGCCTGGTCATTATGGGCAGTTAGTCGTTTGCCCATGGATATCGGGATATTGGGGTGGAAATTTACAGTTGCCCGCCTCGCCTGCACCTTTTTCTTTCCCCCGATTGCTGGCTTGCTGGCCCAGCTGTTTTTTTCAGGTTTTAAGTAAACATTCAGGGGAATATCATTTTTAAGGAACTTTTTAAAAATTATTACGTAATTAATATAAACGCAATTATTCCAGTGTCATCGCGAGGAGCGAAGAAGATTCCTTCGCTTTGCTCGGAACAGGCTGTGCGATCCTCTGTCGCGAGCGAAGCGTGGCGATCTCAACCTTTTTTGATGAGATTGCCACGCCCTTTCAGGGCTCGCAATGACATTGTAAAAATATATATTGCGTTTCTATGAGTTTTGAAGATTGAATTTTAATGCAGTGAAAGAAAAACCTGAAATTAAAAAATAAAAACAAGTCAAGAGAAAACAGATTAATTATAAATAGAAAGAAGGAGGGAAGAGTTGAAAAAGAAAAAATCATACATTAAATTCCTGTTTTTCATACTTACTCTGTCAATTATTAGCTCTGCCCCGCTGCCGGGGGCGGAAAGGATAAGCAACGTCCGGTATGAAATTTGGGTAGAGCTGGATGATCAAAACAAAATGCTCCACGGAAAAGAAAATATTACCTGGTTCAATAACACTCTAGATGATGTCCAGGATATGTGGTTTCATCTTTACTATAATGCTTTTAAAAACGAGAAAAGCACCACGATTCAGGAATCAAAGGAAGAATGGTTTGAAGCTTTTGGCATAAAAATAAAAGAAGGAAAATGGGGTTGGGTAGATGTCACCAGTATTAAGCTGACTGATGGCCTGGATTTAAAGCCGACTATGGAATTTATCACCCAAGACAAACCAGTTCATCCAGGCGACCAGACAGTTATGCGAGTGTTTTTTCCTGAACCTGTTAAGCCAGGCGAAGAGGTTCACCTCCAGCTTGAATTTGAGTCAAAAATTCCAAGATCGGTTCATCGCTCAAGCTATTACCAGAATTCTTATTTTATCGCCCAGTGGTTCCCGAAGCCCGGCGTCTACGAAGAAGGAAAAGGCTGGAACTGTCATGAATATCATCTAAGCTCTGAATTTTATGCAGATTTTGCCGAGTTCACAGTCCATATCACAGTGCCTGAAGATTTTGTGGTGGGAGCCTCAGGCAAGCAGATTAAAGCCGCTCCTGATGAAGCGAAAAAAACAGTTACCTATACTTTTTACCAGGACAATATTCATGATTTTGCCTGGACAGCAGACCCTGATTTTATAAAAGTCGAGCGTGATTTTGTCGCCGATGAAGAAGTTAGCCTGGAAGAATACGAAGAAGTAGCCCGCATGCTCCAGCTTCCAGTGGAAGAAGTTAAACTTCCTGATGTCAAAATGACTCTTCTCATAGAACCAGAGCATAAATCACAGATCGACCGCCATTTTAAAGCCTTGAGGATGGCCATAAAGTATTACGGCCTGTGGTATGGCCCTTATCCTTATGAAACCGTGACCATGGTTGATCCTCCTTTCAGGACTAGCAGCGGAGGAATGGAATATCCGACCTTATTCACTGCAGGGACCAGTATATTAAGGAGCAAAAAGGTGCTTTCTCCTGAAGGAGTCATTATCCATGAATTCGGACACGGATACTGGTACGGGTTATGTGCGAATAATGAGTTCGAGGAAGCATGGCTTGATGAAGGGATCAACACCTATTCTGAAGGAAAAGTTACAGCGATAGCTTACGGACCGGGTGCTATGCCAATGTCGTTTCAAAGGATTCCTCTCTCCTGGTTTTGTAAGCTTCCTGAATATTACAACTATGAATTAGAGAGGGCTGCAGCAATAAATGTTGTGGAGCTTGATCCGATTACGACTATCTCCTGGAAATTTTATAACAGAGGGAGTTATGCCTTAAACGTCTACGATCGTGCCTCAACCTGTTTATACACTCTTGAAGGATTGGTTGGAGAAGAGATGATGCTCCGAATCCTGCGAACATTCCAGATGCGTTTCCGCTACAAACATCCCCAGACCCAGGATTTCATCGATGTCGTTAATGAAGTAACAGGAAAAGATCTGAGCTGGTTTTTTGAAGAATTGTTTTTTGGTACTTTAAACTTTGATTATGGAATATCTTCAGTTGCTTCTAAAGAGAAAAAAAAGTATGTTCGTGGGGTTTTTGATGCCGATGGGAGAAAAGAAGAGATTATTTCAAAGAGAATAAAGAAAATGGAAAAAGAAGATAAAAAATCCGATGATAAAGAGTTTTACATCACTGAGGTAAAAGTCAGGCGGTTTGGTGAAGCCCGGGTGCGGGGTGATACAGTTATGAAACTTAAAGTCGTATTTGAAGATGGCTCAGAAGACGTAATAAACTGGAGAGGACAAGAAAGATGGAAAAAGTTCACTTTTGAAAAGCCGGCAAAGGCCAAGTATGCTCAGATCGATCCAGACAATATCTGGCTTATTGATTCCAACCTTACCAATAATAGTCTCAAGAGGAAGCCGTCTCGAAAGGGTATTTTTAAAGTGGCCACTGAACTTCTCTTCTTAATACAGAATTACCTTCAATGCGCCGCGTCCCTAATATGAAAGGAAAGGAGAAGGAAATGAAAATTCTTAATACATTCGAAAAAGGATTTCAAACCACCAATAAAAGATTAAAAATGGTGGTTTATCTGTGGCTCATAAATTTTATATATTCAGTGCTGATCGTCACTCCTGTTTATTTTTTGATAAAAAAAGATTTGTCCGGCTCGCTCATGGCTGATCAGATAATAAAAGGGACGGGCTTACTATGGCTGGGTGATATCATATATAAATATCAGGATGTATTTCCGGCCCTGGTGGGATGGTTTCTTATCCCGGGAATTTTCTTCATGCTGCTCTATATTTTCCTGTATGGAGGCATAATCGGCAGGATTGCTGCCCAGGATGAGAAAATGAAAATGACAAGTTTTCTGGCTGATTGCAGCAAGTATTTCTTCACCTTTTTAAAGGTTTTCTTGATATCGCTCGTGGCCTATTTAGTGGTTTTTGGAGGCATTCACAGTATTATTTCTGCTTTATTCAACCTTTGGAAAAAAAGCGCCTCAACAGAATGGCCGCTTATTCTTTCATCCATTCTTGAATTTCTGATTCTGATTCTCCTTTTTTCGATTGTAAGGATGTTCTTTGATTATGTCAGAGTGAGACTTGTGGTTGAGAAGAACAAGAAGACGATAAGAGCAACGCTCCTCAATGTAACTTTTATCAGAAAACGGTTTTTTAAGGCCTGGTTTCTGTATCTTCTCGTAGGTTTGATCAGCGCTGTTTTTGGCGTTATTTATCTTGCTGTACACCAGCTTTTACCAAAGATAGGGATTCTCCTGATTGTGGGCTTTATCTGGCAGCAGGCGTATGTCCTCTCGAGAATGTGGACGAAAATATTGTTCTACTGCACAGAATATCATTTCTTCAATATTCATAAAGAGTAAGCTCAGGATAATATTTATTTCAAATTTTTTTACATCCCGAAAGGAACCTTTTTGGACTATGGTGCGTCTATAAGATTAAATGGTGCATCTTAATGATTTAGATGATATTTAAGGAGGAGTCTATGAATTCAAAGAAAACGTTTGTAACCATTCCTTTTTTCGCTCTTTTGATTTTGTTCCTTTCTTCCCTTCCTTTCACCGCTGAAGCTTCCTCTGCTTCTGGTGACATTCTTTCTGCACTTTTCGGCCAGGAAGAAAGTGAAGAGTTCTCCAAGGTATTGCCACTAAAATCTGGTGGAACTTTTAGCCTCAAGAACGTAAACGGCTCTATCACCATCACGACCTGGATGGAAGACAAGGTAGACATTAAAGCCCTAAAAACTACCAAGGGCGATCCTGATAAGCTGAAGGAAGTAAAAATTGAAGTAGAGGCATCCACAAACTCTGTATCTGTAAATACAATCTTTCCCAAATGGAAAAATATTAGAGTAAGCGTAAATTATGAAGTTAAAGTTCCCCAGGGAGTAAATCTCGATAAAGTAAAGTCAACAAACGGAAGTGTTTACATAACTGGGCCGGTCGGACATACTAACGCTTCTACCACTAACGGGAGAATTGAGCTGGATGGAGCAAAAGGCGCTATATCCCTTTCCTCCACCAACGGAAGAATAGAAGCAGTGAATATTAGAGGAGAGCTTGATGCTGACACAACGAACGGGACGATTGTGCTGGAGATGATTTCTTTTGAGGACACAATAAAAGCAAAAACCACGAATGGCAGTATTACTCTAAGGGTTGGTTCTTTAGAGAAAGTTAATGCTGATTTTAATGCCAGAACGGTAAACGGAAGTATATCTTTGGATTTACCTGTTACTCTTAAAAGTATGAAAAAATCAAGACGCAGTCTTGAAGGTCAAATTGGTCAGGGAGGACCTGAGATCTCGCTCAGGACTGTAAACGGTTCGATTAAAATTACAAAATAAGAATTTAGTTCTTCTCTCCGTAAAAATAAAAAGGAAGCATAAACCTCTTTTCTCGCGTGAGACCATTTTTTCAAGCCACTCGCTTTCCCTAATTAAAGAGATCTTTCGGGGCAAAGGTGATTAGCTCAATTAACCTGAATTATTCACGAGTCGAGATTGCCGCAGATGCAAGGCGCGGCCCATGAAGCTGTGGTCGTCCACCGCGAATGGGCTGTAACGCTGCAGATGCGGTGAGATCGGCTCGCCCAAAGGGTAAAAAATGCCGATCATGATTAAAAGAAAATTTAAAAAATAAAGTGATTCCTTTGACCTCGTGAAAAATCATGCTAGTGGGCAGATATCACTGAAAATAAATAAAGGTATCGGCAGTTTTTATGAATAATTCAGGTTAAATGGCTCTGGGATAATTACCTTATTTAAAGCTTAAAGTTTGGCTTTTAGCTCATCCAAGCGTGTCTTAGCATCCGGTACCATCTTGAAGAATTTCTCGAGTTTTTCACAGACATAATCACTGCAATAAGCGCAATTAACGACATCTTTTTCCTTGCCGCATTTTCGTATTTCACAAGTCTTGGGGTGACTGAAAAGATTCCCGCTATCCGATAAGCAGCCTTCACAATTAATATCTCCCGGCTTAATGTCTGTCTTATATTCTTTTGACCAGAGTTGAGCGACTTCTGCTCGCTTCTCGTCATCGTTAGTTTTTGTTGCCAAAAATGCCCCACACTCATGACAGGTAATGCCGCAAATAGCAATCATTTCATCCATCTATACCTCCTGGATTTTGAGAGAATCCTTCTGAATTAGGGTTATATATTAACAGCAGTCTTATTTTGAAACAATTTTTTTTATTTAGAGTTTATATTCATTTTCTTTTTGCCATAAGGATTTAAGTTGGATATAATTACGAAAAATTTATTTGGAGGTAAAGCATGAAGTTTAGAGGTTATTTTATCGAAGACATACCTCGTCGAAAATTTCTCCAGATGAGCCTTAAAGGAGGAATTGCGCTGGCAGCAACACCTGCTCTTATGACAGAGCTTTTATCTTATAAGGGTTCAGGAAAAGCTGGGGCTAAGTTGGCGCTCGATCCTCAAATCCTGAAAAAAACCATAAAGCATGCCCTTGAAAAAGGGGGTGAATTTGCAGAGGTATACGTGGAGAACAGAGTTTCTCGCAGTATATTGATGGAGGAATCTAAATTCAAGAGTGGAGTTTTTGCCTTAAGTCAGGGCGCAGGTGTAAGAGTCATATCTGGAGATAAGACTGGATATGCATACACAGACGATATAACCGAGGAGAAGCTCATGAATGCTGCGGAGGTCGCCTCTTTTGTTGCCAGAGGGACTAAAGCAACAGGCCCTGTGGATTTAAAGAAAGTCAAAAGAAAATCTTTTATTACAGTCAAGCTTCCTCTTGAAGGAGTGGCAGATGAGAAGCGCCTCGAGATTATGAAGCGAGCTAACCAGGCCGCTTTAGATTATGACCCAAAAATTAAGATGGCTTCAATCAGCTATTATGATGAGACCAGAGGGAGAACTGTTGCCAATAGTGAAGGACTCCTGTTGAGTGATGAGCTGCCGCTTCTGTTCTTTATCGTTCAAACCCTGGGCGTTGGAAAAGACACTCGCCATATGGGACGAGAGAGGCTCAGCCGCCATTCTGGGTTTGAAATGTTTGATGAAGTCAGTCCCGAAGAGGTAGCACAAACATGTGCTCGAGAATCAATTGCCATGCTTGAGGCCAAAGATGCTCCAGCAGGAATAATAGATGTTGTCATGCAAAACGGATGGGGCGGTGTTCTTGTCCATGAGGCTGTAGGGCACCCTCTGGAAGGAGATGGTATTGCCAGGAAGACCGGAGTATTTACGGGCAAAATGGGACAGAAAGTGGCCAGTGACGTTTTTACCATGGTGGACGATGGAACTTTGCCTAATTTCAGAGGAACTACAAATTTCGATGATGAAGGAACCCAGATGAAACGGAATGTCTTGATAAAGGATGGAGTTCTTGTGAAATACATGACCGATATACTTTCAGCAAAGCAGTTGAAAATGGAGCGCACCGGAAATGGAAGGCGCGAAAGTTTCCGTTACATCCCGATTCCTCGTATGACCAATACTTTCATCGAAAAAGGGAAGGATAAACCTGAAGATATTCTCGCCTCCACTAAGAAAGGTTTGTATGTCCAGAGCCTTAGCGGAGGAAGCGTTAATCCCATAACAGGCATGTTCAATTTTACCTGCCGCGAAGCTTACTTGATTGAAGACGGAAAGAAGACGACTCCTGTCAAGGGAGCAACTCTTATCGGGAGCTGTCAGGATGTCATCGCCAACGTAGATGCAGTCGGGGATAATCTTGATTTTGGTCCAGGAATTTGTGGCAAGGGCCAGGCAGCTGAAGTATCGGCCGGACAGCCCACTATAAGGATTCGTGGCATTAACGTGGGCGGAAGCAGAGCAGGAAGATGAATAAATCGAAAGAAAGGAGATAATCATGGACTATAAAGGATTGTCAGAACAACTTGTTAAGAAATGTTTAAAGCTAGGCGCCGATGAAGCTGAGGTGTACATAGAATCAGGACGTAACCTCAGGATCAGAGTGCGCAACGGGGAAGTAGAAACGGTCCAGGAGGCAGGTTCCCACGGCGTCGGTTTTAGAGTCTTTGTCCAAAAAAGGATGGCTTTTTCAAGCTGCAATGATTTTTCAGATAAAGCCCTGGAGGCTTCCGTAGAAAGTGCAGTCAGGTTTGCTAAGAACACGACTCCTGACGAGAATAACGTGCTTCCTGATGATAAAGGGATAACAAAAGTGGGTAAGCTCTATGATCCCCAGATGCGTCAAATTCCTATGGAAAAGAAAATAGAGATGGCCAAGAAAGTAGAGAAGCTAGCTATGAAAGATAGCCGGATCACTAAGAGCAGCGGTGCCAGCTACTCAGAAGGAGAAGAAGAGATTTTCCTGGCTAACTCGAACGGGTTGAGTAAAAGTTCAAAAGTTTCTGATTGTTCTTATGGTGTTTATGTTGTGGCGGAGAAAGGAGAGCAGAGGTCTTCAGGAGGGGAGTACTGTTCGAGGCGGTTTTTCGCTGATTTGAAGCCACCGGAGGAAATTGCAGAAAAAGCAGCAAAAGAGGCTTATGAAATGCTCGATCCTCAAATGGTCGAAACGCAAAAAGCCATGATTATTTTTGATCCTGATGTGGCCAGGGAAATTTTAGGAGGCATTTTGGCAGCTATAAACGGTGAACGTGTTCTTCAAGGGAGAAGTTTTCTGGCAAAAAAGTTGAACCAGAAGATTGCTTCAGAGTTGATAACGATAATCGATGATGGCACGAGGCCAAAAGGATTAGAAAGTAAGCCTTTTGATGGAGAAGGAGTCCCGACTCAAAAAAGGATAATTGTTGATAAAGGCATCCTTAAGGGTTTTATGTATAACACCATCGTTGCTAAAAGGGCAGGTGTTAAAAGCACTGGAAATGCCTGGAGGCGCGGTTTTGCAAGTCTACCGGGCATTAGTGCTCATGATTCTTACATGAAAGCAGGAGAGAGTTCACGTGAGGAGATAATCAAGAAGACAGAAAAAGGGCTTTTGCTTAAGGGTGTTACCGGTTACGGCATAGCGCCGGTCAGCGGAAATTTCAGCGGAGGAGCTTCTGGTTTTTGGGTAGAAAACGGGAAGGTAGTCTTTCCGGTGAGAGGTTTGACCATAGCCGGATCCGCGTTTGAAATGCTTAATAATATCGATATGGTTGGAGATGACCTTGACTTAACTCGAACCTTCACAGCCCCCACATTCCGCATCAAGTCAATGCAAATCGGAGGCAAATAAAAAAGTAAAAAAAGGGGACAGGCTATTTTTTGTTAAGTTGATGTAAATCGCAGGCAGATAGAAAAATAATAAAAGTGTCATTGCGGGCGACTGGAAGGAGCGCGGCAATCTCATAGGCTAGGTCATTGCGAGGAGCGTTGCGACGCGGCAATCTCAACCTTTTTTTATGAGATTGCTTCGCCGCTGCGGGGCTCGCAATGACATTATAAAAGTGTTACCGAATTATTGGAGCAGAAAAGGGGGCCTGTCCCCATTTATATATTCTTTCTTTTTTATATATTCCAGCGGAAGGAAATTTTTATCAAGAAAATATTATCTCCAGGGGCTGTAAACAGGTCTCCCATATCACGTCTGAAATTGAAATCTCCGGGATTTGCCTCGTCCGCGCGATTCTGTGTCCAGACAAAATAGAGTATAGAACCAGGCAAATACTCCCACCTTAGAACAATGGTGCCTCGGAGGGATTTGAAGTTGAAATCTGGATTAGCAAAAGAAAAATCTGGTGCCGGTCCAGGCCCATCAGGATCAACCGTATATTCTTCAGCGGAATCGGAATAAGAGATCGTGGATCCGTCTTCACCAAAGAGATTGTACTCATATTTTTTGGGACTGGCGAGTTCTTTGAATTGGTCATACTTTCCTACTGCCAGAAGAGGCTGGAGATAGAGCTCCAGGCTCAACCTGGGGTTGAAAGTCCAGTTCAACCTGATGTTACTTGATAGCATTCTCTGAAAATAGCCGCCAAAAACGTATCGAGTTCCAAACGTTTCAGCCATCAACGGGTCATCCATTCTGGTTACCCACTGGATACTCGATTTTCGAACATAATAGTCCGGGCCAATAGAGAAGCTGATGTTGGTCCTTGGCTTCCAGCGTAGAGAGACACTGCCGCTCCAGCTGTAGCCATCCGTGGGCCTTGAGTAATAATATTGGTAGGTTGAAATTACTATCTGTTTCCGGCTGTCTGTAGTGAGGTCGAAGTCGATCTCATAACCGGAGGGGATGAGGGCTAGAGGTCCTCCTCTTGTTAAAGTGTTGCTGATGGTTTGGGGATTATAAGCAAGCATCGTGTTAAATCCCCAGTAGTTTAAGAATTGGCCCTCGACAGCAAGCAGATATCCATCCCAGGTTTTATTACCTCCGAAGTCATAGTTTCGGAAAGGACCGCCAAAAATGTACCAGTTGCGGAAGATTTTTCCAGGGTGGGGCCAATTATAGCCGAGGAGAAGATGGGCATTGATTAAGTCAGAGGTTCCGAATTGGAATCCGACATCATTCGGGTCAAAGCCTGGAGATAGCGCACCAAAAGCCGCATTAAAAAGAAACTGACCTTTTTGTTTATTTAAATAGAATCGTCCACCCCAGCCGGAGAGAGAAGTCGCCTCTTCGTTCACCTCAATATGGGTAGCATCCGGCCGCTGGTAATAATGAAGAGAAGATTGTTGTAACTCCAGAATTGCTGATTGGCTTCCTTCGACCCGGGTACCCCCAAGCCAGCCGCCGAGGACCCAGGTTTTATTTTCATCCAGAAACGTCCAGCCATCAACAGCCAGAGAGAAAGCATTTTTATTTAAAATGCCCTCAAGGTTTTCATTTCTTAAATCTCGAACAACAGAAGTGGCAATAAAGCCGAGCCCTTGTTTCCCCTCATTAAACTCTTTCAGAGTCCTGAGCACTCCATAATAAGAAAAAGGCTCCACTTCTTCTTTAAAGCGTTCTCCTCCAGAATCAATCTCTGCATATTCCCGTGCTGTCAGGGCATTGATGAATCCGACGTTCCAGCCCTCTCCAACTTTGCCGGTGAGTTTAAAAGCTCCAAATATTGTCGACCTGTCAGGAAAATTCACGTAGCCATCCTGTTCGACATAGCCTTGAGGAGTCCTGCCGATACGGCGGCTGTAGAAAAAAGAAGGAGAACTCCAGTTTATACTGGAATTGCTGGTCGCTCCTCCTTGGCCAAATTGATCGAAGATGTTTGAGCCTTCGATAAAAAACGGTCTTTTTTCTGAAAAGTATGTTTCATAATCACTCAGGTTAATCACAGCCGGGTCAACCTCAACCTGCCCGAAATCAGGGTTAAGGGTTGTATCCAGCGTTAAATTGCTTTTTAATCCGATCTTAAGGTCGAAACCTGCGTTGCCTAAATACTTATTTCCTGTCTCAAAAGGATTGCCTGACTCTTCAGGGCTGTATTGAGCCTGGACAACAGAGTAGGGAAGGAACTCAATGTGCCGGCCAGGGCGAATACCCTGGATTCCCAAGAGTTTGGCAAAACGGGAGACATAGCCGCTGTCCTCTTTAGGAACCCAGACAAAACAGATTTCCTCGTTTTTCCGCTTGATAACTCTGCGGAAATTCACTCCCCATACATATTCCTCTTTTTTCGGAAAACGCAGTTGATTATAGGGGATTCTGATTTCAACAGTCCATCCTTCCTCATCGATCAGAGCTTTCCATTCCCAGACACCATCCCAGGTCGTATCATTCCATTCATCATTGTAAAGAGTCCAGTCAACGATGGAGCCTGCAGGATTTACAGCAAACTGATAACCGGAGCGCCGGTCATAATAAGGATCTACAGCAAATATAAACCAGTCAGAGTCGACAAAATCATCCCGACGTCCCAAGCGGCATGTAATCAATTCCGGCTGCGAATCATACAGGCGAGCAGCCACATAAAGAGATTTTTCGTCATACGCTACCCAGACCTTAGTTTTTTCAGTGGGCTGGGCGCCATCAGTCGGATCAGACTGGATAAAGTCGCTGTATCCTTCTTCCTGCCAGGCGGTTTCCTCTAAAACACCATCAATACTAATTGGTCCGTTGGCTCGGATAGCATGAACTGTCTTTTGTTCTTGAGGAGTGGGGGGTTGAGCTAATAAAAATAACGGTAATAATAAAATAATTAGGAATGCAGACTTTATCCCCATATGATAGCTCCTTGTGGAAGATCGCTAATTAAGAAAATATTATTATCCATCAGGTTCATTTATTAATACGTCAAAAAATACAAAAAGGATGCATATATATCTAATACGCATCAAAAGCCTTTTTGTTTACAAAAATAGCGAAAAACGCTAAAAAAGGAAGGCTCTAATCATAAAATTATTTTCTTTTCCAACCACTTCATATAAAATAAAATGTTTTTCCTAAAAATATTTTTTTAGCTCACGAAAATTCCTTAGACGAAAAAGGAGAAGTCATGAAGAAAGCCAGCTCATTAGTTATCCTAGGAATCATTTTCTTTTTTATTTGTTTTTCTCTAGACACATACGGACAGAGCGCTGATAAAATCGGCAAATTGTATGAGAAAATCAAATGGAGATGCATCGGACCTGCAGTTATGGGAGGCCGCACGGTGGATATCGATGTCGTAGAAAAAGAGCCGTGGATTATCTACGCAGCCATAGGTCCGAGTGGCGTCTGGAAGTCAATGAATAACGGCATCACATGGGCGCCTGTTTTTCATAAAGAAAACACAGTCTCTGTGGGTGATATTGCTATCGCTCAATCTCATCCTGACATTATCTGGGTAGGTACAGGAGAAGCAACATGCAGGAACAGTGTCACCATAGGGGATGGCGTGTATAAATCCATCGATGGAGGAAAGAAGTGGAAGAACATGGGCCTTAAAAATACCCGCCATATTAGCCGAATAATCATTAATCCCGGAGACCCGAATATTGTCTACGTTGCAGCTATGGGCCATCTCTGGGGTCCGAATAAGTGGCGGGGCATCTACAAAACTATGGACGGCGGAAAAACATGGAAGAAGATTCTGTATATAAACGAAGATACTGGCGTTGCAGATTTAGCCATCGATCCTTCAGACAGCCTTACTCTATATGCAGCAGCCTACGAACACCGCCGGCTTCCCTATTATTTTTCAAGCGGAGGTCCAGGAAGCGGGCTTTATAAGACAATAGATGGTGGAGAAACCTGGGCAAAGCTTACAGAGGATTTACCAGAAGGAGTGATGGGAAGAATAGGAATCGATGTTTCCCGGAGCAATCCTAATGTCGTTTATGCCCTTATCGAACACGAGGATAGTGGAATCTGGCGTTCAGAAGATAAGGGAAAAAGCTGGAAAAGGACCTGCAACAACGGAACCTATAAGCGGGTAAATTTCAGACCTTTTTACTACAGCCAGATTCGCGTAGATCCCAGCGATGATAAGGTTGTCTATGTTTTCTCTGGAGGATCCTATGTCTCAAAAGACATGGGCAAGAAATTTAACCCAATTTCTGGAGGAACCCATCCTGACCATCATGCTCTCTGGATAGATCCATCCAATCCTCTTCACCTGATCGATGGAAATGACGGCGGTATAGATATCACTTACGACGGTGGGGAAAACTGGCATCCTATCCAGCATATGGCGCTGGCTGAAGTTTATCAGATTGGGTTTGATATGAGAAAACCATATTATGTCTACTGCGGCTTGCAGGACAACGGCAGTTGGGGAGGACCGAGTGCCAGCATAGACACTGCGGGGATTACAAACGCTGATTGGTATACGATAGGTGGAGGAGACGGATTCTATGCTCAAGTAGATCCCACTGACCCAAATATCATTTACAGAAACTATCAAATGAATGGATTGTCGCGTTTTGATATGAGGATTGAAATAGGCAAAACTGTCAGACCCCAAGCTTCTATCAAAGAACCTCCTTATCGTTTCAACTGGAATTCACCAATTTACATTTCCCCTCATGACCCAAAAACTGTTTATACAGGAGGAAATTATTTATTCAAGACCACCAATGGCGGGCATAGTTGGGAAATAATCAGTCCGGACCTTTCAACGAATGACCCAAAGAAGCAAAAAGATTCGGGCGGTCCAATAAACAAGGATAATACCGGAGCTGAAATCCATTGTACTATAATCACTATTTCTGAATCACCTGTAGAGAAAGGAGTCGTCTGGTGTGGAACTGACGATGGAAACGTCCAGATAACTCGTGATGGTGGGAAAACATGGAAAAATGTTGTAAAGAAAATTAAAAACCTTCCTCCGAACACCTGGTGCTCTCGTATCGAAGCTTCCCGTTTTGAGGAAGGGACAGCCTATGCTGTATTTGATGGCCATCGCCATGATGATTATGGAACATATGTTTATAAAACCACAGATTACGGCAACACCTGGAAATCCATTAAGGGAAACCTGCCTTTTGGTTGGGCACATGTAATTCGGGAGGATTTGAAAAACAAAAACCTTCTTTTTGTCGGGACAGAATTCGGGATTTATGCCTCCCTTGACGGTGGCCTAAGCTGGTTTTCGCTCAAGAATAATTTGCCGACCGCGGCTGTGCGGGATATTGCTATACATCCTCGAGAGAATGATCTGATTATCGGAACGCATGGGATGGGAGTTTGGATCATGGATGACATTTCTCTTCTCCAGGAGATGACAGAAGAAGTATTTAATTCTGGCTCATACTTGTTTAATATCAGGCCTGCAACTCAATTTCTGCGGTCAACCACCCGCGAATATTACAGCAAGCAGATTTATGCTGCTAAAAACCCTTCTTTCGGTATGACCATAACCTCTTACTTGAGAACGGAGCCCGAAGAGAGGCCTGAAGTTTTTATAAAAGACAGTAAAGGCGATACAATATTCAAACTCAAGCTTTTAAAAAGAGAAGGTGTTCATAGAAATACCTGGAACTTGCGGTATATTCCTAAAACAAAGGAAGGAAAAGAGATTAAGCCCTCAGGCATAGGATTTATTGAATCGCCTTTTGTTGCGTCCGGAGAATATACGGTTGAATTGGTAGTCGGAGACCAGAAACTGATGAAAAAAGGAATTGTTTACCCCGATCCAAGGTTTCAAATGAAAGAGGAAGAAAGAATTGTCCAGAGCGATAAAATCGTTGAAGTCATGGCTCATTCAAAGAAAATGGGCTTATCTGTCACGGCTACAAAAAATATAAGGCGGCAGCTTGAGAAGTTGGATAAAGCGCTGAAGGAAAAAGAAGACACTCCAGAAATTGTTCAAACTGCCCTCAAAAATTTTGATGAGAAATTCGCCAAGTTAGAAGAAGAAATTATACCCAAGGGATTCGGATACAGAGGCTCCATGGAAATGGCTCTCAGGGGAGGTTCTCTTTCCCAGCAAGTTATGATGTTGGGCGCGTCTATCTCAGGGTATCCATCAGCTCCGACAAAGACAGAGTTATCACAGCTTAAGGAATTATCAGAAGCTGTGAATGCACTTGTCAGCAGGCTTAATGAATTTATGAGTGTGGAAATCCCTAAGTTGAATGAGATTCTGGAAGAGCACAGCCTCAAACCCCTTAAAGCCCCAAAAAAGGTTAGCCTATAATTTTATTTCAGGGAGGGAACTCATACCGCACGCTTTGGCATCGGAACCCATTATTTTTTGAAGCTCTTGAAGGATATCCTCATCCAAAAGAGAGGGGGGATTTTCTTTAAGAAGTCTTTCTACTTCTTCTGAAGCCCTGTCAGCAATTGATTTTTTTCCAAGGGAAACCCAATAGTCGTAGGTATCACGGTCTATTATTCCAGGAAAAGTATGTTCCTTCCTGTACCACTTTCGAGTGTGGGGCATGGTTAAAAACTGGGTCTCTTGCGTAAAACCCTCGAATAGATTTTTAGCAATAGGCTCGTCCCGTTGAGAAATCCCTTCTATCGCTCTGCAGGCCATGCCGCAGATCTCATTATCCACTACTAGCTTTTCCAGACTCTGGCAGCTTTCAAAGTTCATCATCCCCGGACCAGAGATAACGTTAACACCGGAGAGCGCTGCCATGACAGCTCCAATTCCAGTTTCCAATCCTGCCTGAGCGTCATTGATTTTCGAATCGCTCAATCCCATGTAAGCATGGGTAGGAAGGTTTAGATATTTCCCAATCTGAGTATAGGCAGAATCAATCATCATTGTCTCTATGGCTCCCATCGGAGTTGTTCCTTTTCTCATATCAAAACTGGATGGGGAGCCTCCAAAAATAACAGGAGCTCCTTTTTTTGCAAGCTGCGTGATAATTAACCCTGAGAGATTCTCTGCTACATGCTGGACAAGAGTTCCGGCAATGGTCACTGGAGATGTTGCTCCAGTCATCCCCATAGAAATAAGCTCTGAAGGAATTCCTGCCCGGGCACAATCAATAAGGCTCTGGGTGGTTAGATTGCTCCATTTCAGAGGAGGGGAGGGGCATGCATCAAAAATAGCCAGGGGTTTTTCGGTCAGGTTTTTTTCTCCGCCTCTTACCGCAGCAAGCATATCATGCATTGGCTTGAACCCTTCAACCCGGAATGTTCCGGTAACTACAGGTTTTGCCGAGAATTGAAGCCCCAGAAACAAGCGGTAGCTGTCAGAGATTAGATCCGGAACATCGGAGCTTACAATTCCAGTGCTCTGAAAGTCAATGTGTTCTAGACAATCCGTGAGGCGACAGAACTTAACCAGGTCTTCGCTCACAGCCTTCCTTTCCTCTGATGTTTTATGGTCGAGGATCGTGATGGCAGTTGATCCCGGGTCAAAATGGACATGATCCTTTCCCACTATGAATTCTTTTTCTCCTGTTCGGTCATATAATCTGATTATTGAAGGCGAGGAGGAAAGGGAATCCTCTGCAAGCTGTTGGGTGATGTAGACCCTTTGGGCTTGCTCATCAATTCTCATTCCGGCTTCCTTAAAAAGCTTTAAGGCTTCTTCGTTTTCGACAAATACTCCTTGTTTCTCGAGGATTTCGTGGGCTTCCTCAATTATTTTTTGGATAAATTCTTTACTTAAAAACTCCAATTTAGGTCTTATTGTTTTGATCATGCATTTTTCCTTTAAATTTCATTTTTTTCTATCAAGAAACCTTGGGACTATGCCTTCTCGTTGAAAGTTTTTGTTCTTTGTAGAAATTTATTCGAAAGGAAACGGACTTTCGAGGTACCATCATACAGGACTCTGTCAGGCGGACTCCGATGTCTGCTGCTGGCAGCATCCGGAAGATAAATCGCTGTTCCTTTATATCCCATTTTCCGTAGCCTGGGCTAAATCTTTTGCTCGGCCATAAATTCATCTCTCTTGCTTTCTCTGCCAGTATTCGATCGGATTGGATAGCCACTTCTTCAGCCGCTTCAGAACCTAAAGCGTCCAGGATTAAAGCTCTCGTCATTTCGTTTTTTTCCATAAGTTCTTTGACTTCTCGTTCGAGCTCGAGTCCTATAGTACAGATACAAATTGCAACTTTCTTAGCGTCCTTAAAAACAAGATGCTTGTTCGTTTCATCATAACCAACGATCGTGTAGATGGATGCAGGATGGAGGAGATAATCAAGCTTCTTTTTTTCTTCTGTAATAAGACTTTTTATCGGTTCTTTTATTTCTGTGGATCTTTTTTTGTATCCTATAAGTCTTAAGATCCTTTTTTCATCGAATTCGACTCTGAAATTTTCGATTTTTTCTACAGGTCCAGACATGGCCAGCTTTTATTCTCCAATCAGTTTTTTGGTAATTTTTACGGCAACCATGGCATTCTCTCCGTATCCATTGGCTCCTATATCATCAGCCCATTTTTGATTTACCGGTGCACCTCCCACCAAAACTTTATACCGGCCAGCGAGATTTTTCTCCTTAAGTATTTCTATGACTTTTTTCTGTCCGAGCATGGTTGTTGTTAAAAGAGCAGAAAGGCAGATGAAATCAGCCTTTTCGGCCTCTGCTTTTTCAACGAATTTTTCAAGTTTCACATCTGCTCCGAGGTCAATTACCTGAAAACCATTGGCTGCAAGCATCGAAGCTACAAGGTTTTTGCCTATATCATGAATATCCCCCTCAACTGTGCCTATAACGACTTTTCCTTTGGATTTTGCCGAAATCTGGGCTTTTTCGAGTTCAGGCTGGAGCACTCTCATAGCTCCTTTCATACATTCAGCACTGGTCATAAGCTCTGGTAGAAAATATTCTCCTTTTTCCCACAAGTCCCCAACTTTTTCGATTCCTGGCACATAGCCTTTATCTATGACTTCGTTGAGATCCAGTCTCTGTTTAATGGCCTCATTAGCCAGAGCCTCGGCTTCGTCTTTATTCCCTTCGACTATAGCCTTTCCCATTCTTTTGAGTATCTCTTCTTTGTCCATGCTCTCTCCTAATGTGCAGAAAAAATTTAAAAGAATCAAATGATAATATTTATTAAATAATCTTGCAAGGAAAGATCTGCCAGCAAGGAGCAGCCGCATCGATACTCATGTCACATCTGCATGCAATATTCCAGTGCTTGATAAAGCTCGACCTCAGACGTGATCAGCTGATGGCGCGGGCGAATCGGCTCTTTTGCGAGGGGGCGATGATGATACATTTTGCTACTCTTGTATAATGATTATCATGCCGGAGGACACACTTAGGGATTTCAATCTTTTGGAAAAAATCAGGTGAAGATAAATCATCTGTAAATCGTTTCGTGCATCAGGTCTCATATCTAAGATAAAGAATGGGCTGTTAACAGCTACTAAGATCTTTATCCTGATTATTGCCAAAGAATAAACTTATTCACTGTAAAATGGCGCATAATTAAATATTATGCGCCATTTTTTTTCGCGGCGAATCCTTTCTAGACTATTGTAAGACTTACTCAAAATATCCTCACCAATCATAAGGGCCTGTTTATATACCTTGATCTCTCGCAGGTCTTCCAACTCAGAATTGTACAATTTTAAAGCATAGTTTAGAGAAGAAATGCTGCCGGCTGTTGTCAGCAAAAGGGGGGTAATGATGGGAACCAAAAAGGTAGGAACTCTCTCCAGCCGGCCAAAGAGAGTCAAAACTATTATTACTGTATAAATGATAAAGTCAAGTAATTTTTCATATTTATCTTTAATTTTTTATTTTTGACCTATAGAATAATTGAGGTAAACTTCAAGGAAGAGCCATGAAAGCCAAGTTTATATTTATATTAACCGTCATTATCTTCATATCCATAACCTGTTCAAGAGAGAAAAAAACAGATGAAATAGAATGGAAGGGAAAAATAGAGTATGAAGGGGAAATAAAGGTTGTTAAAAACCCTGCTAACCCGCTTTATGGTGAGATTTTTTTAGATCTGGAGGAAGAGTTAAGCATCGGAAATGAAAATGAGGAGAATTATATGTTCCATGAAGCAGCAAATATAGCCACAGACAGTCAGGAAAATATTTATGTTTTAGACAGCGGCAATTTTCGAATTCAAAAATTTGATCACAATGGCCAATATCTTCAAACAATAGGCAAAAAGGGGCAGGGACCTGGTGAATTTGAAAATCCATCCAGAGTTTTTCTCGATACTCAAGATAATATATATGTCACGGACGGAGGTGGAAAATGGAGAGACAGCAGATTGATGAAAATATTTAACAGTCGTGGAGAATTTGTAAAAGTCATACATTTGGAGAGTCCTATTTCTAATTTTCATGTTGATTCCGAAGGAAAGATATTAGCTAAGGTTTCACAAAGAGTTGAAAGAGGAACCAAAAGGGCAGTTGTAAAAATGAATTCAGAAGGAAAAGCAATAGAAAGAATTGCAGAATTTTCAGATGTTAAGGTAGTCACAAAAAAAACAGCGAAATGACTTCTAATTTCAGAGCCAGCCACTCCTATACGCCGCGCCTTTATTTTTCGACAATAGATGAACAAACTTTTTCTTATGCTTACTCGTTGGAATGCCAAGTTTTCGTTATTGACAACGAAGGAAAATTGCTATTAAAGATACAAAAAAAAGAAGTCCCTCAGTCGATAAGCCCAAGTGAAAAAAAGTATATAATAGAGCAGCTTGAAGAAAATATTTCCCGTAGCGGAGCAAAATGGCCAGAAGGAGTCCTGGAAGAAGCCTGCAACTTTCCCCCTTCCAGGCCATTTTTTCGTAGAATTATTGTTGATGATATGCGGCGATTATTTCTCTGGAGAGTGAAATCTGTTTTAGATAGAAGCGAGGAAGGAGAATTTGATGTTTTCAATAAAGAAGGTTATTTTATTTACCGGGCAAAAATTCCCGTTCGGCCAGAAATAATCAATAAAGGCTTTCTTTATGATATAAAGGAAGATGAAGAAACAGGCGACGTTTTTATCAGGAGATTCAGGATAAAAAACTGGGATCAGATAAAAGAAGGCATTTAATTCTTCTTTTAGAAATAAAAAGAAGTCGGCATTTCAAAACTTTAGGACGTCAAGTGACATTATTTTCAGCTTAAGAAGGAGGCAAACATGAGTCCAAAGCCAGTTGTAATAAAGTTCTTTGCACCTGTCGTTGATATCTCAATCAATGCCTTGATGAACACCATTGACCAGAGGATGAAGCAAGGGGTAACAAATTTCACCCTACTCATTTCTTCACCCGGGGGCTCTGTATTTCATGGTTTAAGCACATACAATTATTTGAAGGGACTGCCTGCTACAATAACTACACACAACTTTGGCAGTGTGGATTCAATAGGCATTGTCCTCTATTGCGGCGGTTCAAAGAGGTTATCAGTACCTCAAGCAAGATTTTTGCTTCACGGAGTTAGCTCTAAATTTGAGCAGAGAGTGAGCTTAGAAGAAAAACAGTTAGAAGAAAGGTTGAAAGGATTAAGAATTGATATGGAAAATATAGCAAAGGTAATCGCAGAAAATACAGGAAAAAGTGTGAAAGATGTGAAAGATGCCATGCTTGAAAGGGTAACTTTGAATCCTGAAGAAGCAAAGACGTGGGGTCTTGTCCATGAAATAAAGTCAGAGCTGTTTGAAGCCGGGAGCGAAATCATCTCCATACAATTTCAACAACAGCAGAAACCGTAACATAGGCTTCCAGTGGCCAGGGGAAATTGTTATATAAAAGGAGCAAGCAATGCTCAAAAGCACTCTAAATATTCCCGAAGGGTACAGCCCCTCCCTCTCAATGAAATGCAATAAGAGTGCATTGAATGACATGAAGAATAAAAACAATCAAAAAAAGGAGGTGCATGATGACAACCTTTATCATTCTCAGCCGCATTTCTCCGGAGGCATTCAGCGATCCCTTTGAATTTAAAAAAGTTGCTGAAAGAGTGGCTTCAAAGATCAAAAGTGAGTGTCCTGGAGTTGTTTGGAAGGAAAGTTACGCAACTACGGGCCGCTTCGACGTCGTGGATATTGTCGAGTCAGATGATCCGAAGGAAATAGCGAAAGCAGCTATGATCATCCGGGCTTATGGACATTCCACTACCGAAACATTAACCGGGACACCTTGGCAAGAATTTCTTGAGTTGCTTTAATCGGCGGTTAAAAGTGCGGGCTTGATAAATCAAATCCCTATAGAAAAATAAATATCTTACACAATAATAAGGTGGGCTTGATAAATCAAGCCCCTACGAAAGAATCAGGCACCTACATAAAAAGGTGGGTTTGAGGAATCAAAATCCTATAGAAAAATAAATATCTTACACAATAATAAGGTGGGCTTGATAAATCAAGCCCCTACAAGAGAATAAGGTGGATTTGATGAATTAAGCTCCTACAAAAAATTAATTTGTGTCTTTGCGTTTATAGACGACCTTTCCTCCGACAATCGTATAATCCACCAGGGCTTTCATTATCTCTTCTGGAGGAATTTTTATCAGATCTTTATCATAAATCACGATATCACCAAGATAGCCTTTTTTTATCATGCCTTTCCGGTCTTCCATGAATTCTGCGTATGCTGAGCCCAACGTGTAGAGCTTAATTGTTTCCTCCATAGTAAGTTTCTGATCAGGAAACCAGCCGGGTCCTGGTTCTCCAGCACGGTCTTTTCGTGTGACCGATGCGTATAATCCTTCCAGGGGGTCAAGCGGTTCAACGCTGTAATCAGTGCCAAAAGCTATTTTTGCACCTGCATCAAGCAGCCGCCGCCAGGCATAGGCCCCCTTGCATCGTTCGTGCCCGATCCGTTTTTCTGCGAAGCGCTTATCAGTAATGCAGTGAGTAGGCTGCATCGACGCGATTACTCCCAGTTTCGCAAATCGCGGAATGTCATCAAGTGCAAGTATCTGTGCATGCTCGCTGCGGTGGCGGCTATCTCTTTTTCCGTTTACCTCTTGCGCCTTTTCAAATGCATTAAGAATCCAGCGATTTGCCTTTGGACCGATAGCATGAATTCCAACCTGAAATCCCATTTTATCCGCAGCAGTAATCCTGCGTTCAAGCTCTTCGTAGGGCATCATGGCTAATCCTGTTTTATCGGGTTCGTCCTCGAATGGTTTAAAAACTAGCATTGTGCCAGAACCCAGTGTCCCGTCGATGAGTCCTTTTAGATAGCCAAACCGAATCCAGTTATCTTCGGCTGGGTATTTTTTTTGCAGTTCAACATATCGCTCTAACTGTTTTTCATCTTTTGGCAAAGGCTGTCCAACATAGATGCGGAGCGTAAGTTTACCCATATCCCTGAACTTCTGATACATTTTAAATTGACCAGGGGGAAGCTGGACAGTTGTTACGCCTAGTTTTGCGGCCATTTCGAATGCTGCCTGCCATCCTTTCATGAGCAGTTCCTGTTCTTCTTCAGCAGTTCTCTTTACTTTGACGGCTCCATACTTTAACAACTGTTTAGCAGTTTCTTTGAAGATTCCTGTTGGTTCGCCCGTCTCAGGGTCTTTCTGGATTTCTCCGCCAAATGGATCTGGCGTATCTTTTGTTATACCAGATTTTTTAATAACATAACTGTTTACCAGGACCGAATGACCGTCAGCGCGGCTCAGAGCCACCGGATTATTCGGAGAAACAGGATCAATAAGCTCCTTGGTCGGCCACTGTTTGTTGTAGAACATCTCATGCTCCCAGTTCCCGCCTCTGATGAGTTCTCCTGGTTTTGCCTTGGCAACTTTTTCCTTTACCCGCTCTGTAATAATTTTAGGGTCAGTGATATACCGCAGATCTATATAATCAGGATTGATAGATCCAAAATGGGCATGTGCATCATTAAATCCTGGAATAACCAGCCTTCCCTTTGCATCTATTACCTTTGTGGTTCCCTCTTTAATATACTGATTAATGTTTTTGTTTGATGTGACGGCTATTATAAACTCTCCTTTTACGGCAATAGCTTCTGCTCGGGGATTTTCCTTATCGATCGTTATAATCTTTGCATTTTTAATCACAAGATCCGCATGGGGTGAGGAGGATTCCATGTCTGGCATTTTGCCCGCACCGATAATGAGCATTAAATGAACAGCCGTTATGATAGCTAATAGTTCTTTTAACATTTTCTCAATTCCTCCTTTTCATATTTTAGTATTTCGAGTAGCATAGCACTTTAATTAATAAAAGAAAATAAACCGGCACAAATCGCTTCTTCTTTTCGAAATAATATTCTATTGAACAAAATAAGAAGAAGTGATAATTAAAATGGGAAAAAGATGTTATGCGCCAATCTTGATTTTTTAAATAGAAGGTATGAAAAAGGGGACATGCTACTTTATTAATTCGATGTTTAGAGGTATGAAAAAAGGCAATGGTTCCTTTATCAACATCCCCCTTTATAAATAGTATGCTAATACCAATCATAACCTGTTAAGCATAAGAGCAAGGAGGTCTAATATGCATTCCAAACCATCTGTTTCTAAAACTTTATTGCTCTCTCTGCTGGTTGTTTTCGTTGTATTCTTCCTTCAGATTCATCTATCAGCAGAGACAGAAAGCAAGTCTTCTTCGCCAGCCAATGAACAGGCAGTCGACGAAGAATACACACGCTTGATCAAAGAAGCCACGACCAAGCCTGAATTTCTTAGCCCTCTTACCAGCTACCTTCCCCAAGTTGAAGGCGTACCAACTCCCAAGGATGTACTGGGCTATATCGCTGGCGCGCCTGGGAAATTAACCTACTACGAAGACATCCTCAAGTATATGAATGCCCTGGCAGAAGCATCGCCTAATGTTCAGGTCTTCCCCATAGGTAAGACCTCCGAAGGGAGGGAGATGATTATTGTCGCTGTATCTAACAAGGAGACGATGAGTAACCTGATGAAATACAAAGATTTCCTGGCTAAGCTGGCTGATCCGCGTCTAGTGAAAACCGAAAAAGAAGCAGAAGCCATAATTGCCCAGGCAAAGCCCATTTACTGGCTGACTGGTAACCTCCATTCCGGTGAAAGCGGAGCTGCTGAGGTCTCGATGGAGCTGGCTTATCGCTTAGCTGTTGACGAGAATCCTGTTATCAAAAAGATAAGAGACAATATGATAATTCTTATTACACCCTCGATGGAGCCAGATGGGCATGATAAACATACAGATTGGTTTTATAAATACAACAAAGATGTTACTGATTACAGCAAGATAAGCCGCGTCCCTTACTGGGGCAGGTATGCTTTCCACGATAATAACCGTGATATGATCTGCATCTCTCAGCCAGAGATGCAGAACGGAGCGAATGCTTACTTTGACTGGCATCCGATTGTGGTGCAGGATAACCATGAATCCATCGCCTTTCTGTATGTTTCTTCAGGAACCGGCCCCTATAATCGCCACTATCATCCCAGCGTTACCTCTGAATGGAACTTGATAGCCTGGTGGGAAGTTACCCGGCTAACCTCCTACGGGATGCCTGGAGTCTGGACTCATGCCTTCTGGACAGGATGGGCACCCAACTACTGGGGCACGATAGCCGGAAATCATCATGGCATAATTCGCTTCTACGAAACCTTCGGCAATTCCATCGGCAATACTATGGAAAGAGATTTGAGTGAAGGCAGACGCAGCGTGACTTCAAGGGAATGGTATAGACCACTTCCTCCTTACAAGAAAGTGCTATGGTCAATGAGGAACAATGTCAATTACCAGCAGACTGCTGACCTGGAGGCCTTCTACTTCGTGGCAGCCAATAAGGAGTATTTCCTGAAAAACTTCTGGAAGAGAGGGTTAAGTTCTTATGAGAAGGGAAAGAACGAACCTCCCTATGCTTATATCATTCCTTCAGGACAAAAAGATCCTGTAGATGTTGCTAAAGCGGTCAATGTCCTTTTAAAACAGCGAGTTGAAGTCCATCAGGCAAAAGGTCTTGTGAAGGTCAAAGAAGGGGAGTTTCCCGCGGGATCCTATGTGATCAGGATGGACCAACCTTATTGTACACTTGCTCAAAATCTTCTGGAGAGACAGAAGTATCCTGAAGATGAAGATACTCCTCGCGCTTATGATGATACTGGATGGACCCTCGGACTCCATATGGATGTAAAAACCGTAGAGGTAAAAGATGAATCCATTTTTAATGTTCCCGTGGCTCCTATTTTTAAGCCTGTAACGGTGAAAGGAGAAGTCCTCGGAGGAAAGGCTGCTGGAGCCTATATCATCAATAACACCACCATAAATAATCTGCTTCCTGCTCGATTAAAACTAAAGGATTTTAAAGTCCTGGCTGCAGAGGTTCCATTCAAGATTAAAAAGAAAAGTTTCAATGCTGGCTCCATGATAATACCTGTCTCCGGGGCCGCAGCAGGAATTCATCAGGCCGTCCAATCCGTTGCCGGTGAGTTCGGACTTGAGGTTGTCAGCTCTAAAAAAATGCCCGATGTTAAAACCCATGATCTGGATATTCCCCGTATAGCAATATACCATACCTGGTTTTCTGCCCAAGCCGACGGCTGGGTTAGGTTTGCTTTTGATGACCTGGGTATTCCCTTTGCCATGATACACAAAGATCATCTTAAGAAAGGCAACCTCAAAAATAAATACGATGTCATTATCTTCAGTAACTGCGGAGGAAGGAAGGGAGCTGACATCGTGAATGGCGTTGATCCTGAGCATCGGGGTTCTTTAGCCTTTGTCCAAACTAATGAATTCAAACATCTGGGCACTCCAGATTCTTGTGAAGACATCACTGGAGGCATGGGAATAGAGGGAGTGAGCAATCTCCAGAAGTTCGTTATGGATGGAGGTCTATTAATCGCTCTTCACAATCCTGTCAGATTAGCGATAGATTACGGTCTGGTGAGAGGAATTGATATTTTCCAGACAAGTTCCAAATTCTATAATCCCGGCTCTCTGCTTCAAGGCGAAGTAGTCAATGAAAAACATCCTATTTCCTACGGCTTTGACAAGGAGATGCCCATCTATCGCAGCCATTCAGGCCCTCTTCTCAGGATTGAAGAAGAGAAGGAAAAGCATGTAGTTCTTCGTTATGCCAAAGAAGGAGAGGTCTGTCTTAGCGGAATAGTGAAAAGCCAGGATGAGATAAAAGGAAAGGCTGCGGTAGTCGATGTGCCGGTCGGAAAAGGACATATAGTCTTATTCACTTTTAATCCTTTCTGGCGTGACTTAAGCCATGGAAACTACATGTTCGTCTTCAATGCCATCCTCAATTACAACGACCTCGATGCGAACCCAGAAAAATAAATATCGTCGTAGCGAGGAGAGAAGAAGATCCCTTCGCTTTGCTCGGAACAACCTGTAAGAAAAGGGGACAGGCCCCTTTTTTCGTTATGTGGGGATGTGATTTATCAAATCCACTTCCCGCTAACAAATTATCATCCTATTTTCCTCTGGATTTTAAAAATTTATCCTTATTTGTTCTGGATGCCAATACTTTACAGGGAGTTCGGAAAAAACAAAAAGGTCTTTAAATTGAATTTTTAACTGTTATAATAGTCTCTTTTTTTGATTGAAAAAAGAAGAATATCAATGTGCTTAATAGAAATCGCCTGCTTATATTACTATTTAGGAGCAAAATGAGTGCTTCATAAAAATAATTTGCTCATATCAACAATTATTTTTTTCATGCTGTTTTTGCATATTCCTCACATTTTCGGTCAGAATCGTACCAAAATTATCCATGTATTACGCATCGAAAATCCTCCACGAATAGACGGTCTCATTGAAGACAGCTGTTGGAAGAATATCCAACCTGTCTCAGGATTTTTCCAGTTTGATCCCATCAATGGCGAAAAGGCTTCGGAAGAAACGCTTGCCTGGGCAGCTTATGACCAAAAAAACATATATTTTGCCTTCCTGATGAAAGATACTCGTCCGGAAATGATCTGGGCTGAGCTTACTCCCCGCAATGATTACGAGAATAACGATGCGATCACCTTAATCCTAGATGCATACAATGATAAGAGGACGAGTATTAGTTTTACAGTGAATCCCAAGGGAGTTCAAAAAAATTCCGTGGAAACAATATGGAAATCCGGTGCCGTTATTCGCAGCGATGGATGGGTTGTCGAGATGGCCATTCCCTTCAAATCCTTAAGGTTTTCTCCGAAGGAAAACCAGATCTGGGGAATAAACTTTGAACGGTACATTCACCGTTTAAATGAAATAGACTACTGGACGGACGTCGACAGGGATAAGCCTCTGCTTCATCAGATGGGAGAGCTGAGTGGGCTGTCTGTAATACGGCCAGGATATAATCTCGAATTCTTTCCTTATGCAGGTGGAAGGTCTTCACGGTGGGACGGAGCAAAGGATGACAAGATGGCGTCAGGCCTCGATGTCAAGTACGGGATTCTACCGAATCTCATTCTGGATATGACAGCAAGCCCTGATTTCAGTGAAGTGGAATCCGATCCGTTCATCTACCAGCTTTCACCTTATGAAAATTATTTACTGGAAAACCGTCCATTTTTTACAGAAGGCAGTCAATATTTCCAGTTATCCACTGCAGGAGAGCATTATTGGGAACCGGATGTCAATTTATTCTATTCAAGACGAATCAGTAATCCGAAGATTGCTGCAAAGGTTTCTGGCAAGGCCGGGGGATATTCTTTTGGGATCCTGGGAGCAATAAACGAAGAGAATGAAGGAGATACGTTGTTTAGTGTCATTCGGATACAGAAAGACGTCTTCAAGAATTCCCAGATCGGTATCTACTATGCAGGGATGGATATTTCTGGGGAATACAGCCGGAATTTCGCGGTCGACTACAGCTTCAATTTTAAAGACATCTATTATCTCCGCGGCATGAGTGCTTTTTCTTTTAATAACGACACAAGAAATAAAAACAACGGCATTCATCTCCTCCAGTTTGAAAGCGAACCTGACGCAGGATTGCAGTTGATATTGAACTTTCAGAGAATTGAAGCAGACGTGGAGGTCAGAACCGGATTTATCAATAAAATAGATGTTCAATCCACTGAACTGATGGCAGGATATGCCTGGAGGTTCAACCGGGGAAAGATCAAACGCTTTAGTTTCGATCTAGAAGGGAATCTTGAGCAGGATTCCCGTGGTCATTTGACCGGCAACTCTTTACGTTTAATGTTCTTTACGGATTTCTTTTCAAAGATCAATTTCCACGGAGGATTCGATGTTGGGAAAAGTAAATATCAGGTATTTGAAGAGAATGATGAATTGGCTTGGACAGAAGACTTCATTAATACCTCCGGAGGAGATTTAGATTTTAGTTGGGAACGCGGCGGATTTTTTAAAGCGGTCAGTATTGAAGGAGGATGGCAAAAAAGAGGAATCTATAACGAGGACTTTACTGTGGTGGAACCCGGATCTCAGATAAGCATGGAAGCCTCTCTGACACTGCGACCCCGAAGTAACTTTGAATGGTCTTTTAGCAGCGACTGGGTACAGCAGGTCATGGATAGAACCCGAGAAAAGGTCTTTGATGGAGTAACGTATGCAACATCCTTGCACTTTCAGATAACACGCAGCCTGTTCCTGAATACTCGACTCTTAGGGGAAACCCGGGAAGACCAGTATAATCTGGATTTTCTGGTTGGGTATTATTTTGGGGCCGGAAACATTATCCAGCTCTGCTATAAAAAAAGCGCGGAAAAAGGGGAATTCTTGAGAGAGGGAGGGCACTCAATAACCTTAAAAGTATCGTATCTATTACGAATTTAAACATTACTGAATCTTGGGAAGCAGGGAAATTCTTAGGTGAAATTATGATGCAAAGACTCATCGTAAAAAATCAATTTAAAGGCCAATTTTTACTCATTTTGGTTGCAGGATTAACAATTTTATTTCTTCAAGCACATTCAAGTCAGAAATCTGCTTCTGAAATCAAGATTCAGATTGCAGCTGATGTAAATCGGGATGGTAAGGTTGAGTTTGGCGCGGATAATCAAGAGAAAAACAAGTGGACTTCAGAACGTGGAGCAATATTCTTCAATAATAATGACAGTGACCAGAATACAAAAAAGCCGGACTATGCTGATGCTGTTGTTAACGGGCCAGAAGATCTTAGAGATCTGGCTGTTCTTAAAGTCAAAAAGATCCCTGGTTTACCAAAAGATTCCCGGGTCGTCATTTCTGTAGATGATGCTTCCCTGGACCGGATTCGTATATTTTTAAAGGCCGTTGATAATGATTATAAGCCTTTGAATCTTACGGATGATGGAAACATTGATCCGGCATTGCTAAGCCTGAAAGACCTTGAATTGAGGATTGAAGCTAATTCTTATGCTGATAAGTCCTGGAGCGGGGAGACGGAAGTGACTGTTACCGTGAAAAGCCCAACAGGAGACGCTCAATCCGATTCCGTTAGACTAAAGGTTGCGCCGTTTCTTCTCCTCTCAAACCTGAATACAGGAATAACCCTGTACGCGAGAGAGTTTCCTGGGAGGAATGAAGCTTTTATCAAGAGCCTGAGTGAACTCGTTCCTCAAGCCGGGGCTGAGCTGGTTGTAATTCCTGCGGGAGAGCCTTACAACGCACGTTGTGTCTGGCTGCAGGATACTCTGGAAATAGGATACTCTGAGATGCCGGGACAGAAGATGAATGTAGTCCTCAAGGCTAACAGGGGCAGATCCTTGGATAATTATCCTAAGGATGGGCTCTTAGGACCTGATTTCGGCTGGATTCAAGTAGGGACATTTCGAGAGAAATATGGCCAAGGAAGAGGTGGTAACGGCTGGTTGGACTGGTATGGAAACCTGGAGGTTACTCCTCCGCTGCCAGCGTATCCTCACGGCCGCATCTACTACGGGCATAATCCGGACGGGCCAAAAGAGGCTTCGCTTAATCCGGAAATAGTAGGCATGCTTGATGCCCAGAGAATTCAGGCTCCAGCCTTAAAGCTCGATACGGGCTGGCTTTTGATTAAACATGTGGATGAAGTGATATCGTTCCTGCCCAGCTCCAACCCAGAATATCCCTATAAAGTCCTGGTCGTTGATACAGAGGCTATGATAGCCCTGCTTGAAAAATGGGTGAAAGATGGCCATGGCGAGGTGCCGATACTTGATCTCTACTCTAAGGAGGCTACGATATCATCATTCGCAAAGAATAAGAACCTGATAGACCTTAATCAATCTCTTCAGAGAGAGCGAATCGAGCCGAATATCGATCTGCTTAAGAGGGAACTTGGCTTAAAGGAAGAAGATTTCATAAGAGTCCCTTCGTTTTTTGACAAGGACGGAGTTTCTGTTGTCCCCAACATGGTTAATTCAACAATATTAAACGGTCATATCTTTATTGTTGCCCCCAACGGTCCGGTGATTGACGGAAAGGATCAGCTGGAAGAGGAAATGCGCAAGCTCCTCTCTGGCTTGCCGTTGAAGCCGCATTTTATAGACGCCCGCCAGTATCATAAATGGGGTGGGGAAGTCCATTGCGCCACAAATGTCCGACGAGAAGGATTTCGTACACCATGGTGGGTGATGAAATAATAATGTGATAAAAGCTACGTAAATTCTCAGAAGGAGAACTGGAGGACGAAAAATAATTAATAATCAAAGGAGAGATTAGCAATGAAATATAAACGTTTTGTGTTATCGCTGGTGGTTTTTCTGCTAATACTGCTGCCTATTCGGGCAGATGAGCCTGAAAACGTCATGAAATCGATCAATGCAGGCGACATCTTTGAATTTAATAAGATTCTTGCCTCACCTGCTATGCAGGGCAGGCTTTCAGGCACAGATGGCTACAATAAAGCAGCAAAATGGGCGGCTGCAAAATTCAAAAGATGGGGTTTGAAACCTGTCTACGGTAAAGATTTCCTTCAACCTTTCGAAGTAGGTTATAACGAGATGCGCGAGACTCATTTTTCTATAGTACTGCCTGCCAAGAACAAAGAGGACAAACCTCAGGTGCTGACCATGGAAATCTACAAGGATTTCTGTCCAACCCTTTACAGCGGCTTTGGTCAGGTCGAAGCTGATGTTATTTTTGTCGGTTTCGGGTTGACCGCACCTGAGCTTGGCTGGGATGATTACAGAGATATTGATGTTAAAGGAAAGGTGGTTGCCACGCTTCAAGGGACTCCCCAGATAAAGGGCAAGGATTTTTCCAAGTATGTGGAACGCCAGGCCAAACTCGATAGCGCAGTCAAACATGAAGCCGCGGGCCTTATTTTTATAAATAGAGCAGTTGTATCAGGTTCTGGTAATTATACGGAAGGCCTGCCCATGGTCATGGTTGGAGATAAGGTTGCTGATTTGCTGTTTAAGCCCAAAGGGTATGACATCCAGAGTGTGAAGGCTCTGCTCCGTGATGGGCATTCACTTTCCTTCGAAACCGGCGTGAAGGCGATGATCCAGGCTATAGGTGCTCATCACGATAATGCCCTTACCTTTAATGTTGTCGGTATGCTCGAGGGTTCTGATCCTGAACTGCGCCAAGAATATATTATTTTTGGAGGGCACCTTGATCATCTAGGGCCCTGGCCTGTTGTCCATCCAGGAGCAAGCGATAATGCCAGCGGTTCAGCAGTGGTGATGGGGCTGGCAAATGCATTCTCCAGGTTAAAGAAACGGCCAAAACGGTCTATAGTCTTTGCCCTGTTTGCAGCCGAAGAGACGGGTCTCCGCGGAAGCAAACACATGGCTTCAAACCTTCCTGAGTTTCCCTCAAAACCGATTTTAATGAGCAACCACGACATGAACGGAGTCGGGATATCCCTTAATGTTGCCGGAGGTAAGACCTATCCCGAGTTATACGAAATCATACTCAAGGTCAATGTGAAATATGAGATTAACAAAAATATCAGCGCAGGAACGATTAGTCATGTCGGCGGCAACAGTGATTACGCCCCTTTCCTGGAAAAGGGAATACCGGCCCTTTCCACCTGGGTACGGGGTGGGCAGCGGTACGGAGTCCATACGAAAGAAGACTCGATTTACGTGATCACCCCCAAGATCATGGAAGACATCGTGCGTCTCTATTTTATGGCAGTATACCAATTTGCGAATAAATAAAGGTATCGGCAGTTTTTATGAATAATTCAGGTTAGTTAAAGTAGCAAAAAAATACCTGCTTAACCTCACCATAGAAGCATTGCGTCCCCTAATTTAAAAGGTTATTATTGATGATTATTGTAAACCTTTATACAGGAATTCCCGTCTAATAGGAGGAAAGATAAAAGAGATGGTTCACGATGAGCAAGTTCTCGTTGATCGTATTTCTAGTGGCGATAGCACAGCTTTTCAAGAATTTGTGGACCGTTATAAGAAGAAGATATATTACATTGCTTACGATATCACGGGAGACCAGGACGATGCAGAAGATGTCTCCCAGGAGGTATTCATTAAAGTGTTCCGCTCCCTCAAGACTTTTCGCCGAAATGCGAAGATAAGTTCATGGCTTTATCAGATCTCGGTCAACGCAAGTATTGACTTGCTCCGTAAGAAATCTTCGAAACCGGAGAAATCAATGGACGACACAGAAAGAGCAGATATTCAGGAGAATCTTCCGGGAAGCTCTACCCATGCCCAAAATCCTGAAAGAATCGCAGAGGGCTTTTTAATTCAGAAACATATTTCCCAGGCGCTCCAGAAAGTTTCTCCAAAGGAGCGTTCCGTATTTGTGATGCGCCATTATAACGAACTAAAGATAAGAGAAATTGCAGAAATTTTAAATGTCTCTCCAGGAACGGTAAAAGCTCTTTTTTATCGTGCCACAAGAAAGCTCCGCAAAGAGCTTTCATTTTATCTGGGCAATCCTGGATTGGAGGTCACCAATGAGTGATTGCAAAAAATGTCAGGATTTGTTTTGCGAAGCATTCTATGAAGAATTGAATGCTGAACAAAAGAATTTCCTTGAAAGTCACATCAGCGTCTGTGGAGGGTGCGAATCTGAATATGCTGAGGTGACCTCCACTCTTAAGGTTATGGAAAAAAGAGCCCGGCCTGAACCTGAGCAAGCCTACTGGAATGACTACTGGAACAAGCTCGCAAGAAGGATGGAAGAAGAGAAAACCTTAACTCCGAAGCCAGAATCATGGTGGCGTACCTTTATCCGTGCTTTTACTTTTGCTCCTAAGTGGGCCTTTCAGACCGCAGCCGCCCTTTCGCTTGTCGTTCTAGGAATTTACCTCGGGAAAATGATCTTTTCTCCGTCTGTCCCAGGAGTTCAACAGGCCCGGCAACTGCCCGCCGTTACCTCTCAAGTTGAATCAAGCGCAGAGTATATCCATCGCGCCCAGAATTATATCGAGCGCTCAAAGCTGATACTCCTCGCTTTAATCAATTTTGACCCAGAAACAGAAGATTCGTATGCCTTAGACCTTCCTTATCAACAGCAAGTATCAAGAGAGCTGGTGCGTGAAGCCAGCTTTCTTAAGCAAGGAATTGCTGATTCTGACCAGAGGCGTTTACGAGATCTGATCGCAGATCTTGAAGTGATCCTTCTTCAGGTTGCCAACCTTGAGTCAGAAAATGATTTCGAAGCCATAGAACTCGTTAAAGAGGGAGTCGATAGTCGAGGGATTCTGCTGCAAATTCACGTCACAGATTTCCGCCAATCCACAAAAGTAAGAGATAAAACGACGCCGTCCCCAACGGCATCAGATACATTCCGAAATATGTAAAAATGGAGAATAAAATGACTATAAAAATGTCGCGTATTCCCCTGGTAATTTCAATCTTTCTGGTTTCCTTTTGTTTTCTATCTCCTGTGATAAGTGCTGCCAATATGCAGGAGAAGGATGCCATAGCCTACAAGCAGGCTTATAACCTTATCCTCGAAGAGAAATGGGAGGAAGCATATGAAACCTTGGCTGAATTCATCCACAATTATTCTCGAAGCGCCTGGGTAGACGATGCCCGATTCTGGCAGTGTTATTCAATAGAAAAATTGGATTATGAACTGGAGGAAGTTTATAACTGTTACCAGGAGTTCATCAGGTCTTTTCCAAAGAGTAAATGGGTTGATGATGCCAAAGCCAATATCATAAGAATAGCCCGTCAACTGGCGAAAAGAGGGATGCCCGAATATGAAGCCATCATCAAATCAATGGGAAAAGACGCAGAGCTGGAAATAAAGCTGGCTGCTCTTCATGCCCTGGAGGATATGGGCGATTTACATGCGGTTGAAACCCTTCTTGAGCTTTACGACAGTACCCCAAACAGTAAGTTTCGAAGCCGCATTATTAACATTCTCGAAGACATCGGATGTGACTTATCATGTGCCAAATTGAGAAATATCGCTCTCAACGATAAAGACCCTCAGCTCCGGCACAAAGCGCTCAGTTCCATAGGTGATCTGGCTGACAGAGAATCTGTCGAGGTTCTGATGAAAATCGCCCGGACAGACTCTGATCTCAGAATCAGGAAAGCTGCGCTTCATGCTTTAGAAGATATGGAACATGCGGAGATTGTCCCTTTTCTCACTGAGACGGCCATAACTGAAAAAGATGCTTCCCTGGCCAAAGCAGCTGTATATGCTCTGGAAGATATAGATAGCGAGGAAGTGCTTCCTGCTTTAAAGAAAATCATGAAAGAAGCTAAATCTTTTGAAGTGCGAAAAGCCGCCCTCCTTGAATTAGATGATATTAAAGATCCAGAAGCAATTTCCATGCTGAAGGAAGTCGCTTTGCATGATAGAGATCTTAAGCTCCGTCGGCAAGCTATTAACGCTTTAGGAGACATCGAAACTATGGTATCTCTCGAGGTGCTAAGAGAAGTCCTCCGCGAGACCAAAGATGCCATTCTTATAAAAGCAGCAATTAATGCAGTTGAGAATCATGAAGGCAGGGAAGCAGCAGAGATTCTTTATGAAACAGCTATCACCGTGTCAGATGAAGAGCTGGCAAAGGCTGCAGTTAATGCTCTTGAAGACGTGCTTGAAGAAGATGCCCCTGGAATGCTTCTCGATATCTATAGAAAGTCAAAATTTTCCTCAGTCCGCAAAGCGGCTTTGAGCGCAGTCGAAGATATGGCAGAAGCCGCATCTATACCAGCTCTCGGTCAAATCTTGAAGGAAGAAAAAGACCCCGAGTTGCGGCGGATAATCGTTCGTGTTCTAGGCGAGACGGGAAGCGACGATGCGGTTCCGATTCTGCTTAAGGTGGCCCTGGAGGACAAAGATTATAAAGTTCGCGCCGAAGCCGTTTCAGCCCTAGCAGAAATAGATAGCAAAAAAGCCCGGGCTGCATTGGTAGAAATCCTTAAGAAAAAATAGTAAGGGCTTGATTCATCAAGCCCACCTCTTTAAAAAAGGGGACAGGCCACTTTAAAATGTTGCCTGTCTCTTTTTTTATATGTGCAAAAATAGCTGCCTTTTGTAGGGGCTTGATTTATCAATCCCACCCTTGAAAAAAGGGGACAGGCTACTTATTTTTTTTTGTAGGGGCTTGATTCATCAAGCCCACCTT
>Ga0307380_10000560_pt1 | contig 57537 bp, 91 predicted proteins | sample UN3MG_FD_202239 | JGI IMG/M metagenome (GOLD analysis project Ga0307380, IMG submission 202239) | Soil microbial communities from Risofladan, Vaasa, Finland - UN-3 | ecosystem: Environmental > Terrestrial > Soil > Coastal area > Acid sulfate soil | place: Finland: Risofladan, Vaasa | collected... | reverse complement strand
GACGAGCTTGTTGGGGCTGTCGGAGCGGTAGCCGATGTAGTTCTTGACCCACCAGTAGTCCCGGTCAGGGAACCAGGCAAGGCCGCTTATGGGTTGGGCGGTGGCTTCCTCGACCATAGTGCGGAATCTCTTCGGGGTTAGCTTCTTGAAGTTGGCGAGGTGGCGCACGGCGTCAATGGGGCACTGGAAGAGACCGCTTGGGGTTCGCATCGGCCCCATCCATGCCCACTCAAACAGGAGGACGTGGGCGAACTTGCCCGCGAGCATCAGCGACTTGATCCACGCGTCGCCCCAAAACTTGTTGCACTCAAATTCCTCGTATCCCTCGCCTGCCATTCTAGCTATGTCTCCTGCCGCGATCTCGGAATGTCATGTGTTGGCCCGTCAACTGTCGCCACTCTACCTCCCTCGCCCTGTCATCTCGGCGGCGGTCCCACTGCCGTCACTATCCGCCGCCCGATCCACTCCGCGACCTGGGGGACGACGGTGTTGCCGAGGCATCTAAGTCTGTCCATGAGATATGGTAGCCCATCAACCACTCTTCCCACGCTGGGTTCACTCGCCCAAACCGTTCCTCTCCGATAAGCACTTGGGTCCGTAGACGTTGATATGTAGTCGGTATGATCTCCCCACGCCCCCATGCCGCAGCCCACCGGAGAGAACCGCCCTTGTATTCTGTCGCCCCCGGCGTAAGCCACAATGAACACCCTTTGTCGTGTATGTGGCGCACCCAGGGCGCACGCCGAAAACATTCCCCATTCCGCATCGTACCCGCCCTCGGCCAGGTCCCCGAGAACTCGTCCGAACCCCAGGGAAAGGAGGCCTGGCACGTTTTCCAGCAGGATGAGTCGGGGTCGTAGATCGCGAAGGCATCGGACGACCTCAGTCCAGAGTCCCGTTCTCTCGCCTTCGATTCCCGCCCGCTTGCCGGCGACTGATACATCCTGGCAGGGGAACCCGGCACAGATGAGGTCAACGGGTTCGACTCCCTCCCATTCGACTTCTCGGATGTCTCCGTATCGTGTGACATCAGGCCAGTGCTTCTCCAGTAGCTTGACGGCGTATGAATCGTTCTCTACCTGCCATTTGCACGTCATGCCGGCTCGTTCGAGTCCGAGGTCCAGCCCTCCGATCCCCGCGAACAGGGAACCAAAGGTCATGGCGGCGGTCCTAGCCACTCCGCCGCCTTGTATTCCGCCGTCTGCTCCATCGCTGTAGCGGTCCTCGCCGCGGCCCGCTCAATTTCGGCGAAGGCGCAGCCGATCCGCACGCAAGCCCACGCCGCTGCCAGAAGCAGCACCATCACCCCCAGCCAGGTTGTCCACCGGCGGAACCTCACGGGTTCTTCTCCTTCCGGGCGGCGAGTGCGTCGATGGCAGCCCAGTCATCATCATCGAGACTTGAAAGGTCCCTCTCGCCAAGAGCATTCCGCAGCCCCTCCGCCACCGTCTTGAGTTCCGCGAGGGCAGCGAGGGCGGCGTCCTTCTCTTTGCGCTCCCTAACGTAGCAATCTCGCATATGCTCCCATTGGGCGTGCCATGTTGTTCCGTTTGTGCTCATCCTCTTTCCCTCCATAGCTCCCCTTGCTGCCCGCCCGCCTTCCGCGCCGCACCGCTCACGCCGACGCGATCCTGCCAGCGCGAGGGGGAGGGGCGGGGGACTGGTGAGCACGATGGCTGCTGCCAGCCCCCCTGCGGGTCCCCGGCGAGAGGTTCCGGGCTGTTGCTTGGCGTCGTGTGGGACACCCTCTCGGTTCTCCGGCGCATACCCGCCAACGCCGCTTCCGTCCGCTCCTTCGCCGCCTCCAGTTGTGGGTTCGGTTCTGGCTTCACGGTTCTGTCGTCTGGGTAGTGGGTGAGTCGGTGACGAAACTCCCTGCGCTCCACAATCCGCTTGGACTCAATGCGAAATCCTCTTTTCTTTAGTTGTGCCTTCGCTCCATCCCAAGACCAACCCGCCAGCAGGCCGTCCCCCCACTCAACCTTCGCGGCATTGTATGCTGCGTGAAGTTCTGAGGATGTATGCCACTTGCCGTCGCGCAGGATGCAGTAGAGTCGCCACGGGCCACGATCTGCCTGAAGCCAACGCGCTCCGTAGTCAGCCTCATCGTAGTCAAAACAGGGGGCGGCGATGGCTCGGGAGACTTGGGTCATTGAATCTCCGGGATGTCGGCGGGCAAGTCTCCGCAGGCCGCGTCGAGCCATGTCGCCAAGCCACATAGGTTGTCCGCGTATGTCTGCCGCCGCTGGGGTGCCTTCACTCGCCCGGTAATCGTGATGTCCGCCCTTGTTCCGATCTGCTCGTGGAGTCGCATGATCTCCCCGTCCTCATTGAGGTAAGCAAGGCCAAGGAGAACGTCTCGGTGCCGCTCCGGGGTCGTGATAATGCCACCCCGCTTCAGCGAACCTACCAGAATGAGGTCCTCCTGCTGCTTGCCCTTGAGCCTGATTTGGTAGGCCATCACTCTCCCTCCTCGCACGCCGTTGCCGCCTGGTCGCGCCGCGCTTGTCGCTGCTGGTCGGCTAGGCGCTTCGCCTGCTTCAGTTTCTCCCATGCCGCAAGGCTCTCTGCTTCGAGTCGCTCGACTTCGCTCTGTTTGGTCATGCTCTCTCTCTCCTTTCGTTAGGGGGCGGCCCCGGCAAGGGTTAATCACTAACATGGCCAAGCCACAATACCGGGACCGCCCCGCGAATGTGCTAGTCTTCGTCTTCGGGGTCGTCCTTGTGGATGAGTTTCGCGACCTCCGGGTGCAGAATCCAGGTGTCGCCGCTTTCTGGAAACTCAACCAAACCCTCATCCTCCAGTGCCTTCACGAACTCCGTGATGGTTGCCGAGGAGTCACCAACTCCCCGCTCTGCCACTTCCAGTCTTTCAGACAGAGCGGTGATCCTGCCCTGCAACGCCGCCATGTCCTTGCCCATCTGATATCCGTCCATCGCTCTCTCTCTTTCTCGGGGGGCGGCCCCGGCCCGCGGGTTCTCGCCGACAAGCAGCAAGACCGGGACCGCCCCGCAAGTGGACTACTCACTTATCCAGTCCAAGGTCGGTCGGCGTTTCAGCTTCACCATTGCCACCGGCAGATGTTTCGGCCTCCTCTTCTGCCGGGGCACTTTCGGGGGTAGCCTTGTTCGGTCCCCGCTTCCGCTTGAGCGCGTCCTTAACGCCAGCAATGCCGCCCCGTTCTTCCATGGGCGGTTCCTCCGTCTGGAACCACTCAGCCGCGACGCTCATGCCGTCCTTGAGCGAGGTGTATATCTTCTGGAGTCCGACCATCTGCGCCGGGGTCATCGCGTCGAGCTTGCGCTGTAGGCGAATCTCGATCTGTTCCTTCGTCACCCCGTATTTCTCAAAGGCGGTGAGCATCTTCTTGATACCGTCGGGGGAGGTATCCGCCTTGGCCTTCAGTGTCTCCTCGCACTGAGTGACGGCCTCCTCCACGATGTCACCGGGTATTAGCCCGAGGATGCAGGCCCGTACCCGTCGCGCCCCCTGATTGGCGGTCATCTCGTAGATGTCTCGGGGGTCTTCGAGCGCGTAGGATGTCTTCCGGGTGTGGCGAACGTGCTTCACCTTGAAGCTCCGCACCTGCCGCACGTTCCGCTCCAGGTCCCACGCATACGCCTGCATCGTGCTCTCGCCGGGGCGCTGGTCGAGTTCTCGAATCCCAAAGTCCAGGTTGCCCCAGTTCTGAGCGATAGCCTCAGCGAGGCGGATGCTCGGGCCGGTGATGTTCGTGCCACCGCGGGCGTACGTGTACATCGCCCCTTCCGCCAGTCCTGACCGCTGGCAGGCAATGAGGATGCGCTCCCTCGCGTCCTTTTCGTCGCGGGGGAACCTCTGCGCCACTAGCATCATCGCCTGTACCTCGGCGATCTCTCGCTGTGATACCGCCGCCACGAGGGCGTCCTGCTGTTGCGGGCGGGCGGCGATACGATTCTCGCCTTCGTCGGTGAGCTTCTCTAACTGAGTCACGTCAGTTGCCTCCCTTCAGGAGTAGGCGTCGGCTCCCCGGCAGCGTCTTTGTGAACGACGCGTACAGGTCCGGGTGGGCCTCTCGGAATGCCTTGGGGTCGAAGCGTGAGGAGTCCTTGGCCTGCTTGTAGGTCAGCAGAACGTTGCCCTCAGCGTCGGCGAGGGTGTCCGCCTCTCGGAGGGCTTGCAGGATCGTAAACCTCGCGCCCTCTTCGTCTGCCTTGAGGTCCTGCGCCCGTTGCTTGAGAGTACGCAGGGTATTGACCGCCTCTATAGCGTCCGGCATGGCAGTCACCACCTCTTCCGTCGAGGTCGCAAACCGCTTCATCGCATCGGCGAGGTTCACCGGCTCTGGCGGGGTCTGCGCCTCCACCATCTTCCAGAATGCCGCCTCCCGCTCGATGATAAGCGCCTGAAGTTCCTCGTCGCGGGGCACTTCGTAGATTCGGAAGTCAGAGCCGGCGATCAGCAGGGGAATGTCGAACACCTCCAGGCCAGACACAATCATGTTGTGCTGACACTGAATCACGTAGACTTGGGGAACCTCGTCGGTCCCCTCATCGCCCCACTCTGCGCCGGAGCGTGAGGTCTTGATCTCCAGGCCGCGCCCGTCGTCGGTGATACCGTCGAGCGTCGCTAGCATGAAGGGATGCTCCACACTCTGCATATGCCCGTACTCATCGCCGACCGGAAAGCTCACTGTCCGCCCGGTCTCGTCGGCATACTTCTGCCGAACCACCGGCTCTAGTCTCGTACCCCACTCCATCGCGGGGGTTGTCTCCTGTTCGCCTGACAGTCCGAGCTTGTCGCACCAGACCTGATAGGGCGTTTTCCAGGGAGACAATCCGAGCACGGCGGCAGCTTCGGAGCCGCCTATGCCGTTCACTCGCTTGGGGGAAAGCGTAGCCTCACTCACAAGCTTCCTTCTCCTCTCCGCCGCGCTCTAGCGGCTCGAATACGCGATCAAGCGCCCATGCCACCGCGTCCACTTCATCCTTGTGGCGGCGGGTAGCCTCCGCTTCATCCATAGCGGCGCACTCCTGCCAGTAGTAACCGCAGGGCTTGTGGCGCAGTTGACAAGTGCGGCAGAAGGCGGGTACACTTCTCTTGCCTGAAGCCGCTTCGGTCCCCACGGGGGCTGAGGCGGTTTCGCTGTTACTTGCCATCGTGTTTCCCTTCCGGCACGAACTCGTCGGGGCGGTCATCCCATATGCGCTCACCGCGCCCATAGTCTCCGCCTCTGCGAAACTTACCGATCACGTAGTCCATGCCTGGGTAGTTCCTGTATAGGCAAGCAACGGCACTCGCATCATCGGTTACGCCATCTTCCTCTCCGATGAATTCGATCAGGTAGTCAACCGTCACGTCCTCGCCGCTCGCGGCCCTGCCGTCGAGGATGCCGTACTCATAGGCCGGGGCGGGTTCGCGTTGGGTGGTCATCCCTCCTCATTCTCCTCCGTCGGTTCTGGCGGGAATCTCATAGCGAAATGGTCTACGATAGTGAGTTCGGCCCGCAGGGAAACGAGGCGCTCTGCGGCAAACTCCGGGTGGGCTGCGCCAGCCACGTCGGTGACCGCCACCGCTGGCTTTGAGTCGTAAGCGCTCACCCTCTCAGTCTCCATTAGCGCCACACGAAATGCCCCGGATAGACCGGCTGCGCTACCCATGTCCGCCACAGCCTGCTCTGGCGATGTGACCACCTCGGGGGACGAGTATCCCCCGGCCTGCTGTGTTACGCGAACCGTGTACGTCCACTGTGGATACTTCACAATCTCACCTCCTCCGTCAGTCTGGCGAGCTGTTCTGCCCGCCGCCTACAGTGCCGCTCCCTCTCCCGGCACTCCTCCGCCGGTTCGGATCGTCGCTGGCCCTCGTAGTAGACTTCTTGGCACTGCGTCTCCACAATCGCCTCCTCGAACAACTCCGCTAGAAACGTCATCTGCTTCCGTAGTGCGGCCTCTCGTCTGCTGGCTCCCGCTTTGCCCATGCTGTCCTCCTCTGGGTTTGTCGGTCGCCTCGCCCGGTCACCTTCGACCGTTACTGCGCGCTCACTAGCCGCCAACTCCCATCGGCGTTCTGCGGCGGAAGGTCGCGGTCTATCATCTGCGAATACCGCTCCTCCTCCACCTGTCGCTGCGGACTTTGGAGAAGACGCGGGTTCCGAGCACACTTGCGCCAACCCTCGGCGAAGCACCAGCAGACGAAACTGATAATGGCGGTGACGAAAAAGACACTCAGCAACCGCCGGATAGAGAAGTGGATTGTCGCATCGTCGTGCTTGTGCATATCAGCACTCCTCGTTCGGGGGATAGGGCTTCCAGGGGACTTCGCCGGACAAGGCAACGTTGCAGCGGTAGCATTCCGTCGCGTTATGGAGAACAATACACCCACACTTTCCGCAACTCGGGACTGCGTCCTGGCGCGCCACCTTCGGCCACGTCTGCTTCTGCTTCTCCGGCAGCGGCTCTCCCGCAAGGCACTCGCCGCCCGCGTCGCGGATGGCCGCGAGAACTTCGGGAATGCCGTCCGTCGCAGCGCTTCGTGTGGCAACAGTAGTGCCGCGGGGTACCCGATAGACGCCGACGATCTGTTGATACCAGGGCGACGTAAATCGTTCCCCAACCTGAAACAGCATCGACCTCCATCCGCGGGGGCATTCGGTAGGGTCGGTTGCCAACAGCACCTTCACCGCCATCTTGCCCTTGTCGAGGCACTGCTCGGGCTTGCACGGCGGAGCTTCCTGGGCACGTTGCTTCGCGGCTTCGAGCAAGTGGTCTACTCCCTGTGCGGGACGCTTAGTGTGAGCGATTTTTAGCGCCTCCGTTATCGAGCCAGTGGGCACATGAGACCACAGCAACTCCCACAGTGCCTCTCCGCTCTCCACGTAATTGCACCCGCTCGGCACCACACTTATCGTTGCTTCACCGTCACAGAGTATGGGGTACTCGCGTCTAAGCTTTCCCATCACATCCTCCTCTCGCCCCCACGGGCTTATGACTGCTCACAAACGCCCGACTGGCGGCCATGGCTGTTCGGGGGGAGTGTATTTGACCGCCAGCCGGACGAGATACGCTGCCGGGCCGCACGATGTTCCAGACGAGCAGCACTCAGAACCATCAGCGCAGTCAGTTGTGGCGCGGCCCGACTGTTTGGTGGGTAGCCCCTCCCGGTAACGCGGGTGTGCCGACGAGCGCGACCGGGGTTGCGGGGCCATCGGTCCCCTCCTTGTGAGTATGATTGCGGCCGCGGGGCGCGAAGGGGCGTCTGATCCGAGGAGGTGACCGCGCCCCGCGGTTTGCGGCGGACTCACCCTGATTGAGGCGCTGCAATGATGGCAGAGGGCGAGGGAGGAAAGTTCCCCGCCCCCCAGGACGGAGGCTGCGCCACCGCACAGTCCAAACCCCGCGGCCAACTGCGACCGCTTCTCTGCCGCCTGTGTGTATTCTGGTATGAGGGCCGCGGGGGTCATCATCGAGCCTCCGAGAGATGATTGCAGGGGCCGCCAGCACCCTCGCGGATGGCCTCGCCCGACGGCCCCTGAAGGGGAATCTCCACCCATGAGGCAGAGCCTGTTATTCGTTTGTCTGTTCGCAGTCCAATCATTCTGTGGAATAACCTATTGGCGACTTGTTCCTCGACGGCCTTTCGCTCGGATGGGGTATAATCCACGTTATATCGTAAGTGGAACCCTAACGCCCTCCTGCCCTCTGCGCCAGAATCTCGTCAAGCGCCTTGCGGATCGTGCGGAGTTCAGAAAGCCGGACCCCTTGAACCGCGGACTTCTCGCTGAGTCGTTCCCACAACCATTTCTCGTCGCAGTTCATGTGCCGCGCGAGCGCCGAAAAGCTAATTCCCTTCGCCCGACGCCGAGTATTCAGGGCGGTGCGGTCCCGGCGGCTCGCCAGTCGATCTCGCTTTTCTTCCATTACGGCGATTCCCTCTGTCATCATGGAGCCTATTCTAAACCCTCAATTCCACGTTGTCAAGGGGTTTTACCATGGATTTAAGAAATATTTCCGGGCGGACAGACCTTTTCGTGCTACAATGCCCCCAGTAGAAAGGGACGCAGAATGTGGCATATGAAGGCTGGATACCATGCCGGGACTATCTCGTGAGGAGTTCCCCGGCGCTATCAACTCCTTTTTGGGCTACCTTTCTGACTACCGGCGCTGCGCTAAAGGGACGATACGGGCGTATGGCTACGACCTGCAGCTATTTACGCGGTTCCTACGGCTGCGCCACGCCCAACTGACTGAGCCTGCCGAAGTCACCCGCGAGATCGTCGTGGAGTATGCCCGGGAGCTGAGCGGTGGCCCAACGACGGTTCGGCGGCGCCTCTCGGCATTGGGGTCATTCTATAAGTACCTCGTCATCACTGGGCAGATTGCCTCAAATCCTGTCTATGGGATTCCGCTCCCCCAGAAGAATCGCCCCCTGCCGAAGGCACTCACGTTGCTCGAACTTGATGCGCTGCTCCTGGCGGCGGAGAAGCCCTGGCATCGCGCGGCACTCTGGCTATTCTGCGGCACCGGGATTCGCGCGACCGAACTGGCGGAAATCCGCCTTGAAGACGTGGACTTGCAGGCGGCCACTTTACGGGTGCACGGCAAGGGGAACAAAGAGCGCATGGTGCCCCTCTCTACTGCCGTCATCCGGGCGATCTATCAATATCTCCCCTACCGCCATCCATGGCGAACCGTAGACACCCTGCTCGTCAACGACTATGGCAGGCCTCTCACGGGCCGTCACCTCTATCAGGTAGTCAAGTCGTTGGTAAAGCGGGCGGGTCTTGAGCCAAAGTCGGGGGAGTCGCCGGACCCCCATGCGAAGAGCATCTCGCCCCACTGCTTCCGGCATACCTTCGCCACACAACTCGTCCGGAATGGAGTAGACATCCGCACGGTGCAGGAGCTTCTCGGGCACGCGGAACTCTCTACCACGGCCCGGTATCTGGCGGTGGATACGAACCAGAAGCGGGCAGCGGTGGAGACTCTGGCAAATTCCATGCAGGGGCGGGATGTGGTATACTCATCCCTGCATGGGCGGGAAGGGGGCCATCATGCCCGAGATGATTGACTGCCCTGGCTGCGGAGCCGCGAATTCGATCCACCGAGAAGGTTGCTTCAACTGCGGTGGCCTATTGCCGGGGACCTCAAGGGAATTCGCTTCTACCGATAGGGTACCACGAGGGGACGCGCCGGTAGCCGCCCTCGTCCTCGGCATTGTCACTCTGTTCTTCTTTGGCATCCCGCTCATAGGTCCCGCCCTAGCAATTCTCGGGATAGTCTTCGCACGGCGTTCCACCAACGGCTCGAACCCCGGCATGGCGACGGCCGGATTGGTATGCAGTATCGTTGGACTCGTGCTTGCAGTCGCCTGGATTCCAGTCTATATCATCATATGGCAGTCGTTGCCGTTTGTCCCGTGAACCCCGCCGGGAAGTCACATTCTGCATAGGGGGACGGAGATGCTAAGACGACGCGGCTTTACCTTGATCGAAATTCTGGTCGTTATCCTCATGATGCTGATACTGATCGCCATCGCCTTTCCGGTATTCGGGGCGGCGAAGGCGAGGGCACACCAATTGGCCTGCGGCTCGAATCTAAAACGGATCGCCGCCCTGTGTGTCATGCACTACGACATGTATAGTTCCCATCCGTCAGTCGCCGATTATGGGGTTCTAGCAGAACTGGATGGGCTAGAATATTGCCCCGATGCTCCCGAGGACATAGACACATACGCCGACAACTGGAACCCATGGCCCGCCGACAAGGAACAACTTATAGTCGGTACTACGACTACCGTAACTGGCGCATTTGTGCTCGCCCCAGAAGACCAACCGTGGGCCATCAATGATGCCGATGTCATCCGAACATTCTGTGAGCACCGCGGGACCTGGATAATTCTATGGTGTGATGGCCATATCACGAGAGAGAAGAGCAATCCGCTAGAGATGGAGGGTTGGGACCCCGAAGCATACGGGAAACCCAACGCATAGGGACGAGGGAGGCCCCGGTTACCGGCCGGGGCCTTGCCGCGCCACCAGCTCATCTAGCGCCTTCGCGTTTCTCTTGTCGGGGGCGAACCGTCCCTTCACCCACCGATTCACCGTATAGAAGCTCACATCGAGGGCGACGGCTAGGGCCTCCAGGGAGCCGAGGCGGTCGGCGAGGGCTTGGATTCGTTCTGGCGTCCAGTGGTTAGGTCGCATCGGTATTCTCCTCAAACCCCGGCCCGTCGGTGGACAGGCTGAGGCGAAACGTTGTCTTTGTCGTCGCGTCAAAGTGTCCGATAGTGGTCCCATCGCAGTCCACCAGTCGGGCGAACGTATCCCCGCGCTCCAGCATCGCGGCGACACGTCTCAGAAGGCTTGCGATCTGTTGTAGTCTAGGCATTTCGTTCCTCACCTTCGCCTTCGCGCTAGGAACTTCGCACCCTCAACAATCGGATTCCAGGCTCTCGCCATGACCGTCGCCCTGTCTCTCGGTGAGAGCTTCGCCAGCACGGGCCGCCGCAGGTGCAGCGCGCAGTCCGCGCAGATGTAGCGTTCCGAGCGTCCCGGTAGTCGGATGGGGTCCGGGCACTCCGTCCAGGGCCTGTGGCAGCGGGGGCAGGTGGTCATCGCTTGCCGCGCTTCGCGCTGCCCTGTACTTTTCGCAGGAAGGTCTGTCCAGTCGCAAGGGTGCAGGCATCGCACAGGTAGTGAGTATCTTTCGGATGGGCCTGCATAGTCGTCACCCGTCCGCAAGCCGGGCAGATGAGGTCTCGGATTTCGCGCCGGCGACTGTCTGCCAGGATAGCGTCAATGTCTAGCCGCTTCGCCATCATTCTCTCCTTTGCGCTCTCGCTCCGTCTGACTTTCCGACTCGGCCCACCTCGCGGATGGGCCGGGGCAGAGGTCAGCGCAGGATAATGTCGAAAATCACCTTCGACCGCGCTGGGGCTTTGGCCCCGATGGCCCACTGCCACAGGGGATCGTCGATATCAAACCAGCTCGCGTCGGTGGCAGGAATACTTTCTTCGGGGTAAGACTCGGCATAGATAACCGCCCTTCCCGCGCCTTTCAGCCATAACTTCTCCAGAGCCCTAACAGCGGCTTCGCGAAGTGACTGCGCTTCTCCCATTGTCTCTCTCCTTCGGGCTCTCGCCCTCGTCTAGCTGCGGACCTCCCGAGTGGGAGGTTTCGGGGTTGCCCCCTCGTCAGCGCAGGGAGGCCGCTAGTGTCGGGGAGTAGGCATATATGCTCCGCGGGTAATCTGTTAACCCGCCGCACACCTTCCGGTATCGAGTCCATGCCTCCGCTTCGATTCCCGCACTCTGTCGTGCGATGGCAACGCGTACGCTTTCCAGATAATCCGTGTAGGCCTCTTCGCGATCTTTCGGTAGGGCCATCATCCTCTCTCCTTGCGCTCTCGCGCTCCTTCTGACTTTCCGGCTCGGCCCACCGCGTGGATGGGCCGGGGCGGAGGTCAGCGCAGGAGCTATTCAGCCACGCACAGGACTCCGCCGACTTGCGCTATTGTGGCCGGTCGGCAGTTGTAGTCCTCGGGCCGAGAGAACATCATGTGACCTTCTGGCAAGGGGCAGGGAGGCCGCTCGGCAGGAGCTTGCCCCTTCGTGGCCCGCCATGCGTCAAGAAGGGCGATATGCTCGGCCTGCTTCGTGCATTGCACAAACAACTGCCCCTCCTCTTCTCCTCTGATTCTCCGCGCCGCCTTAGCTTTGATCATCTCTTTCCCCTTCCGGGCATCTCGCCCCGTCTAGCTGCTCGCGCAGGCCCCCCGAGAGGAGCCTGGACCAGGAGCTAGAAGCAGTCTTCGAGTGTTTGCGCTGCGCCTATGGCCGTCATCCCTGCGGATCGCAGGAAGCGGATCAGCCGCTTGACCTGTTCGGGAGATGGCCGGGGACCTTCGCCTTCGCTATACATCGCGAGGGCATCGACCTCTGCTTGTGCGTGCTGGAGGTCGTCAGGTATTCCGCCAATGTCGTCGGCAAGCTCGGTAGCCACTTCGGGTGTTAGTTCTGCCATCATCCTCTCCTTGCGCTCTCGCCCTTCTTCTAATCCTAGTATACCATATGGTGACCATATGTCAATAGGTTTTTTGCACAAAGATGCGACAAGGGGGAAACGGTACAGGGGGCACGAGGTTGGGCGTGGGGGCGTTTTGGGGGAAACGGGGGGAGGCGGGAAGAATGCTAGGCACCGCCCCCGTTGCTGCATTCCGACCACTCCGAGCACTTCTTCCGCCGGCACCGATGCCGCTTATGGCGGGTTGCCACTCGGATAACCTCGGCAAGCCCCGATACGAGGGAAGCCGCCTCGTCAATCGTGAACATGTATTCGCGGACGGCGGATTTGCCGGCAGGGATTCGACACCACTGTACTACATCGCAGGGTCGATCCGTGGGATGGTTCCGTAGCCCGAAGCACCAGGCCTCGGTCTCATCCTCGTTGATGCGCATGACGCGATAGCAGAATTGACAATCGTCAACCCTGGCGATATTCATGGCCTCCCCTGTACTACGGCCCGTGCAACGATCCGCTCCACGCAGTCGAGAAACATCCCGAGGTAGCTTACTGCGTCCGCGAGTTCGTCTCCGAGTTCCCGCGCATTGTCCCTCGTGAGCCAGTCAGTACCGTATTTTGCGTGTGCCTGAATCGTTCTCTCAATAGACCTATCAGCCAGCCCACGAATAACGCCCACCAGTCGCGCCAGGTCCTCCGGCATGGGCGAACCATCAGGCAGTCGAGATAGTCCGTCCCCATCAGGTCGCTGTGCGTCGTCTCCTTCGCGTAGTCGAGACTCCACCCCTTTGCTTCGTACTCCGGCACGTCCTTCATCCACACCCGTATGAAGACGCAGTCCTTCGCATTCGCCGGCTCCACACCTCGGACAGACAAGGCACCCCTCCTGGTGAACCATGTCAACGCCGCACTCCTCGCAGGGTTCAGTCATCTATCCCGCCGCCATCCTTTTCGGCGCGTAGAACTTCAGCCACTCGTATCGTAGTCGGGTGAGCGTTGGCACTCCGTTCTCGCTACGATCATTAGCCTCTGAGTCGCCCACCTCTAGCCTAGTCATCCATCCCTCGATGACGCATCCGGCCACGTGGGCAGGAGTTGGTTTCTTTCGCATGAATGGCGTCTGCCACTGGAAACATCCTGGCTGAATAGCGACAACATTACGAATGTGGGGTAGGTCCTCGGCCTTGTGGAGGTGTCCAACGGCGACGATGTGGGGCTTATCGCCACCCTCCATATCGGCGACGATCTTCTGCGAACGATACGAAATCGCGTAAGGCGTACCACCGCTCGGATGCAGGATGTCTAGCAGGCACGGCGTGGTCGTTCCCAACCTCACCCTGGCGTCTTCGTGCCCGAGACACTTGATCGGATGCTTCGCCCCCAGTTGTATTGCCCTGTCCTCAATCTTCAGCCCCACGTCGAACCCAATATCTCGATACCACTTCAGGTCGTGGTTTCCGAGGATGAAGTAGATCGGCAGTCCCGCCGCCACAAACGCTTGGGCGGCACGCTCGGCTTGAGCATCGGCGTTCAGGCAATCCGGGCGCAACTCTCGGATATGCCCAGGGTAGACGCCGTTGCCATCGGTCACATCTCCGGTATGGTACAGGGCCTGCACCTTCTCCTGGCGGCAGAAGGCGAAGAACTGAGCCACCTCTCGTTCTGCCGCATAGCTACTACCATATTGGGTATCGCCGAAGATGCCGATCTTGAAGTGTTCGCCATAGAAGTCGTGGTCGAATGATCGGCGCTCGTGGTCGGGAGCACGCTGAAGGTTAACGTCTTCATTCGATACGTCCACATCGTACCCATCGGCCCGCGCCGCCCCTGCCAACCTCTCCACCTCGCGCGGAGGGCAGTTCAGCGCATTGGCGATGTCGATGACGGAGTGACTGGCATTCTTCCGCTTGAGGACGGCGAGAAGGACGGCATACTCCGGTTCGCTGGAGTTCACGGGGATACGCACCCGGTCGGCGCGCCGGATGCTGGAATGCTCATAGGTGATTCCGTGGCGCCGCCAGTAACGCGCAACCGTCTTGTCCGATGTGCCGAGGGCCTGCGCCGCGCCAAGTGCCGTAATATGCTGGTCGCGAAGTTCCTGCCATTCGTCGCGCGTCAACTCGGACGGGCGACGGTTCGCTACGTCTCCTTGTGTTTCTGCCATATTCACCTCCATTGGCCGGGGGCGGCCCACCCGGAGGCGAGATAAGGCGGGCCACCCCCTTGCCGTGCGGAGCGAGGAGCGGAGAGGAGTCCTCAGAACGTCTGGAAAATCTGCATCCCGACGAACCCGCCGAACTTGTAGTCAGTCAATGGGAGCAGCACCAACCCCACCTTTATGGGGACGCCGAGGTCTGTCTTGAGGGAGATAGACAAACCGGGGTCAATGCGTACCGCGTCCCCTTCGGGGTGAACGATGATGTCGAAGGCAATTAGTTCCGCCACTGTCTCCCCAACGATCTTTTCGGGGAGCAGCAGAGAAATGGCTGCGCCCGCGCTCCCTGGAGTCGCGTCGAAGGGCTGCAACCAGACGGCCGTGCCTCCCGTTACCGGGAGGTCAACGCCCGCTGCCATCGCCGGCACCGCGCACAACGCCAACACAACTACTGCCAACAGAACTGCTCTCATCATCTTCTCCCTTGGGGCGGTGTCTATGTTGCCCGCCCGAGTTATTGAGCCGCTATGGTGATCGCAACGGTCGCGAGATTGCCCGGCAGGATTTCTTCAATCCACGCGTTCCACGTGCCCTCGCTCATGAATAGGTCTAACTGAATCGGCGGCATATCTACTGGCAGAACCTCTACCGTCACGATATTGCTCTCGGCGTATCCGCCGCCATCCCAGGTCATCGTCGCTTGATTTGAGACCGAGTATCCCGGTATCGTGTAGCCGGGCTTCTCTAACTGCCCCGAGATGGGCAGAAACCCGCCTGGGTGCGGCCACGCCCACGTGACGTTCGTTACCGCATTCGGTTCACTCGCCGGGACCTGAATCGTCCAGGTGACGGTCCCCTGTTCACCCGCCTTCAGGGTGAGTACGGTTGGGGAAACTGTCACGATGGGGTCGATACTCCCCTCGATGAGAGCGGGTGCCTTATTGAGCTTCACCTGCTGCGGCTTCGCCGCCCATACTGGTCCCGCGCACAACGCTACTACAACTACTGCTACAACCCATGTCTTCATGTCGGCCTCCTGCTGTTTCGTTTGCCATCCGGCTCCTCGATCTCGGCGACCCTTTGCTCTATATCCCGCGCCATCCCGTATGCTCGGAGCGCGATATGTAGAGCCAGGATGGCCAATGCCAGTGATGCAATAATCATCTAACGGCCCTCCTCTTCCGGGACGCCGTCGTTCGATACTTTTCCGCGCTGGGATGCTCGGGGATACCTCGCTTCCGCCTCTTCCGGCGTGATGTCCACGCCGCCTTGCATTGCTTCGAGCAATAGACCTTCCTGGGGTCCCAGGTCAGAAAAGGCAAATGGCAGTAGGGGCACATGACGGTGCGGAACCGAAGACGGCGCATCCGCGCCTGTAACTGCTGGAGCCAGGTGCGTAGCAGTGTCGGGCAATCTTCGGGATCGCTCCAGCATACGTGCGCCTTCCCGGCATGACACCAGACCCAGTGATCGAGCCGCCATCCATCGTGTTCCGATGCCCGCCACCGGCGGCGAGTAGCGTGCGGGCACACCGCCATTACGGCCGACAGCCGCCGGTGTTCCTGCCGATAGATCAGGCATGATCGAAATGCCTCGCTTTCGCAGTCGGGCATCCCCAAGTCGCATATGCCGTGGCGATCTCGATAGGGGCAGGACACCGATTCCCCCGCACTATCACTGGCCCTTCTGCACCGTCGTTTCCGTCACGAACTTGATGCGCCCCTCGCGCAGCTCGGCGAGGAAGGAACGCACATCGGCGATGGCGGCGGTCAACTCCTCACCCGTCTTCCCAAACGCGTCTGCAGTCGTCTGCAGTGAGTTGCAGACATCACCGATCTTATCTAGCGCGTCGAGAGCCTGCTTGATCTCTGGCGTCAGCGTCTGGATGCTCTTCTCCGCCGCGTCCGCCGTCTGCCCCACTTCGTCGGCGGCGGCTGCGCTCCGGTTGAACAGCGCCGCGAGTCTGCCCTGGATGCCCGCCAGAAAGTTGACTATCGCGTCCTGTGCCTTATTGAAGTCGAATGCCACCTCACACCCCCGCCCAGGCTTGGATCGCCGCCTGGTCTCTCGTGCTGTTGTAGAGTCTCGGGCAGGCGGGCCCGAAGATGCTCTCTATCTCGTCGAGAATCTCCTGCTGGTCGTCGATGACAACCCGGCAGCGTGACGCGCATCGGACCTTGTGCTGGATCACGGCGACACCGGGCGGGAGCATCCAGAGCGCGTCGTAATGGAGGCCAGCCCGTTCGAGTTGCCCCTGCGTGAATGACGTATCAGCCTCCCCCCGCTGTGTCCCAACGGCCAACCCACCGACCGCCTGGATAGCGTTGGCGGATTGGATGAGCCAGCCCCGCGGCCTCTGTCTCAACATTAGGAAGCGGCGCAGCCTAGCTGGCATGTGTCTCCAGAGGTCATCGAACAACACGGCCCCGAAGTGGATTCCGCCCTGGAAGATGCAGCCGTCGAGGTTGATACCGAGAAGATACTCAACCATCTGCCCACCGCCTTACCGCGGAGTCCAGCATCATCGCTGTCTGCACCGCCCAGCCCGGCGTCATCGTGTCCTGTTCCACCTGGGGATTGGCGAGATTATCGATCTCTACCAGGACTGCCGCAAGCGCCGCCGTGTTCTTCAGGACCCCCGGCAGAAACCAGTGCCCATCCGCCCGCTTATAGGGCGCTCGCACCATTCTCCCCGCGGCGCAGTCGGCGATACATTTGGCGAGAAGAAGCGATGATTCGCGGCGCGCCTGTTCTGGATCGTCGCCCCAGTAGTAGGCGTCCAATCCCCGCCGGATCGGACCCGCCGAATCCATGTGAATCGATAGCACTACGTCGGCCTTCGTGCGCCGCAGTCGCCACTCACTAAGGAGCTTGCCGAGTCCACTGAGGGCCCGCCGTTTGATGGCGTAGATGATGCCTGCCCCCGACATACCCCCGAGCGCGTGACCCACCCGTGTCAAAACGGTCGCTTCAGTAGGCGGCAACGGTCCCCCGAGTGTGCCGGGATCGCCCGCGCCGTGGCCGACCTCGACGAAGACCAGCATTTCAGGACTTCTTTCCATTCAGGGCAATCTGCCCAAGCTTCTCCAGCGTATAGGGACCGGAGATACCCCAGCCGAAGGCAGTCAGCCAGTGACTATCCACCAGTAGGCCGACGGCCGCCCCGATCATCATTGAGGCCAGGAAACCCATTCGGAGGAGTACTTCATCACCAACCTTCTGTCGGCTCGGCAGAATCAGGCCACCCTTACTCAGCAGATGGCGCACTAGGCCGCCCGCGCCGCCCGCGAGGAGGAAGATGCAGCATTCGATCACCGTCCGGTCCGTGCTCAGTTCAAGCATCTCGTTGACCCCTCAGTCATAGTGTTGTCTCCCGCGCCGCTGGCTTCTCTTCGACGGTGGTAAGTCTAGCGTCAAGGTCGGCAGCCGCGGCCTCGATTGCCTTGAGGCGGAACTCGGGGATGTCGGGGGTGTCGCCCTGGCCGAGGGCTTCCAGCGCGGCGAGCGCCTCGGATCGGGAACTGATATGGCCCTGGAGTTGTGCGAGGTGGGCCGCGTCCGGCTGGTCCTCGGCGACGACCTTGTAGGTGATCTTCGCCGCGTCGAGCGCGTGCGTGATCTCGTCCCGCTCCGCGGTTGTGTATGCCAGCGCCCGGCCCGCGTCGTCGTGCGGCCATTGCCCCTCTGCGCGCTCAAGCGTATCCCATTCGGCAGGTCGCTTGTACTCTATGCGACAGACCAGCGGCTCGACTTGTCCGTCCGTCACCCGGCAGTCCATTATGTGTTGTCCGCCGCGTCGGTATTGGTCCCGGCATCCGTGAGGCCAGCGGCGCAGGTGCGCCACGCGTTGTCGTGGACGCGGGCCTCTCTGACGCGGACATTGACTAGGTGGCAACCCGTCGCGAAGTCGAGCACGAGGTTATCGGCGATCTTGGCATCATCGAAATTTGACCCGGCGGCCCCCGAAGTTAGCCATATCCCAATGCCAACGTCGCCAGCGCTCACGAACGTGTTTTCATCTATGACGCAACCCACCCAGTTGCCCGCGCCAAAGGTGTATGCTTGCGCCCCGAACCACGCACCAGGATCATCGGCCACTATGATATTTCCGCTCAATCGTACATGATTAGAGTCGCGGATATACAGGGCGCTGCAGGCTGTCCCCGCCCCGGTCAGGCGCACCCGGTTCCGCGTTACGAAGCTGCGATCAGCCGACCAGATGATGATGCAGTATGGCGTTCCGATACTCGTGCTGATGATGTGGCAACCGTCTAGTTCGCAGTCAGTCACCGCAGACAGATAAATGAGATAGGGTCCCGTGTTGCTGTTATGAAGGAACTGGCAGCGATGGAAACGATGGCGCGCCCCGCTCGTGTAGAAATAGAGGAAGCTCTTGGCATTCGGTATCGGCCCCTCAAAGTACACATTCTCGATGAGCCAATCCGAACAGCCCGATGCGTTCACGCAGTTCCCCGTCTTGCCCGCCGGAAAGATCACGCTGAGATCGCGGACCTGCACGCCGTTCTTACTCGTCGCAGAGATACAGTGGGTTGCGCCGGCAGCCGTGAAGTTCAGCACGACGCCGTCGCGGCTTGCTCCCAGGATCGCGATGTTATTGGCGGGGATCGTGATAGTAGCGGCAATGTCGTAAGTCCCGCCCAGAATGAGCACCGTGTCGCCAGCCGCGCACGCCTCGATAGCCGTTTTCGGGTCGGAGTAGGGCGCGCCGGTCGGCGCGACGATTCGGAGCTTTGCACGCGGCGCGAGGAGGTACTGACTGTGGTCGTCATTGAGGAGTGCCGTCAGCGCGTTGTGTGCGTGCGTGTGCGCGCCCACGGCCGCCGCGGTGCGACCGTATCCGCCCGGCGCCCTGAGCGAGCTGTAGACGGCGGGGGGAACCAGAATCCCGCTGCCGCCACGCCCCATAGCAGAACCGCCTACGGCGGTGCCGAGGCGGGCGAATCTGCTGCGTCTTCCGATTTGTGCGATGGTCTGTCTCATACCGGATACCAGACCGTCTCCCACTCTGTATAGCAGTCGGGCTTGCGCGGCCCCCAGTGGTGCTTGAGTCCCACTATCGCGAGTCTGTCGGCCGCGTCTATGCCGATTGTTAGGCCGGAGATATAGACGCAGTGGCGCCGTTCCGCGGTCTCGTAAGCGACCGTGCGCCAGGCGAAGATGTCGGGGTTGCGGAATCCCATCGTGTCCCAGAAGATAGTAGCGAGGTCGTTACAGTCCGCCTGCGTCACCCAACCCGCGTCCTCGAAGCGTTCCAATCGTCGGAAGCCCCGGTAGTAATCATCGGCTGGGTTGCTCTCACAGTTCACGTCGGCGAGCCAGCATGTCAGCGGCTCCCCTATTGCCGTTCTGCCGTGCGTCTCCACGCCAGTATAGGAGAAGGCATTGCGCCGGCGCGCTGCCGCCGCGAGTGCCGAAGTCGTCCCAACGATATTATGAACCGTGCCCGTATCCACGTAGCAGATGGGGCGGGTGCCGATGATACCGGATCGTAAGATGGCGAGTTCCTCTCCGCAGTACCGCGCTATGCGCTCCATAAATTCCCATGCCAACTGCCCCGGCTGCGCCTGCCACAGCGGTTCCTCGGGACGCCCCCAACTCAGAATCCAGCCCGAGCAGGAGGCGAAGACGCAGGCCGTCGTATGCCAGCCGCACTTCGCCGCGGCATGGAGGAGGGCATCTTCCGCGTCCCAGCCGTCGAAGACGGGCCAACTCTCGTCGCACTCGATCTGCCGGGTCCGCGTCGTCGCGTCGGCGATAGTCGCCCGGACGCGCAGGAGATTCGGGCGACCCGGCACCTGCTCCCCTTCCGACCGCGTGACGTAGCCAGTCAGCATGACGGCCAGCGCCTCCGAATCGTCATCATAACGCCAGCCGAGTTCCAGCTTCGCCCATCGCATGAAGAGATAGTCCGCGAACCCCCCGAGGTCGCCCGCGTCCCACACTACGTTAAGTTCAGCATGGGAAACATCTGCCTCATCGTTCTCTACAACGTCGATACTGTCGATCATGTGGGAGTAGTATTCGGTACTGCCGGCGGAGGGCGCTTGCACGATAGGCGGCCAGTAGGCTCCAGCCGCGTAGAGTTCGGGGAAATACGGAAACTTGTAGGACATGGGGAGGTTGGCTTGCGGCGCGAGATCGCCCATGCCATCATAGGCGGTGTCGTAGCCCCAGATCGTTTCGACCTCAAGCTCGACGTTGTCGGTTCCGCGGTGATCGACATTATCAATACTCAATGCCGGATCGACGTCGGCGCCGACGAGTACCGGGACCCAGTGGCGAGTATAGATCATCGGATGATCTGCCCGGATTCTGTCGGCGTTGCGGATCGGCGAGGTGTAATAGTTCGTGGTGCTGCCCGATTCGACAACGGGATCGGGGCCGACGATGCCATGCAATCCGACGATGGCCTGCCCGCCCGTGTACTCGACGGTGATCTGGCCGCCTGCATCCGGCCAAATGTCGCCGTCGCCCTGGAAGAAGAACCAGCGGCCGCCCCCGCTAGAAGGACGGATACCGATGCCGCCCGCGATATGCATAATCATAAGCGTCAGCGACTTCCAGGTATCGCCCTTGCGGGGATAATCCCAGCCGATATTTCCGATACCCGCGTAGCTTACGACTCCCCCCGCGAGCCACGTTCCGATGTAGGCTTCGCCGTCATGCGTGATATAGAGTTCGTAGGCGACTTCGTCCCCTGCCGGCGCGGGCGGCCCCCAGAAGACAGAGAGGTATGGCGGGTATGCTTCGAGGTCGTAGTCGTGCGGTGCTGGCATAGCGGTGAAGGACACGACGAAGTTGGGGGCTTCCGGGTGAAAGAAGGCGCTCTCGATCTGCCCGTAGGTATCAATGCACCAGAGGCCGGTCAGCGGCGCCGCTCCATCGCCTCCGCCAAACCAGAGTGGCCGTTCTTCCCAGGTCCCTATGTTCTGCGTCCACTGGTCGAGTTCGGTATGCCAGGGGTAGTGATAGGGCGTCGGGATGCTCAGGGTATACGGTCCGAGTTCCAGGGTACTGAATGCCGGCGTTGGCGGTGTTCCGACTGCGCTACCATAGGGATAGCCAAGGTAATCCCACCACTCTTCCCAATCCGCGGCCATAGCCGAATGCCAGGCCCAGCCGGGGTCTGTGACATATCCCTCGACGCCCTTGGTATAGACGGTGAGACGCGCTATCGGAATGCAACGTTCGGGCACTTAGACCTCCGCCCAGCTTCCGGTCGCGTTCGATGGCATGACGGCGCAGCGAAAGAGCCGGGAATCGCCGGCTACGTCCTGAAATCCAAAGAGCAAACTGGCATCATCGCAACGCCGGAGGCTACCCTTTGCATAGTCGGCGTCGGGGAAATCGACGGCATCCGTCTCGCACTCGATGGGGACGGCAGTCCAGTCAAACTCGCCCGCGACCGCGTCCCACAATCCGCAGGCCTGATACCAACGATAGATACCAGCCTCATTGCGTAACCCCAATCCCACCGCCATAGCGCCCGCGGGCATCACATCCAACTCGACGAATTCGAAGCCGTCTCCGATCACTGGTATATCTCCTGCCGGAATCCACTTCTCCCTAGTTAGGAAGCCGGTTCGTATCGGTCCCGGCGTCGGTCGTTCTATCAGGGCAACGAGAATCGTCCCCGTAAACCATGCCGCGGACAGGTCCCAAACATCGGGTGTCGCGGAGAGTGCGCTGAGGTCGGGGCTATAGTTGTCAGTCACTCCGTCGGCGTGAATGTCATCCAGCGCAAGGCCGCCCGCATCGTCAATACCAACGCGCCAGAGGTCGGCGGGGCGGGGGCGGAGTAAACAGGTGGATATGGGTTGGCCGACATACCGGATGAGAATAGCATCGTAGTAAGACGGCATCGTGCTTGAGGTGCTGAGACTGGGCGTGGCATTTCCGAGCGAAGCCGTCTTGCTGCCCCTGAGATACAGGGGATGCGTATGATAGTCCATGCGGCTCGGTCCGCTCGGCCCAGACAAGCATGTCATGGTCGGCCCACCAGTTCCACAGGTACCCGTCAGGTCGTGCTCGTGATTTCCGCCCGTAGCATGAGTATGAAGCGGCGTGGTGATAACGTGGGTATGGGTAGGATTGAGAGTGCCCTCAATAGTTCCGACATTAGCGTCAGTCGCGCCCTTCAGCAACAGGCCTCTATAGTCTGGCAGGCCCTCGCTTCCGTCGCACGCGAGCCAACCGACGGGAATATCATCTGCGATCCCATCCCAGAGGGCAAGCAATCCGGGGGCAATACGCCCGGCGGCAGACCCTTCCGCGAGATGAACACAGAGGCATCTAGGGTCCCCGGCCACTGCCGTCTCGATTCCGCAAGTCGTACCGAGTGTATTGTCCTCCATGGCCGCAATACAGCCCGTGATACTGTAAGTATGCTCGTGGCTTATCGCCATTACCGTCTCGCCCGTTCCCCTCGTAACGATTGGCGTCGATGCGCCCCACCACCCTGCCACACCCGAACCGGATGCCGTATGGGTATGAGCAATCCATCCGTGTACGTGGGCCGCCTCGGCGTGCGTATGCCCGACCGATTGCGAACTTCCACCTTCCGCACCGACAGCACCGGCGGCTGGTGTGCCCCGAAGATACCGTTCGTTCTCCATCAGGATCGTCCAGCCGAAGGGCAATCTCGCCGCGAGGTCAGTCCAGAACATTACCTCGTCGGCAGACATAGTCGCCGCGCCGTTACTCTTCAGCCAGGTCCAGTTCCGCCAGAGCGGCAGGTGGTCATCATCAGCCAAATCGAGATCGCTGGAAGCGAGGACGGAGGTCGTAGACCCTATGCTAGCCCCGACGAGCGTCATATGTCCGTGCAATATAGCGGGAGCATAATCGGCAAGCGGCTCAATCCAATGGTGCGTAACTCCAGGTGGTGTCACCTCGCGTAGTCCTGTACCATGTGTATGCGACCCACTCGCCACATGCGTATGCGGCGATGTATGGTTGTGCTCATCTGCCCCGCCAGTGCCGCCAGCCACCGCCGCGCCGCGCGGAAATCTGCCGTCGAGTTCCGTCACCCTACTCCAGCCAGCACCATACGGCAGGGTGTCCTGGGAGGCAACGATGATTCCAGCGGGGATGACGACGGCCATCGCCTATGCCTTGCCCTCTACCGGGTTGCCGAGTTCGTTGATAGTCATCGGGTAGTACACGGTCTTCTCCTGCGCCTCGTCGCCGAGAATCGCCGCGGCGCGGTCCTTCGCCTCGTCGAGATCGCGCGCAAAGACCCGCACCGTCGTTACGCGCTTCATCTGTCCCTCGGGGCTCATATGTTCCGCGCACGCCAACTCAAACGACCACTGTGCCTCCGCCACGATTCGCCTCCTAGTAGTTTTGGTACGTCTCCTCGTGCTCGACATGTCGGTCCCACCATACGTCTATCGCTTCATCGGCCGTACGCTTCAGTTGCTCTTTCGAGTTCACCTCGCCGACGTTGATCACGATGCCCGGTTCATTCGCCTCGGTCGGCCTCCTCGACGCTATCCAATCGGGTCTGTCTCCAGGCGCGGGTATGTCTTCGAGCCGCCAGTCGGGGTTATCACCCAGAATCGGCGTCCGATCCATCCGCCAGTCGGGGATCGCGGCGGGGGCCGTTATCTCGTCCGGCCTCCAGTCGGGAATCTCTCGGGGCGCCCGCTCTGGAATGAGCGGAAGATCGTCAAAGGTGACGGGGATTTGTGCTCGCGCGGCCCGCAGTACCGCGGATTCTATGCGGTCCATTCCACTCAGAAGTTCGTCGGGATGCGTTGCGGCACCCGGAGGCATCCAGTCATCGGGGAGGCGGAACTCGCTTGCGAAGACTTCCTGCCCTCGGAGTCCTGGCGACGGTTGCTCCTCGTTCCATCCCTGGACCTTACTGTCATCCATCCTCGCGAGTTGCTGGAGTAACGCTGTCTGACCTTGTGCGACGGCCGCGCCGAGCACGTCCGCCCCCCTCTGCCAGTCGGGGTTATCGCCGGGCGCGGGCACATCCTGGATTCGCCAGTTCGGATTGTCGCCGGGGGTCGGTAGCCGATCTATCTGCCAGTCGGGATTATCGCCGGGCGCCTGCTCGTAAGCCAGGGGGAAGTCGCCCCACTCTACGGGCGGGCGGGCAACCTGGAAGTTGGTCTGTGCCGGCACCTCTGCCGCCTGAATCGCCACGCCGACGGGTGGGCCGAGTACATCTGCCCTCGGCCACCAGTCCGGCATATCGACCGCCATCCGATCCTGCTCTTCGAGCGCCTTGCGGATCGCCGCGAGATCGGTCTCGGCCCGCTCCCATATCTGAAGAAGCCGAATATCCGCCGGGTTGTTACGGAAGGCCTCGACTGCCGCGCTAACTTGCCGCTCCTGCCATGCCTCCTGTTCGCGCAGGAAACCAGCGCGCGCTTCGGGCTTCCCCCTGGCCTCGGCAATGCTCGCCATAAGGCCGTATCGCTGCGCCATCTCCGCGCCACGCAGATAGCCAGGGATGCTCTTGGCCGCGTCCGCCAGAGTCCCCGCGGCTGCCCCCAGGTTGCCCGCTGCGCCGCTCAAAGAGCCCGCCGCCCCTACCAGTGCCTCTCCCCCGGTAGCGACGCCCCGTGACGCCGCAGTCAAGCCGTCAGCCTTCTCTGCGAGCTGTTGCCCCCCACGATTCAGGGCGGCGGTCGCCTCCTCTATCGAATCGGCAACGTCCCCGAAGGCCCATACGCCCTCGCCCAACTCGCGGATATCGCCCTGGGCCTCGCGCCCGCGCCCGAGTTCGAGTCCGGATACGGCCTCCCGCAGACCATAGAGCCACTCGGAGTAGGCCGCCCCTCGTTCTATCGCCGCGCCCTTCATGCCGCCGAAGAAGCCCTGGCCCTGCTCAAACCGCGCCCGCTGCTCGTCGAAGAAGGCGGAAGCGGTTGTACCCCATTCCTCGACGCTTTCGCCCAACGCCGCCAGTCCCGCGCGCCCCGCCTCATATGCCTTGCCGGTAGCGAGGAAGCCGGTAGCCGCCCCGCCTGCCGCACCCCACGGCCCTAGTGGAGCACCCGCTAGACCTCCCGCGACCGCCCCCGCGATCTGTGTCTTCAGGGCGGCCACGTCAAGTTCCATGCCCAGGGGAAGTTTGATCGTCGTCCCTAGGCTCTTAGCCAATGTATCCAGTCGGCCTAGGACCTCCTGCACGATGGCTTGACCCACCGCGACCATCGCATCCATGAAGGTCCGCGCCCAGTCCCATATGCCCTGCCGCTGCTCAATGAGATAGCCGATAGCGCCGACGATCCGACCGATCCACATGACGACAAAGTTGGCGGCCGTGCCGACCCGGTCCGCGACGGCATCCCATACGGTGTCCCAGTTCTCCGAGAGCCAGTCGAGCCAGGTGCCGACCTTCTCGCCCGCGGCGTCCATGGCAAGCCCCACGGTATCGACGAGCCGCTGCCAGCGGTCGCTTTGGGAAATCTCTTCAGCAAGCGCGGACATCCGGTCGGCGATATCGCCTGCACCCTCCAGGACCTTCCGCACCAATCCGGCGAAACTAGAACCGACAGTCACAAACATAGCTTGCGCGCGGGCCTTGAACCTATCCCAGGCATAGCCGACAGTAGCTGCAACCTGCGCCAGAGCACTACCAGTCGCGCCCGCCGCCTGACTAATTGCTGCCAGGTCCGACGAGAAGCTGGAAGCCTCGCCCCGCGTCAGCGACATGGCTGCTCGTAATGCCCGCATTTCCAAGCCCATGTTAGCAAGGGCCGCGGGGTTGCCTGCGGCCAGTCGATTAAGGGCGTCGATAGCGCCGGCGAGTCCCTTGGTGCGGATGAAGGTGGAGGCCTGTTCTACGCCGACCGTCCGAAGTGCGTCCGCGAACTCCTTCGCGGGATCGAGGAAGCTTAGCATAATCCGCTGGAGCGAGGTCCCGGTCATCGACGCGTCAATACCTGCTTTTGTCATCGTCGCAAATGCCGCACCGACTTCTTCTATCTGCACTCCTGCGGCTGCCGCCGTAGCAATGGCGGGGCCGATGGCCTGGGCCAAATCTCCGAACGTGATAATGCCGAGTTCGACCGTCTTGAACATCACATCCGAGATATAGCCAGCCTTCTCGGCAGCCATGCCATAGGCCTGAAGGGTACTAACGATCAGGCGGGAGGCGGTGGCCACGTCCGTCATACCGGCAACGCTGGCCTCAGCCGCGACGCGCACGATCTTCAGGCCTTCGGCACCCTTGAATCCGGCCGAAGCTACGTCGTAGAGACCACGGGCAACTTCGGCAGGAGCCTTGCCGATGTCGCGGGCTATCGCGAGGGCGTCGGCAGAGAGTTGGGCGAGGCTAGCGTCCGTCGTCCGAGTGATGGTGTTGACGTAGCGCATCATCATCTCGAACGAGGCTGCTTCCCGCGTCGATATCGTAAATGCCGCAGCCGCCGCTAGTCCCGCGATCAGGGCCGCTCGCGTGAATGCCTGGAGTGCCCTTACGCCGGTCTCGGCAATCCAGGTCACGATGCTCCGGCCGAGGTTCACCACGGCGGTGAGAATACCGCGGAACACATCTAGGGCTCGGATTCCGAGCGCGGCGATACCGACCAGCGGTGCCCGCAGGGATACGCCGATGAACTGGACGGCCCGACCAAGCATCGAAGCGCGTCCAGCCGCCATAGACATACTCTCCCCGGCCTCGCGCATGGTGCGGCCGGCTTCCCGCCGCAGGCGCTGGACGTGATCGATAGTGCGCTGGAGCGACCCGCCGAACTGTCTCAGCGGGCCCTCTGCGCGGTTTACGGCTTCAAGCACAACTTCAAGTCGTCTTCGTTCCACTTATATAGGCGTCAGCCTATGTCTCCATCCCGGCCCGTCATCTTCCGGGTCCAGTCGGCCCAGAACGTGCAGGCCGCGTCCCGAACCGCTACTCGCGTTCGTATGCGACTGCCGCTGCTGAGATTCCAGCGCCTCATGTTCCGAGACCGCATCGGCAATCGCTTCTATCGCCGCCATAAGGAGCCAGGGTTGATCGGCCGTCCCGCCGGCGCAGGGCAGAAAGCCAGCCTGGTAGTGGCGGTATGCCCTGGTAGCGAGGGAGAATGCGGCGCTTTCGGCGGACGGTTCTTCGTCCGCGAGGACGCGGCGCGCCTCCTCGCGGACCCAACGCAGGAACCGCCGCTCTAGGCTTCCCCCTCGTCCCCGTCCTCCATCTCGATACCCTGGAATTCGCGGATCGTATCCCGTACCCAGTCCGTCACATCAGGACTGAGGTCGCGGAACACACTCCAGTTAGCGCCCTGCTCGCGGAAGGTCACATCCCTGCCATCGTGAATCAACTTGAAATCGACCACGGACAGGTTGACAAGAACGCGGAGCTGCTCGACCATATCCATATCGAAGCGACTATGAACCGTCTTCCTTGTCTGTCGACGGCCGCGAGGCACTTCGAGTTCGTACTTCTGCCCCGCGGATAGGTACTGGTCGCGCTGCGTTCCCGTCCAGCCCTTCAGTCTGATAAAGTAGGTATCGCTGAGTCGGACGGTGCCATCGGAGTTGCGCCCCTCGGGCAGGTAGAACGTTTGCTCCTGCGGCCCTACGCGCATCTTGGCGACGAGGTTCATATCCTCGTCCTCGGTTGGCGGTTCCGCCTTTGTCTCCGGTGTCTCGGAGAACTCCGGCGCGTCTTCTAGTCCCATGAGACTCGCCTCCTAGTGTGTGATATCGCCGGACTATCCATCCAGCGTCCAGTCCGTCAGCAGATATGGCATCTCGACGACGATGTCGCCGCGAGCCGGAATCTGCAGATCGGCATTCCGTGCCTTCAGGCCGTTCAGCGTCAGCGTCATAGTCTGCGCGGGGCTGACATCGGAACAACTACAAAATGTCATAACGTGATCGGCTCCCGCTAGCAGGCAGTCCTGAAGATCGACGTCTGCATCGGCGAGAAAATAGGTCAGTGTCCCACCGATCTCTGACGGCCCTTCATCGAGAAAGTCCCATATGCGCTCAGGGTCCCTTGTCGTCACGGTCCCCGCGATCACCGGCATGGGTTCCAGGCCATTGCGGCAGTAGAACTCGAACGCCCGCAGGTCCCGCGTCTCGTCCCATGTCATCTCGAACCAGCGGTAGGCACGAGAGGAGAAGAACGACATATCACCGGGGTCGGCTGCGAGCTGTGCGACTTTCCCGCCGATCAGGTTTACGTCGGCATTCAGGCGGCCGCCGGCGTCACACCGCATCGTGATATCGCCGATCTTGCAGTCCTGGATGATCGCGCGGTAGACATCCGCGCCCTTATGGTATCCGATCTTGATCGTCAGCCACTGGAGTTCGCCAGTGACCGCGCTTCGCTTGGCGTACTGGAGGAAGTGTGGGTCCTCTACGGCCGTAATGCTAAGGCCGACCTCCGCCAGCGTCATCCCTTCGCTGAGTTCGACGGGGTCCCAGTCACCGACCGAATAGAGCGGCTCGATACCGCTCGGCACATTCATGTGCGGCCGGTCGATAATGCCCAGGGCGGAATAGCCCACCGCAGGGATTCCCTTCGCACCCTGTGTACCATAGAAACACCTACCGTATGCTCCCTTCATCGTCCCTGTCTCCTTGAGGGTCTATTCGCGGCCCAGGCGAGCGCAGTCGCTCAAGCGCCGCGGAAACGACCTGCGTCGGCTCTACAGCCGAAACGCAAGAACCAGGGACGTCCAACTCGCCGACCTTGCAGTCGGCATTCCAGCACGGCCAGCAGTCAAGCCCCTCGGGCTCAAGTGCTGTTACATCGTAACGCGGCCCCACAGACCCGGCCGCGGAAGTGGCGCAGAAGACGGCGACGGACGGCACCCCCAGGGCAGCCGCTAGATGCATCGGCCCTGTGTCGCCCGAAACAACAAGGTCACAAGCCGCCAGGAGCCCCGCCAAAGACCGGATATCCATCGCCGGCGGCTTTTTACAGCAGGGCAGAATCTCATCGCCGAAGCCGACGACGGCACAGCCCTCGTGTGCCAGGTCCTTCGCGACGCGCAGCATCCCGCGGTATCGCCGCGACTCCCAACCCGTCTTCATAAAGACCGCGACGACGGGCTCGCCTTCGCGACGCCAGCCTTCGACGCCCTCCCTACCCATAGCGACTTCCTGCTCGGTAAGCGCGAAGTGGGGCCGCGCATCCTCAATGTCGAAATTCCAGTAGTCGCCGAAACAGAGCGCCGCCGGTCTCTCGGTCCGGCCCGGATGATGTTCGAGCCAGCCGTCCATGATCACGGAATGCACGGGCGATTCCCAGTGGATACCATTCCCAAGGCCGTTTATCATCGGCGCGTAGTTCGGGTGGGTGATGATCTGGCATTCGGCCCCATTATCCATCAGCATCCGCGCGGCTGGGGTAAGGCATAGAACGTCTCCGAAGCCGGAACGCCGGCGCACGAGATACCGACCCACGCATAGTTCCTCTGCTCGTGGAATCTCTACCTGGCCAGCGTCGACCAATTCCTTCGCGAGGGACTCGGGAACTCGCGCAAGCCAGCCCTTGGACTCGTCGAAATGGACGACGCCCAGAGGGTATCGAACCTTCTGGGCACCATAGCTCCGTATCGCGCGCATCCTTAGCATGATGGCGGGTTGATCTCCCTGCGGGTCGTCATCTCCAGCAGTATGGGGTCTATCTGCTCGCCATGCTGCTGAATCAGTCCTAGCAGGCGCTGGTCCTCCACGCGCCCCGGTCCGTCGCCGCCCTGTACGACGAAGGCGGCGGTCTCCCGCGTGAGGTCGAGGAGCGCCGCCATGGCGGTATCGCCCCAGGTATCGAGCAAGTCGGCGCGCCGGTCATTGTGGCCGATATCGCGGGCGATCAGGATGAGCCAATGCCATACCCCTTCCTCGACGCCGATCCCCAAGGACTCGATCTCGATAGAGGGGCCGATAAGCACCACGCAGGGTCTGTCGGGCAGGCGCCAGAGGCGGCCACGAGTTACAACATCGACCCCCATGCCCGCCAACTCTGTGCGGAGCTTGGTGAGGATCGCAGCCGCCTGTGCTGCCGTGTTAAACCCGGTTGTCAGGATCGCCATGTCACCCCCCCAATCCCGTCACGAGTTGCCGAAGGTCATTCATAAAGAACGGCACATACTTATCAAACGCCGGATGCAGGTATGGCTGCGGGTGAATGCCGGGATGGATGACCTTGCGGACGATGGTCTTGGCACCCCGCTTGCGGCTCAGTACCAACCGGCCCGTCTTGGAGCGGAACAGTGCCCGACCCGTCGCCAATTGCGTTCCGGCTCGCGCCGTAAACGCCAGCGCCTTCTTCGTCTTCGGCTTGATCTCGTAGGCCCGCTTCTGCGGCCCGTAGAGTCCGGTCCCGTACTCTACATACGGGCCGTAGTCCTCGTCGGTGCCGACCTTCGCTCGCGTCTGCTTCCCCTGCCGACTGATGTCGGTGTGGATACTGGAACGTAGGATATCCGTCGCCACGGGTGTCCGTCGCTTCGCCTCCCGCTCTATGCGGAGCCCATAGGAGCCGACTAGGAGCGATGACCGCTTCTGAAACTGGTCCGGTAGATCATCGGCCCACCTGCGAAGCTCGTCTGCCTTTTCGATTCTCACCGCAACGCCAATCATGCCGGTTGGTCCTTTGATTCCCGGAGTCCGATCTCCAGCAGGTGCGGTATGTTCGGGGTCGGCCCGAGGTAGTCGTGATAGCGACTTGGGGTCCCGTTCACGAAGAAGATGCGATTCTGCCAGACGACCTTAGCGCGTTCGGGAATGACTGCATCCTCCGAGTACATGATGGCATCGCTCTCGATCAGGTAGCCGACCGGACTCTCCGTCAGAATCTTCCCATCCTGGTGAATAGCGCAGGGGTGGTCGGCGAGGTCCGGGGCATCCGGGTAACCCTCCAGGACCTGCCCATCCACTGCCTCGCCCGTATCGAGGTAGTAGATATCGGCGGTATGGGTAAGCAGTGATTGAAGTTCAGCGTCTGCCATCGTCTATGCCTTGTACGCCGCCGCGGGGAGTCGGGCCGCGTCGAGGAAGTCTTTCTCTAGCGCCTCTGCCTGCTTGAACAACGAAGCGACCATCGTTCCGATTCCACCCATATCTTTCGTGTAGGGTCCGAGAGTCAGGCGGCCGCCAGAGGCCACTACCGTCGCCGCACCGCCCGTCGCCATCACTGCCGTCGCCACCGCCTTGCCCGCCATAATGAGCAGATCGGCGTCCTCGGTCGGTACCGTATCGGCAGTAGCGTGCCATGCCGTATAGATCACCGCCAGGGTTGTCGCACTCTCCGGGCGAGGCATGATGCGAACCGTACCACCCGGCATATCCTGCTCCCACTTCGTCCCGAACTGCCGCGCCCAGTGCTCCAACTTCTGCCGGTAGATATCCACCTGCGAAGGCTGGTTGAAGTCCATAATCACGTCGCCGGCGGCCAGCGCCTCCGATAGGGTCGAGGTGTCGCCGATCAGTTCGCTCAAATCCTCTAGTGCGTCGATGGGGGCCAACTCAATACAGAGATAGCCGCCCGCGGGAAGGCTGTACTCCTCTACGTCCGCACTTACCGCAATCGTCCCAAGTACGTGGCGCGGCCGCTGCCTGGAATACATGCGGACCGCGTCCTTAACCGCCTGCGTCCACTGCGGGTCAGTCAGCCCCGCCCCGAAACCGAGCAGTTTCAGTTCCGCGATGAGTTCTACGTTGGTCATGCGTTGGTGACTCTCTCCTGGCCATATAAAAGCCCCGGCCTATATAGGTGCGGGGCCTCTCCACTATGGCGATAGCTAAAGGCGATTACATACCGATTACCTGCGCGTCGATATCGTCGGGAACCCGCCGCATGATTCGTCCACACTGCCGGCACTTAAAGTCGCGAGGCTGCGAGGTTCCGGTTTCCTCGCGCGCTCTACGGTCCTGGCTCATATAGAGCCCCGTATCGCCCGCGGCCACCGGCTCGAACTGGCCGAATAGGGACGCTTCACAGGCGCCGCAGGTGTCCAGGGGCAGGTCGGTTGGCGAGGCCGTCTGCCCCTGAACGGGAGGTGAGGCGTGAGCAGCGGACGTTTTCCGCGTGATGTCTCGCATAGTCGTCGGCATCAGCCCATCGCTCCCTGGAGAAACTCTCGCCAGTCCGCCTCCCACCTATCTAATCCGCCGAACTCCTCGGCCCAGGCTCGCGCGCCCAGCGAAACCGCCTGCCGCCGCGCTAGAACCCGCGTCAATGCCTGACTCCACTGCTCGACAGCCGCGTCATCCGTCGCTACCACCGGCACTGTCTCCCCAACTGGCAGGCCATTCATCATGCCGCCTTCGATGTCGGCGAACAGTCCCACATCACTCGCCACAATCGGTAGTCCACAAGCCAACGCCTGCAATCCCGCATAGGGGCAGCCATCTGCGCGGGACGGGGAGACGAAGATGTCTCCAGCAGCTATAGCTTCGGCCTCTGCTCCGATCCCCGCCCCGATCAGTCGGAACTCGATATCGGGCCGCCTCCTCGCGAGTGCCGCTATCACATCCCCGCCCTTCGGCATGGCGTCGCTCGGATAGATTGCGATGGGCCGTTCCCGCGCCGGATGCTGCCGCGGCTGGTACTCGTCTAGGTCCAGTCCGTTGGCGATGATCGCCGCCGGCTCGACTCCGTACATACCCTGCAACTCCCACTTGGTATAGTGGCTAACAGCTACGGTGGGTAGCCGCCGGTATTCGGCCTGTTGTATCTCGCCGAGCCGCATAGCCTCCGCTGAATTGCAGGCCAGTCCAATGCCCTTCCAGGTTCCATGGGCCACCGAGATTACCGGGCCGTCAAAGTCCACCAGTCCGCGGCCCCAGAAACCGTCCACGATAACCGCCTCAATGTCGTTCAGCGCGCCCGATGAGACAAGCCAGCGCCCTAGCAGATCAGCCGCGCCAGCCTCGTCTACTCGCGCCTTCTGCGGCATGTCCGACCACGAGTAAAGCCGCGCGCCGAGCTGCTGCTCCACGTAATGGCCAAACAAAGGGACACCGCCAGGGTGTCCTTCGCTCCGCTTGTAGAAAGCTATGTGGGCGAGATTCAAGTGGATATCCTTACCAGAATAACCCTGGCGCGCAAACGGCGCAGGGGTACCAACCACAACCCATCATGCTCCGCGCCTGTCCTTCCGAAATCGCAATCACGTCCTCTCCGGAAATCCGGGGGCAGTCCGGTCGGTTGTGCAGGCAGGTATCGAACCAGCGGCGATACATAGTTCCGGTTCCCGACTGCCCCGCCTGACGAACCACCATGGCATCCCGTTTGGCGGTTACCTCCATGGCCATTAGCTCTCTCGTCTCCTCATGGTAAGCAGGGTGCATCGCAGGTTCGCGGTCTCCCAATCGTCGGATGGAAAGACCGTCTCATTGACGAACCGTATGATGTCCACCCAGTCCTCGTAATAGTCATGGATAGCCAACCAGCCGCCTGCTACTACATGCTCATGAAACCCCTCGTAGTCGCCGCGTATCCCTTCATAGGTATGCTCGCCATCAATGAAGAGCAGTCCAATCTCTCGCTGCCAGACCTTCGCGATTTCCCTGGAGTCGGCTCGAATGGGCGTCACCTGCGCCCCCAGCCCGAAAAGGTCAATGTTGAAATCGAAGCGCTCGCGGTGTTGGTCCCCGCCCTTCAGCCCGCTTGCCGGACTATACGGTCCCCAGGTGTCGATAGCCCAGACGTGCGCGCCCAGACCGGCCGCGGCACCCAATCCGAGCCGGCACGTCGACCGCCCGCGGAGGGAACCGATTTCTACGATAGCCTTGTCTGCGGGCACCCGCGCCGCGAGCCACGTAAGACGCTGCGCCTCATCCTCCTGTAGGTAACCCCAAACCCGTTTAGGGTGCGGGGTACATTTCAACGCCATCAGTTCGTTGTCGGGCGTCTGTGGTATCGTCGCCGTGTCCATCAGTCGCTCCCGCCAAGCCATGGCACCGCCGGGGGCTTCGCAACGATCACTTCTAGCGCGTCGCAGTCCGCCGCGATTATAGAGAGCCCCGCCCTCATGCAAACCTCAAGCAGTTCGCCGGGATACCAGCGCCGGAAGTTCGCCGGCCAGTCGCCCCGGTCAGCCTCCTCGAATCGCTGCGGATAGCGCATCGCTGGAACCTGAAGCCATGCTATGCCATCGTCAGTCAGAACGCGCGGCAGGTCGCGCAGATACCGGACCACTACCTCTCTGTCCATGTGCTGGAAGACCATGTGGGAGAAAGCAAACTGGATAGCACCATCCTTGATGGCTTCCAGCGAATATCCGCTGCCCTTTACGAGCACGACCTTCCCACCCTGCGTCATAATTGGCATCCGCTCGGCGGCCTGCCGCAGCATCTCGCCGCTTACGTCGAGCAGGTGGTAGGTCCCGACGACTGGGGCGAGATACTTGGCCGTCCTGCCGGTGCCCCCGCCGATATCGAGAACCGTCACCGCGGCACGATCCTCGAAGAAGAAATCGACCAGGCCGGCGAGATACTTGGCGTCCCTCTGCCCGCTCTCCTCAAACCATTCGGGACTCGCCCGGTAGCAGATGGCACTCGTCGAGTTCTCTTTCGCGAGTCGGTCCCAGAGCGCGTCCATCGAAGTCCCTGGGTCCCATTTGCCCTCAGGCATAACCTAGACCCTCCAGTTGTCGTCGAATTTCGGCCTCGTCTACCGCCCCGCCCTCGGTGATCTGCGTCAATGCTATCCCCTCTATCCGCCGTGAGGGGGCCGCATCGAGCAGGTAGAGCAGCGTGGGAGTAACGTCTTCTACACTCACTTCCAAATTCTCGACTGGCCGTGCCTGTGGGCCCTTGTAGGCGATGATTCCGCGCCGCGTCGCCGGGTAGTTCGGCCCATGGCATAGACCCCAGCCATCCCCCTCGCGGGGTTCATCGGTCAAATCCAGCGCATGGTCGGAAACAATGAATGTCCATTCGGGGTAGAGAGTGAACTCGAACCGCTGCAGCATCACCCGTATATCCGCCACGATGCTCTTCAGGGTCCGCTTCTGCCGGAACGTCCGATAGGCATAATGCGCGAGTCTGTCCAGGTCCGTCAAACAGAGAATGGCGAGATCGGGCTGCCCCTTCTTGAGTTCCACGAGGAATCTGTGCGCGAGTGCCCACCGGGCAGCATGGCAAGTCTCCATCAGGTCCTTGTCTGGACAGGCGAGGAAATCCCAGGAGGGCTCGCCTTGATGCGCGTAGTAGAGGTCGAGGTCGCGCCATGCCCAATCCACCGCCGCCTGCCGCGGGAATGTCCGATTCTTTTCGGGCGCGGGATACCCGCAGACGAGAAGCCGCCGCACCAACCGGGGCGGGTACGTGAAGGGCACATTGATCGCCACCGTTTCCATATCCGCGGCCGCGAGGTGGTCCCATACATAGGGCGGCCGCTTCAGGCCCTTAAGCATTCGCGGCTGTGGGACGTGCGGGATACCATGCCCCTCCGCCGTCAACCCCGTGAAGATGCTCGTCCAGGCGGGACCCGATAGTGCATGCGGGGAATCCAGAACGCCGGTATGGAAGCCGTCTTCCTCCAGCCAGTGCCGCCAGTCGTAGGAGTAGCCGTCAATGCCTACTACGAGAATCATGCCTGCGCCCTCCACTGCGCGACCCTTGCGCGGAATACCTTATCATCAGCGAGCGCCCTCTCCCGCGTACCCTCGGGCCGTCTGCCACCTGGAGCGAGGAAATGCCAGGCGAGGGCCTGGGTGTCAACGAGTAACTTCTTCTTACCGAGAAGGTGCAACCTAACGCTCGCATCGGATTCTTCCCGCTGTCCGAACCGGCTATAGCAATCCGCGAACCCGCCGACCTCCTGGAGCGCACTCGCCCGATACATCCACGTCGAATATAAGTGTTCGCACTCCACGACCGCCTCGTCGGAGAACTGCCAGAACTGCAGCCTCGCATGGCCGGCCAGCAGATCGGCCAGCGTATTCGTCATCCCTCGCTTGGTGGCAAGAGGGCCGTATTCATGCAGGACTCCATCGCTGTGCATGGGATAGCAGCCGCCGACGGCCCCGACTTCGGGTTGGTTATCAATCAAGCGGTAAAGACGCTCTATGAAATCCGGTCGGGCTGGCAGAAGGTCGTCGTCAATTCTTAGGACGAGATCGGTCCCGAGATGTTCTAGCGCGATTTGATGGTTCGGACTGGCACCCCTTCCCGAACCCTGGACTATATCGCACGGGATACCGCTCTGCTCCCAGCGCTCGACCATCTGTTTGACGGCGGAATTGTCTCGTAAGGTTGGTTCGCCATCATTCACGATACAGATGGCATTCGGGCGCTTCGTCTGCACGTAGAGCGCCGATAGTAAGATCGCGAGGTATCCCGGTCTATCTCTCGTGGGGATACCTACGCCGAGCGTTTCCATCCCTGGCGGACTGGGGGCGCCGAGAACCGCGGCACCGCTGGATTTCGCGAGTGGAGTCCCTGGAACAGACTCGCGGACGGTTTCGGGTCCTCGGCGCTCCTTCAGTCCCAAGACATCGGCGATACCGCGGGCCATGCGCGCATATGTGAATCGCTGCCGCAGGTCCTCGGCGATCTCCCTCTGTTTCAACTCGTCGGGCGACTCCTCGAATACCCGCCGCATCCAGTCGGCGACGTCCGCGAGGTCGGGTTCGGCCCACAGCGGCCTTTCGTCAGCCTCATAGAGACCGAGGTTGTTGTTGCTCGGGGCCATCATGTAGGGGAACAAGTGCGCGTTCTCATCTGTAGCATATTCGAGTTGCCCGCTCCACCCGGTAGTACCGAGTCGGCAGCCGCAGGCCAGCGCCTCCAATCCCGTCAAGCCGAACCCTTCGACTCGTGCTGGCGCGAGATACGCGCCGTGCTGCGCGGCGCGCCGGTAGAATGCAGCAACTTCGCTATCCATCCATGGCGGTTGTGAATTGCCCATGCCCATCTGATATATATACTCGACCCGCGGTGCCTTACTGCCGAGTCGCTTCCGCCATTCGGCAATGATCTCCCGGCACCAAGCATCGCGGCCATAGTCGTAGTTCTTGACTACGAGCAGAACTTTGTCGGAACGCTTGAATGCCTGCCCGTAAGCCTCCAGCGCGACATCAACGCCCTTGCGAGGCGACATAGCGCCGACCATGGCGAAGATGAATGAGTTGCCGCCAATATCCATAATCGGACCGTCAGGACAAAACAGCGATGTATCGATTCCATTCGGAATGACCCGCAGGCGGTCCTCCGATACCCCTGCCGCACTCAGGGCATCTCGCACGGCACCGCTTACGCAGATGTTCCCCGTGAAGTGCTCTAAGAAGTACGCGACGTGATTACGTGGCGCGATGCTATTGTCGAAATGAAACCATGACCAGGAACCGGACGGCCCCTCGAATGTCCCCGCGTTGCAGAGCAGACTCTTTCCTATCGGGGGCTGGTCACGATTTGCTCGCCACGTCTGCCGGTCCACCGAGAAGCCCATGCGTTGCAGTGCCAGAGTGACTTGCCGTGAGAGTGTGCAGAGGGAATGCCCACAACCCGGCATACAGGGGGTTCGATAGAGCGTCATATTCGATGTGGTCGGATCGTCGATGACCTCTACCGAGGACCCGAAACCGCCTAGTGCGTTAATTGGCAGAACCGTTGTCTCGCCCGCGCGAATCAACCAAATGCCCGAAAGCTGATCGACCCTGGACGTATTTCGTACCTTTACCGTTTCTGACATCCGAGGCTCCCGGAATGTAGGGGAGGGCGACAGATCGCCGCCCTCCCCACTCATTGCGTCAGTCAGTCCAGTCGGTACCGTTCAGACTACCAACCCACGCCCTGAACAGCCGGCTGGCAGGTGACGGTCGCAAGGCTGTTGCCTACGACCTTGGAGTAGCCGAAGCGGCTCATCACCGCAACTGTCTCACAGAGGGTATCCGGGTTGACAAACGCCGGAGCGGTGTAGAGCGGAATGAACGGGCAGTAGACCATGCCCGAGTCATACCAGTCCGCACCCTTGCGCCCAACGAGAATCAACTCGGTGGGCCAGAAATCGGGGTCGGCACCGTAGACCTTGTACTTCGGCTGTCCGTCCAAGGTCCCAACGCGGTTGATACCGACTTCCCACTCGGCGGCTTCCGCGTCTACGGTCGTTGCCGACCAACTCTCTAATCGCATCAGTCGAATCAGCGCGTTCGACCCGGCGACGGCCCAATTCGTGCGGGCGCGTCGCTGCGCCCGGACAAGGCCATCTGCCTGCAGGATGTGCCGGTAGAGTTCCTTCTGCCAGGTGCCAAGTTCGACGTAGCCGGCAGCCGGCAGGAGACAACCGAAGTTCACATTGCCGGCGGTGACGTTACCAGCCGGGTCCGCGGCGGTTCGCATGGTATTCATGAGCAGGGCGACCACCTCTCGGGCGATCTCGTCTGCCATGAAGTTGACCATCTCCGCCTCGATAGCGATACCGTGGTCTGCCCGCAGGTTCTGGCGGACTTCACTCGACCACTGCGCCCGCAACTTCTTCGTGTCCATGGTGATATCAGCGTGAGTCAGGCTGAGCTTCACCTGCGGTATAGTGGCCTGTTCAGAGACGTACTGAGCGTAGTCAGAACAGAACTCGCCCGGAATAGCCGGGTTGCCCAGCGTCGGGTCGTAGAGGAAGTCGAGGAAGTGGACCACGCCGGTCGACTTCGTCATGGGCTGAACGCTCATCAGTTCCATAACCCACTGGAGACGCGCCCACACCTGCCGGATGATCGGCAGGACGTAAGGCACCGTCTGCGCGACGTTCGTGGTGCCCGTCCATTCGAGCATAGCGAACTGGGGCCGGTACTGCCGTAGGTTCGCCATCAGGTAGTTGGGGTACATGCGGATCACGTTTTCCACCACCGTGCGGAAGACGTGATTCGGGTTGCCGGGGTGGTACCCGTGGAAGGGGGCATCCCCGCCCAACGCCCTCGCAACCGGGTCGTCGGGATCGGTGGAACTGTGCAGGCCATTGTCGGGAATCCCCTCGCACAAGAGATCGAGAACTTCTTCGCGGCTCTCGGGGAGGAAGCGCGGGGAAAGTACGCCAAGCTGGAACTCCTTGGCGCGGTCCTCGCGGCTCTTTTCGGGGGTGGAAGCGACGTGGGCGGCGGTAATACCCATTCCGCCCGGACGGTTGATGATCAGCAGGCCGATCTCCTGAAGGGTGCGCTCGGTACGCTCATAGGTCGGCTGAAGCTGGTCGACTTCCGTGACCTCCGCCAACCTCTGCTCCATGAGCTTGCGCGCTGGCGGTTCCCATGCCTTGACCTCGTCGGTCTCCATGATCGCCGTGGTAGCGAGCTTGAGGGCCGCGGCCTTCTCCTCAGCCTTCTTCTCATCGGCCTGGCCCTGCACGTAAGTCGTAACGACTTCGGCTAGGCTATCAATACGCCCGGACATCTCACTAAGTTTGTCCGGTTCCTTCGTCTCCGTCTTCGGCTTGGGCTCTTCGCCGTCAACCTTTGGCGGATCGGCACCCGCGGCAGGCGGGTCGCCTTTCGTCTCCATGAGGACCTGTACGCCGGCGGTCGTGCCCTTGGCGACGGCCTCCTGGATGAGCTTCTGCAACTCTTCTGTGGTCATTTCGTCTAGCACCTCGTCGATGGTCTCTCCAGGAACATCACTCGACGAGGGAGCCGAAGCGGCTGCCGCAGGCTGACCGTCCCTCTCCCTGAAATTGCGAACGCCCGCGACCTCATCGCCCTCGTGGGCGGCAGCGCCTAGGACGAAGTCCCAGCCGCCGAGGTTCGCGAGCGCCGTCTTCTCATCTACAATCTCAACTGTTTGTCCGTCTCTTACCTCCGTAGTCGTGATAGCGGCAGTGCGCGAACTCACCTGCACCGGAACGCCGTTGCGGACGAGCCGCTGCACATCAGCGCCTTTGCTAGTGTTGATAACGTCCGTCGCCCCCAGCAGGTGATTGCCTTCGAGCCGCAAGTCCCGCCAGGGGGTGCAGACCGTATCCATAAGCCGGGGCCGGCCGTCGGCAGGGTGGTCACCCTCGCCGAGCCACCGCTTCGAGCGGGCCGTGCCCTCCTTCGACTCCGCGACGATACTCTCAAAGAGGCCCTTGGGGTAGACTCGCCCATTCTTCGTGGGGGTGTCCGCAATACCGAGCAGGCATTCCACCGTCATAAGGTGGTCGGTGCTGCCCGCGGTCGTGGTCGTGTCCTTCTCGGCGACGATTCGGACGGGGGCGGTGTAGGTTTCGAGGAGTTCAGTCGTCTCGGCTTGCGCTGGAACATCGCCGGCGAGGGTCGCTTCGCCGTCGCCCGCCGGGGGTGCCGTGCGAATCGCTTCGGCGTCGTCAACGCGCAGAACGGCCCGCACCTGGCGAATGTCCTCCAGGGATACCGTGCCGTCCTCGCCTCGCTTCCATGCGGCCCGGTAGAGCTGCCCCTGGCCTCCACTGACGACCACGCGGTTGCCGAACGTGGCCTCCAGGCTCGGCCCCCACTCTTCCTCCGACCCGAAGGACTGGTAACCGTCCTTGATCGCCTTGCGGATGTCCCGCATGTCGGCCTCATAGCTGCCGTCGATGCGAACGTAGACCTCCATGAGGGGCGACGTCTCAGCAGGCACCGGAAGGGCGGGGAACTCTTGCCCGTCGTCCATCGCGTAGATTGAGGCGCGGGCGTCCGGGAAGGCCTGCTCCCTCACCTTTCGCGGTGTCTCCATCACGACGGAATCCGCCTGCTCCAGGAGGATGCGCAACTCGGTAGCGCCATCCTCGTCGCCGCGCTCCAATGCCGCGCGAATCTGTGCCTCGATGCTGTCCCTGACCTGGGCCATGTCTAGCGTCTCCCCTGCCGCTTCCTGCGGCGTCTTGCCGTGTCGCTTGTGGTACGCGATGGCGCAGATGCGCTTCGCGTCGGCCAGGGACTTCCCGGATTTCTTTTCGCTCGCCACGCAGGCGAGGTATTCCTTGGGCATATCGCCTCTATGAGTCACCACGCCCGGCCAAATAGAAACCCCCCGGTCTCTCTCGGCCGAGAACGAGGGGTGATGAAGCTTCACGGCCTGCCGCTAGCTAGGCGGCTGACCGGGCGTGTTATTCGCTTTGTGCTCTCGCCTCAGTCCAGAAAGATCACTCCGTCAGGGCCAGCCTGCACCACAGTCGTATGAGAAATGCGGGGGTCGTCGGGCTCTACGGCAGACATTCCCGCATAGCGATAGTTGCCGCCGCACATGTGAATATGCACTGCGACAATCGCCTTTCCGGGGTGCAGTTTCTCCTGGATTTTTGTCTCGTCCCATGTATTCCTCATGCTCTCGCCTCCTATATGCTCTCCGACTGCTCCGTTAGCCGTTCGGCCTTGTTCGCCTCCAGCAGCGGCCGCACTGCATCGCCAACGTGCAGGGTGACCGTATACCCGTCTACCGCCTTCGCTACGGACATGACCTCCACGCGCCGCCCGCTCTTGCGGCCAATGATCTCAGCCGCCTCTTCGGCGATACGCATGGCCCTCTCTAGCATCCTCGCCTCCCTATCCCTGCGGATACCGCGGCGCCATCGGAGTCGGCAGGGGCGTGATCGCGCCCGTCCCGGCCAACGCCTGCGCCCGCAGTCGGTCCAAGTCATCCTCACTCGCTACAGCATCGCATTCGCAGTGCGGATGAGGTGTCGGCGGCAGTTCCCGACTCCCTACCGGGTAGCGCCTGCCCGCCCGTATAGCACACGTCGAGCAGGGCCGTGGACCGCATATCCACTCCAGCATCTGTATGCCCGCCGCCAGGTAGGTCGAGCGTCGTCCCTCCATCCGCGCCCGTACCGCCTCCGTCCGCGCTATTCGCTCGGCTTCCCACCCTTCCAGGTTGTCCCATACTCCCCGGAGTTCGCTCCCCATGTCTGCCGCAGACATGCCCTCGTCGAGTCCCGTTATCATCGCCTTGCGAATCTCGACCTGCCATTCCATCGGCACGAGCTTCGTCAGCCTGTCGCCGTAGTAGCCGGCGTACTGTCCCATCTCGCCGACCGCCGCCGGGTCTTTGAGCAACCAATCCTCGGCGAACCCCAACTGCGCCGCGGCCTTACTCGATCCGTTCTTCATTGCCTCCTCGAAGGCGTTTCGAAAGCCCTCGCGGAACTGTCCGTCCAGGTTCTCCGGCAACTCTATGGACTGCATCAGCACCCTCAGCGAACTCGTCGAGTCCTCGGCCTCCAGCATCGCCTTGCCCCGGAGTTGTGCCGCCAGGTTCTGCTTCTCCGTATCGTCCAGGCTCCGCAGGTTGACGATCCTCGCCCGCCACTCCTTGCGGACGAATCGCTGCCTCTGCTCCGGCAATCCAGCCGCCCGACGCCACTGCTCTCGCTCCCGTTCGACGGCAAGGTCCGCGTCGAAGGTGTCTCGTATCAACGGCACGAGCAACGACGGTTCCGGCGGCCGGTACCGCTGCCGGAAGGAGACCTCCCACTTCCGAGCGAATGACTGGACGACTCGCAAGATAGGAAGCCGCCCCGGAAGGGCATTCGCCGCCTCAAGCAGGGCCAGGGTAGTTGTAGCTGCCCGCACCGCTAGGCGCAGGTTCTCGCGCCTCTGCGTTACCGCCGTCACCCTCTAGCTCCTTGTTCGCGAGCACCAATACCGCCTCCAATATCCCCTGCAGTGACTGCGCGCGCCGGCCCAACTGTTCCTCTGCCGCCCCCGCCAATTGCTCGCCTAAGTCCCCGAGCCAGCGCTCCTTCTCGTCCTCGGTAAGGCCCATGTAGTGATCAGCCACCATCTCAAGCGGGACTTGCAGGAAGTTCGCGATGATCTGCAAGGTCTGTGCCCGCATGTACTCGATCTCGGCGTTCTGCTTGGCGTCCGCGGTTGAAATAACCGGGAACTCCAGGGCGACTGGGTTCTTGATTGGGTCGTATCCCCGCAGGATGAGATGCAGGGTAATCACGATGTTGTGCCCATAGGCCAGCGACTTCTGCATGCCCCGAATCGTGCGGGCGAACTGGATATCCTCGTAAGAGATGTTGCCGCTGCCGATAGCGGCCCTCGCCGCCTCCGCGCCACCGAGGTTCAGGTAGCGCATGGGAACGCCTAACCGTGCCAGGACAATCCCGCGATGGTACTCTACGTCCCGAATGACCTGGAGCTGTACGTTCGCCGGGGTGAGAAGCTTAGGTCCCGCGTCGGGGTAGTCCTTGCCCACGTAGGGCACGTAAAAATCCTGCGTGACTTCCGTCGGGTTGTCCCGTGTACTCGTGCCCTGGGTGGCCGAGAGCACCCGTCGACGCATCAACTTGTCCGCATACCGCTTGACTGCCGCCTCCTGGTCATCCCGGCCCATCTTCTCGGTTACCGGAACCCTATGGACCATCCGGTCCATGGCCCGCTGCCGCCGCGCCTGGACCATGTCATCTTCCATCGCGGCGAGCCGCATGTACTCCCGTTCGCACCCCAGTATGCCCCGGCCGTATGCTTCGTCGGGGTCAATGGGGTAGGTATACTGCACGACTTGCCACTCGGCGAAGGGTATCCCGCTACCGTCCTGCTTGTAGTAGGGGCGCTGCTCCCAGGGCGGGTCCTGCGGCAGGCCCCTATCATCCAGCCGCCGCCATATCTGATGCTCTGGCAGAAGCTTATACCTCACCACACGGCCACCAGCCGGGTCGAGTACTGGCTCCCTCATCTCATTTCCGTGGGTGGCGAGGCGCCGAGCTATCCCGTTGCTTGACTCTCGGAGCTTGATCGCATCGCAGAGAAGTTCTACCTCCTCAGTTATTCGGTCTTCCTCGCACCGCACAAGAAACGCATTCCGCGCATCGCCCTCGTCCTCCGGTGCCGTCGCCACATCCGCGATCACGTCGAGCGCTTTGCCGATGAGCGCGGATTCATCCGCCATACGCTGGCGAATCGCATGCCGCTCCTGTCGGTTCCGACTCATCCGCCAGGGTCGCGTTAAGGTACTAATCAAATCGGCATCGAGGAGACCAACCTCGCCAGCCCCTAGCTCCGCGGGTACGCCCGCAAGCTGGTCAACCGTCGGGCCGAAATATGGAGACAGCGCCTTCGCGAGGCGCTGCCCGATTCGCTGTTGAATTGCGGAGATCAGTCTCATGCTAACCCCTAGACGTAAATCTCGAAGGCCTCCGCGTACTGGCTAACTTCCTGCCAGAATGCCATCACTACCGCGTCGCCATCGTCTGTCGAGCGCCCGAGTCTCTTCTTAATATCATCCTTGCTCTCCACCTGAATCTTCCCGCCCGACAGAACCCGCCAGTGTGGTGCGGTCAAATCGCCAATCAACAGATCGTCGGGACGCAGGGCAATGGGCCGCCCCGATGCAGGATCGAGTATCTCCCGCATTCCCCACCAGGCCGCGCTCCGCTTGTTCGCGAACCCGAGTTCACCCGACCTGTCCTTGGCGTCCGTTCCCTCCGAAGCATTGAAGGGCTCGACCGCGAGGCCCTGTTCCTTCAGCCGGTCGACCACGCCCGCCCCTATCCCAATCACGTCCACGATAGCCTTACCATTGTGCGCCTCCAGAATTCCCGCCACCGCCCCGGTCGTCGCCATGGTATCCTGCTTGGAGAAGCGACGAAGCTCCTTGATCGCGTCACCATGCCGTAAGGCAATGACGCTCATATCCGCTCCCGACCGCGCCACGTCCACGCCGCAACAGGTGAAGGGGTCCCAATCATCTGCGTCGTTGTGCTCCTTCCACCGCTCGTTCGCCGCCTCTACCCAGGAGAGCGGAATCACGCCATCCTCTTCCGACGAGGCGAACTCGCCCAGCACGCGGTTCTGGTAGACGGCCGAGTCCTCGCCCCACTGGAGCTTGCGCTGATCTGCCCACTCCTGGGGAACTCGCCTCGCTGCGATACATTCTGCGAGGGTCACATGCCGTACCCACCAGTCCTCATAACCCGGCTTGCGCTGGTGAATCTCGTAGAAGCGCCCCTGCGGTTCGCCCGGAGTGCTGATTGCCAGGGCGTAGCAATCTCCGCTTGCCAGCGCACCCTCGGCCGCGTCCCATGTCGCCGGCGGGATCGCCTTCGCCTCGTCAAACACGTAGAGGAGCCGGTCGGCGTGCGCGCCCTCGATGAGGTCCGGCTTATCGCTCGCCGCGGAGAATGCCTCGCCATGGCCGAGCTTCAGCATGAGCTGTAGCAACTCCGTCCGTTCGTCAAACCGGCCTCGCCCGACCCGTTCCCACCTCAGCCGGCGCGTCCATTTGTGCAGTTCCGGGGCGAGATAGTGGCTCAGTTGCCGCCAAGCACTCGCCGTCATTACAGCCTTCCAGTCGCCCTCCATGTGATCACGGGTGAGCGCAAACCAGAGCACGACCCAGGCCGCGAGTGCTGTCTTTCCCGAACCATGGGGGGACCGGATCGCCGCGCGCCGTCTCGTCGGAAGTTCTTTCAGCACCTCAAGCTGATACGGGGTCGGCCCTTCGCCCTCGGCCCACTCGAAGCACTCCAAAACGAAACGGTCGGGGTGTTCCCCGTAGATAACCGCGAAATCTTTGGCCAACAACACGTCAATGCCCCCGAGCAGGGCGTCTATGGCCTCGGGCCTGCCGCGAACCACCTCCAGGATATCAGGGGGCGCGGTCACTTAGACTCCCTCAGCAAGTCGCGGACCTCGTTCAATGCTTCGTTCTTGTGCCTACGGGCATCTCGGGCAACTGAAGCCGCAATGTATCTCCGGTGATCCTTCGGGAGGCGATTATGCGTCTCGCAGATAAATAAGAAATCATCAGCATCCACCAACTCCCGCACGGCCTTGCGGAACGCGCTGCTTTCTTTGCGAGCGTCTTCTCCCAACTCCGTTTCCAGAATTGACTCTATGCTATCTGCCAATAGCAGCTTGCCCGCATGGAGGCCGTCTTCGTAGGACTCCACGGCACAGTTCTCGCAATCTGGTTCCCGCACGGCCTCGTGGAGGGGGTCGGGTATATCCCGCGTTCGATTGGCGACAGATGGATCGGTCTCCCCAATTTCAGGATGCTCCGCGAGGAGTTTCTTTCCCGCGGCTATGTCTGCCTCGGTCACGGAACGCCGCTCCTCTCTCATCTCGCCTCCCCTGGCTTCCCATCCAGCCCGATCAGTTCTTCCCGCAGCGCCAACAGTCCGCCAATATCCATGCCCAACAACTTGCCCGCCAGGATGTTCGCCAACTCCTGCGCCTTCCGCTCTGCCGTCTTCGGCTTCCCGTCATCGCCAGGTTGGTCGAGCTGCGCGACCCGGTAGAGTTCGGAGCCGATCTTCAGCCCGTCGCCCACGAGTTTCACGAGGTCGAGTATGCCCGGAGTTGTCATCTCTGTCCGATTGAACTTATCGCCATCCACGACCTTGACTCGCCTAAGTTTCATCTCCGCTAGTTGTCTCGGGTCTTTGAGTACTGCCAGAATCTGCCCCGCGAGTAGTCGGGCGATGGTGCGGAGAGCGATGGCCTCCTGGGAGAGGAGTTCCTGCTGGAGGATGTGGTCGGCGGCATGATCTTCGCGTGCCTTCGCCTCCGCTGCAAGCTCGGCCTTGCGCCGCTCATACTCCTGGTACTCATCCCATGCCCGCGCCCGGTCATTCCAGTGCCACTGCGCCGCGAGCGTACGCCAATACTGCCAACTCGGTTTGCGGCCTTTCTGCGGGAGTTTCACAATATCGCAGGCCTTGCGGACCGACCGCTCGGGGCCGAGGTTGCGGTACTTCAGGAAGCGCCTGAAGCATCGCATAGGCTCGTCTGCCCGCCTCTCCCACGGCTGTCTCTGCGCGGCCTCACCCACGTCCGTTCTCCCGTCTCGCCACGAACCGCTCGTGCACCACGCAGAAGTCGCTGCCCTCTATCGCGGGTCTCCGACAAGGCTTGCCAGTGGAGATCACGAACCCCTCACATCGCCTGCGCGTCTCTCGTGGCGGCCGGCGTAGTCTCCGACTCCCGATCCCCTGCACGTCCAGCAACCTCTCTACCCTGTCCAAAGTGGGAGCAAACGCCTCTGGCGCATATCCCGCCATGTCTATCTGTCGCTGCCAGAGGGCGCCGAGGGTGAGGTTAGGCATGGACACGCACCGCCTTGTCGCCAGTCAGGTTCTCCCAGCGGGCGAGTACAACGTCACAATACTTAGGCATGATCTCGCAACCGTAGGCTATGCGCCCCGTCTGCTCCGCGGCTATCAGGGTCGTGCCCGAACCGAGGAAGGGGTCGAGGACGGTATCGCCGGAGTCGGTACACGCTAGGATATACTCCTGCGGTAGGCCCACCGGAAACATGGCTGGATGCCCCATGTCTCGGCCGATATGCGGAGCGTGACGAAAGACGGTGCCTAGCGGCCGATGCGTTCGCACCTCCTTCGGTTTTGCCCGCTCAAGGGTTCCGTCTGCTTGCCGGTTCGTTATGCCCGTCCTGGTACCGGGTTCCTTGTTCTCAACCGTCAAATGGAGGTCTCTCCTCGCTACGCCAAAGACGAAGACCCACTCATGTTCTATTGGGAACATCGCTGTATTCTGCGCCATACTCCACGGCTGTAGGCGGTCCCATACGTTCCAACTCAGGAGCTTCATGCCCGCCGACTCAGCCGCGGCTATATACTCATCCCAGTAACGCACCACGGCGTTCTCGCGCCGTACTATGCCAAGGTTCACCGCCTGCATCGCCGTGTATGCCGCCCACACCGGCAAGAAGCCCGCGACGTGCGACACGTCAAGGTCGGCGTCTCCCCCGTATTCCCTCGCATCCATGTAGGGCGGAGATGTGAATAGTAGGGGCGCACGCCCTGTCCCCATAAGCCCGGCCACCGCCCCCGCGTCCGTACTATCCCCGCACATCACCCGATGCTTCCCCAGCGCCCACACCTCCCCCGGCTGGACCCGCGTCGGCCCCTCCTGCGGCTCGGGGATCTCGCCCTCTTCGGGCACAGGTGTCGGGTTCGCCGCTTCCAGTTCCGCCAGCAGCTTCCCCAACTCCTCCGGGTCGTACCCCGCCATCTCCAACTGCCCCACGTCCTGGAGGGACTTCAGGAGGTCGGTCAACGCCTGCGGGTCGGGTTCGGCCATCTGCGCGCTGCGGTTGTCCATTACGAGGAACGCTTCCGGGTAAGGCCCGTCGTAGACGTGGCAGGCGATCTGCACCCAGCCCTCAGCCTTCGCCGCCTCCCACAGTCCATGCCCCGCCAATATCGTCCCATCCGGCTGAATCACGAGGGGCTTCTGAAGTCCGTGCGTCCGCAGGCTTTCCCGCAGGACCGCCATCTGCGGCTCAGGATGCCGCTGATAGTTGCTGGGGTGCGCTTTCAGGTCGGCGATTGCGCGCTGCTCGACGTTCACCCGCGCCTCCCCGTCAGGCTCTTCGCCAGGTCTTTCCTTGCCTGCTTCACAAGCGCGGCCGCCAGCCGCCACGGGCCCTCCTCATCCCTGATTCGCATATGCTAGCCCCCGCCTCCTCGCCAACTCCCGATTCGCCCGCGCGGTTGCCCGCCGGTGCCGGCGTCGGTGCTCGTTAGGGGAGATCGTGTGCAGCAGACGCGCGAAGCGCAGGTAGCGCGCCACGCGCTGGATATCTCGTTCGGCCACATGCCGAGAATAGGTCTGAGGAGGCGTGGCTTTCCGGTAATCACGGATGGGGACTTCGGGGGTTTCCCGGCCCAGGCCCACTTGTCGCGGGTCCTGCATGGTATTCCGTTTAGCCGGCGTTCTCGTCGTTTCGGCTCCACAAAGCGAAACCGGCCCCTGGGTCCAGGTTCGGGATGATCAGTCCCTACCTCGACTCAGACGCCGGCTCATATGCGCCAGCTCTTCCCCCAAACCCACAGGGCCAGGGGCTCGGTTGTCCAAATGACCGTTACCACGGCTCAGGCGGCGTTGTCAAGGGGTTGTACAGGGGTCGCCAAACTTTTTTTGGAAACCCTATTGACATATAGCTTAGGTATGGTATAGTAGGTTAGACGCTAGACGAGGGCGAAGGCCCGAAGGGAAGGAAGATGGAAGCGACAATGAGAGTGGGCGATGTTGTAGTGCCGAAATGTGGAGACCCGGAGAACGAGGTCGGATATACCGGCAGGGTGGTAGCGATAATCCCAAGTCCCGGCGCGACCTACCCTCCGCAAATCGAGGTGCGATTCCCCGACGATCACTCCGACTGGTGGAGAGAAGACGAGTTGACGCCCGCCAAGGCCACAATGAAGATCACCATGGCAGATCAGCGGTGGGAGAAGATAGAATCCCAGCTCCCCGCTGAGGAGCGAGGGGAGTGTGGGGAGTGTCACGCAGAACCGCTCCCGGCGACGTACTACCTGCTTGTAAACGGGGCCGCCACCATCTGCCCCAACTGCTACCGCCGACTGGAGAGAGACGGAGGTCTCTAACCCCCCCGGTGGGGTGGGGCGCGGGAGAAAGAGAGGAGAGAGGAGCGTCCATGCCCAAACCCGACGATCTGTCCGACGCTGCCCGCCGCCTGGTGAAACAATCCCACGCCGCGCAGAAGAAGAAACACGGGAACGGATATAGCCAGGAGATGATGCGCCGAGGACGAAAAGGGGGCTGGCCCAAGGGCCACCCGAGGAAGAAGAAGCAGGAAGGCCCCGGTGATGAGCCGGGGTCTTCTCTCAGGCTACCCGCACCCCTTTGAGGGGCCGCCTCCCCAGGCGCATCATCTCCGGACACCTATAGGCCCAGTCGAGTATCTCCGTCCAGTCCGCGCGTTCCTCCATCCCCGGATGATTCCGGCGGATACGCTCGCGGCGTTGCTCAGATGTCTCCCGCTGCTTCTTCTGGCGCATTGTCGGCCTTTCCCGCCTCCTTCTCCGCGTTCACGCAGCGGGACTCCGCGGCGTGTATCATCTCTAGGTCCGTGACCCGTCCGCGCGCATTGCACTCAGGGCAGATCGTGTCACCGCCGCCATAGGCCAACATATGCCGACCACATGAAGAACAGACCCTCTCCGATACGGCTATGCCTCGGTCGGTGAGGATGGATCGCTCCGACTCCAGTTCCGCGACCCGCTTCTCCGCGGCCTCGGCACGGGCGCGCTCCTCCATCGCCCTCTGCTCGGCCGCGTCCGCACGCTGGCGGTACTTGTTCCGTTCCTGGTGGTAGCACCCACAACGCGCACTTGCTCGCTGCCATCGCTTACGCCATCTAGAGGCCCGCTCATGTGCCCGCCGAAACAGCGATTGTCTTTCGTCATCGCCACCTGCCGCCTCCCAGTCGGCACGCGCTGGTTTGGGAACCCCTGCCCATGTCGTCCGGTCACATTCACTCATCCTTCACTCCCTCCAGGCCAAGTCGCCGGGGCATATCCCTTCCGCCTCGGCAACAGATAGGTCGCGGCCAGTCAAGTAGGACAGCAACGCCAATACAACGCGCCGCGTCCCATCTGGTTCCTCGGCAGATACATCCTGTAAGGCTACCAGAACGACAAGCGCCATCTCATCCAATCGGCTACTCGCCATCGCTCTCCCTCTCCCTGAAGTGCTCGTCGCAGGCGGGGGCGCGCTCAGACCGAATCACCGGAACGAGCGACTTCCTCCGTTCTGGCGTAAGTATACAGTGGCCCACCCAGAAGCCGAGGTAGGATATGCGGAACTTCGCTTCCCACGCCGCGCACTCGCCGCAGACGCGCTGTTCAGGCATCGTCGCCCTCGATGCTAGCCCAGTCAATGACGCGTTCGCAGTTCGGACAGGTCGGACTGGACTTGCGTCCCGCATCATTGCCAAGGTACTCCCCGCACCCGCAGTAGAACAGGTCCCCCTCGGCAATACGCTGCCTCCCCGCCAATTGGTGAATCCGCAGTATCTTCGCCTTCGCCTTCGGCTCCGACTCGACGCGGCGGATGGCGTAGTATCGTTCGGGCAGCGACAGGTCTGTAATCACGTCATCCCCGAAGAAACAATACGCCTCCCCTGAAGTCAATCGCCGGCAATCGCCAGTCCCTCCCCCCTTGGGGATGACATACCAATCTGTATCCAGTTCCCCCTCAGACTTAGGCCAGACCCCCACAACCCGCTCCCCCTCCCGCTCCTTCCGCAGGCGCTCATTCTCGCTCTCCGCCTCCACCTGAGCACGCGCGGCTTCTGCCAGACCGACCTCCCACTCGTGGCAGCACTCAGTACACTCCTCCTGCCGGCGGGCGTGCTGGGCGCGGGCGGCGGCGATGGCCTTGCTCCAGACCTCAATGGGCACCAGACACGCGGCCCCCGCTTTCTGGTCCTGGCGCAACCCGGCAAGGTATTCCTCTGCCAGCGACATCAAGTCTATGTCCAACAAGCCACCATCATCCACCGCGTCCCCCTCGGGCGCGGCGTCGGGGGTTGGTTGCTCCTCCACCTTCGGCTCGATGGGGCGGATGGCGATATGGCGGGCCGACCAAGGCTCCCAGTCGGATCGCGGAGCATCTACTATGATCTCTACCCCGATGTATGTGCCGTCGGAGTGAACGTGGTAATAGTGCTTCCCGGAGTCAATCCCCCCTCCCTGATCCATTAGTTCGAAGACCCGCTCCCCCTCCCGCTCCTTCCGCAGGCGGGCGTTCTCGCTCTCGGCTTCCGCCTGAGTACGTGCGGCTTCTGCCAGACCGACCTCCCACTCGTGGCAGCACTCAGTACACTCCTCCTGCCGGCGGGCGTGCTGGGCGCGGGCGGTGCCAACTAACCTGTCGGTCCCAGCCCACCACTGGTCGCTGTCACGATATCCGCCACCTCGTTGATCTATGCGGTCCAGCAGCGCCTCCACCGCATCCCCCTCCGGCGCGGCGTCGGGGGTGTCGCAATCGGGACACTCGTCGGGGGTGAAGGTGAGGGTGCCGGGAGCGTCAACATTGACCCCTACTGCCATAAGCACACTATCTGCCCCCATGATGCCGTCGCAGCAAACTGCCTCAAACTGCCTTCCTCCGCGGAATCCCGCAGACTCTATCCTCACGCTCGCCATCTCACGCCTCCTCCGCGGCCTTCGCCGCATCATTGCCTACGCCAAGCGGCGTATTGAATACTCCAGGCTTCCGTAGACTATGACACTCCTTTGCGTGATCGCAGTAGACGCAGCGTCCATTCCCTCCCAGTTCAAACGTCGGACAGGCTCCATTATCGGGCGCATGACAACACTGGCACGCGCCATATTTACAGGGCATCACTCTCCTCCGCGGCCTGTGCCGCTAGTTCTATCGCACACCCCGGCGGCTCATCCGCCAAGGCATATCGCTTCTGCGCGTGTAACTCCACGACTTGAGTATCGTTCGCGATCAGCGTGGGTGTCACCGCATCCAGAATCAATTTCGAGAGGTTGTCTATATCGGGCCGGGTGACGTGTGGCTTCTCCCTCTTCGGCATCTTCTTCAGGCGCGGCATAAGGAAGCTGAGGCGCACCCGCACGGGTCCCGAGAAGGCAGCACCCTGTCGGGCCAGCGCCGCTTCGTGCGCGACGAGTGCGTACCACTGAGGTTTCTCCTGGTAGATGCCGGCGTGCTGTCCCCGGCGCGTAGCACGAGGCCGCGCTAGGGGCTTCGGTTCGCCAGCCACAAAGAATCTCACCGCCGCCTTCCTTTCCGCGATTGGACCACAATCCGCATTCTGTGCTCCCGACCGCATTGACAAGTAACCTTCGTCTCTGTTTCCCAAAAGGGGCGCACGGTACGCAGTGTCACCACTTTCCCGCATGAGCACATGACTGAGGACGCATACCGCATGATGGAATATCCCATGCGCTCCCGCGATCCCCAGCGCGACCGCCGACCGCCAGCCATCATAGCAATCTCCCGCAAAAGCTCTGGGGACATCTATCCCCCTTGACAAGATTGCACCGCGGACAACTGATGACGATGTTCGCCAGTTCGTTATCCCCTCCCCCGGCAAGGGGGACGCGGTGGTCTATATGAAATGCACCGCCCTTAATGCCATCTCCGCACCACCAGCAACGCCGCCCTTGCGAAATCAACATCCGCTGAATATCATCCTGGCTGAAGTACCCTCCAGCCCCCTTCTTGCGCGCCCTCCGCCGTGCTTGCACAACCCGATTGGCCTCCCGCCATGTCGCCCGATTCTTTTCTCGATACCGGCGATCCCGGCCCCTTTTGAGTTCCCGCGCCCGGTCGCGATTGTCTTCTCGATGCTGACGTGCACGCTCTCGCCTTTGTGTTCGCGTGCAGACTCTACAGCGAGCGGCAATGCGACCATGATTGACACCGAAGAACTGTCGCGTATGTGGGAATCGCTCTCCACATTTGCTACATGCCCTGGTTTTTTCTTTGCCGCTCATGCCCCAGCCTCCAGCACTTCTTTAATGACGCTCGCATGGCAGGGTTTTGGGTGGCAAGCGCACACGAGCACGAGCTTGCCGTGCTTCTCGTGGAGAGCGCGCAGGCGGGCGAGTTCCTCTTCTTCCGATGCTCCTCGATCCCGGAAGTGCATCCGATAGAGACTGACTGCGTCTGCCTGAGTCAGGAGGAATGACGCCCCGTTCCACGGAGGTTTCCCGACCCGGAATGGGTTCCTCAGCGGACTCGCTCTCAACCCCCACCGTGGCAGCATCCGCCCAACCCACACATATGTTTCATCTGGGAATGCGGTGCATTTACCCCCGCTCGCCATGTTCGGCACAAGGAAGTCTCGGACGTTGGCAACGGTGATCACGCCATCACCTCCTCGCCATCACGGTTTCTCCAAGAAGAAGATGTCGCCACGAATCTCCCATACTCTCCACCTTTGCCAGGGGTGCGAATGACAGTTAGGATGATGCCACCCCTTTGTATTCACAGGCGGATTGATATGCTTGCGCGCATAGAACATCTGTCCGACAACGGGCGGCTTGCGAAGCCACTTGCACCGCATCATCGCACCGGGCAGCGATCCCGGCTTAGCGTAGATAACGAGCGCCATCGCTCACACCTCCCCGCCAGCCGCACGGAGGGCGGCATCCCATGCCTTACCCGCCGCTACTCGCTTGCACTCGGAGCAATCGCATGAATCGAAATGGTCATCGTCGCGTCCGTTCTCCATGTGCTGACGCATCCGATTACCAGCCGCCACCATCGTCGCCACCGCACCCTTCTTGAGCGGCTTCTTCGCGCCGAGGAAGGAATGGACGGCGCGGGCCATCTCACGAAAGAACATCCGGGCATCCCCTGTGCACTCATCCCAAGGCAAGCTCCCTGTTGCCCGCTGGATCGCCTTCGCCATCTCGTCATTGCTCATCGGAGCCTCCTGTGAGGACTTCCTTGGATTCTGTCCACGTCTGTTCGCGATGGTTCACCCAATCTCGCTGTTGCACTTCGGCCGCGGTACTGGCCACAACCTCGCCTAGGTCAATCCCGAACGACTCCGCCAACTGACAGGCGAAGATGAGCATATCGGCGAGGGCATCACTGACCCGTTCCCTGCTCCAATCCTCTGGCTTGATCTGATTCACACACTTAATTCCGGCACGCACTAGGGGTCCGATGGCCTGCCCTAACTCAAAGTATTCTTCGGCTACCCCTCCGGCGTGCGCGAGCATGAGTTCGTTCTTCGTCATGTGTGGGAAGTTATGCTTTACCCATACGGTGTGGGCGCGCTGGATGGCCGATATGTCTCTCGCCACCGCCGCCCGGATGTCCGGCACGAACACCTCGCCCTTCTCGTCCGCGCAGCCGAGGGCGCGGAGAATGGCATCGACCTGGACGCAGGCCATGTTCAGCGTGAATTCATTCGTGGGGTAGGAGTCTGGACCATTCTGCCTCATCTGTTCTTGACACATGGGCTTGATTGCATCTAGGGCTAGCCTCGCCAGCGCCTCCACCTGCTTGTCCGTCGTCTGCTCAGTCATCGCTCTTCACCTCCATCTGCCGACTGATTTCCTGAACAACCCGCTCGTGCATATCGTTCGCGGCGAGGTCAGACTCCTGGGTTATGGGTCCCTCTAGCGACCACGGACTCTCGAAACTCACCTCGCGCTCAATGTTGGCCTCCCAGTAGGGCTTCTCATAGACCGCATGGAACGCCATCGTTTCGTAGAAGCGTTCCAGCCCGATCTCTTCTATCTCGCCATCATCCTTGAGCCTCATGTCCCCGACCGTCGATACAACTATCCGCTTCCGCCCGCACTGGAGCAGGGTGTTCCGGCGGAAGGCACAGCGACCAACGCATATGAAGTGGGCCGCCCAACCCCGTTCGGTGCGCTTGACTTTGCTCATCGCTTCGCCTCCATCGCCTCCCTTCGCTCCCGCGCTCGCAAGCCTAAGTAGCATTAGCACCTGCGCCAACTCCTCGCGGGTGTGTTGGTGACCGGCTAGCCACAACTCCCGCGGCGCGAGGTGTCCTGGCGCTTCCCCATCATCGCCAACCCACTCGCTTCCACAGAAGCCTGTCCTCATCGCATCCACTACCTGCGGGCCATCGTATGGCCGCCAACAGAGAGCGATAGCACCCCCGGGCAGGTTCTCGCAGCAGGGACAGTCTCGACAGGTGACGACCTCCTTAGCCATCATCGCCTCCTGTGAGGGCGCGCCGGATTTCCCTCACTGCTTCTCGAATGAAACGTTCATACATCACGTCATAGGTCTTGGTCGCTCCCCCGTCTATCTCGTGCAGGATGCGGAGCGCCCTCGCCACGTCCGGCACGAACACCTCGCCGTCGCGCTCGCAGCCGAGGTGACGGAGGAACGCTTTCGCCTGTCTGGCCGCGATCAATCTCCGGTGGGATTCCCGGCCCTCGGGTGTCCGCGCTGGTGGACCCGTAGCCACAAACTCGTCAACCTCTCGCAGCAGAATGTCCTCCAACACCTCCAGCTTCTCGACAGTCGTCTGCTCAGTCATCGCTTCTCCTCCATCGCTTCGATGCGCTCCACGAGGTCGGCGAGGGCGTCGGAACGGGTGCGACCTTTCGCATATTGGGGCGGACTTGCCCCGTCAGCGTCCCACGCGTCTACAATCCATCCATCCATCCATCCGGTGAGCGTTCCTATCTCTTGCCGCTTCATGCGTCCCAGTCGCCACCCGCACGCCTTCAGCCTCCGCTTCGCCTCCGCAACGGTCATGTCAGCCACGGTTAGCCCCTTTCGGCAGCAGCACGAGGGGCCGGTGTTCCAGTAGTCGATCCTTACTGTGGGCACACCATCCCGTGTCCAGTCGCACCATGTAGTGAGGGGAACCCACAATCTCCGTTACCGTTCCCTTGAGAATGCCTCCATCGAGATTGCGGTCCCCGTGGGGGTTAATAATCTCCACCTCAACCCAATCGCCGACCGATACGCTATCCAGCCATCCCATGTTTCTCCTCCTTCGTCACCGTCTGCTTAGCCACTCGCCTTCTCCTCCTTTCGCATGAGAACGCCCCGATGGTCTGCCATCATCATGGCGAAGTTAGCCGCGTCTACGCACGACTTTAGGAGGTCAGCCTTCTCGCTTTCGTCTCCTTCCGCATGGTGATCTATCAGTCCAACCTTCCACTGCAATTGGTCCAAGAGGAACTGCCAATCACACTCGCGCCAGTGTATCCACTCCTCGTTGTCGGGGTCGGCAACGAGCGGGTCCTTTTCCCGCAGCCTCGCCTCCATCAACGCCGCAAACATCGCTACTTCCGGTCGCAACTTGAATTCAGCCATCACGACTCCTTCCTCGCCTTTCGCTTCGCCGCAATCTCCTGCTTCAGATCGTCCGATAGCCCTGGAGTCCGCAACAACACATCAATGATCGACTCCGGTTCGCCGCCGCGCTGAGGGGCAGGCGTTCGCTTCTCGCGCCGCTCTCGCTGTATCCTCGCGTAGCACTCCCGCCAGTTGTGCCGTCGTCCGCAGTGAACGCACGGGGGGAAGGAGGGGGCGCGGTGCTGTTCGGTCCGTTCAGGTTCAGGCGACTCTACCCACCAAGGACGCTTGCCGCTCATCGCTTCGCCCTCCTCGCCAGTAGCGTCTTGATACGATTCAGGTGATAGTGACTGACGATGGTCTGCAGCAGGGGGACGCTCTCGCCCCAGGCATCATCCTTGCCCGACACCGCGTAGGCAATGACTGCCCGCACTTTCTGCCAACCATCCTCGCCCTCTTTTGCGTGCTCCTTGAGTGTCGCCTTGAGTCTAGCCGTGTCAACTATCCCGATTGCCACCTTCTCATCGGTGAGGGAACGGTATCCGTCCGCGTACGCCTGAAGGCATTCCATCCAACCGGGCGGAGCCTTCGCGACGCCCGTATTTTCGGGTTCGGTTACGGCTACGGGTACGGATACGGAGACCCCCGACGGTTTGATATAGGTTTCCGTAGCTATCGCGAACCCTTCGCGAAGGGTTTCCTCGGACACGGGAAAACCGTTGGCGCGACAGGCTGAAGCTATGATTTCAACTTCCGTGAGGTCCACGCCCCTGCTGAGGTTGTAGCCTATCACCAGGGAGGCGAGTTCGGGGGGCTTACGGAGGAGGTCTTTCGCTGAGGCGACGAGCTTGTTGGGGCTGTCGGAGCGGTAGCCGATGTAGTTCTTGACCCACCAGTAGTCCCGGTCAGGGAACCAGGCAAGGCCGCTTATGGGTTGGGCGGTGGCTTCCTCGACCATAGTGCGGAAT